>OGIV01000036.1_pt1 | contig 103177 bp, 133 predicted proteins | sample 1571861 | NCBI WGS metagenome assembly OGIV01 (sample SAMEA2582099, study PRJEB24529) | metagenome | biome: Human gut stool | place: China | collected 2011 | reverse complement strand
GCCGGAAAGAGCGGCCCGCAAATCCGCCACCCTGTCCAGTCCCCGAATTCCGTTCACCTCATACGTGTAGTGACATACCATGTTTACGGGAGTTAGCCGTACTATCTCCGCGCTTCCTCCCGGAATGTCCTTGAGGATAACTCTGTCTATATGGTCGCCACACAGCCAGGGTGGGGTGACGGCCATTGTCTGGTTATCCGGCGACCGAACATCACGCGTATCGGCAGTAAAAAGCGTGTAACTGCCGTTTTCTTTCCAAACCATCCCGTCGGTATCGTAGTTGAAGCAAATTACCCGGTAATCATTCTCGGGGAGCTCCACTTCCCCATCCTCTCCTCCGGGGAAATCAAATATCCACGTGTTGCTTTCATCGTCGGTCGGATAAAATACGACCCTCATGCCTTCAGGCTTGTCATGATTGGAAATCTTGGTCCAGTCGAATATTACCCGCACCGTGGCAAAGTGCGGATGATCGTAACATAAATCCTTATGCTCACAAGCCGTCAGTCCTATCCATAAAAATATGAACACCAGACAAAAGCGTATCCGTATCACTGCCTGCCTCCTTTCTTCCGGCTATAATTCCCCCGCCCGATCAACCACACCAAAGAGATACCCGCCTTGGTCGGGCCGAACCAGCGGCGTTTTTTAGTGGTCTGCCATACATAGTGACCGTCCAAAGGGATGTACTCCTTGTACGATCCTCCAAGGTAGCCGATTCCCAACGTGAAATCCACATTGAACCGATGTCCCACAGGTAACGAGTAGCCGTAAGCCACGCCTCCCCCGTAACTCCATTTATCCCCCAAGTAACCTTTCCCACCCAATTCGAAATCATAGGTGACGATCTGCCCGTACAATCCGACATGATGCCCGGAAAACGGTTTTTCCACCGCTCTCCGACCGAACCAGCGGCGCAACTCCACATCTCCCCCATAGATACGCCAATAATTATGCTTCCGATCACTTTTCCACCAGGCATACATCCAATTCCCGGCCACAGACCAGTTCTTCCCCAAACAGAACTCAACCCCGATGTCAGGTATCAAAACAGCGTCATAAAGCAAGTTTGTTTTCACCGCCATGCAAAACGGCCGTTTCTTTACCGGAGCTATGACGGTAACGGTATCACGGATGCACAACGTATCACGTGTATGTATATATACCGTATCTCTGACGGGATTTATCGGATCACTATCATAGCATATTTTCACCATCGACGAACGAAGTTTCGGAAAATGGAATTTATACAAATATGAGTATGGCCTCCCCCCTTTCAGTCTTTTCAGTTCCCCCCCCCAATAAGGGCTATCCTGGTTTTCCAAACGTACGATCTTCTCCAACAAACGAAGGACATCCTCCCTCTCCGGAACATTCACATCCGCTCTCACCATCGTTATAAGTCCGTTCCAGTCACTTCCCGAAAAATGAAAATCCCTCTCCAATACCGGAATCTTTATATAAGGTGATATATACCGCCACAAAACCTCTGCTCGTTTTTCAGACAGCCTTCCATTCAACAGCCCCCCTCCTTCCGGGGAAGCTCCTCCTATTATTTGAATTTTCCTGATAAGACGGACGGAGTCGTTCAATGCGGAACAGATTTTAGCAAACCGCTCCATCTCGTTCCCATTGTCAAGTAAACATGTATCTATATTTACCTTTCCTTGATGAAAATAGATCCTTACCGAATCACGCTTCTCCTGAGCGGATATTTCTCCGCTTATACTCAACACGAGCACGAACAATACACATTTAATATAAAAAAACATCTTTTCGTCATTTAATCATTTGTTAATATGACAATCCAAACCCAGGCTTTTACACCCCCTGAATTTCAACCGCTAAAGATATGCACCTATAAACCAACCTCCAAAGCAAAAAACAAGTATTTTAAACTTATAAATACTTAAAAAGACAACCACACAACAGCTACAACACTTACCACAGCAGCCAATCACGCTTACACAACAATTAAAAACACTTAACATCATAAAGAAAAGTACTTAAACATACAAAAAACAGTTATTTTTGCAGGAAACATTATACTTAATAACACTTAAAACAATAAAACACATGAAATTCAGCACAAAAGCCGCTACTTTTCTAAGTTCAATAAAAACTCAAACTTACGACAAAAAAGAAAGCGAAATGATAATAACGTATCAACAAAAACGTGTCTTTCATCTATCCCTGCTCATGCTGGCCTTATGCGCACCCATATACATATATTCAGTTCCATTTCCCAATGAACAGTTTTATTATATTAACAGCGTATTATTCCTGTTTATCATTATGTGCACTCTCGCTTATTTTAAAAAGAGAGTAAATCTGACCACGACCTTTTCCATTATACTGATAGCCATACATATCGAGATTTTTATCGAGATAATTTATTGCTCAATATGTAGCGGATATGAATATAGTTATCAAAGAGCATTGATAATGAGTAACATTACTATCTCTCTCTTATTTACCATGCTTTCCATCTGTGCCTATATGAGTAATATCTCCATCCTATTGTCCTCCCTTACCATAGCTTCCTATACAATCTGCACACTTATCACCGACGAACCGTTCCTATACAGTTATCTGCCTTTGATCATCATCATATACACCATGATCCCCTTATTAGGAAGATCCTTACACAGTAATATCAGCAGCTTGCTAAAAAGTAGCAACTTGCTAAAAGAGGAAGAGGAAATGCTTTTGAAACGTCTCCAAATGAAAAAGGAAGAACTATTCGCGTTCGCCGAGTTGTTAAGCGAGAATAACCCGGAAGAAAAGACAAGCTCCCTGTTAAACATAATAGGGGAACAATCCAAAGAAAATCTTTTTACAGCCCTTGCCGCATACCAGAAAAAGGAAAAAAGTAAACTTGATACAATCAGGAGAATATATCCCAATTTATCCCCGTCCGAATTAAACATCTGCCGTTTAATACTGCAAGACAAGACCGTCAGCCAAATATGCGAATTATTACATCGGAGTAGCGGAAACATAACCAGCCAACGAGCGAACATACGTGCCAAACTCGGACTGAAAAAAAGCGACAATTTAAAAGAAGCATTACAAGAACGCATGAGGCTGTATGAAGAAGAACACCGGCAAGAGGACTTTTCAGCCATGCGTTAGGGATTGCAGAGTAAAGCCCACAGCCTTTAGGCGAGGACTTGAAACGTAAAGCCCGACCGTCCCACGGGAACGCCCAAAAGAAAAAAAATCCCCCGAACATTCATCCGGGGGACATTCAGGTCGTCACGTCAAATAATCCGATATTCGTAGACCCGGAACGGGGCATTGAAAGCACTCTTGGAGTTTTTCATTTGTCAACAGGTTATTATCTTTGGATAGGTAGCTTTTTGACTTTGCTATTGGGCGAAATCGCATTGTTTGTATTAAAAAACAAAATAGGATGACTCACTATAATCTACTTCGTATTTTTCCATAAATGCAATCCTTGCCAAAAAGCAGTTTGTTCGGGTGGTTGTTTGGGCGTTCCCCCTTCGGGTCGGGCTTTCCGCTACAAGTCCTCGCTATGCTGTGGCTTTTCCCCTGCAATCCCTAACGTGGGTGAAAGGGTTTTCACTATCTTGCGCTTGCACTTTGACACACGGGGCTTCGGCTGTTCGCCGAAACTTCCCGCGCCCCGTCCCGCCCGAAAGAGTTCCCCGGCGTTTGTCCGGCAGCCGACATTATTCAAGGTAGTATTCTATAATATCTTTTATCAGTAGCTCTTCTCCTTGTTTCCATAATTTCCAGCCTTGTTCACTCTTTATTGTATCGCCTTGTACCTCAAACGGTTTTCGGACTTCTGTATTGTCCTTGAAGCAGACTACCGTCACCATGCGAAGATAGTCTTCCCAAGAGATATAGTAGGTGTCAAAGTCATGCGTTCGTTTCGGATGTTAAATACGCGTTTATTCAACGCGTATTTGATCTACGAAATCAATCAGATAAAGATGCTCTTTTCCATATATCTGATCTTTTGGAACAGTATTCATAATCTTTCTGTTGTACTTTTTAGCTTGAGACTCAAGAGATCCTTTGAAGTAATTCTTGAAAGACATTGTACCATGCAACTCGTGACAATTACCACTCCAAGGAGCATCCTTAGCAAATAGATAACCTCTATTGTATAAACTATCATTGTTGTTACAAATACCATTCGTCCATTCTTTGTACGATTTTATTCCAACCCTCCATAGGTTAGGGTATAAATCACATAATGAACAGAGTTGGCTTGTGCTTTCTGCAATAAACCTTCTCTCGATATCTTTTGATCCTTTTTCGAGCCATATACGATAGATAGCATCTGGATATCGTAACTCAAAGAAGTGGCATATCGATGATATTGTTGCAAATGTTTCATTGAACTCAGCAGCTCCATGACACACTCTCCATCTCCGTCCGTCTCTACAAACACGTATATCAAACATACGAACTCCATGCTCATACTGTTCATCCAAACTCATATTTTGAGCTTTCCATGTTCTACGTACTAAAGACTTATTATATATACCCTTAGTCGCTTTATGGAACGTATAACTATCATGTGATCCTATCATACCTCAGTCGCTTTTAATAGTTCGATATATTTGTTTCGTAACTCATCATCTTTAACTGGATCTAAGATCTTATCCCAGTCCAACACAGACGGCTCATCTTTTGTCTCAGCCTCGTACTTAGCAATAATAGCTTGTTTCGTATCTTCATCAAGCTTATCATTATCAGCTGATATAATTGATGCAAATGCTATATACATAAGCTGTTTAGATAACGAAGTATTTACATCAATGTTATTTGTATGTTCTATATTATCCATGATTTTTATTTTTAGATGTTTTCAATGGTACAAACGCATATTCGCACGCATATGATGATATCATTTTTTTCTTTTTATTTTTATTTTTATCTGCAGCTGGATATTTGCCAACCTCAAACAGGTTATCTGATGTATATAACTTACCTATTGGCACTAACTCTATTGGTTTACCAGTGTACCAAACTTCTCCTGTTATATGTGCATCTGGACATTGTTTTTTCGTAGGTTTATGAACCTTTATCTTCTAATTAACTGGCACATATACTACGTATGAATAGTTAAAGCGAAGTGTGCCTTGCGCAGCCAAACATCCTATCAACGAGTCACTGAAGCATAATCTAGGAGTTTTGTTATCTTCATGACCATTCTCGGTAAGACCATTGATAGGAATGGTTGGTGTCATCGTAATCTTGTCTGCATAAAAACTATCAATCCTGTATAACATCGTTTAGTATATCTGATATTTGATGTGCTATTAGTTGAGCATCTGGATGAGCTCCTTTAGCTAATCTTAATTTTAACATTTTACCCCAATCATCTATGAATCCTGTCATAACAAACTCAGTCTTAATTCCACAAGGGAGAAGATCTCTAGCTCGTTCAGCTTTCAAACCTTTAGATAACAAGGCCTTATATACGGATTCAGATGCTGTTATATGATCTTTAAACAGCTTCTTTGTTTCAGCATCATACGTATTCCAGTCAGACGGATATATATATTCAAGATCTCCATTATACGTAACATACCTTGTACTTTCTTGCAGGAATGAAAACACTCTATGTCTCATGAATGATTGAGAGTTAATCCTGTTGCACGTAATCCTAAATGAATAACGCTTTACGTGAAGCTTATGAGGCTCTGTGAGATATTTGAGATCGTAAGTCCAACCATTCTCGATAATCACTCGATAGTTTGTCGTTATGTATGCATTTCCATCAAACTCGATAACTCTAGAATACTTGTTTTGTTGATACATCTTAACCATCCCTTTATACAACTTCTCGGTTTTAGGTATTGTCAAATAGATCGTAGCATGCTCTAATGCGGCACCATGGTTGTACGATATGAGTTTGTTAGTAAATGCCTCAGCTGTTGTAGAACGCCCATTCTCATCAAAAGACATATTCTTCTCTGATTTGTACGAAGTTCTACCAGCAAGCTCAACCATTTCGTATATACCGAGTTTGTCGTACTGCTGAGTAAGTAATTCAACATGTGGTTTAATCATCTTCATAATCAACGTTGTTATATATTCTTAATAACTTCTTCTATGCCTGTATCATACGATCAACAGATTTTACATATTCAGGATCTGTTGCTGTTGATTTTAGCCTAGACGTGCGCTACATATTTTGTGCACTCTTTTGTTTCTGGTCCGTGTTCTCCTTGTGTGACATAGTGATATGATTGATTCTATTTAAACTCGTTGTATTTTCTATATGCTTTGCTTCGTATGTATCTATCACTATCTCGATGTATGTGTTTTAACATAGACTCTCCTGTAACGCATCCTGAGACTCCTAGGTTGCAAATATTGTCTAAAAAAGATAAAATTCCATCTTCTCCAAACTATTTTTTTAATATTCCATATGTCTCTGTTGCTTGTACAACATAAGGATTGTGTTTATCGTACATGGGATCAACGCCAGCTATATACGAAATATTCATAGGAATCTTGTGTATATAGAAATATTTGCATGTATCTGTTACAGGAACTGATTTCTACTACATAGATAAGAAATCTGCATAATACAAAATAGCACTTAATTCAAACTTATTCATGTTATCTAATATAATCTAATTAGTCTCATGAGTCTATGTAGGGACGTAAGAAGTAATATTATATAGTCTTACTTTCCTAAGGAGACTCATGTTATATTATATATAGTCTTACTTATTATCATGAGACTCATGTATATATTATTAGTCTTACTATTCTACTTAGACTCATGTTATTATATTAGCTAATATAATCTAATATAGTTTATATATAATATAATATTCCCCCCGAAGCTCTCGTGGCTGTAACGTATTAACTAAGCGTTTTGGTTTCACAAGCTATGAAAAAATTTATAAAAAATAAATTTTTAATATTTTTGCAACCAAAATGCGCACTTCATACGTTACTGCCCCAGTAATTTAAAACAACAGATTGCTATGACAAAGAAATTAGAAGTGATTGAACCGTTCTTCGGACTTGAACTTGGTGATGTTATGAATCTCTCTGATGACGAAAAGTCTTATGTTGCAGAGTATAATTCTGCATACAAGGAGGATGACGATGATGATTCTTCTGTAAAGGCTACCTATTCGTCCAAGTGCTCTATTTCTGTCGATTATGCAAAAGAGCTTATTGACGAGGGCATGCTTAAGGAGCTCATTGATAAATCAGAGCCGTTTATAAATGTGTTTGATGAGATCGATTCATTGATCGAGAAGTATACGTATGACCTGAACAAGGTTGATACACAGGATATGCCTGAGTGTATGAAGGTCGAACAACGTACAGTGATGCTTAATCTCATCAAAGTTCTTAACTATTTAAAAGGTCTTAAGAAGTAATGCAAGAGAAGATTAATCAGAAACCTTTAGCTGAGGATGTAAGTAATAAGATCAAATATGAGTTCTTTGACAGCTTTTTAGTAAAGCCGCTTACACCAGTAAAGGTCAAGAAGGAATTCAGTACACCGATTGCGACAGATAAGCCTAAGGCTGATAAGAACGGAATCGAGGCAACTGATTATGATAAAGTAAAGAAAGAAGTTAAAGAGGTTGATTCGGACTATTTAACAGGTATTGTACTTAAGGTTCCATACAGATATACTAAATGGATGGAGAACGAGAAGAGCTATGATCTTCCTCCGATACATGTTGGAGATACGATTTTCTATAAAGCTAGACACTTTGAGTACTTCGATCTTGTTAAAGACTCTCATCTAGTACGACAATTTGACATTATCGGAAAGGTTCATGATTGATGTTAATAGTTTGAGCAATCAAATATCTAAAGAACTCAATATTGATAAAAACATTGTCAACGATGTTATACACCAGGTATTTGATTGCACAGCAACAATTATGAAAGACCCGAATGATCAAAGAGATATATTGTTTGCTAAGTTATTTAAATTTAAATTAAAACCAAGATTTAAACATGAAAACAATTGCAGCGACGTATAATTCAGATGTACTTATTGTCGATACAGAAACCGCTAACATCGAACCGCTTGATGTACAAAGAAATGCGTGCAACAGAGTATACATGGCTCCTGAAGATATGCATTTCAAATTCGTGGATCGCGATAAGAGTGTTGAAGAGTTCGATGTTAAAGCTGGTGATATTATACTTGCGTTTTGGGACACAGATTTCCCGCACAAGTACATAAAGATAACATCTGACGAGTGGAAAGAGAACCTTGATAACTATAATAAACGAATTAAAGAACTTAAAGCAAGTAACGATGAAGTCGATGAAGCCTGTTAAGAAATATGTGATCGTAGATCTTACAAACGTTGAGAGCCCCAGTGACGTATATGCAGCTTTTGTAGAGGCTAAGTGTGGTGTAGAACCTATCACTAAAGAAGAGATGTTCAACTACGCTATGCACGTCACAGAGCTGATGAATTCAAACATCGTCAAGTCATGCGCTTATCTAGTAGATTATATTGATGCACTGATTGATACAATCGAGAGTGTTTATGATAATGATGATTCTGATGACGCTGATAATGCCGTGAAGAAGCGAGAGGGTGAGGAGAATGAGGTTGAGAAGAAGCCTAATATCTTCAAGCGTTTCTGGAACTGGATTACACGTAAGAAATAAATAGTTGGTTACTAAAAACTATCTGCAGTGACACACAACACTGCAATGCGGGAGTAGCTTATGAGGTAGAGCAGTGTGAAGTCTGGAATAATATCAGATGGGATCCTCATGGAAGCAGGTTCGAGTCCTGCCCCTGCGCAAAAAACTACAATATGTGGCTAAAAGAATCTAATAGACCAAAACACTTGTTGTACGCTATTCCTGCAGCATTTGTTGGTACGATATTATTCAGTACAGGTCTAGCATTTGGAATGGAGTTTAAAGACAAACAATGGGGAGGTAAGTTCGATTGGCTTGATATAGCTGCCACAGAAATAGGTGGTTTAATCGGACAAGCACTTCAAATAGGAGTGATTTCATTATTTGTTTAATCAATTAACCTCCTTAAGAAAGAGGTTAACACTGCCCTATCGTATATTGACTATTACCTCGGGCCCTAACCCCGAAGAAGTGGGTTTGATTCCTACTAGGGCTACTAATAAAATGAACAATGATAGTGAGATATAATAAGTATAAAGGTGTTGCAGGTATATACAAGTGGGAAAATCTGATAAATCACAAATGCTATATCGGACAATCCGTTAATCTGAGTAAACGACTTGCACAACATTTTAACAATATAAAAAATAAAAAGTGCGATAATCCTTTATACAGAGCCGTTGCTAAATACGGTTTGGAAAATTTTGACGTTACTATCATAGAGACATTAAGTATCTCAGACGATTTAAAATCGAAATTAGACGAACGAGAAAAACATTATATTCAAAAATATAATTCATACGGACGTACTGGTTATAATCAAACACTTGGTGGCGATGGTGGAATTCTCGGATATAGATTCACGGAAGATCAAAAAGATCATGTTTCAAAAAACTCTTTGAAGCAGGCTGAGAATTATAAAAAAATCGTATATCTATATAACGTAAAACATAAATATTATCAAACGTGGATGGATGCGGGATATGCGGCAAATCAACTTCATGTAAACAGAAGTTCTGTACAACGATTGTGTTCTGGCGCAATTAAGTTAATAAAAAAAGAATGGGTCGGATCTTTCTCGAAAGATGATTTGGAATTAAGGATAAAAAGCACCGCGATTTCACCAGGTTGTTGCAAAGTACAGTATGTTGGTAAATTCATATATAAAGACCATGAGTATACAGGGAATGTAAAAGATGCGGCAAAATATTTCAATGTGTCAGAATCATATATTTACGGAATCTGCAACAAGTCTAGAAAAAGTAATGTTTTATCGTTCTTGTCGGCTTAAAATAATCGTTTATTGATATAAAATATAATAAGATGGAAATTAAATTCAAGAAACTTTCAGATAAGGCTACAATGCCTTCAAAAGCACATAAGACAGATGCTGGATTTGATCTAACTGCTACGAACATAACGACAGAGTTGAATGAGTGTGGTCAGCTGGTGATCGTATACCACACAGATCTTGCACTGGAGATTCCTGATGGATACTTTGCTCAGCTGATGCCAAGATCATCTATTGCAAAGAAGTCATTACGTCTTACGAATAGTTGTGGTGTGATTGATTCAGGCTATCGTGGCGAAGTACTTGGTAAATTTATAGCAACTACAGATGTTGTTCCTGCCGTATACAAGGCTGGTGATAAATTTGCTCAATTGGTGATTTTACCTGTTCCTGATGTAGAGTTTGTCGAGTCTGATAGTCTTTCAGAATCTGATCGAGCTGATGGTGGTTACGGATCTTCAGATAAAGCACAGACTACAGAAGCTCCTGTAGGTGACTCTGCAGAATAATATATAACAACAGCCATCAAGGTTGTTTGGAAGTTTAGCTCAGTTGGTTTAGAGCGTCTGCCTTACAAGCAGAAGGTCGATGGTTCGAATCCACCAACTTCCACCTTCTTCATTTTTCTTTCATACAAAATAAATTTGCGTTACTCCAACTTCGGTTGGAGTAATTGCGTATATACGTATATATATAAATATGATTTATTCAAAGCTTAGACGTACAAATATACAGAATGCAGCAGGTACTCCTGTCACACCTCGTATTTTGCACATGCAAGAGCCTGATAAATTGAAAATTGTTGATAGTTCCCAATTCCAATTTGGAGATGTTCTCGATGCAAAATCTACAATGGAACTTATCGGAAAGGGCGGTGGTTCTGGAGTAGATATGAAAATGCTTCAAGCGTATATCAACAAGATGACAATTGAATATGATCCAGCAACCAAATCTGTAAAACTAATCTCTCCAGATGGGATTGTTCTTGGATCTGCTGATATGTCATCCATCGCCACAGAAGGTGGCGTTGCAATTGAATCTGGTTCTTACGATAAAGGTCGTGATAAGCAGAACGTACTGCGTCTGAAAATGACTGACGGATCTTCTAAGGAGATCTCGATGAACGATGTTATGGACTCAAATGACGATTATTCTATCGACACGAAAGACATTGCATCGATATTAAACTAATCACTTAAATCTTTAAATTATGGAAGAGATTAACAAAATTTATACGAGTGACACGGCTAATAGTTTTAGCAATGGTGCTATGATGGGCGCAATGCTTGGTAATAATGACCGCAACGATGCCTTGACAGCTATGTTAGCTAATGGTGGTAATCAGCAGATGTGGAACAATCCGTTTGCATATCTGATATGGTTGATATTTGCCGGTCAGTTTGGCGGCTTCGGCAATAACGCAAATAATTGTATTGGTGATCAAATCCAGAGTTTACAAAATCAGATTCAGGACAACCATAATAGTGATCTCACTATGCAGGCTGTCAATGGTAATCATGATGCTATCGTACAGCTGTCTCAGTCATTGAACGTTGGGTTCAATCAGGTACAGTCAGCTGTTAACCAGATGAGCACGATGATGCAGGGTGGTATGAATAATATCAATACATCCATTTTGTCTCAGGGTTACCAGAATCAACTGAACAATTGTCAACAGACAAACACTATTTTGATGCAGAGTCAGGCGCTTCAGAATGCTGTTCAGAACGGTTTCGCACAGGTAGGTTTCCAGGCTGAGCGAAACGCATGTGGTGCTAAGGAAACAAGTACACAGAATACACAGAAGATCATTGATACCCTGACTAATCATTGGAATCTGGAACAGCAGACTACGATTCAGCAACTACGCGATGAGATTGGTAGATTAAATCAAACCAATGCTCTAATCTCAGTTCTTAAACCGAGCTCTGCTGTCACAACAACTACAACAGTTTAATAAAATAATAAATGCAATATTTAGATCTATTAGGCCTTCAGCAACTTTGGACGTCTGCTAAGGCCAAGTTTGCTACAAAGGGTACTCTTGCAAATAGTGGTATTACAGACGGTTACTCAAGCATTGAGACTGGTGCTGTTGTCCCTATTAGGAATCTTGAGAATGGTATTCTCGCAGATATTACCACTGGAAGTGATAATCATAAACTTAAGACTACGTATGTCTCAGTTGATGGTGCTGGTGGTCTTGCTACAACGAACTATGTTGACACCAAGGTTGGTGCTGTAAAGGTTCCCGCTTATACGCTAACCAAGTCTACATCTACTGATTATGCTGCCGTATATCACCTCCAGAAGGACGGTGCTAATGTTGGTGAAGCCATCAACATTCCGAAGGATATGGTTGTTGAGTCAGGTAAGGTTGTTTGGGGTTCTTACGCTGATGGTGTGTTCACTCCCGCAACGGATAAGAAGAATGCTACTCCGTATGTTGAGTTGACACTGGCTAACAGCACAGCTAACAAGATTTATATCGCTGTTGCTGATCTCGTCAATGAGCATAAGGCTGGTACTGGTATTAGTATTACGAATAACACTGATGGTACTCGTACGATTGGTCTTACCACAACGTATGCTACAAACATCAATAAAAGCGTGAGGACGTTCCAGAAAACTATCACTGGCATTGCAGCTATAACCAACGATAACGAGTTCATAGATGTTATTAATCCTGGTGATGGTATTGAGTTCGTTGCTGACAGCGATGCACTTGCTGCTGTTAAGATCAACGCTGCTACAATGACTAAGATCGATACTGCAAAGTCTCAGTCAGACACCAACAAGACTGACATTACTGCCTTGACTAAGCGTGTTGACGGTATCGTTGCAACAGGTGGTGAGGCTAACCAGGATGCCTATTCTAACATCAAGGTTGGTGCTACTACGCTTGCTGCTACTAGCAAGACTGACACGGTTGCTTTTGCAGGCGGTACAAACATCTCTGTTGCAGGAAGTACTGCTGGTAATAATAAGAGCGTTTCGTTCTCTCACGCAGTTCCTACTGGTGCAGCTGCTAAGACTGCTGGTTTCTATAAGTTTGCTACGGATTCTACTGGTCACGCTACTAGTTTGACCGCTGTTGCTGCTAGTGATATTACGGCACTCATCGGTGCTCATAGCCTTACGCTGAGCAAGACGAATGCTGCGAACGATACTGCTGCTATCACGATTGGTAGCACTTCTTACACGGTTGGTCCGATTCCTCTTGGTGATGAGACTAACCCTGCTGAGGGCACTGTTCGTTATATTCTGAATCATTAATATTGGATGGGTACGGGGTTATCTCGTACCCAATCCATTTTTAACAACATACATATGCTATTTAAAGATTTGAAACAAGGATGTTCTGTCTACATGTTTGACAGGAACAACATCGAGGTACACACTGTACAAGTTGTAACAGTCTCAACACCTCATATGGATAAGTACAATAACCAATTTGATATGGTGGTTGATGTCGCAGTTTTAGATGCCGGTAAGACCCAAACGTATACGTTTAAAGATAGCAATGAAGTTGGGTATACCGGTCAACTTATGATAACTCCTAATAAAGAGTGTGTTATAAAAGAACTCCAGTTACTTAAATCTCAATCACAGACTATACTTGATAACATCGATCAACATAGAAATAATGTTGAAAAGTGTAATGCACTTATTCAAGAGTTTGATCCTGCTATAAAAGCAAAGCAGGAGAACGATGCTCGATACGAAGAGCTAAAACAATCTATAGAGAGTTTGAAACAAATGATTATTGATTCTAATAAACCTAACGATGGAAACGCTTGATAAGATATTTAAAGATTATGGATACGATAAACAAACATCGGTAATTCATAAAGCGATCACAAACATATCTGAATATTTACAGAAGGTTTTAGATAAAGACCAGTATTGTAAAGTGATCAAAGATACATATTGTACGTTTGTTGGTGGACATTACAATGAACCGTTTGCTGATGATCAGGTATCTAAGATGTATTACGAAAAAGATGGGTCTAAATACACAGGACCATTTTTGAACAAGAATCTCGTACTAAATAAGTATAAAGAGATACGTGGCGTAATACCTGATTATAATGAGTGGGATTATTATGTAACTGTACAGATGATATATTCAGATAACTATAATCTCATACATGAGTGGTTTCCGAACATATCAGAAGATGAGTTCAATCAAAAGATTTATCAACTTGCTACCAACTGGTTGAACGATAAGGATAACCCGTTTGGTAATAGTAAAACATGGTGTTATTTTAACTAATATAAATAATGAAATTTTTAGATCAATCAGGTTTAGTAATTGTTCAATCTTGGATCAACAATAGCTTTGCAAAAGTTGATCAAGCGTTCGGTACTATAAGTTATGCAGGAAACGTATCTGGTATAACTGTCAGTCAAGTCAGCACGACAACAAACGGTAGTCCTTCAACTGTTTATTACGACACAACTGGTGGACAATTTGTATTGAAAGCTGGTAACAACGTATATTACAACAACTGGCCGAACAAATATGTATGGGTTGTTCCTGGCATTAACGAACCTTGGGGTGGTGTAATCTATAAAGATCTAAGCTCAAATAAGCTATATAAATATCTTCCCGAGGATGCTTCTATGACAGCGTGTGACGTAACAGATTATCCTGCAATGCGTCTTCGTGATCTGCTTGCTGATATTGAGATGTATATTGCTCAGAAAGGTATATATGCTCCGTCACAGCATACTCACTCTATTGCAAATGTTGCTGGACTTCAGGCCAAGCTTGACACTATAAACAAGGGTTTGACCGTACTTGGACTTGGTCAATGGGGCGCTGTTAAAGTAGATGGTGTTCTGACTAATTCTATTAATGCTGCAGTAGGTGGTGTTGGAAATCCGACTGCTATATACATTGCACAGTCTATCTCAACTCCGTCTGGCACGATATCTGGAATTGTTGGTAAGATTGGGTCTGCATATTATACGACATGGAGTGGTACTTCTGTACCAACCAATTTGTATATGAAGACAAATAGTAGTCCTTATTACAGCAAGTATTATTATACTATGGGCTCTAACGGTCTGCCAAGCGCGGTATACAGATGGAACGGACAGAGGTTTACGATCGATGAGGATTATTCAGATCATTCGATTTCTGATGGATTCGGCAAGGACCTTGAGGATGCAATACAGCCGGCAATAGATTATATTGATACAGTATCTGCTGAGTCAGTATCTAGAACAGACGCTGTTACTCATAGTGCTATTAGCAGTACATCTAGCACAGTAAGATTGGCATATGTACTTTCGTCAGCAAGTACACATGGTAATATTAAGAATGCTAGTGCTTCAGAGCTTGGTCTTGTTAATGGTGTAAGTTCATCAGGTACAGGTAATGTTGTAACAAGTATATCAAAGGCTGCTAATTCAAGTAGTATTACACAGAATAAGGCGTGGGTTGAGCCGTGGACAGATAATGCTTATCATAAACAGTCATCTGCAACAGCTCGTGTTTCAGCCACTGAGGGTAAGTTCTCGGTTCTTGACTTCAGATCAGGCTCAGGCATGTATCTTGGTTTTGCATCTCCGTATGGTTTGACTAACGGTATGAACCATCATTGGAGAGGCTTGATTATGAAGAAAGCTAATCAACCTATCAATATTGCAAAACCCACGATGCTCAAAACAAATTCTGTAATCCTGTGTAATCTTCCACAAGCGCAGATTGTTAGTGGTACGAATTTCTATTTTGATGCATATACTACGACAAATACGTCATCATTATCACATGATACTTTGGTACTAATATTGTATCCGGTTACGAACGTATTAGAGTTTTCAGCTTAATCAATAACCAGCCATGATAAACAATAAACTATTATATTATAAAACAAAGGATGGTTATGTTAAAGATGCGTCAAACATCTCTTCTGAATCAATAGTTTTTATTGAAGATGATGGTACAATACGCACACATAACAAAACATTCGGACAGCCTTTAACGGCTGACGAGGACAACCTTACTGTGAAAAACAATGTGATCACAGTTAAGAATCGTACATCGGATCGTGGTCGTGGCTATGTTGTTCTCAAGAAAGACGATGATTTTGTATCATCCATTGTAGACCAAAATACAACGTATGTTATCAAATATGATTATGTACTAAATGAAGGTCTTAATCTACCCAAGGATGTAACCCTTAAGTTTGAAGGCGGCTCTCTCACAGGTGGCAGTATCGTTGGTCATGGAGCGTATATAGACGCTCCGACTGATCATAAGATATTTAACAATGTACTTGTTGGAGGAAGTTTCTATAATCGATATCTGCCTATTGAATGGTTCGGACTCCAGAGAGGTACGATAGTAGGTGTAAATTCGTTTAATCTAAAAGGTACTAAATCTGTAGACAATCTTCCTCAAGATCCTGAAGAGTATGATGCATATGCCGTAGGTCATGATGTATACGTATATTATAAGGACAGAGGTTGGATTAAGCATGAGAATATTATATCAAGCAAAGCTCTTGATATACAAGCATCACAACCTTCTGAGAGCATATCTATAACTAGTACGAGTATTGATTACGCTGTATCAGAAGATGGTCAGAATGCCCCAGCAACTGGATGGGCTAAAGAAATACCTACTATATCAATAACACACCGATACGTGTGGACTCGTACAATTGTGAATTATTCTGATGGTACGAATACAACATCTTATTCTGTAGCATACTCTGGTAAAGATGGTAAGAACGCTTCTGCACTCACTATAAAGGGCCGTGCTGGTAACCATTTTGCAACAGTAGATGATTTAAAGGCTAGCACTCCTCCTCAGATTACAGGAACCGTTATATATCTAGTCGACAAACCTTCTGCACATATTACGATAGTGAAGGATGGAAATGTATTAGCTGGTACTGATGAGCAAGTTAATGACGGTGATGCATACGTTATAGCAACAGCTGATGATTCTGGTTCAACAAATGATGTTGTTTGGGTTGCTACAACAAATGGTTGGATTAGCTACAATGGAAGTATCGGATCTGGTTCTGGGGTAGATGTTATAACGGATAAAGACCTGTCTGATATGGGTATTAAATGATATGTTTGACATACAAGGAAATAAAATAAAACTAAGTACTGAGGATTTAGCAATACCCCCATTTAAAGATTACTACAACAATGCTGAAGATAAGACGTATGCATTAAAGGTTATTGAATACGTCATATGGAATAAGAAATGGAATAGTCCATATAATGCATATCCAGAAAAAGATAGAGCGTCTAAGATAGCTTATGATGTGTTTGGAGATGCTAATTATATTCCAGATGATACAGTTAAAGATTTGATGTAGCGATTTATAGAGTTTCAAGAAACTCCTGGAACAAGATTGTTAACAGCATCTAGATCTGCTGCAGAAGGACTTATTGAAGCATTGAGTAGTTATTCCGAAGATGGTATGGATATTGACACAGCTATCAAAGTTACTCGTATCCTCAAGGATGTTGGTAATATAGTCAAGTCTCTTGATATAGCTGAAAAACAAACTAAGGCTGAACAATAGGAGACTGGTAGAATTAAAGGCGGTGGTACACTCAGCGCTTTTGAAATTGCTTAAACATGATTGATTTTAATAAGAAAATAGTTAACTCAGATAAGTTTAGACAAGCTGCTTTATTCTTCGAAAAGAATGGGTGTTATACGTTTGCTCCAGAAGGTACGACAGACTACTTCAATTATTGGAAACAAGAACAACAAAGATGTTTAAATGGATACACAGCTCCTGATGGAGATTAGATAACTGGGTATCATTACTTTTATCTCAACTATAGTCCTATTATGAAGCTTGTCGAAACAGAATACACAGATCGTAATGGAACTAAGAGAACTAGACGAGAGCGTTTGTTTAGATTTCCTGATTTTTGGGATTACGATTGGTTCTATTATAATGCTATAGAACAGGCTGAAGATGAAGGTAAACATATGGTTGTACTTAAAGCTCGTGCTCGTGGATATTCATTCAAAGGTGCGTCTATGTTATGTAGAAACTATTTTCTTATTCCAAAATCAAAGAATTTTGCTGTTGCATCGGAACAAAAGTTTCTAACAGGTGATGGTTTGTTGACAAAAGCTTGGCAAATCATGGACTTCTTAGATAAGCACTCTGGATGGGCTAAACGAAGACTAAGAGCAACTTCTTTAGAACGTACATCTGGATTTAAGGTTAAAGATGAGATAACAGGTAAAGAGGTTGAAGATGGTTATCTATCTAGCGTAACAGGCATAACACTTAAGAATGATCCAGAACGTATTCGTGGTACTCGTGGTAGATTATTCTTATGGGAGGAGTCTGGTAAATTTCCAGACATTAAGCAAGCTTGGCAAATAGCAAGGCCTTCTGTAGAAACAGATGACGGTGTTGCATTCGGATTGATGATCGCATTTGGATGTGTTTGTAAAGGAACGCGTGTTTGGACGGCCTCTGGTAATTGCGTAAATATTGAAGATTTACATAAAGAAGATGGCATCTTAGGTTGGGATACATACCAAGCGACGCGACAACACATATCACACTTCAATCCTCCTGCACAAAAACCGTGTGTGCGTATAACCACAAACACTGGTCGTATATTAGAATGTAGTACAGACCATCCTGTGCTATGGTCCACTGCAGGTATGACTAAACGTGTTCCATTTAAACGTAAAGAAAACCAATATATGAAGTCGTGGAAATGGCACGAGGCGTCTAAATGTAAGATTGGAGAACAGGTTGGTATAATTGACAGTATTCCGTTTTTTGGAACAAAAACTATGTGGGAACCTAGACTTGTAGGATGGTTAATCGGTGACGGTAGTTATGGGTTTAATAAAACTCCTCGTCTATCAAATTGCGATGATGAAATAAACGAATACATAGAAACGCATTTTGATACGCATCTTGACAAACCTACTAAATTAACAAAAGATGGTAAAATATATAAAGAGACTTGTATAAAAGGAATCTGTCCAAAACTACGAGAACTTGGTATTTACGGGTAGGTTAAAGATAAGAAACGATTACCTATAAACATTCACTAGTACGACCAAGAGTCTCTTTCTGAACTCATAGGTGGTTTATTTGATACAGATGGGTATATTGCTATCGATAACGCTGGCAGACCTCGTATTACACTAACACAGAATAACGAAGCAATATTACGACAAATTGAAGAGGTGCTTCTACATTTTGGAGTGCATTGTAATATAAAGTTTATAAAAACAAAAGAAAGATCGCACGTTGTAAGAGGCAATGTTGTAAAAGATGGTCCTGGGCATTGGAGATTGACCATTGGAGATATTACAAGTATGGCTAATTTTGTAAGAGGTGTTTCTTGTACTGTGGAATATAAACAATCAGCATTGGATCTCATACACCTTTATACTCAAGAACATATTGCGAAACATCATAAATATGTATCAGGTGTACACGCTGAGAAGATTGTAAACATTGAAGACATTGGTGTTCGTGACATATACAACCTTACCGCAGAAGAATAGAACAACTATATCTGCAATGGAATAATTACACATAATACTGGTGGATCTGAAGGCGCAAACTTTGAAGGTTTGTCAGATATGTTTTATCATCCGGAAGGCTTTAATTGTTTAGACTTCGATAATATTTGGGATGAGGGTATGGCTGATAAGAAGTGTGGATTCTTTGTCCCAGCATGGTCTAATCTACAATCAGATGAGCATCCTGAATGTATGGATTCTGATGGTAATACGAATAGGTCTGCATCTGTATAGGTGATATTAGAACAAAGAAGAATCGTAAGAGATAGCTAGCCTGATGAAACTGTGACAGATAGATATATTGCAGAGCACCCCAATACACCTTAGGAAGCAATTCTTGAGGTTGGTAAAAACATATTTCCAAAAAAGCAATTACAAATGTAGCTTAACAAACTAAGAACGAACACGAAATTAGCTAATATGAAACACGTTGTTGACTTGGTTTGGGAAGGGGATGGTACTGTAAAAGCCATTGAAAAGAAGGGTGGTGATATAACGCACTATCCACTAAAGAAAGGAGAGTAGCCAACAGGATCTGTTGTTATATACGAATATCCTGTTAAAGATCCTCCTTACGGATTATACATAGCTGGTCAAGATCCTTATGATCAAGATGGTTCTCTTACAAATTCATTAGGATCTACGTTTATATATAAACGATTCTAGCCAGGAGAAGCTTGGTCAGATGTGATAGTTGCTGAATATAGTGGAAGACCTGATACAGCTGAAGAATACTATGAGAATGTTCGTAAGTTATTGACTATGTATAATGCGAAATTATTGTTCGAGAATGAACGTAAAGGTATATATCCATACTTTACAAACAAGCATTGTGATTATATGCTGGCAGACCAACCAGATAAGGTTATAAGTGAAATATTCAAAGACTCTAAAGTACAACGTAAGAAAGGTTGTCATATGACAAAACAAATTAGATCATATGCAGAGGGTCTTATAAAAGAATGGTTACTTGAAGAATATGAACCGGGTCATCCAAATCTCGAACGTATATATAGTGAGCCATTGATAGAAGAGTTGTTGTTAGATGATGGTGTACGAAATGTAGACCGTGTAATAGCTCTATGTATGGTCATGCTATATAGAGAAGAATTATATCAAGTAAAGATTGCAGCAGCAAAAGAGTAGAATAAACAAATAGATTTCTTTGAAACGCCATTGTTTAGTAACCAATGGTTTGACGAAGATAGTTCGTACGATAATTAGTACGACAATAACATTCCGACATTTACGTTTTAACAATGATAAGAGTAGAAGATAATTTATATAATGCGAACTTTCCGCAACAGAAACTATCTCTAAAGAAAAAAGATGAGTAGTGGTAGCATGACTGCGTGAATTACATTATCGGAGAAGGTAATGTTGTATCTGGCGGAATGTAGAAGACTCGGTTTAGCGAACTTCAAACATATTACGATCTATATAATAGTATCTTTGATGAAAAGGACTTTAAGCGTATAACCAACCCGTTTAAAGTATCAGACGGATTTCCTGCTACACCACAAGACTTCAACATAATTAGGCCTAAGGTAGACCTCCTTATAGGTGAAGAGACAAAGAGGCCGTTTAATTTCAGAGTTGTACGTACATCACAGGAGGCAACATCTGACTTGATGGATTAGGAGAAAGAAATGCTAATCCAATATATGATGAGTGCTATTATGGGCAGAATGAGTCCTGAAGAGCAACAATAGTTCCAACAACAACTTTAGAGTGGCGAGATAATGCCGCCTGAAGAGATTGGAAAGTATATGCGTAGGGATTACAAAGATGTTATAGAAAACACAGCCTATCATTCTCTGATGTATATACGCGAGAAGTGTGGTATAGATAACGAGTTTATCAAAGGTTGGAAAGACGGTTTGATAGCGGGACAAGAGGTATACTATGTTGGTGTACAGAACGGAGATCCTTACATGGAACGTGTGAATCCTGTGTATTTTTCATTCGATCAATCACCAGACCTTGAGTTTATAGAAGATGCGTCATGGTGTTGTAGAAAAATGAGACTCCCTGTAGCTGAAGTATACGACAGATATCATGATAAGTTGTCTGAAAAAGATTTAGACAAACTAAACGAGATGTTAACAGGCCGTCCATCAAATGATCTTGGAGAAAAAGACCCTGTTGATAATTTCAATCATATACAAATGCATATATACGATAATCCTGTTTTTGATCAGAAAACAAGACACAACATTAATGTATGGCATTGTTGTTGGAAATCGTTTAAGAAGATTAAGTATGTTACGTTTCAAGATGAAAACGGAGATGCTTAGATTGAAATCGTAGACGAATTCTATAAACCTGTTGGAACAGAGATAGGTATTGATGAGGATTGGATTGTTGAAGTATGGGAAGGATATAGAGCTGGATCAGATTTGTATTTTGGTATACAGCCGGTTGCTTATCAACATATAAGCATTGACCAACCAGATAGTCAGAAATTACCTTATTGTGGTGCTATATATAGTAACACTAATAGTAAACCAAGATCACTTGTGAGTATTCTCAAGCCTTTGCAATATATGTACATTGTATTGTGGTATAGACTTGAATTAGCAATAGCTAGGGATAAAGGTAAGGTTATCAACATGGATATTACGTAGATACCCAAGTCTATGAACATTACACCAGATCGATGGATGCATTATTTATCAAGCGTTGGTGTAAACTTCATAAATCCTTATGAAAATCAATGGGGTATTCCTGGCAGAGAGGGTGGTAAGCCAGCCACGTTTAATCAAATAACATCACTTGATCTTACGATGAGTAATGTTATTGCAGAGTATATTCAACTTATGGATAAGATTGAACAATTAGCTGGAACAATCACTGGTATCACAGAGCAACGTCAAGGAGCTATTAGCACATCAGAACTTGTTGGAAACGTAGAACGATCTGTATTACAATCATCTCATATCACAGAACCCTTGTTCTGGGTACACAACCAATGTAAGAAGCACGTGTTAACAATGCTTCTTAATACAGCAAAAGGTGTCTGGGAAGAGTCTGGTAAGAAAAAGCTTCAATACGTATTTGATAATGGAGAAAGAGCATTCTTAGCAATAACAAAACAATTCTATTATGAAGATATGGATGTATTCGTTAGTGACACATCTAAGGATGCTGAGAATATAGCAAAGCTTCAACAGCTTATTCAACCTGCAATGCAAAATGGAGCAAGCTTGTTGGAAGCAGCAGAGGTTCTTACGAATGATAACTTTAACATTATCAAACAGAAGCTCAAAGACATGCAAGATCGTCAAGATCAACTTTAGCAGCAGCAACAAGAAGCTCAGCAGCAACAAGCAATGCAACTTCAGCAGATGCAGAATGAGGCTAAAGAGCAAGAACTCATGCTTAAGGAAGCTGAAATGGATCTTCAGAGGTATAAGATTGATGCTGATAATCAAACCAAGATTGCTGTGGCTGAAATTAGTACATATAGAGGTACTGAGGATAAGGATATCAATATGAATGGTATTCCAGATCCGATGGAGATTGCCAAGGATGCTACACAGCAACGTAAGATAGATTCAGAAGCATATACTAAGCGTTATGAAGCTCGTCAGAAAAAGGAGATTGAAGATAAGAAGATCAGTCTTGCTAAAGAACAGATGAAACATGAAAGTGAACTTTAGAAGTAGAAAGACGACGCTGCCATGTAGAGAGAAGAGCTTAAGGCTAAGACCGCATTGAAAAACAAAGTAGCTGGTGAACGATGAATAAGGATTATATAAAACCTTCTGAACTTCTACAAAGACAACGACAAACAGGTGAGTCTTATTGGGACATGGTTGGAAAACCGTTGACTAATAAGACTCAGTCTGATCGTCAGTTGGACTCAGAGCTTGCTAAGATAGAATATCTAGCTAACAAGTGGAAGGAAGAAGCTGAAGCAGATTTGTAGGACTATGATTATTAATTACTTACCAGAATATAGAAAGGGCAAATCTAAAGTAAATCAAACATCTAAATAGTTTGTTGATAAAATGGGACCTCTGGTTTATGACAAGATGCATCAAATGGGTATCTACTCAGATAGAGCGTTTGATTATCTCATGCGTCAATTAGCATTTGAGTCAGCAAACGGAACATCGAATGTTGCGAGAAAATATAACAACTACGGTGGTGTTCGTGTACCAGGAAAGACACAATATCAATCATATAAAAACGATTAGGCGTTTGTTGACTATTGGTTGCCAATGATGAATCGTAAATACGCAAAAGCGTTGAAGGCTCGTAATATTGATGAGTATGGTGCAGCACTGAAGAGTCTTGGTTATTATGAAGCTCCTTTATTACAATATACGTCAGGTTTAAAAGGTTCTACAAGCGTTGGATCTGCTGCAACAGCTTATGCTACAAGTAGGAATAAGGCTAATAAACCAATACCTATGCAAACATAGCCTGTATTAAAACCTGTAATAAATCTAATGCCTGATTATATGAAAAATCAGACGCCTATTTGGCAACCAACATCTGATATTCAAGATGCTCCTATGCAAGAACCAACATCTACACAACAGACATTATAGTTTACTTTACCTCCGATAGAGAATCTATATGCAAAACTGGTTAACGATCAGCCATGGATTCCTGGAGAAATTCCGATGAACGGATTATTATAAACAGTTATATTGAACTGAAATCAATAACATAAATATATTTATGGCAGAAAAACAAACAAAAGAGACAGCAGCATTGAATGATGTGTTGAGCATCTTCAGTGAGCCTGACACTGCGTCAGGGCGTACTAATATGGATACTAGAGTACTGGATGCTGATAATAAGAATGCACAAGACCCTGTGTCTTAGGATGGCAATAACGCGGATGATAATTCAGATATTCCGCAGGATGTGATGGATCGTATGAACGGAAAGTCAGACGATACATCATCGCAAGATAATATACCTAGTGGCAACGATGTTCCAGCGGGTGGCATTAATACTAATAACAATGACAATGAGCCTTCAGCAGAGGATGTTGCTGAAGCAGAACAGGTCACAGCGCTATTTGACGCCATTGTTGAATCACTTGGTTATAATCCAAACGATATCGATGGAGATAGAAAACCTTTAACAGTTGATGATCTTACGACATCTCTTGGCAATATTGTGAAAGAGAATAGTAAACCTCAATATGCTGATGAACGAATCGCCAAGCTTGACGATTATGTTAAGAATGGTGGTAAGTTTGAGGATTTCTATGGAGTACAGCGTGATTCGTTGAATCTCGATGATATTGATTTGGATGATGAGAGTAATCAAAAAAGAGTAGTCAGAGAGCTTCTTAAGCTCGATGGTTATTCTGATGATCGCATCAATAAGAGAATTGAACGATTCGAAGATGCTGACATGTTGTACGATGAAGCAGAGGATGCAGTTGATCGTCTTAAGGAGATTAAGAAACAACAGGCTGAACAGCTTCAGAAAGAGCAAGAGGCTTATCGTCAACAGCAGGAACAGGACGCTCAAAAGTTTTTCACAGACGTTAGAACTCAGATTGATGGTTTGAGTACTATTAGAGGCGTAGCTGTTCCTAAAGAAGATCGTAAAGCGTTGTTCGATTATATCTTTAGACAAGATGCTAACGGAGTAACTCAATATCAAAAAGACTTTAGTAAAAACTTATCTAAGAATCTTATTGAATCAGCTTATTTCACAATGAAAGGTGATTCTCTCATCAATGAAGCACAGCGGGATGGACAAACATCCGCAGCGCAGAAACTTAGAAATATGTTAAGAGATAGTTCTCGTAATCATAGCAGTAGAACTATCGATGATGGTAAACAACCTCAGGCATGGGATATTGCGTCAAAGTTCCTATGATGAGAAAGATTATTAATAAAATTTTATGAATAACGGTTTGTTAAACAACCTTCAGCTTTATCGCGGACGTCGTTTCAGCGATCTTGTTGATGAGAATATGATTTCTAACGCATTGCTGACTAAGCCTCATGAGGTATCTGGTCTGCTTTCACTTGTCTTTGGTACCAAGGATGATGGTGTTTCTACAGCAATCGACTTGATTACCGGTGGTCTTGGTAAAACAATGATCATTGAGAATCGTGAGTATGAGTGGTCTGTTATGATTGACGCTGATCACGCAGTAAATATTCGTTGGGCTAAGGCTAATGGTCAGGAGATTACTTCAGCTAATTTTGCTGATGCAACTGCTGGTCTTAACGGTGCTCCGATTTATATCGCACTTGAAGAGAAGTTCTTCGGTCCTGGTGCTATTCTTTCTTTTGACAACTATAATTTCCAGGTCCGTGTAAGCGGCCAGCCTTATCAGGACGGTAGTGCTTGGGTATACGAATGCTACGTTGTCGATGGTTTCTCTGGTTCTTACATTCCTGGTGAGTACTTGCTTCCTGGTCGTCAGGTTAGCCGCATGGCTTCTGCATACGAGGAGTACAGTGATGAGGAGGATATCATCAACTATCAGACCCCGTTTAAGATGCGTAATAACCTCATGACGCTTCGTCTTGGTTATGACATCACGGGCGATGCTTATAGCACGGTATTGGCTATTGCATTGAAGGATCCTGAGACTGGTAAGACATCTTATCTGTGGTCTGATTATCAGTATTGGCTCGCTCTTCGTGAGTGGAAGAGACGTGAGGAGAAGGCTCTTCTGTTTGGTAAGTCTAACCGTAACTCTGATGGTACGTATAACCTCAAGGGTTCTAATGGCCGTCCTGTTGCCGTATCAGCTGGTCTGTTCGAGCAGGTTGCTCCGGCTAATGTACGTTATTACACGACTCTCACCGCTGAGTTGCTTGAGGATTATCTGTTTGATCTTTGCTACAATATGCTTGGTACTCAGGAGCGCAAGTTCATGGCTCTCACTGGAGAGATGGGTATCAGAGAGTTCGATCGTATTTTGAAGGAGAAGGTTGCTTCTTTCAATATGATTGATACGCACTTTGTAACTGGTTCTGGTCAGGATCTCGTTCTTGGTGGTCAGTTCACAACCTACAAGATGACTAACGGTATTGAGCTTACGCTCAAGCGTTGTGCTATGTTCGATAACATGGAGCTGTTCCGTCAGTTGCACCCGCTCACGGGTAAACCTCTGATGTCTTACACGTTCCTGTTTGTTGATCTTGGTAACCGTGATGGTCAGCCGAACATCGTTAAGGTTTGCCGTAAGGGTCGTGAGTTCGTACAGTGGTGCACTGGTGGTTCTGTAGTTCCTAGTGGCTATGCTAACAGCATCAATACGCTTCGTTCTAATAGCCGTGATGGTTATCAGGTTCACTTCCTCGGTGAGGAGGGTATCATGCTCCGTAACCCGCTGTCTTGCGGTATCCTGTATTGCGATGCTGAGGATTCTGAGCATACGAACAACGGTGGCATCAAAAAGGGTGCGTAAGAAACAATAAGCCTTGTGGCTCATAATAATCATATTAATTGCTCGTGTCTCTAATGAGACACTTGCAATTTATGATTTATTATAGGTGACAACACTAATTTAATATTATGGTAGTTGAATTAAAAATTAAAAAGAAAAATCCCTGGGCTGGACTGTTAAAGTATAAGCATTGCTTTGATTACATTGCTCCTTACTACACCAGATCCGGGTCGATATATACAGGATTGACTCCTGAAGATGAAAAATATTTTGAGGAAGCTATGGGTCTTCCGGAAGGTAAGTTGTCTAAGTCAAGTGATTATTGGACAACGTTTTGTGTAAAGGTTGGTGCTAGAGGATTGCTCCTTGACGATCAGTTCCCGACACAGGCTATGCAAATTAAATTTCTAAGCAATCACAAGCGTGTCGCAACATCTCTTGATAAACTAACTGCTGGTAAGGATTATTTGCTAATCAATAGTGAGGCAGAAGCTGAGCAGAAGAATAAGGCTAATAAAGTACGTAGAGAAGCTATTAAGGCGTACGATACTATGTCTATGGATGACATGCGTAAATGTCTTAGACTATTTGGTGTTCGTTCAGATAATATGTCTAATCAGCTTATAGAGTCAACAATGTTTGATATTGTTGATAAAAAGAGTGATCAGTACTTGACCAAATGGGTTAATAATAAGAAGAAAGATACTGAGTTTATCATTGAAGAGGCTGTGGCCAAAGGCGTGCTTCGTAAGGAGCGTACACAATATTATTATGGTACTGAGATGATTGCCGACTCACTTTCAGACGCTGTTGCATATCTTGATAACAAGAAGAACCAAGACCTAAAGCTTTCTATTATAAACGAGATTAAGAATAAGTAATCTTAATACACGACAAATATGACGTATAAGGACATACATAAAAAATACATGATTGAATATGACAAAGAGAATGTTACTTCGTCATATCCGTCGCTAACAACATACGAGATTGCTACTATATTAGATAAAGCTTATCTTGCACTTATTGCTCAAAAGTTAACTGGAAATCAACAAAGAGTTCCTTTTGAAGGAGACATTAAAGCCATAGAGGATGTTAGGAATCTCATAGCGTCTAAGAAAATTAGTAAGAGTAATACTACTTTACCAATAGATAACGCTGTGATATACAAGTTATCTGACATCTTATACTTCTTAACTGCATTAGTATTGATTGATGGAAAACTTGTAACAACAAATCTTGTTAATCATGAGATTGCTAAGAATTTCATGCATACTGCGACAAATAGACCGTGGATAAAGAACAGTGTTTGTTATATAGAAGGAGATAATCTAATTGTTTTATACGATGATTATTCTCATAAAAATGTTGGAGATCTACAACTTACGTATATCAAATAGCCAGATAAGTTTGTAGATCATATAACCGGAAAAACATTTGATGACACTCAATTTGCATTGAATGATACTATGATTGAAGAGCTAATAAGTCTCGCTATTATAATGTCTTTAGAGACTGTTGAATCTCCAAGATTACAAACAAAGTTGAACACTAAAGCACTAGAGTCATGACGAAGAAACAAACGAGAATGCTTGGAATAGAGTTCGAACGCAGGCTCTAGACAATGGATCCAACCCTTATTTAGATTAACAAGATTGATACTGATGATATATATGCTTATCTCAATGAGTATCAACAACTTTATGTAAAATAGTTGTATACAGCTGAAGATCAAGTCCCTACAGGTACCAATACATCCATACGAATATCTGATCAGTTAAAGCCACTATTGTCCAATAAGATTCTAACAAAATCATCTATCACAGATACTACTTATGACGGAAGGTATATAATGTATAACCTGCCTGATGATTATTATATGTATGTCAGATCTACATCGTCTGCTGATATTGCGTATAACAATAAAAGTGGCTATAGTATTCCAAACATATTGATTGATCAAAATAACGTACATAAAGTTATAGAATCTGCGTACGACACGAATAAGATTATTAGAAACCCAATAGTAGTTTTATCAACGTCAGATGATAAACCTGTGTTACAGCTTATACATGATGTATATACCAATATTATAAAGGTTAGTCTTACATATATTAAACAACCAAATAGGTTCGGAATAGATGACGATGACGATGCTTGCGAATTACCTATAGATTGTTTTGAGGATCTTGTTTCAGGTGCCGTTAATTTATATCTCACATATAAATATCCTGGATCCAATAGAAAATAGGACAACGATAAGAAAGATGAACGAAAGGAGGAGGTAAATGAGAAACATTGATATATTGATCGGTTTTGAACGTGAAATCAATAAACTGAACAATAGTTTGGATAAACCGACAACAGATGATTCTTTGTATTGGCTTAATCAAGCTGTTTCTAAATTCGTAAAAACAAGATTTAATGGAAATCTTCCACACCTTACATCTTACGAACAGACTGAGAAAAGATCGAAAGATCTGATTAACTTGTTGGTTGATAAAGAGCTTCCTGTTGAACAAGACATTCATGGTATACGACCTAATTATGTAACTTATCATGTGCAATATCCTGATGATTTCATGTTTGCATTAAACGAAGATGTTATGATATCAGATTTGTCTGGAGATCATAAAACAATGACTTCTGTGTTTGAATGCACAGCCGACAGTTTCATGTATCGTGTAACAAACTCGTTGACAGATTTCCATTATCGTCATTATAAGGCAAGACCTTTAAGAGTACGTACAATGGTTGATGGATCATAGGGTTGTGATTTGTTAACTGACGGTAAGTATAAAATATTGAAATATAGATTAGGCTATCTACGTAATCCTAATAAAATATCTTTGGAAAAACCGCTTAGTGAGTATTCAGAGTTTCCAGAGATAATAATGCCTGAGATCATTAAAACTGCTGCTCAGATGTATATAGAAAATAAATCAGATCAGCGATATCAGACATTAACTAATGAAGTGAATACTCAAGAATAATTTTAACGTGGAAACCCCAGCTAGTTAGGTCTAGTATTATTATTTAGGGGGAGTAGAAGAAATTAAATAATATGATTACATTTGTAAATACGGTTTTGGTATCTAATCTCAAAGCCGAGAATATTGCTACTGCAGCTCCTGCTGCTTGTGACAGCATGAATGCTGTATCTGCTGACTATGGCAAGTTTGTCATCATGGATATGGACAAGGGCACGTTTGTAACTGCAGCTGATGCTAAGAAGGCTGATCGTATTAAGATCGGTCTTGTTACAAACAAGAACACTGTTCGTCGTGGCCCGAAGGACATTAAGTACCTTCCGATCATAAAGTGGTCTAACGTAATCGCTATGGATGCTATTAAGAGCGTTAACGCTAGCGTTTATCCCACTGGTAATGCTGAGACTGAGGATACGGTTACGATTGACTTTTCAAAGATTGATGCTACGACTCTTGCTAAGTTTGCAGAGGGTGGTAAGCGTTTGATCGTTCGTCTTACGTTTAAGGATCTGCCCACTCGCTATCGTAAGTGGACTGAGTCTTATGAGTATGTGACTGAGGTTGACGATACTGCTGAGACGATTGCTAAGAATATCGCTAACATGATCAATGCTCAGTGGAAGCGTGCCCGTGTACAGGCTTCTGATGCAGCTGGTGTTGTTACGCTCGTAGCACTTCCTTACGATGATGACGATGCTTCTAACACTATCAACTGGGCTGCTAAGGTTCGTTTTACTGTAAATACGTATTACACGGATCCTGCTGCTGATGGTTGGGAGAGTAAGAATAAGCATTTCCCGAAGGGTGTTGTTATCTCAAAGACTGAGGGTAAGCAGTATCCTGCAATGGGTAAGCTTGTACGTGATGAAGAGTCTAAGGCAATGGGTTATCAGGGTATCCTGAACCAGGGCTGTTGCACGTGGCCGATCATTCGCCCCGAGCTCGAAGCACAGAATGACGGTAAGTACAACATGCTTACGATTGAGTTCCGCACTCCGTATCGTGCAGCTGACGACATTACTCGTTATACGCAGCAGACGCTTAATGTGTATGCACAGGGCGATCTCGCAGATCTCGCTGGTATTTTCGGCGTAGTTCCCGAGGCTCTCACCGATGCCAAACCTTAATAATAACAATAAAGGTAGAGTAGAGATATTCTCTACCCTACCTTTTTTTATATCAGTTCGTATGAATAATAATATATTAAATCAAGATACATAGCTTGATAATATCAAAAGAATTCGTATAGGCAATGACATACGATTGCGTATTAATCTGCTTAACATGAAGGGTATTGATACAATCAACATCAAGTCTATTAAAGTATATATAATAAACACATCTCGCGAAAAAGAGAAGGCTGACAAGATAGCAAATTGTACTAAGTTTATCAGCCGTTTTCCATGCGAACCACATCACCCAGCATTTGAGCCTTCTGCTTACGATTTGAATCTTGCAGGTCTTCCAAGATACTATGCATATCCTGAGCATCATTGTCATTATTTTTATCATGGATTCGGACTTCATCCTGATTGGAGTCATATATATCCTGTTGAAAATTGTACTAATGATACAGAGTTTATCGCTCCTGTTCAAGCTACAGAATATAAAGATCAAGTTGATGCATACTTTCCTGCAAATAGCCAGCTGTATTGTGGCGTATATAAGATCGTAGTAGTAGCTCGCATATATCAACCCGGTTATGGTTTGGACAATTTAAGAACTATCACAATGGATTATAATAACATATTTAGACTCGTAGACGATTCAACTGGTACTAATTCCGATGTAACTATAGAGATTGGAGCAGCTTCTGAAGTTGGTGTTCAGGGTCTTGAGCTTAGTGGTTCAACAGAAATGACTGTTGGAGAAACTCAACTAATAAGTACTGTATTTACTCCGTCCAATGCTACCAATAAGCAAGTTACATGTACGACTAGTGGTAATAGTGTTGAGACTGTTGCACTTAGTCCAGCAGGAGTTATGGTTCGTGCAACACAGCTTCCCAACCCTGCTGTTGGAGATACGTACGGTACTATAACAGCAACATCGTATGACAACAGTTCTGTGTCAGCATCTATTAAGATAAAGGTACATAATTATGCAATAGCTGTAACACTCGGAACGAATAATTCTATATCAATTCCTGCAAGAACGTCTGCTATAATAAACCCGTCTGTACTTCTAGAAAACGCTGATATTGTATCTAATTATAAGATTGGTGGCAAAATACACAATGCTGCACAGTTTGTTGTAGATGGTGTTTATTTTAAAACACAGGATGGTGAGACCTATGATCCTCATTATGGTAATTATGTTACAATCAACGAAGTTGGAGATATATCGAATCAGATCGTTATATCAAACAATGGTGCTAATACAACTCCTGCTATATTACGAGTAAGGATTGTTTCTAATATTGTTGATGAAAATAAAGACAATATTGAAAAAACATTTGATATTCAACTGCAACCGTCTACTAATGTTACGACTGATGACAAGTATATACAGTCTGGTGTATACAACAAGCAGAATAATAACATTGAGTTGTCTAGGTCTGATAATACTATTGTTAATGTAGATCTTAGTGATGAACTTGGTTGGTATGAAGGAGAGTAATTTAAATATTTTAATAAAACGAGTTGCACTAAAACCCACGTACACAATCGGTCATATGTATATAGATGGGAAATACATATGTGATACATTAGAAGACACCAACCGTGATGCAAATAAGAACGGTGTTTTCGATAACGGTGAGGTTAAGATTAAAGGACAAACAGCTATTCCATATGGTACATATGAGGTTGTTTGGGCATATTCTCCTAAATACAAACGATTCACTCCAAGATTGTTGAATGTACCTTCATTTGAAGGTATTCTGATACACTCTGGTAATACATCTAAGGATACTGAAGGTTGTATATTAGTCGGAGAAAATAAGAAGAAAGGTATGGTATTAAACTCAAGAGCCACTGTTAATAAGTTGTATCCTATCATAAGGAACGCTTGTAAACAAGGTAAAGTGCATCTCACCATACAATGATATGAACAATTGGAAAGATGTGACGCAATACGCTACGGCCGTTGCTTCGTTTTTATCTGGCGTAGCAATGGCTTTTGCGTCATTTATTAGAAATAATACAGTAGGAGGAGAAATCTTAGGATTCATCGGAGAGTGCTTCACTTTAACTGGAGGTATATTTGGAGTAGGTTTGTATGTACGACATAAGACCGAATAGATGGGTGCAAGAATTCGACATACTATATTAAATGATCTTAAGAATGTGGACAACGATACTGAAGTGGTTGATGAGCCACAAAAAGATCGTCTATAACGCTCTTGTAGGCTCTCTAATCGCATTTCTAACAGCGTTTGGTATAATTACTCACAACAAGAATAAAATGCTCTCAGAAGAGCTTTTAGAGGCCTAGAATAACATTGAAGCCTATTAGGGAATGCTTAATGGTTCCCAATAGGCTAACAATGTCTTAACACTTAATATGAAGAAACTCGGATAGTCTAAAGATTCATTATTGGTTGAGATGGATCGTGTAGCTAAGGAGAATAATATTAAGTCTAAAAATATCATAACTGGTGCAACCAACCATGAGCAAATAGACGTTACCCTCGACAAGGGGGTGGAGAGGGTTGTTGAGAGAGATACTATTAGAGATCTAGTAACTATACTGAGAGATACAGTATATACAGACTCTATACTATACAATCCTCAAACATCCGTACACTACACTATAGGTAGAGATACGGTATAGGTGAGACTTAAGTTAGATAATACACAATACTTGTACATATATAAACGTAAGGAATACAAAAACAAAAAGAACTTCTTCTAGAGATTATTCACTCTTGATTGGAAGAAAGTAACTAAGTACAAGTATAAGATAATAAACACGAATGATCTTATAGACAATAAAGATGTTCGTATAGTAAACGCTTAGTAAAATGACATATACTTCACTTAAAGAGATTATTGACGACATCCTATTGTTAGTCAGGAATAATAACATTAGTGAGAGTGAGGATTTATCAAGAGCTTAGATAGCATTATGGGTTCGTACATATAAGGCTGCTATAATCAAAGACAGGTTTGATAAATAGAAAGCTGGTCTGCTAGACGATGACGATGTAGTAAAGCTAATCGATAGCCTGTATATACGAGAGAAAGGCCCTCTTGAGTTAGAGGATGTTCAATCTTTAAGTGATAAACCCACATTTCTCAAAAGGACTAAAGATGCTCTAGAGAACATCTACGATAATGATGAGAATAGTATTCTTGCTATATATGATCAGCAAGGAGAGATTATTCAATATATGAGTCATACTCGTAGACACTATCAATACTTTAGAAAATACACATTTGGAGAAATGACTGGTTATTATAAAGATGACGGTCATGTTTACATAGAAGGCACTGCTGATAAAGGTAAGCTTAAATACATATGGGTTGAAGCTATCTTTGACACCATTGATGATGATGAAGATTCTGATAATATGGATGAGTCCGATGTTAAAATACCATCATGGATGGTTCCGTTAATTAAGCAGAATATCATGAAGTATGAGCTTGGTTTAATGGTTGAGATGCCTAGTGATGATAGTAATAATGCAACGTTGAGCAGTATAAAGAAGCCAGGACCTCAAGATAATGAGAAATAAAACTGATTCACATACGTATCATAGTATGTACAAGTATTATAAAGCAAACAGTCCATATAAGGTCGAATACAGCCTCTATAAGCGCATTTTAGACAGAATGAGTTAGATTATAGCAGAAGCTGTTTTAGATCGCTCAGAAGGCTTTAAAATGCCTTGTGGACTAGGTTATATCCAAGTTGGTAAGTATCAACCTAAGAACTATAATTCTAAATCTCTGAGTATAGATTATAAACTAACCAGAGAGTATGGCAAGGTGATATACTATTTGAATGAACACAGTAATGGATATAAATATCGACTGCATTGGTCTAAAGTCCCTATGACGTTTGCTGATAGATATAAATATCAACTATGTCTTGTACGTGCTAACAAGCGTAAATTAGCTCAACTAATATTTAACAAACACGATTATTTAAACATCAATGATATACAAATATGTAAAATGTGAATCTGTCATAGCTAAGATAATGGCTGATTCTGACGCATCAGAGGTTCGTAATAGAATATCAGATATACGAGAATGGATCTTTGAGGCTATTGAGAAGATTGGTGCTCCAATGTAGTATATTAGAAAAGAGTCTGGTGTAGATGAGCCGTTACTTAAGCTTATAGATTACCAAGTGCCAATCCCTGATGATCTTATCCATTTAGATACTGTAGCATATTCTAACACACCTAATGGTCCGTGGATACCTGCTAGAAAAGATACTTCGGATATACATCGATTTAAACATGGTATTGTACATAAACCTGAATATGTGTATATCCCGCATGACAATGCAAATAAGACAATACCTGATAAGATACGAGTTGCTCCTGAACATCAGGATCCTGCGCACAAACTTATAACGTCTCAATCTCAATTGTTGACTATGAATGGTCATAAGGCATTTCATCAGTTAGCACGTAATATATAGAGTAGTCCTACGTATTTCATTAAGCCAGGATGGATCGTTAGTAATAAAAGAGATGGCTTTATTAAGCTTGTATACAAATCTATCGCAACAGATGAACGTGGATACCCTCTTATACCAGACAATGCAGCTTATCAAGAAGCTATTTATTGGTACGTAATGATGAAGCTAGCATTCCCTAAGTTTATGAAAGGTAAGCTTGGAGGTCGTAGTGTTTACGATAATAGAGTGGCTTATACTCATATACAGCAACAGTGGGCTTATTATAGAGAACAAGCTTATGCTGAAGCTATGATGCCAACACAAGATGATCTTAGATCAATTAAAAATGATTGGTTAAGATTGATACCAGATATTGATGCAGACGATTATTTCTTCAAACCCACTGGCGATAGAGAATTAACTTATAACGATAGCTATTATGACTAATACAAATACTCAATAGGTAAACATGTTTTCTGGTGGTATGGATACTGATACTTCAGACATGTTTATTGATAAGAACAGATACCGCATGGCTAAGAACTTGAGGTTTGTAACAGATACTCAGTCTAGTGGCGGAGAATTACATGCGGTACAAGGATTTAAGCCTGTACTCAAAGGCTTATTGCCAAACGTTATTGCAACAACTGTTGTACGTAATCTAGGTGTTATTGTATAGAAAACGCCTAATGATGACTAGTCAAAATGGTGTGTTAAGACATTTGACAACAACAAACCGATTTAGCTAAAAACAGTCTTCTTATGTAAAGAAGAGATTGGCTCAGATAAACCTAGCGTATTAGGATTATATGAAACAAACAAGATATGTAAGTTATATATTGCAGATGGAGTACATCCATTGATGATTATAGACTTACTCCCTAAAAAAGAAGTAGTCCCTGTTAACATAGATGAGGTTGCGATATACTCATCTGTTGTATTAAATAAGCCTATTATTAATGGGTTTACATCTGGATCTCTCAAATCAGGATGTGTGTCGTATACATATAGATTGTATGGATTATATGGTCCTGGAACAGAGATGTCGATACCAACGAGATAGCTTTAGATTCCAGAGAAACCAGTATCTGGAAATCAGTTGAAGGGTGCTAAGAGTGATTACGCAACAGGATGCGGAGTATCAATAACGTGTAATTTAGATAATCCTGTTCCTGATAAATTTGATCACATTCTTATATACAGAATATCATATCAGGTGCAAGGACAACTTCCGTTAATAGAGCTCATATACGATGGTAAGCGTACTGGTAATAGCGTAAAGTTCATAGACTCTGGTCAGAAAGCTCTTGGTACATTGACACTGGAGGAATACAACAGTGTATCTGGAAATCATATCATCCCCAAGATCATTGAATCTAAGAACGATTATTTGTTTGCTGGAAACATTAAAGAACAGCAACACGATTTGTTTGAAGACTATGATACACGAGCATACTCATTCAATCCTATTGGTATTGCTTACTTATATGATGCATCTGGTATAAATAAGATCAATGTAACAAGCTCTACATATGACACTGTTAAGCCTACTGGAGACTGTTTCAATAAGTACAACGATATGTCAACAGAACCTCTTGATGATCGCTATAATTATATAGATGGAGATGGTTCTTATTGTAGATACGACATAGATAAGTACTATGGTGGTACTGGTGTTAATATATCTTGGAGGTTTGTGACAGCATCATTAGTTGGAGATGCAAATGTATCTGTGCTATCAACAGATCCTAAATATGGAAATGATGGTATTGGTACTAGTTCTATATGTATCGATAAGAATACCGATAAGAGTACTGATGTTACAAAACCCGTTGTATGCGAATATTTAAAATATCACAATAACGACAGCTTTGAAAAGGCGCAATATGATACATCTGAATATGTTAGCGTTAGCTCAAGCTTATCGTATTCTGACGCGAAGACATCTATGTTATTCAGATCATTAAGGCGAGATGAGTTATATAGATACGGTATTGTGTTATATCATAAGAATGGATCTGCATCTAACGTTAAATGGATTGCTGATATACGTACACCTAATATAACATGGGATGGTTGTGAAACATTCTATGCTCGTGGTAAGAATGGAAATAATCCAGAAGATCTTATTGTGAGACCATTGGGTATTGAGTTTGATGTACGCAATCTGCCGGAAGACTGTGTTGGATACGAAATTGTTAGATGTCAACGTAAAGAGTCTGACATAGCAACAATATCACAAGGAGTTATATCAAGGCCTATTGCTGAACAATATTCACCAGGACTTGCATCAAGACCAACTACATCTGGTTCTACAGTATACACACCAAGTGGATTTATAACAACGAATAGATATTGGACTGGTAATGATGCTTATGCTAGAGTACATAGCGATGCAGATAGCTCTGGCTGGGAAGCTGATAATTTTGAAAATAACACAATATATCAGTTTATATCACCTGAAGTATCTTATTTGAAAGGATCTATAAAGGATTTTGATAACAACACATCTTTATCCCTAAACCCTGTAAAATATATATTTGGAGCAAGTTCTACAACCCTTGGGAATACGTATAATCAATATAAACCAAGTATTACGTACAATGGTAATAAGTATCGTGGTATATATCCGTCTGCTGGTAATGGTAGATTTGCTTGTGGCTATGATACATTCGTACAATCTGATAATGGACAGAGTCCTGTGTACAAGACTCTAAGCAGAGAGGATGTTGATGCTAATGCTAAGTCTAATGTGTTATTCCCAACGCTTTGTTGTAAAAAAGATGGTGTTGATATTGTAAACTCATTATACAAGTTTAGATCAACATTTGAGCGATCTATAGAGGGTATCTATGCATCAGAAGCTGGTCGTGATGATATTAGTACAGATGCAGAGGGTAACCATGGCCAATACACAGGTGTAACTCCATCTCGTGGAAACATATATATAAACAATGACGGTACTCTTAGTAGAGGTGTCTCATGGGTATCATCTACCGGAGATGAAAGTGATGTTACCAACGGAGGATTCCAAACGGTACGAGATGCTACATATATGTACGTAAAACTATATGAACAAAGTTCTAATGTTTGGTCACGTGTACATAATGCGAATCATATTGGGCAAGCTGGATATATTAAAGACGATAAAGCTATTGGATACGTACCTGTATATAGAAGAATCACCAACAGTCTTAAGTTCTCTGTAAAAGACTCTGTAATACCAAAAGAGTTTAGCTGGGATGATTATGCATCACGAATCAAAGATACTGCAAACTGGACTAAATCGTTCAATGATAAAATAGACGCTATTGGTAATACGAACTATTGCAATTATGTATCTGGTGGTGGGTTCTCTCAAAACTTGGAAGCTAAAGATGGTAATAATTTCATACGAGATTGTTAGTTATACGGTCCTGGAGGATCATGCATGTTGTTACAGATAGATCCGTACGATAATTATTTAGATAATGTGTCATACGATAAAACTGTTCCAAATCCTGAAACACAGATCTTGTTTGATACATTTGGAACATCAAATGCTGTAAATAGCAGACCGTTTACTGTTCCAGGATATGATCCGAATGAGCCTAGTGAACCAGGTTCTGAAGATCTATATACCATCACAGGTTTTTCATCACTTATACCATACAACCCTGATGGATCAAATAACGTATCATTGGTTGTTAAACCTGAGAGCTTAATGGGTACGTTCTTATGTAATCTAAGAAAGAATATTATTCCTTATGGTGGTTATTCTGCTGTTGATAGATCTCTCAACACATACTGTAGTTACGGCAATTACTTCAAGAAAGATGATACAAACACTAAACATGTGATCTTCGACGGAGATTGTTATATACAGCCGTTTGAGTATGTAAGTATGCATAAACAAGCAAATCCTGAATATCTTATCATGAAGACTATGATGGTTGTTTACGCAATACCTGTCGAAACAAATATCAACTTAGCTTATACGTATGGACATGAGCTTAGTAGGAATCTTGGAGATTGGAAGACGACTCTATCTCAAATACAACCTGCTAACGTGATGAATAAATATACTCAAACAACTCCTATGTATTAGTACAACAGTGCTTATTCTATTGATCCAACAGCTAAACAATATGCAGCACAATCTATAGAAGAGGTATCTGACACTGTTGATACTAGAGTTGTTTACGCTGGGCCTAAGTAGAATGGAGAACGTATAGACAGTTGGAGTAAGTTTCAAGCATCTAATTATATAGATGTTGATTCTAAGTATGGACAACTTACTCAACTAAAAAGCTTCCATAATCAGTTGTTATTTTGGCAAGAAAACGCATTTGGTGTACTGTCTGTAAATGAACGAGTGTAGATTACTGATGATAGTAATATGCCGTTGATGCTTGGTACTGGTGGTGTATTGCAAAGATACGATTACGTATTAACAACAAATGGTATGAAAGCTGGTCAATATGCAGATACTCAATCAGATAGTGCGGTATACTGGTTTGATAATGATAGAAGGGAATTATGCTCATATACTCAAAATGGAAGTACATCATTATCTAAGGCAAAACAAATACAGAATCTTATGAATGCAAGCACACTCAACTATGAGCCTGTTGTTACGTATGATAAGAAATTTAATGAGGTACTATTCAATGTTACAGATACTGGAGCTGTTGTATACAGTGAGCAAGCACAATCGTTCACAGGTTTATACACGATACCGATGAAAGCAGCATTGTCATTCTAGAGTGATTTGTACTTTACAGACGATACGATGTATAAGTGGAATGAAGATGGAGGTAACCTTGGTCATTCTCTTAAGTATGTCGTAAACGATAACAGTAGCTATGTGAAGATATTTGATAATGCTGAATTTGGTGCTTAGACAAACGATGAGTATAATAATATGAAATTGACATTCAGCACAAAAGTTGGTACCGGCACATTAACAAAAGACGATATAACGAATAGAGAATATTCGTATAGATACGCAATTCCAAGGGCTAACAACGCTTAGTATGGAGATCGAATGCGAGATAAAACAATGTCCGTTGAAATGACTACGGATGGTGATAATAACTTTTCAATACAATATATAATAACTAAATATAGAATATCTTGGTCATGATAGATGGATTAACAAATTACCCAAATACTAGGAGTTTTGCTGATTATTATTATAATAATCCATATCCTGCAACATATACTGGCATGACTGTTCCATCTGGAAATGGACGTGTTGATTTGTCAGGAGCTATGCCTAAGTTGGTTAACACTCCTCCTAAACTACAAGCTCCTGCATCATTTAATAAAACTCCGTTCAATATAAATAAGTACGGAGGTTTGGTACAGCCTGCAATTCAGTTTGTAGGATCTGCTATAAACGCATTTGGTTCAACAGATAGTACACAATCACTTATGCAGCAAAGCGGATCATCTTACGTAAATACAGGTGATTTCGGATATACGAGACAGAATGATGTTGATTACGCTGATCAAATGAGAAAAGTCTCTTCTCAAAACAAGATGAATACTCTTGGAGCGATGGGTGCAGGAGCAGCCTTGGGAAGTGTTATTCCAGGATTAGGCACTGGTGTTGGTGCTGGTATTGGAGCTGCTGTAGGGCTCGTAACAGGATTGTTTGGTTCTAGTAAAAGAAAGGCTCAGGCTCGTAAAAGATTGTTTGATGCTCAACAAACAATTAATAGAAATAATAATTACGCACAAGCATCTGCTTAGTCAGATTACCTTCAAAATAAGTATATACAAGAGAATGGAGATGCTTCTAATCAGATGTTATATGGTGCTAAGAAAGGTAAGGATAAAGGTATGCGATTAAATGGTGGGTTAAGTACTGAACGTGTGTGGAGTCCGATCGGGCTAACCAGTGCTAAACCAAATGCTAGAGTTAGTGGAGGAGAATCTATATTTGATGGAGAATCTGTCGATAACGCAACAGGTACGTATGTGAGCAAAGGAGCACCTAACAAGGATGATCAGTTAGCTAATTTAAGAGACCAGTCTGTTGTATTTGGAGACAACGTTAATCTAAGAACTGGTTATAAATATAAAGACGAAGTTGCTCCATATATATAGGCACTTGAGAAAATAAATAAGAAGTACGAAATACGTACTGACAATAAATTAAATCAGCTCAGAGGCACTGTTGGTCAACATACAGACAACATAAACCAACAAGAGATAAACAAGTTGAAGAAGCCAATTGTTGATTTCCTAAACAACAAAGCTGATGAACAAAAACAAGATAGAGAAATGATGAGTTATTATCCGTCATACAAATGTGGAAAGGATCGTTTGCCTGGATATGCTAACGGTCGTCCGACAATATTAGATACGATCATACCAACTGGTACCGGAGCACTGTTATCTCTTGGACAGTATTTCTAGGCCAAAAATCAGCGTCCAAAAGGATCTGATGTATATGCTAGTAATCCTTACGAACAGGCTGCACTTAATCAAATGGATTCGTTTAGAATCAATCCGTATGCTATAGCTAGAGCAAATGCTGATGCAGAAAGACGAGCAGCTTATCAAGTTGGTAATATTGGCGGATTAACAAGTGGGCAAAGAGGTGCTGGTAGAATTGCATTAGCTCTTGGTACAATGGCTAACAATGCCAAGGCCTTGAATGATATTGAACTACAGAATATTCAGTTAGCGCAACAAGCTGCTCAAGCTAAGATTAACGCTGGTGATGCTTACGCTAAACGTAGAATGGCTGCTAGTGCTCAAGATTATGAGAACTATGCATCCGCACATGCTGCAAGACAGCAGGGTATGCAGGTAGGTTTGCGTAACTTTATGGATTATCTCAACAGCTATATGTCTAATGAATACAAACGTAAGCAGGGTATTAACATGCTTGATCTATATCAGCAACAGATAGATTTAGACAAACAGAAGCAGTTATCTGAATACGAAAGGAATTTGGAAAGAAAGGCTAGTTCAAAGCCTCTTGATCTAGCAACACTTGCTAACATGTATTCAGTAAGATATCCGTGGAAACAACCTATACATTATGACTTCACTCCTAAAATGACATTAAGATGATATATTCAAAAGACTAGTGGATACAATTACCCACAAAAGATTTATATGATTCTCAGATCATGCTAGCATCTATCAATGCTGCAAGAGATATGTATGAAAGGGGTTTGCAGGAGACTAAGGAGTTTAATAAGCTGTATGGTGATTTTACGAGCCCTATTGCAAGAGATGTTGATTATTGGTACGATAACACATTGAAACCTGTTAGAGATGCTATAAACTACATGTATGACAAGGGTATAGACCCAACACGATCTGCTGAAGGTCGAGCTCTTATACAGAAGCTTATTAACCAAGCACCTGTTGCTAAGTTAAATCAGATCAGACAATCAGCTAAGATAGCAGATGAATACGTAAAGAACCGAGGAACCATGTAGGCCAATGGCCTATATGATCCAGGATTTGAACAGTTTGCTTTACGAGATCAGTATGGTAGACCTGTTGATCTATCTACTTGGAGTACTATCGATGATGGAACTTGGGAACGTACAGCACCATATAAGTATGAATCTTTATACGACTATACGTCTCCAATGTTTAAAGACCTAAAGCCTCACGAGCTAACTAAAGCTGAAGTAGAAGGTTTTGACGGTTGGAGATACGATCCTAGATATCAATATTAGGGTATTACAAAAAAAGATCTTGAAAGAGTTACAGGAGAGAGGATTCCTGGTGTTCAGAACGATACATTATACAAATATTACAGAGATCGTGCAGCAGATGTTGTACGTAAGCAGTATATAGCTGCTGGTAAGAACCCAGCTGAAATAACTCAAGATGAAATTGATAGACAGTTTGTTCAGGATGTGATACAAGCTAATTCAGCTCGTATTATGGAGCCAACTAAGTCTGCAGACCAATTCGCTGTGATCGCACAAAATCATGCTAATGAAATGAGTAGAATTAAGTTCCAAGAAGATCGTCAGGATGCACGTCAGGCTAGACAGCTTGCAGCAGAACGTGCAAAAAACGGTTCTGGCTCTTCAGGTCCTACATTAATACCTGGATCACCATACGACGTTCTAGTACAGCAAGTTATCAATCAGAGTAATCAATATCGTAAAGATTTACAAGCAAACTTTAGAACTCGTAAGAAGGCTGCTGATACAGCATATAGAAATCTTATTAGGTTATACGGAGGATATCGTTTGAATGCAGGTGACGGTAAACAGTATAGAGTATCAGAGGTTATTAAACATTATCTTAACGTAGCAAGGAAATACGGTTGGCAGAGAGCTGTTCAGGAAACTAATAAAACATACAGCATAAACTTAAACGCTATTCAAGGTAAGACGGGTCAAGCATTCCGTCAATACATCACAAGTCGTAAAAATTACGAAGCTGTTGCTAACAATATTAAAGGCATGGATGCGTTGGGGCAGTCTAGATATGACAGAATAAATGCTAACTCAAAACTGTATGCACAGCATTATGAGATTCCTCGTAATTCTGATGCGCATCCGTATTACGCAGGAATGTTTGGTATTAGACCAGATAAGTCTGGTAAAGGTTATTATGGTGTGACAGACATTAACACACACGTCAGTGCTTATTATCAGAATAAGGTTGTCACTGGACGTAGGGGAACGCCGTCTGCATATTTGAACAAAGTTGATCAACTTATTAGAAATAAGCAGTTCACAATGAGTCAGTCTCAGTATAATACCATGGGATTTGGTGGAGGCCCTGGACGACATATGTATAATGTGTATGCTAGATTTGGAGCGACGTATAAAGTTAGTAGTAATGATCCGTTATATAAATACGTAAAAGCACATCAGAATATATTGCGTCCGTACGGTATTGTATTGAATGAATCTCAAGCAGCAGATAAAGGACATACTATTACGATTCCAATGATGCAAGAGCGTGATCGTAATACATCAATGACATATACAGCATTGAATGCAGATAAACAATTTGGAGGTACATCAAATGCAGAAGCATTGTTCCCAACAAGAGATGCTTAGTTTATAACTAACGAACAATAATTATTATCATGGCCAAAAAGAAGAAACAGATATATGATCCAAGGTATGCTCTTGGATATAGACTCATGGCTAATAGAGATGCAATTAATAGAGCATCTAATGAGCTTGGTAAATATGAGCAACAGTCTCGTAGTAAAGCTATTGAGTATATGATGGCTTATAGACGAGCATAGGCAGAAGAGGCTCGTAGGAGACAGCAACTGGAACAACAGGAAGAGACGGATCGCCGTAATCGTGTAGAGCAACGTAAGAAAGATATTCCTGACGCATTGAAATCTCGTCAAGAGGTTGAAGAGGAAGTTAACTCTGCATCGCCAAAATGGCTTAGTATGTGGAGTACAGATCCTGACGATACGACTAACGATCTGTTAACTGGTGGAAACGTTGCTCGTGGAGAAATAGCTCGTCAAGAGATTCAATCAAACCCTGGAGGATTTACAGGTTGGCTTGGCGATAACCTCAACTCATATCTCAGTAGATTGAATAGTGCTCAAGCTGATAACCAGATAGGTATGATGGAGCGCATTTCGAGATATGAGCAGCTTATGAATGATTATGAGAAATCGTTGGATATCGAAGATAAACTAAGCTCACTGCATGCAACATATGACAATCTTGGTTATAAGTTAGACAATGCTAGAATGTCTCAAGAAGAGCGTAATAAGACATTACAGGTTCGTAATACAACGAAGAACGCAATAGCTACATTACAAAACCAATACAATGCTCTTGGTAATAGTAGGAAATCTCTTGATGCATTGCTTCTGAACGGGTTTGAATCTGCATGGCAGCTGACGCAAGAGCTTATGCCGAATCCTATGGCAGCTTTGTTCGGCGATGACAATATATCATTACGTGATATATCAAAAGATGTGTTATTGCGTCTTGAAGGATTTAAAGATGCTGATGCAAAGCTTAAACGCGCTATGTTAAATAGTGCATTGAATGTTGCTAAGAATAGAAGAGCACTTTTGTCTGAACAAGAACGTATTAACAGAGACGATGCCAATATGTATGAGCAGCGTATATCTACGTATTTCAAAAGCAGACGCGATCAACCTGGAATGGATCTTTCAGACCCAAATACGTATTTATACAAGTTGTCTGGTGTCATGGGATCATCTGCTTCTTCTTGGAGAAATAATTATGGTTCGATGGCACTGGGATTGGCTTCTGGAGCTTTAGCTCCTTATACTGGTGGCGCATCTCTTCTTGTTGGAACACCGGTCGTGCTTGCTGCAAACATGGGTTCGGCTGTTGCAGAAAACAATGCTGAGGTAGCTTCATCCGTACGAGAACTATATATAAATAAAGTAGGTGGTTCTGATTCAAATACTTATAAGAACATAATAAAAGCTGCTAAAAAACAAGTTCCAGATTGGAAAGCTAGAAAAATGACTGAGAATGATCTCATCGATCAATATCTAGCTGGAAATGTTATCGTAAATGATCGTAATGCAAATAATCTTAAGGTTAATGCATTACGTGATGCTGAAACCTTGTTTAAACGAGACATGGTTGCTACCGGAACGGATGCTGTAATTGACACAGCTCTTGATGTACTTCCGTTCGGAAAAGTTGCAAAATCATTAAAGATAATGCCTAAGTTTGTACGTAACGTAGTAGCTGGTTCTATGAAGAGTCAAGCTGCACGTGAGGCATGGCAAACGGCACTTAAAACTGGTAAAAGAGTCGGTAGTTAGTTCGCAACAGCATCTCCGTTAACAGGAGCTGGTGCTGGTTTAATTAGTGGATCAATTGCTTATGGCGCATCGAGGTTTGCATCATCAAAGGTTGCAAAAAGACTTGCTGCAACAACAATGGCCGAACGTCTTACTAAACTTGGATAGAATACCGCAGATGTAGTTCGTAGGGCTACTCAAAAAGCATTGGCGATCACGCCAGGGTGGTTGAAAAAAGTTGGAGCAAAACCAGCTGCTTTAGGGGCTAAGTATTTCAACCAGTATTTTGGAAAAAACACATTAATTGGAAAGACAAATAGATCTTTTGGACGAGAGCTGTTTGGACGTTTAAATACAGCCGCATTATCTGAAGGTATTGAAGAAGGTAAACAGCATGAGAATGCTGAGATGTTTAAGCGCGGTGAGCTTGATGAAAATCAAAGCTTGTGGGATGCTGTTCTAGATGACGCACTGCTCGGACTTGATGTTGGTAAAGATGTTCTTGGTATTCCTCTTGACGCACTTGGTATTTTACAAATAAAAGATCAAGATCGTCTTGCAGAGATAAAAGGTGGTATATTAGGTGGTTTGGGACACACGGCTCGTATGAGTGTTGCTCAGGCTTCTGCACCATATATATCTGAGATGAGAGCTGATAAATGGTTGATGAATAATCATATTGTTGATCAAGCTGATGCATCAGATACATTACGTAGATACGTTCAATATGCGTCTAAAGGATGGTTTAGTGCTGGATATAATGCGATGTCAAGAGCTCTTGATCACCTTGAGCAGATTAACAACAATCGTCATGACAACACTGGATCTTATTTGATACAACCAGAACTGATTGAACAAGAACGTAAAAACTTATCAAGAGTTGCAAGTTCTGCTAGAAGTAAGTTTTTGCAAAAGGCTGCTAAAGATCAGGGTATTGACGTATATACAAAAACACGTAACTTTACAGATGAATATAAACAATTTGTTGCTGGATGGAACATGGTTCTTGACAATCAACAAGATGTTTTGAAAAATACCAACGAGCAACTATCTGAAATAGATAGTCGTATAAAAGATATTCGTACCAATCAGACAGATGAATATACAAACGCAAAGCTCGCAGAGCGAGATCCATTTAATGTTGATCCTGTTGTAACTGGTCAGTTAGCAGCTGTTCGTGCAGCAAAAGCTCTTGAAGAAAAGTTTGGATATCAAGAAGCATTGGCTAGGATTGATGCTTTAATGAGAATGAAAGAAACCATGCTCAAAGCTATTGATAATGGTGTCGCAAAGTCTCGTGTTAATAAGTATCTCAATGCAATAGATTCTAGCTTAAAGCGTTTGGTAGAAGGTTATGTTGAAGAGCGTCCTGTATTTGACGAGGATGGGAACGTTACTGAAGAAAAAACACAAGTTAGACATCCTGGAATCAATGATTATCTCCATGAGCTTTATAGTATCGGCCTTGAACAAAAAGATCCAAATGCCGAAACAGTTGGTTACAGAAATCACAATAAGGATTCAGTACGAACAAGAGATGATATCCAGCGTCTTGTATTAGACCAATCTACTCATGATGCTCTTTCTGATTTATATTATCAGCGATTTGCATTAGAGCAAAATATTAATGACGCAAACGAAGCTGTTGCAAACTTTATTGGAAAGTAGGAGAAAGATAACAAGAAGATCAAATTTGTCGGTGGAAATGGTGCCCAGATAATGGACAACATTCGTAAAACACAATAGACAAATGATGAATTCTGGAATGAACTTACATCTGACGCATTTGAATCTGATGAAGAGGTTACAGCAAAGATGGATGAGGAAAACGGATGGAGTCCTCTCATAATATCTAAGCCGAATCCTGTTATTGGTAGCAATGGAAATCAGATTAAAGTCAAGCTTGATGAGGATGGTGTTCCTGTAAACCCACTACCAGATGGTACATTTATTGATAAAGATGGTTATTTATATGACTATTCTGATAAACATGAGGTAAAAGAAACTCCTATTTTTGGAGAATGGGATTCTAATTCAGGACATACGTATACAGAACGTATGGCATCATTGTTAGAAGGAGTCGATGTTGGATATGAATTCTATAATCCAGAAGGAGATACTCCTTTTGCACGAACTAAAAAGGAACATAGTAAAAAATACGCTGAACTACAAAAAGGTTAGGAACAGCCAACTGACACAACGGCTCCTGAAGATAAAAGCAATACTGGTGGCAAACAACAAGCTACTGGAGAACAAAAACCTGCTGAAGGACAACAACAAGAATCTCAAGCTGGTACTGGACAAGGTCAAGAATCACAACCTGCTCAGACTCCACAGTAGAAGCCAGAATCACAGCCTGCTCAGAAACAGCCTGAACAGCAATATACCCCTGCAGGTAGTGGTACATAGCTAAGCTCTAGTGAAACAAAGACCTCACAGGAAGAAACGTTCGATGCGCTCGATAATAAGCTTAAAGATGACGAAGCTCGTGTAATAAAACAACCATTGAGTGTACGTAATGCAGACGATGTTGTATCAGCAATGGATGGTAAGTATGATACTACAAGTAGGTCGTACTTTATAAAACAAGATGACGGTTCTGTATTACGTTACAATAGAGTCCATAGTACTTTACCTGAATCGTATAAAGAAGACTATTCTATAATTCAAAGTCGTGAGCGTGTAGTCCAGGAGTTGTCTAAACTCACTACAAAGGCTGAAGTTATCAAATGGATTGACGAAAAGCTTAAAAGCGAGTTTAAAAAATCCATGTTACATGACCTTGTTGTATATCGTACGTATATTACTGAGCATCCTGTATTTAACAATCTTGAAAACAATGCTGAATGGTAGGCTGTAATAACAGATCTTGCACACATTGTTATTTAGAAATCATTTGGTCCGAGTGTTGTAGTAGGAAACATTGTTGATGAGATTTCAAGGTTCATGTTTGGACACTTTGAAGGCGTGGAAGCTCTTGAATATATTACCATGCACTCTGATACTAAAGATCAGTATGAGCAAAATGTAAAATACGCAATTGACATCGTAAAGTCTGTACTTAACGACATTGGTGCAAGTCAGTCGATGTCTGATGAACAAATCCGCAATCTTGTTATCGAATTGGCAGGTATTCTAAAATAGTTTACGGATCTTGGATGGATATTAAATACAAATGCTTATACGTGGCATGCTGAATTTCCTGGAGTTGGTAGAGTCGCTGGTGAAACAGATATGATCGGTATCGATCGAGATGGTAAAATACACATCATTGACTTTAAAACATCTAAATACTCGTTTGCTGAAACACGAGGTGTTAGTAGTCTTTTAACAGATCGATTTAAATCTGAACTTAATAAACTGACAATAGATGACGTAAAAAATAATACTCCGGCTGCACGTAAAGTAGTTAATAACATCAACAAACAAGCTGATGGCGGATATGGAGCTGAACTTGATGTTGTGGATGGCAAAATTGTTGTTGTACGTAAAGACTCTGGCTTCTTTTATCAAACAAATAAGACGTACGGACAAGTGCAAACACCTTTTGAGAACTATACGAATCAGCAGACGGTTTATCAAATGCTTATTCAAACCGAACTAGGTTTAAGTGTAGAGTCTCTTGAAATTTTACCATATGTTGTTAGTTATTCGTATGATGTAACAAATAACGGATTTAACATATATGACTTGAGCGTTAGTAACTTTGTAAATGGTGCTCCGTTGCGTTTAATGCTGCCTATAAGCACTGAAATGCAACGACTATATACAACGCAACCTAATACTGTCAATGAGGCTTGGTAGCAATATCAATAGCTTAAATTAGAGATTGATACATAGTACAATACGTTAGATCAATATTTATCAGAACTGAGTACGTATGATGATTTTGCAGATACATACGATTACATCTCAGATCCAAGACTTAAATCTCTTGATAAATACATCAAAGCTCTCGATAAACTTGTTAATGATATAAATCGATTTAATGAAGAGTCGCAATTAATAGACGAACAATCACTTACTGTAAACACCCTTGAGTAGGCTAAGAACTTAAAATCTAGAATCGATAAGGCTATTAAGTATTATAGCATGCTTGACAATGTACGTAACAGCATATCTAATCTTGAAGCTGAATATGCACAAACAGCTGCTGCTTACGATAATTATATCAACTCACAACAATATATACAAGACATCGCTAATATTGATAGAGAAGGTTCTTTGACTGGAGAACAGGATCCTAGTGATTCTCAAGCGGCTAATGAAAAGTTATTCGTACAAGGTACTACTGTAAGAAAAGAAGGTAAAAAAGGTGTATATTATACTGGATTTGTAAACAACGGTACTGAGGAGAAAGCTGGTGTACAATCCACAGAGTTTGTTGCAAAAAATGCAAAAGACGGTAAATACATTGGAGGTGTTGCAACACTTGAATTACCGTCAGAATATTCTCTTGATCAAGATTTTGTTGATAAATGCACAAGGCTTAATATAACGATACTTGGTGTAAGATCTTATGTAAGCAAAACTGAGAATGGGCAGTTTGTAGAGTCAACAGCTACTGTTAGAACAAAATCGTCTATAGGCGAGATGCATGACGGTGAAGTTAAAATACTACCATCACAGCAACAAGGTCCTAGTGCTGATGCTAATTAGAATGAAGGTTAGTTCGGACTAGTTTCTAACGAACGTATGGCTGAGCTTGAACATCAAATAGCTAGTATGCTTCAAGGACAGCTTAATTCTGGACCGAATCCAAAGCTACTGCCATTGATGATAGAATACGCTGTCGGTACGATTGACCGTGGTATATATTCGTTCAATGAGTTTGTCAAGCATATTGGCAGTAAGTTTGGACAAGATGTGTTACCTTACTTGAAATCTGCATATAATGGTGCTAGGGATTGGCCTACGATAACCGATAGCGGTCTTAATAATAAAATGACCCCGTACGATCAAGTAGCTAGTACCGATGTAAACAAGATCTTTAATACGCCAACGTAGCCTGTACAAGATCGTACACCTCAAACTGCACAACCTAAGCCATAGTAGCCTCAATATACTCCTGGAGAGTATAGAGTTGCTGCAAACAAAGGTGATCTTAAAACAAACCCGTCTCCATCATTAGATTACGAATTCTTTTATAAGAATAAAAACAAAGAGCTTGCACAACTACTCAATGCTCCTGATTTTATAACACACGCTGTTGTTGAAATAAGTAGTACTGAGCGATATGATGGTGCACAAAGTGCTAGACATACAAATCCAAGTTTGTTTGCACATATCACGTACCGTGGTAAGACTTATAACAACATACCACTTAATCTATGGCAAGCGTTTGTTAAAGGTAAACAGCGTACGATAAGTCAGAATGGATAGAACTTATATAACCGTGTAGTTAGTATTGAAGACGCACAGCCTGGTGTGAAAATAATAGCTAACATGGCTCGTACAAATGGTCGTATTATTGTCAAAGAAGGTGCATTAAGGACATTAACAGATCCAGATGCACAGCTTCTTGCTGGTACAAATCTCTATAAAATAGAGATGTCAAATGCATCAAACGACTTTGGATTCGCTAACGGTGAGAATATCAACACACTTGTTGGAGATCGTGAACAACGAACAATATTCAGATACAACAATCCAAATCATGCTCCTGAGCGAGGTACGCTTGTTTATCTAAGAAGAATTGCTCGTGATGAAGGTGACAAACAGCCTGCTGTAATTCCAGTTACTGTTCAAAAGAAATCATTTGCGGACGATGATATTGATTTCTTGATTAGCGTATTGAGCAATACAGATATACTCAATGGTAAAACGAATGGAGTATCTAATAGAACACTTGCATCATTGTTGATGCCAATAGCAGCAAGTCAAGATAACCTTGTTGGATTAAAAGCAATTGAGTTAATTCCTGGAAGACCTGGTGTGATACGCATACGAATGCGTCAAGATCTAGCCGCTAACAATCAACTTGGATATGCTGGTGAGATTGATTTGAACACAGATGCTGGAAAAACAAATTTCCGCAGTGTGATGAAAACATTAACCATACCTGAGCAACATAGTTTCATGTTAGCTAGACTTGGTTCTAATAAAGACAGCACACTTCCTATAAAAGCAATTAGAGATTGGTTCATACAACATCCAGATCAACAATAGTTCAAGGTTACTGAAACATTGACATTTGATATGTCTGATTTTAAAGCTGTTGATGATTATAGTGGATTGAGTGGCCTTGGATGGTATATTAAGCATGGTGTATTTTTAACAGACTGTGCCGGCTTCACACCACCTAATATGTACATTACGGACATATCAACTGTAGATCCAAACTAGGCACCATCTAATACTGGTGCAAACAGCCCTGTACAACCAGACGTTCAAGTTCAAGAAGACCCTGAAGTTAAACCGGAAGGATACTCCAAACCAGATCCTGGTATAAATCCTGATGATTATACTACGAATCAAGATTGGGCTGAACAAATGCCTGATAATGATTCTAATGAAGGACTTAGCGAATCTCAAATAGATAGTGCTGATGAATCAAGTGTTGTTTTTTATAAGCAGAAAGAACCTAGTAAAACTCATATAAGTAAAGCAAAAGCACAACGTCGTATAACAACGATACTTGGTAAGCAATTCGAAGGTAAGATCGAATTCAGAAAGAATCTTATATCTAATGCAATGCGTGACCCGTCTGTATTGGGTATTTGTAAATCATCTGCAATCGTACTTAGTGAATATGCTCCAGATAGAGTTGATTTTCACGAGGCGTTCCACTTTGCATTTGAACTGTGTGTTCCTGCAGCAATACGTGATAACTTATATGAGTACTATGCAAAACGTAACAATTTGGATATTCATAGCAAAGATGATGCTATTCGTAAGAATGCTATTAGAGAAGTTGCAGAGCTTCTTGCAGATAGATTCATGAACTATTCTAAATGGTATGTTGAGCAAAAAGAAGGTGATGGTCGTATTAAAACTTGGATAAAAGGTGCTGTTAACAATATAAGAGATTTCATATTAAGCTTTAGTCAAAGAAGTGATAGAAATCTTAATAATTTGTACGCAGCTATAATACGAGGTAAATATGCTGGAATAGAACCAGATAAGAAATCTGTATAGAGATTTAATGATCTGTTTGGAGGTTTGTATTATAAAAACCACGGTATTGAGTTTTCAAATATCATCAGTGATGATATGTTTGATAATTTGATGGAGACCGCCAAATTCTGTATCATGCATGGTTTCGATGTCAAGGACGATGGTTCTAATATCGCAAATATTGGAAAGCATATCAATAAAGAAACATTCGAAAAAGGTGTTGAAAGTCTATATAAATCTAAATTAGACATACTTGGTCATGGTGAATATAAAACTCCAGCTCAACTTGGTATGAGAGAGCTTCTTGAAAAATTTGATGCTGTTGAGTTAAGAAGAGATATGGCATCACGTATTTCAAGTATTTCAACCGATTTTCATGAGCGTATTGAACGTGATTCAAGAGATGCATCTGATGCAGGATCTTCTGTTGGAAATGATATCGGAGAACATACAAGACAATGTTTCGAGTTTAGTAGATTTGATAAATCATCATCTCGTGTTAAGTTCTTCTTTTCAACAATCGCTGATTGTGAGTTAAAACCACTTACTGAAAAAGGCAAGTTGGTGTATAAAGACGGTCAGGTTCAATATAAGGTCATAAATAAGCTTAACAAGTATGGTTTACCGCAATATGTACCCATGAATATTGCGTACAACATGATACTTAATCTGTGCCATGATTGTGAAAACGTACAGCAATTATTGGATACATTGCGTAACGCAAGCATGTCCAATGGATTGTTTTACGTTGCTTACACAAAGCTAAAGGCTCTTAAGTAGAAGGTTGATAAAGGTGATGCAGATGCAGAAGCATTATTTGTACAGCTAGTATCAAACATCAGATCGAATAAATATAATTTTGATATTGTACGTTCTCAATACAATAAAGAATTAGCTAAATCAGAAGCTCCGTTCGGTCTTTATAAATTGACACTAACTCCTTCAGGAACAGAGTATTCTGCTCGTGAATATTCATTACAATGGAGTGCTTAGTTAGCAAATGGAGGTACTGATTTAGTATCTATAGACCAGTATGGACGTCGTGTTCTTAATCCTAGAAACAGTAATGCCAGTACGATGTTTACTAGTATTGCTGATATGATTGATTCTAACAAACAGGTTACGCTTAAGAACGGTTAGGTTGCAAACATTGTTGGTTTAAAACAATGGGTTGCCTGGAGAGCATCTTGGCCTAATACAGGAAGACCTAAGGGGCAAGTTTACTTATTCCCTGTACGTCAGTACAATGCTAAGAAAAGTAAAGAAGCCGGAAAGCCTGTATATGAAACTAAATATCTGGATAGCCCTGGACGTAAGGATGATTTCGATATGGCGTTAGATAGACTTGTAAGTGGTTTAAATGCTGTCGGAATCAATATAACAAGGCCTGTATTTGATTGGATATTGTTTAATAAATACGGTTCTGTTAATTACAAAGCATTGAACTAGATGTTGTCTTCTACAAACATCGAAGACTCACCAACGTCATTCTTACAATTCTTACGTGATATAAGTAAAAACGGAAAGCTTAATGTCGATGACAACATGGCGTATTCGTTAAGGGGATCTGGTAAGGTTAGATTGGAGACTATATATGACAGGTTTGCATTTACTAAAAATCTGGCAACGTGGGTTTATAATTATAGACATAATTCCGACCAGTTGACAGTGTTGGGTACTGGTAAAAACAAATTCTATCTGATGTCTGATAACAACTACATGTCTGATGTTGTGCATGATCTAAACATGCGAAATTCTGATTTCGTAGAGTTAACAGATGGTCGTGATCCATTCATATATAGAAAGCTTGAGGATGATGCTTTTGGAGGAAAACATTTTATCGGATCATATGTGTTGGATCAGTTATCAAACAACCCGAATCTTCGTATTGGATTGCACAACTTTATTGGTTTTAGAACGGATAATAAAGACGATATTGGTTCGGACTATTTTGACATAAGTCATACTGAAGATTGTATATCAAAGCTTTGTATACTTGAGTCAGGTGGTATTATAATGCCAACATTGTCTGATAAAAAATCTTGGACATTCGTTAGTGGAATAAAGCTTCCTGGAATTGATTATCTCAAGATGTATGCTCCAAACGGAACAATATTATCTGTACCTGAAATTGCTGAAAGTATAGGTATGATTGATGGAAACATCATGCAACAAGAAGATGTCATAGATCTGTTCATGAGCTATGCTTATTCTGAATATCAATCTGTCAAAGATGCTGAAAAAGCTCTTGATCAGATGAAAGAAGACGGCACTAAATCTACAGCTGTTGCAAACTATTATACCAAAGAACAAGGTGCTAGATTCTCATCACTACTTGGTGTGTGGGAGCTTGATAATAATGGCGATGAGACATATGTGTCATTTAATGATAAAAAGGATGGCCATACGTATAAAGACAATATTAAAACAGCTGAAGAGCATTTCTTTAGCAAACCTATCTCTGAACAACGTAAGCTAATCGCTAGAAATCTTGATCATAATACCAGAAATGAGATACAGAATCTTGCAGATTTAGGCCTTATCGATGTCATCGGATTTGATAACAAGAAGAACTATGTTATTAAAAATATAGGTTTAAACAATAGTGCTATTGAAGGTATTTATAGTGCAATATGTGCTAAATATAATATCAAGAAAGGCTAGGAGAAAGATTAGGTACAGCGTGATAAGATACTCAACCAAGCAATAGTTGCTTATATCAACGATCTTTCTAACAAAGCTTTGATATCTGGACATGAGGTCGAGCGATTGTTTGCTGGAAACCCTGCGTTCTATAAGTGGAAATACGATGATGATGGTAATTTGATTGATAGAACTGTCGATGAGCTTAAACGTCTTGGCGGTATGGTTTCTACGGGAACAAATAACTTTGAAGGTCTTGTTGGATTACCAGATCGTTATCAGAAAGGTGTTTATGTATCAGCAGAGGTTGATAATGAAATGATTGAGTCTCCATAGGTTGAATATATGAGACCTCTCGTATATACTGGCCAGCTTAGATAGACTGCTTATTCAATGTTATGTGATGATTATATTGAAAAAGAGTTGGAGGGTTTCAAAAAATCTAAAGACGAGACTGATATACAAGCTAGTAGGCGCAGACATAATCTTGAACAAGAAGCTCGTAATGAAGTTGACAGCCAGCTTGAACGCATGAGTGATGAAGAGATCGAAAAACTTCTAGAATCCAAGCACAAAGGTATTATTGCTATTATAAAAAAGAAGGCTAAATCTGTTATAGATAGTTATAGGCTGTCTAAGGATGAAAAACTTGATGGTATAGACGTTGCTGATGGTGGTGCGTATATAACTGATGAAATGTGCGAAGCTTTGCTGAGAATGGTTGGTTCTTGGAGCAGTGATATCGAACAAGCATTTAAGATATTACGTGATGGCAATATACATACAGTTCGTGCTAAATTGAATGCGTATAACAAGATTGTTACAACAGTCATCGGTACTCAGAAATATACTGCATTTGGACGTCGTAGAGATCCTAAAACTGGAATAATGATTACGTATTACGATAAGTATGCATTGTTCCCGATTTTTGAAAGTATTGCATATGGTCGTACAGCCAACATATTCCACGCAATGAAAAAATAGGGTGTTGATCAACTAAAGATTAATTCTGCTATTAAAGTTGGTTCGCAAGGATCTCAGCCTATTAAATGGGATGATTACTCTAGTGTTGAAGGAGATGAAAAGCCATTGTTCTTAGATACATTTAAATTCAACTCATACGAACAACGTTTTAAATATTTACGTAAACAGTTGAATACTGATCCGAATGAGAAAAAATACATGAACATCGGTACTCAAGCTACTAAAATTGTAATGAGTAACTTGAATGTCAATAACTATTATGTATTACGTGATGGAACTAAGATAAAAGGACAAGATCTCTTAGATACAATCATGAATTCTATGAACAGGTTGTCAGACATCGGTATGTAGAATGTAATGAAACAATTCTTCAAAACCAATGAAGACGGACAGATTATAGATGGAGACGGAAAAGTTATTGATGATAATGATCTATCAAGAGTTGTAATAGATTAGAAGAAGTTTATTGAAACTATTCTTGATATGATCAAGAGTGATGATCCAAATATAAACTTGTTATCATCACTTCAGGTTGAAGGTGACGAGAAATCTGGTTATCGTTTATCAATGCCTGTAGATGCTGTGTAGTCTTCTGACTTCTTAGAGAGTAAACTCATCGCTAAGATCAATGGAGAAGTTATTGATACGAAAACTCCTGGTGCTGCGTTTATTCAAAGATCTGTGTGGGGAATGTAGGGATCTAAGCTTTTTGAACGTAGTGATGGCGGTATAGTTGGAGACAATAATGTAACTTTATACAATGGTAAGCGTCTGTAGATGATAAATAAAGAGGGTTCTATGGACTGCGTATTGTCAATAGACTACTTTAAGAAGCTTCTTGGAGATTTTGATATACAAACAAAACGAACGTTTGAATTAACAAAGGATGGGGCAAAAATACCTCTTAAGGATAAAGATGGCAATATCAAAGTTGATAAAGATGGTAACACCATATATAAAACGAAACTAGAAAAACGTCAACTATCTTTTGAAGATGCTCGTAAGTGGCTTATTGACAACGGTATAATCGGAGAAAATGCTAAAGCAAATATATTAGCATATCGTATTCCTACACAGGCACAATCATCAATCCATGCGTTAAGATGTGTCGATGTAATCCCTGTTGTTAACGATACTGTTATTCTACCAGAAGAGTTTACAAAGATTACTGGTTCCGACTTCGATATTGATAAGTTGTTCTTATCAGGTCTTAATTATAAGACTGAGGGTGTTGAAAATATATTCGGTTATGTAGAACAACATCTTGTTAAGGAATCTGAACTCACAGAGGAACATCGACTTTAGAATAAGATTATCGACATGTATTTGGCGTTACTTATCGATAAAAAGGATAATGGTGGACCTCGTAACGTACAGATATTACATAGATCTATTGATAACGATACTGACTTAGCTAAGAGTGTTCTTAAAGATATAGAGGGTTCTGGTAAATCTAAAACAGAATCTCCGTATTCATTCTACTCATTAGCTCGTCAAACAGCATCTAAGAACGATTATATCACAGGTAAGGTTGGTATTGGACCGTTTGCATTGAACAACAATAATCAAATTCTCACAATGATATACCATATATCATTTAGAGAATCCCAATCAAGTCTTTTAAATACACTTGGATTAAGTAGACTTGATAAGCAACTTGATGTTGATGGCAACTCAATCATGTCATGGATTTCAGCTATGATCAATGCCCACGTGGATATTGCTAAAGATCCTTGGATATCTAGACTTAATGTCAATCCGTTCTCGTATAATATTACAAACCTGTTATTACGTACAGGATGGGGTGGAAATACATTCTACTTCTTGACTTAGCCTATTATGAAACAAATGGCTGATGCTTATGTAAAAGCTTCATCTCAATACATGCAACAGAATGGATCTACGTATAGCAGACAACAGTAGTCTATTAAAGATGTTGCCGAACAGTATTTTGATAAGGATGTAACATTCGATGGTAACACTCTCGATGAAGCATTAGCTATAATAGATGCTGGTGATAAAGAATCTATATAGTCTATAAATAACGCTATAAAGAAGTTGTTTGAGAGTGAGCAGTTTAAACAGGATGCTAGAGATTATGCGCAGGAAAATGATGTTGCTGATCAAAAAGGCCTAAAGTCTCGTCAGCTAGGTATTTATTTAGCATATATCCAGTTTAGCAAGTACGCAAATGCTTTAGCAAATCTTGTTAAATATTGTAAGATTGATACTAAAAAGCATGGTAAGAGTGCTGCTGAACAACTTGTATATAAAGAAGGTTTTGATGAGTTATTTGAATTTGCTACAGATGAAGACGGCGTATTGATTAAAAAAGGAGATGTTGGTGCATTGTTCGAGCCTGCTGGATTGTTAGATCTAGTCGAACATAGTTATGTTGGTACGAAGACTAGAAATGCAATTTCGTTAACAAAAGCTATACTTGGAAAACAATTTATGTCATCAACTCCAGGATTCATACAAATGTTACGTTAGCTGAATACAATGGCTGGTAATACATCATTATCTGCATCATTTGTACAATCAGCACAAAAGGCATTGTCTGCAGCTATTAAGTCATAGTTCTTCAATGACTATGTTTCTAGAATATCTGATAATCCGAGATATATGCATGACCTTGTCAACTCTAGTTCTGAAGATCTTGAATTCTCTTATGATGCTTCTACAAACAGTATGTCAATTACTGGCAATAAGCATTCTTTAAAGAGTTATGTTGGGCAACCTATACTACTTTGGTACAAGGATAAAGATGGAAATCTTCAACAATATATTCCTCGTGATAAAAACGGTAATGCACTTCCATTAAAGGTGTTGTCAGCAAAAGACGATAAGATTTAGCTGAACATATCTATAAATGGTAATTTTAATGGAGTATGTAGACTACTTGGAGGAGCTAATACTATTTTTGACAGATTATCTCGTCTCAAACCTATGATATATCATAACAGTGATTATTCTGATTTACAGGGTAATCTATTGTTAGAAATGCTTATCCCTGGAAAACGAGTTGAATATTCTCCTAAAGATGCTGTTCTTGGAGAACGTCCTGATACGTATGATGATCTGAAGTTTGTCAAGCTTCAAAACTTTGTTGATGATGGTGGTATTAATACGAACTATATAATCAACGCTTGGAATGAGTTATTGGAATATTAGAATGATAAACAACCGCAAGTAGCTGAATATATACGTAATTTTGCAAGAGATCTCGTTGTATACGCTTTCATAACATCTGGAGATACTCAAGGTTTTACAAAGATGTTTAAGTATGTACCAGCATCTTGGCGTAAGAAGAGTGGTTATGCAAATTTCATCAATAGAAAACTAGAGTAGCTTACTTCTTATATCCCAGCTGTTGATCTTAATGACGTTCTTCTGAACAATTGGTATGATAACAAACTTGTTCCTACATATCAATTCTATTCAAAAGATGCTAATGGTAAGAGATCTTCGAACTTTATAGGTGTCGCTAAGATGAATAGTGTTAATGGTAATAAGCAAACGTTATCTGCTTATCCTACAATATTAGCAGCTCTTAAAAAGAATGATGAGGGTATGTATGAACCTAGTATTGCAGTTGAAAGCTCACCAAAGTTCATAAAGATACCACGTTCGTATAACCATTATGATTCACAGCGTCAATATAACGTATATCAACTATATGGATTTGCAAGGCATGATAGTGGTATTATGTATCCTGTATATGTGCTCGTACAACCTAAGGGTACTAAAGTATCTGGAGGATTCATGGTTACAGAATATGGTCGTGATGATTCAACTCCATCTAGTACAGAGTATGTTGTAAACCAAGGTGCATTACGAGACTTTGTAGAATCAGCAGATTTTATAAATCAACTACCTGCAATAAAAAAGAATTTTGGAGATGAGTATGCTGCAATATTGAATGATCTACGAACAGAGCAAACTGGTGGTGTAGCAGCAGCTATTACTGATGATGATCAAGCACAACCTATCAATACTGGTAATCAAACAAGTACTCCTACTAGCACTGATAGTTCTGAAAAATCAGTAACAGAACAACTTGTTCAACATCTTGAAGATAGTGGTTTTACTGTATACGGTATCGACAAGAATGATATCGAAAAGAATTTTGGAACAGAAGGTTTTTAGTTCTTTTATAAAAAACACTATTTAAATAGTACATATAAATCCAAACTAAATTCGTTTAAACAAGCAATTCTTTCTAATAAATACACGCAAGCTGGTGTAGATTTTCTTAAAGTCGATGATTTATATATATTATTCGAACATGCATCACATTCAGAAACTATTGATTCTATCGAAAAAGGGTCTATTGGTTTCGGATTAATTGACGTATTTGATTCTGAAGATAATATTGATTATGCTAAAATATCTAGATTGATGAGTATTAATTATCAGCATACTCATGACGAATAGTATATATTAAATTCTATAAAAAGAGCTGGTATTCGAATTACAGACGATATTAGAGATCAAATAAATAATGGTTTTTATAAATCATCTGCCCAATTCGCTATAGAACCTATTTCTACTGAAACAGATGATTATGAACAGAGATTGCAGACTATCTTAGATGAAGCTCCAAGAGACTCTAAAGGTAGATTGTTAGCTCCTAATGATAAACCATCTAATTTACCAGAACGTCTATACGCTCAAGTAAGAACTAGAGAGTTTAAAGATTGGTTTGGTGATTGGTAGAGTGATCCTAAGAACGCATCTAAAGTAATTGATGAGAATGGTGAACCAAGAATTGTTTATCATGGTTCAAACCAATACGGATTTGATGTATTTGACCCTAGTCATTCTGATGATAAAATTAGTTTATTTGCATCTTCTTCTAAATGGATTGCTTCTACATATACAAATTTCAAACCATTAGAAAATACTTTAGTTAGAAAAGCGTTATTAAAAGGAAACGCTATAGATTTAATTAAAAATGAAGATTGGAAATCTTTAGAGAAACTAATTAATTCTATTATTAATAATACTTTACCGAGGCCTGAAAAATATGGCCTTCCATTACCTTATGGTGGTAGCAAAAAAGCATTAGATGAAGTTCTTGCTATCCAAAAAGAATTAGATAATCCTAATTTAACAGAAGAAGAACGATATTCTTTGTTAGCTGATTTAACAAAAGCTGAAGATGAATATTATTATTCTGGAAATTATACTTTTAAAGTAAAAACGGAAGACTCATCACGTGGTAAAACTAGAATAAAAATATCAATAGATGATTCTTATAGTAAAGAATTTTCATCCAATTATACAGAAGAAGGTGTAATATTTAGAGGTAGTCCTAAAGAACTTATAGATTCTCTTACATTTGAAACTAAAGTCTATGACTTATTTCTTAATATTAAAAATCCTTTAATTCTAGATGATCAATTTAATGAGTATGGTCATGCTAATAATTGGAATAATTTAGATTTTTCTCCAGCTGCTAAAGACGTTCAAAATACAAATTTTTGGGGAGAAAAAATACCAGGTACTCATAAACAAACTAAAACAAGAGATGTTGCCGCTTATGCAAAGGAAAATAATTATGACGGAGTGATTTTTAAAAGAATTGCGGATAGAGGAGCTTATCCAGGGTATCAGTCTTTAAATCCTATAACAGATTATGATAGTCTTTATGCAGATATGCACATAGGTGAAGATTCTTTTAATGCTACTAATAAACTTGAAAGTGATATTATTATTGCATTCGAATCTAACTAGGTTAAATCAGCTGGTGGAGAAAACACAACGTTCTCAAGAACTAATAACAACATTCACTTTTTTAAAGATTCAAAAGGTGTTGTTTATGGATATGTTGATAAGCATGGCAATATACGTCTTGATAAAAATAAGATTAGACCAGAACATCCTATACATGAATATACGCACATTTGGGATAGAGTTGTTGCTTCGAAAAATCCGTCACTGTGGATACGTGGTGTTGAGTTAATGAAGCAATTCAATGGCGGTAAGCTTTGGAACGAAATAGCTAATAGTGAGTTCTATGGTAAGAAGTGGTCTAATATGTCTGATGCACAGCGTGAGTTTATGATCGCTTCTGAGGTTCATGCAAGGCTTGTTGGTGAAGGCGGTGCTAAACTTATTTCAGAGATTGAAGCTAAGCAAGGATCTTCTGATATAATATCTAAGCTTAAGGATTGGATTCTTAAGTTCTGGTAGAGCCTTAAACAAACATTCTCTAATTGGTCTAAGGAAGATATTGAGGCTCTAACGTTGAAAGATTTTAACCATATGACACTGAGGGATTTTGTAACAAGCAATACTGAAGTTATTAACGGAGTAGATGCACGTTCATCAATATCAGATAAAATAGAAATGGTTGGACTAGTTAACTATAGTAGTGGTATCGATGTATCTGAAGATGCTTAGCGCGCTATAGATAAAATAAAAGCTATTTCTCCAAATGAACAACAATATATAACACCTGTTATAACAGGAGGATCGTACATACCTGGAGTATCGCTTATTGATGCAATCAACATAACTGCCAATATTATAAGTATTGAAAGACAGTCGAAGGTCTCTGATAAAATCGTACATGAAAAAATATCACAAGTGATCTATCCACTCGAACAAAAAGCATTATTTGATCTCTCAAGTTTTGGTACGGTGCCAAATAATATTCTATTAATGCTTGCAGATTATATGAATCGTGATGACACTAGAGCACTTGTCGCACAATATATGTGTTATTATTTAATAAACCATTGTTAGAAAAAGTCATATTATGACGTCGTAATCCCTATAATCAAATCTATTGATGTTAAGTATGATGATTCCCGTGAACAATCGTAGTTTAACGATGATATTATGAAACATTGTAAAGGTAATTAATATGTATTTCTGTCCTAATTTAAGTAATCCAGATGTAGCTAAAGAGTTTAATGAGCTTGTGTCTACTTTAGGTGAAGTAGGTGCATATGCTGTATGGTCACTTAATAATGGATACATGGTAGATAAGGCTCCTAACGGAGCCAACTCTACTTTGTTTTCAAATCTCCAATCGTTATATGGAGATCGATCATAGGCTATAAAAGCTAAGTCTGTAACATACACACAATATTTTAAAGATTGGTTTGGAGATTGGCTCACCGGTCTTGATTATAAAAGTACATCTGTTGATTCTAACGGAGAACCAAGGGTTTTGTTTTATGAGTCTAACGAACCATCCACAGCCTTTACAAATAAGGCAATATCGTTATCAGATACAAGTTCTTCCGCATACCCATGTTACGTATCTACATTAGATAAATCACTATCTATAGTTGATGATGATTCGTACAACATTGTTGTTAACGTTGCAGATCAGTATAACATAAGATCTATCAACAGAGACGGTACAATAAGCCCATTACAGGGTGGTTTACGATACAGTCTTGATGTACAATCAATGATTAACTGGTTTGAAGAAAACAAAACACAAACTGGTCATACATATAGAGCTGTTAAGGAAGCTAGACAACTTTTGAATGATCGTGGAATCAACCCAACACGTCAATACATAAGACATGGTAATGAATGGTTTTTCCAAGGTGGTTATACTATTATACAAGCATATAGCTAGTCTAAAAAGCCTTTGACAGTAGATCGTAAGGATATAATATCCCGTGACTTATTCAAGCCTGGGAATCCAGACGATATGCTAAGAGCTTTTAAACAAAAGCTACAGGACGTATTTGGAAACAGGTTTAAAATACTTGTTGCCGGCGAAGAAACATGGAATAAGTTATCAGATTGGTCTGTTGGAAAAGGTACTGGTATTGAAGCAAGGTCTGCTAATTCGTTCATTGCTGGTAACACAATATACTTGCGTGCTGGTAGATTTAACGGTTAGATTCTAGCTGAAGAAATGTTGCACGTTCTTATATACAATATTAAGCAGGATAATCCCGAATTATTCAAAAGGCTCTTATCGTTTGCAGAGGATAATTTTCAAGAACTGAGTCTTGAAATAAATGCTTTGTATAAAGAACACCAAGATGAAGAGTTGGTTACACAAGCATTGAGTAGATATGTATTTGATGAATTTAAAAGCCGTTTTTCAGATAAAAAGAAATCTAAAGCTAAATATAATTTCGGAGATAAAGTTTTAGATTTGTTTAAAGGCATTATCGGGTATCTAAAGCGAGTTCCTAAGTTTAATGCTATCATACAGAAATATGAAATCACAGCTGAGAACTTAGCTGAAGGTATTGGTTTTAAAAGATTAACAGAACTGATATTATCAGATGATGTATAGTTTGTTGAGCTTAAAACGATTCCTGATTTTGAACAACGTTTTTCATTAAGCAACCAACTGTTTTTAAAGAGTATATCTGACGTATTTGATTAGGTTAAATCTGAAAAAGATAGATGGTTAAAGTCTCAAGAAGATGCTTTCGTAAGTGTTAGTAGTAAGATAAATAAATCTATAACAGGTTGGGATAATCAAACAAGAGCTGCTAAGATTGTCGAGTATGATAGTCATCGTATGAAAGATTCTCTTAAGTCCGTACAACAGTTATTGGCTAATCGTTACAACTTATAGTATGTCGATGGTATCTACGTTGCAACAAGACATCGTAAAACAGATGATTTTTTAGAATATACTATAAATCAACTAAACGAGGATACATGGTAGAAATATCGTTCTAAATATTCCGAGCTATATCATAAAGTAGCTGGTGTTAGTGATTATAACAATGTAACAACAGCTTTATATAAAGCTTTCATTGAATGTGATATAGTAGCTGTTGATAAAGCAATTGCTCGTGATTATATTCGTTTATTTTGGAACTCTGATCTTATTCAAAAAGGCTTAGATATATTCAATGATACTGGTTCTAGAGCGTCTGAATATCTTGAAAGAGCTTTAGTAAATGCCGTCACTGATCAAAACATCAACGATCGTATAAACAACAAGTCTATACTTGATTATATAGCTAGCTTCTGGGATAATCTTACCAAATTAGCTAAGAGCGTTTTTGGTGTTAAGACTATTACCGATCAACAAAAAGCAGAAGTTATTAACGCTATACGTGCTGCACAAATGTGGAATGCAGAACTCCATCACGATTAGAATGTACAGATTATATACGATAGAGCTGTTGGTGATTATTCATCATCTCTGTTGTTAAATGAAAAAGACCGTGATATATTGCACAAACTACATTCTAGTACAACAAGTCGTTTAAAAGCTTCTCAAGCTAAGAAGAATCGTAATGAGAAATTAATAGTTAGACTTAAGAACTAGATTGAACGATTTGAACAATACGATGGCAATAAGGTTGAAGATTTGTATGATGCACTATTTGATTCGTTACGTAATGCTGATAGCGATATCGCACATGTATACCAATATATACAATCTATTGTTCATAAGAATCCTTCTGAGTGGAACCCAGATATGTTGATATCTCTAGAACGAGATTTGTTAGGTCATTATCAGCTATTATTCTCATACATAAATCAACTATTCTCATCTCCAACATCGGCTGTTTCTCAGTACAACAAATATTGGTATAGTTTAAACCCAGATGGTAGAGTTGACCTTGCCGCATATTGTCAACAATTAAATGTAGCGTTAAATACATTGTATGATACGTATAAAACGCATCTGCTTCATCCATATGCTAAATATTATATAGATCAGACTGTAAATACATTAGATCTTAAAGATAAAGCAGCTTTTAGACAAAGAGCTTATGAGTTCTTAGAGGGTTCGTATATGTATGGTCAACTAAATGCTGGTGAGTTTTGGATAGGTATGGCTTCTCGTAGTAGATCTTCACTTATACGTATGATTGATGACGCTATTAAAAATGCAGATCTTGAAACTCATCGTCAAACATTAAATATTGGTACTAAACTCGTTAAACTATATAACGAGATACGACCTATCGGTTCTCAATTAAGTATATTGAACTTTCAAAAATAGTTCATGGAACTTGATGATAAAGGTGCTCCTACTGGATACTTTATACGGCCTATTAACTACGGATAGTTCTATAAAGATCGTGATGCAGTTATTGCGTATTTAAATGAGAAATACTCAAACGTTGATAAATACGGAGCACATGCTATAACATTCGACGATGAAGGTAATGTTCAGTTTCATGATGATGATGAACTTGCAGATAAGTCTGTTTATAATCAATATTACGACGAGTTAGATGACTGGTTGGATACACATTCGAACAGACGATATACTGTTGATTATTACAAACAGCGTAGACGTTATTTGTCAAGATCCACACTTATTGCTCTGAATCAGATAAACCGTAATATAAACCTTATAACTAAGAATATACGTGATAAGGATGGGTTTATCAACACAAACTTATTATCTCCTCAAGAGAAAAAGCAGCTTGAAGTATTACGAAGATAGAAAAATGCTCTTAGTTCGCATTATGAATCATGGGTTGATTCTGATGGAATAACAAATGTACGAGCAAAAGAAGGTGATGCATTACGTATCGCTGATGAACTTTCTGATTGGTACGCATTTATAAAAAATCATGTTAAGTTTAAAATCAACTATGATGTTTATAATAAACGTTTATCAGAAATAACAGATCCTAATGAGCGTAATAGGTTTATTAACGATAATACTTCTATGCAACTCACCGATGATTTTTACGATCTTTTATCATAGTTAGGTCGTAAGTATAAAGATCCAAGACTAGACGCTTTAAACAAACGCAAGAAGGAGCTTATAAATCTTATGAAATATAAACTCGGGTTCTATCAACCTAACTTAGATAAGGCTGGTACCGGATTATCAACTGATACGTCTATGTGGAGAGAGCTTAAGAGAATTGATCAAGAGATTGCTAAGGTTAAACGTGAACTTATTGAACAAGGTAAGATTTCTAAAACAAAACCTAAAATTCCGTTCAAGACATTTGCTGATATGATACAATGTGTTACAACAGACGGTAGTCATACTGCGTATTTCAACTATCTGTCACAAGTGTACAATAAAGTTGGTGCAACTAATCCTGCCATGTATCAACAATTTGCAGATTTGTTTACATATGTCGACGAAAGCGGTAGAACGGTATAGTTAAGTGCGTTTTCATACTTAGCACCAAAACTTGATACAATATCTGAGGGTGGTAAGACGTATAAACTGATTGAAAGAGTTCCGATTAGTGATTATCAAGAACTTGATGAGATGTCAGACTTTGTAAACCATGAAGGTTTTGATTCAAACGATAATCATTCGGTATAGCCACATGAAGATATTTATCACAATGATAAATATGATAAGTTATCTAAGAATGACAAATATATGTAGTTCTTAAACGCGTTAAAAAGTACTATGGATGAAGCTAATTCATATATACCTCAACGTGCTTCAGAGCGATCAGAATTATTACCGCAAATAACTGGCGACAAGATGCAAATGTTGTATCGTAATGCGTTTAATGGTAATATGTGGAAAACTATTAAATATATGGGTGTTGATGCGTTTAGTGGTAAATATTCTGAACAACATGCAGATGCAACTAGTAACTTAGATATTCCTCGTAGACCAGATGGTACTCCTATTACAAACCTACCAGTTCGTTGGGTACAACGATTAGAAGATCCGTCTTTGATAACAACAGATGTATTAGGGTCTGTTATTATGTATTATCAAATGGCTGTTAACTTTAACAACAAATCTAAGCATGTTGCATCGTGGGAGCTTTTACAAAGAGCTCTTGAAACAACAGAACCTGGCGGTAACCAACAGTTACGTACAGATCAAGGTAAGCAAGCTCAGAAACTTAAGAACATACTTGATTCTCGTGTATTTGGTCAAGAGACATCTGCTAAGATTAGAACTAAAAGTAAACGTGACGCTTAGTCAGACAAAACCATTCAACAACGTGCTAAAACAATACGTTCTTTGACAACAGTTGCACTTTTAGGTAACAATATCACGGTAATGACTGTCGGTTATGCTGATGCATGGATAAGCTCATTTGTTGACGCTATTGGCGGTAAATATATGACCGTGTCAGATTTCATATACGGATGGACACATGCAATGATATATTCGCTGCAATCGTTTTTCAACATAGGAGCTAGAGAAGCTCATAGCAAGCTCGAAGCAGCTATGCGATATAATCAGGCTGGTGATAAAGATATACATGGTATATTTAAACAAACTGATCGTAGTAAGTTAAATAAACTTGCACACATGTTCTTTGGAAGAATGGCTGGATATTCGTTAGCTGATTATATGATTAACACATCAACACTAATTGCTTTTTATAGACATTTTAAGCTTGTTGAAGATCCAACAACTGGTGAGAAGAAATTTATGTCTCGTAATCAAATTATTGATATGGAGCGTAATATTCTGAATAACATGAAGCTTGGTCGTAAAGCTGGTAAACGTGTTTGGAAAAGATCAGAAGTAACGCTGTGGGATGCTTATGAGTTTGACAAAGATGGTAACTTCTCTGTTAAAAAAGAGTATGAACAATACGTCACAGAAGATCTTAAGAATAGAATGGCTAAACTATTACACGATCGTACATCCGTATATAATGGAGTTGTTCACCAGTCTGAAAAAGCATTCTTAGCTTAGAATATATGGGGTTCGTTCTTCTTATTGATGCGTGGATTCTTCGTAAATCGATATTGGGATATGTTTGGAAACAACGGTATTGATTATGTTAAATTCAACAATAAGAATGAAAACATAAGCTGGTCTAGTGAATACGGACATGTTGGAGATCAGATGGGTTACGAAAATCTATCAACAGGATAGTTTGATGGAGCTGTGTTTAAAGACTTCATACGTGGTTGTCAGAAGTGGTTACGTAGAACTTGGTTAAGTCAAGCTATCGGATGGAAAAAGAAGTCTGAACAATCTGGTATGAATCTTGAATATACAGACAATCAACGATATGCTGTTCGTAGAACGATTGCTGATATGACTATATTGGCTGGTATTGTTGTAGCGTTGTTAGGATTTGTTGTTCCGTTTACATATGGTCATGACGGAGATGATCCTGATAAAGATCCTGAATGGGTTATTGACTTACTTCCATTTAACGGAAAACCTATAATTGACGTAGACACAAGTAATATGGACTAGGCAACTAAGAATCTAGCTCGTTGGCACATGCTTGCATTTACGTTAAAGTTGTTTCAAGAGAGAGCTTCTGCGTATTCACCAGGTGTTGTTATGGATATACTTAGTACACCGTCTGTTGCAAAATCGTATATTGAAAATTTGAATAGATGGATGGATATTCCAATGGATATCATCAACGATAGATCAGATGAGGAGATCAAACAAGGTGGATATAAAGGTTTTAATAGATTCACCAAGGACATTTTTAAAATATTCCAAAACACTTCTGCAGATGCCCTCATTAAAGGATTGCATGTAGAAGGCATTAAATCTACCACAAACTTCTATTTACAACAATCGCCTAACAATTTCATCGTTCCTAAGAAGACACAATGGGTTGAGAATAATCAATCCAAGGTTTCTGATGATGAATTTACGGATGATTTCGGTAACGAAGGCTTTGCAGACGACTTCTGATGACTATCTGTAATGTTGTTATCTGTTTAACCTCACGACAAATTATGTAATATATAATATAAAAAAGAAAAGGAGATGTTCAGATATACTGAATATCTCCTTTTTTTGTTACATAGACTCGTCGTCTGGCCTATAATCTTGTGCAGGAATAGGATCATACACATATGGTGTATATAACTTATTGTTCAATATATCTGAACTAAAGTTGAAATCGTAATTCCACCAAAAGTCTAATGCGTTTTTCTTAGTCTTCGTATCTATAAACGAACAACTCTTCATACGCTTTAGATTTACAGGCAATGTAAATGCATATACAACATAGGGCTTTTTATCGACAAACATTGTACGTACATTATACAAATTATCAAACGATCGTAGTTTATATTCTGTAGCAGCTACTTGCTTATCCTTAATACTCCAATCATACATTAGAAAGAAGTGATTATCTAAGAACGGCCTATCGATATCGTCAAAGCTGGCTTTAACAAAGCCTGCTTGTGGACTAACATCAGAGTAAGTCAGATTCGTATTTAGATTAGATACAGCAAATTTTAACAATTGACTCATAGGTTCAGTTTTTCAGCACCATCAGACTCATAGTAAGATCTATAATAATCCCACTGATTTGTCTCTTGATGCCATTTGATTTCTTGAAGAGCGTTAATTATAGTATTTTCCCTACTACAGACCTGATCAGATGTGAATTCAAACACTCTCACCTGATTAGACCAATCATTGGAAATTCCTACAATATACCACTTGAAAGCCCAGTCACAAGGGTCATCATTTAATTCATTCTCAATATACCAGTTGAGAGCCATCGTATAGAAACATAATTGTCTCAAATAATCAAACTCTTTCATGCTATCTTCAAATGAGTATAGATGTGATGTTGTTTTAACGTCCATCAATGTTACTGTTTTATGACTGATGTCAAACTTGACACAATCTAACAATGATTTACATGCAACACCATATGCACACCAGTTGATGTGAAACTCATGATACGTTTTTACATCCGAATTAGTTACATTCTCAAGTAGCTCTTTTGCTTTCTTGTGTTTGTTACATACTTCAGATAGTTCCATGAGCTTATTCATCGTATATGGGCTTATCTTAATACGCTTATCGTTCTCCTTAATGCTTTGGATATACAAATTAAGCGTAGAGGCCTTTTTTAGGCCTTCTGAGAGCATTTTACTCTCACTCTGGCCAGTTGTCCTATATGCGGCTTTATATGCGCTTAGAACGGCTTTATCGGGCTCTATTTCAGTGGTTGTAGCTAGCTCTTCACAGAACTTTGTCTCTTGTGAGGATTTTGGTTGCGGAGCATCCCATACAACGTAGTCTTTTTGGAACTCTTCAGGTTGAAGAAGGTATTCGTGTATCATTGTACCCTTAGCTAATTGTGGTAAGCTTAAACCTTCTTCTTTCCCATCAAGCATATTACGCAAATAGGCTGGCCCCTTCTTTAGGAACCAGCCTATGTTGCTATTACTTATTCGAGTCATATCCTCATAATACGGGATCTTAGTCTTTTCCATTGGATCGATGTCTCAAACCCTTATGCCTACGTATTATTTCTAACGCAAGCTTAGGATCATGGTTTTTAAATGCAATCTCGAATTGTTTTTTCAGTTCGTCTGACTCTTTATTACTCATTTTTGAGTGCTATGTTCATGAATTTGAGAATATCTTCTTTCGAATCATTGGAATGATTTAACTCATCCAAGAAAGACATTATATTGTCGTAAGACAACACTTTGAACTTGCTGAATATAAAATTAGCTAATTCTTTATCCTCTTTTCCACAAACACTAGTGATCAGCTTGTTGACTATGTCTTCGCCAACACCATAGAATTCTCGTTGATAACGTATACGAGAACAGCGGTCAAACAAATAATCAGACAAACCTTTCTTATCATTACAAGTCATAAGCACTAATCGCTTACAACCGTCCTGAACTCCATCCAAAAGAGTTAGTACCTCTGAAGAATCCCACTCCTTCTCAAATTCATCAAATATTATACAAACAGCTTGATGAATTTTTGCACAAAACTCTTTCAGACGATTTATCCTGATACAGGGATTTCCAATTAACACAGGCATTCCTGACTTCTTAGCTATATGTTTAGCCATAGCAGTCTTACCTGAACCCTTTAGACCACACAGTAGTACACCAGTAGTCTTCTCACTTCGAGACGCATGGTTTAGGACACAATTAATAAACTTCTTGTCATCTTGTGTAAAATATAGCACTTGATCCTTAATAGGATCTCTCTCTACGAGAAATATTTCACCACTATATGGATCATATTGCATCTCATACACATGATCACAATTAAGCTCATAATCAATACCCTGAGGTGACGGAATAATTCGGTCACCCATTTTAGCAAATTCTTTCATTGTTTCTGGATTTAATCTCTTGAATCATTGAATCTACCTCTTTGTGATTATGTACGATGTACGCCTTTCGTTCTAAGCCTTTCAGCTTAAAGTTGTATAAAAACATCTTCCAACGAAGGGGGAAGTCTCGTTGCACCCTCCCTTTACATTCGCACACAAATCCATCTCCAATAAAGTCTGGAGTATACTTTATATTGCGATAGCGTTTCCCGAGGTATTCGAACTTAGGTTGTAGTTCAAAATGTTGAGGCTCATACTGTACTGGAATATTATGTTTTTTGAATTCGTTCCAAGTATAAGCTTCTAATGGACTTTTAAATTCATAGCCATCTTGAATTACATGTTTTAACCTAGTTCCTTTAGGAATCGCTTTGTTAGCCTTAACTTTCGACATTTTGTATCATAGTATCTTCATATCTACTTAACGTTTTGGTCAACCATTGTTTTACTTTATCAAAGCCATTGTCTCTGACAGCATCTGATATATCTTTGGCTTTAAAGCTCTTATGGACAAAAAATGCATCATATCCATACTTCTTACTTAACTTACGAGCATTTGACATTCCTGTCGCATCTCGATCGTATAGTATTAGTATTTTAGACCACTTGGTACTCAAAGTAGCCAATATATCTTCAGGTATGAATGTTGTTTCACTTGCTGCGGCAATAGCATTAAATCCCATCTCATGTAGTACCATCACATCTTTAAGAGACTTTGTGATAATGAGAATACTCCCACCCTCCTTGGGTAATTCAGATAATCCCTGTACGTCCTCATTTGTCAAATTAGAACGCCATTTAGTATACTTAGAGGCTAAAGGTCGGTATATTTTAAATTTGTTACCAACCTTATACGCATACATAGGATTACACTCTTTGTAGATTCCACGGACGATTCTATTACAAAGAAAATATTTAATGCTAAACACTTGATACAAGTTTAACGTAGACATAGATATTGAAAACTGTTTCCAGTAATCTCGATCTATGCTAGTAAACGGTTGTCGAACTATTCCGAAATCCATATCATGGTACGTAGAGTAATCGTATGTGGAGATATGATAGGATTGAGAAGGATTAACCCTTCTTATTATGCGAAGTAATTCTTTTTCAAGCTCTGGTCTTGTGTTGATGTTTCGATATCGCTTGATAAAATCAATAGCGTTACCTCCATCACCAGTGCCGTGATCTTTATACAACAACCCTCCAGTTCTGCTTCTAAATACAGCAAATGATGGATTCTTGTCATCAGATCGAAGTGGACTATTCATTAGCTTGTTGATCTTAAAATCGCCAAGATAATACGAGAAGATAGCATAATCATCCAACTTATCCAACAAGTCTTTTAAACTCATTGTTTTAGCTGTTCTTGTGCTATACATTTGACTTATAAGTTCTATGTTAGTCTCGTGGAGAGGAATCGAACCTCTCTTCCTTATTAAACACACAAACTAAGGAAAACCGTTCACGAGTTGTCGGATTGTTTAAAGCACAATCCGGTAAGCTTAGGGTTTAGGATTCATTCCACCACTGACCATTTTAGAATGGAAGGTCGTCAGCACCTTTCCCAGTATCCGGAGTACTCTTACCAGTAAGCGGGTCGTTAGAAGTCTCTTTGTCAGCAACAATTGTACGTTCAAAGTTGTCACGACTAAACTTCTTTATCTGGGAATCTTTCTTGTCCACAGTCATCGGCTCTACAAAGATACCGTTCTTTGAAACTGTTACATAATTGTTCTTATCGAACACGGCCTTGAGACGAAGCTCCTTTTGCGCAGCGATCATGGGATCGAGTTTATTCTTAACCCAAGTGATCATCTCCTTGAATGAGTTAAGCTCAACATCCTCGATTGTCGGATAGAAACAATTGATGATCTGAATCAAACGACCAAACTGACGATCATCAGCACGCTGAAGATCCTCATCGGTCTTTGTATACAAACCCTTCTTGTTCTGCCACTCACTCATACTAACTGTCTGACCATCTTTGTTCTCAAAGACAATTTCCAGGAAGTCTAGACCAGTAGGAGATACATTTACGTTAACCTCCTTCAAATGCACATTCTCATTGATACCGGCAGGCATGTAGTTGCCGTTACTCTCTGTATTTGTAATAACTGCGTTCTTCGTATTAAACATAATTTCTTGACTTTATAGTTCTTAATCGTTCTTGTACACTTTATCCCAATACGTGGTTATCGTACCATCATCATTACCTGTTGCAATAATAATGTCTTTTCCGCGCAAATGGGGAGCTCGTGCTTCCTTTGTTGTACCATCTCCTCCAACAAAACTGACATGTGTTTCGTTACCTTTACGATATACGAGTCCAACAGCATCAGATTCGCCACAGATGATGGTTCCAAGTTTTCCCACTAAATCGAGGGCCATCTGGCTAAGCTCTTCACCGTTCTGTTCAATCTGTATGTCTTTTACATGACCTACTAGAATGAACTCATCACACAATTCACGGAACATATCAATAACTTTGCGGACGGCTTGGCGAATATATAAATACCCGGCTCCGTTCGGAAGAGTTTTGACGTCTGTCCCCTCCCATTTCTTACCAACTGGAGTTTTCTTGTATAATATAGCGGCGTAACTTAGGCAGATTTCTTCTAAACGAGTGGCATTATCAATAGTGATATGCCTGTAGAAATTATGCCCCACTTCAGTGTTCTTAGCTCTAATGGCTTGAGCAATCTCTCCAAGCTCATTAACACTTCTGGCTTGTACAGCCATAGCATCAATAAACGTACTTCCTCCCTCAAGATCGATTATTAGATTGTTATCTAATTGGGCAAGAGCGGACGTTTTTCCGCATTTGGGGCGCCCATAAACGATCAAAAATTTTGGGTTAGTGGATGTTGCTGGAACCTTACTTGTAGGTAGTGTTATCATGCTTCTTGAGTCTATTTTTTATATATTAGAACTTGAAATTGATCACGAAATCAATTATCAACTTCTGTGTTGACGGCTTCAGCAACTTGAGAATGGCTGCAGAATCATCGAGACTCAAAAGAGTATCGTTGATCTGAACCTCATCGTCACCGAAGATACGAATAATCGTACCGTCAGAAAGCTTAATCTTCGTATAATCACCGCAATAGTTATTGGGGCGATAGTCGTTTGCAAGATAGTTGATTGCCTCCAACAAGTCGATGTCCTTACTCGGCTTTGTTGTCTTCGCAGGCTTATTGTTGAACACAAAACTAAACAAACTCTTCTTCTTGGGCTTCTGCTGCTGCATAGAAGAGTTCTTGGCAATCACAGAAGACAAAATAAGAGAAGTGAGATCCTCAGAATAGTTGTCATACGTATTGTAATTGTTATTGGTATTAGTCTTGTCAACGATAAAAGTATTCTTAATCATAATATTCAGCCTATAAAATGTGTTAAACGTCTTCTCAGATGCTTAGCACTCAATCAGATTGTTGAACTTAAGATCGTTCTCGAATTCGATGATGCACGGCTTACCTGCATCTCTATTTTTTAAGATATGCATGTAAACCTTATTCTCTGTTGGTAACTTCATGGGTCCGTACTCCCTTATTCCCAACAATTCCGGTCGATGCATTGCCAAGACATAATCACTGCCTTGGAATACAGCATCTGATGATGATAAATCACTTCTCATCGGGAAATGTCCCGATGGGTTGTTAATCCTTTCTGGCTGTTCTATGTTTCTATTCATTTGCGTAAGAAGTATAACACTCGTAAGAGGTAACTTCTTAGCTTGTATGAAGACTTGAAGTAGGTTGCTTATTGTCTCCAATACTGAACCATCACGCGTTGTTAGAAGTGCGTGGTCGTACATTATAATGAAATGTTTTTCAGTACCTTTTACATACTGTTCATAGAATGCCATAATTGTATTCTTAACTTGCGTAGAAGTACCAGGATTGTCTACAAAGTAGATTGGATACTTCTTTAGCTTAGAGGCTACTGATACGACACTAGCGAAGGTTTTGTCGTCCAGGTCCTTTTCAGAACTATACAGGTCAGAAGTCGTTCTCTTAAGCTTGTTTGAGAGCGTCCTTCCGACCTGCCTAAAGCCAACCATTTCTAACGAAAAATTAAGAATCACAATGTCTTCACTCGGATTAAGATCAATAATGTCCGTTGCGATAAGATTTGCAAGAGAGCTCTTACCTGTTCCTGAAATTCCAGTAAACGTATAAACAGTGTTTGGCTCTATACCTCCCATACACTGAGAGTTGAGCTTATCCCATCTTGTTCTTAGAGACACAACACTGTGTTCCTTCCTACCACGTATATAGTCAATAGCTTCTTGAGCTACTATAGACATTGGTCGTATCTTAAGATTAGATGAGTTCTGTTCCATAACTTTGTTGTTTTGTTTCGTTCACTTGGTCTTGCATTTCTTCCTCAGATTCTTCCCACTGATGGTCAACTAACCATCGCCACATTGTCTTCATATACATCAACTTTCCTGTTCTACTCTTTTTATCGAGTTCAAACTTAAGACAGTCAATGAGATGTTGGGCCATTGCTGAGCTTTTTCCAACATTTGAATTAAACATGCGTCTACATTTGTTTACATTTGCTCTAAGATAGGTTTTTACACCATCTGGTCGCATAATATAGACGGGGTACATATCGTAAAACTGATCAAACCAATCCTTTTCAGGTTTTAAATGGTTTTTAAGCTGATCAGTTGCTTGATACGTAATTGAATTACCTTTCTCTATCGAGGTTATAAGTCCCTGAGAAACTAAGTATGATATTTCATCGTCCGTAATTAGGCTGACAATTTTTTGGACGTCTTGATTATTTTTGTGATTGTCGTCTAATACCATACTTAGGAACACCAACTGGTTCATATTGAGTTGTTGCGGTAAATCCGCAAGTTTTGTATCTAATTCAATAATCATCTCTTATACTCAAAGGTTAACAAGTTGGTTACTAAAAGAGTTCTAACTGTCGACATTTTAGATCATTTATAATCTTACGAGCTTCTGATATATAATAGCTGTAGTTGATCTTTCTGTCTTCAATTGGTTTGGAATCTAACTTGTTCAAGATCGTTATGCCGGATTTTGTTAGCATGTTCGAATAATGAGGACCATCATCCTCATATTTGACCTTAAACAAGTAGTGTCCATTTGTTGATGCATAGAAGCGGTTGATTCGCTGAATATACTTATCTGCGTATTCAACTTTGAACTTCTTATCAACGCGTTGTGTCATTAAAAAATCATCAATGTTATTAGCATTTTTGATAAACTCTGACACATCTTGTTTTGTAAGGAAATAGTTAATCACAGCTTTAGGTATGATCAATGGTGCGAGACCTTTACCTAGTTTGGCATCTGTGATAAACATTCCCTTTTTCTCTATCAATTTTGGATTCTTGGATTGAGAATATCCTTTAACGACACCGAAATAATCGTTAACAGCGTACTGATAAAACGCTTCGTAGTCATCAGTTTCGAAACCTAAACGTGTAAGTTGCTCTACTTCATGGATTGCTGATTGGACACCACTCCTATCTGCTTCCTTAGCAACATACATGACACCATCTGTATTGACCTGCACAATCCTACAGCCCAACTGGAGTAATCTATCTACAAGCATAAGAAGTACCAATTGTCCATTGATACGAATCTTAAACACTGAAAATGGATCATACATCCATGAGGTTTCTTGCTGCATTTTCCCTGTTACTGAGTTCAGTACAAGCTTTAGAGCTGTTGACTTGACTGATTCTCCACTACGTTTGGCAGCTATACGTTCATGATATACATGTTTATACAGCTCCCAAAATTCTTTTCCTAAGTGACGGGGCACCCACTCATATTGTACAATAAAAGATGGATACATTGAGGTGACATCTGCATGCCCTATGTACTCACCTTCACTTGGAACGAAGATCTCTGGTTTGTTTAAGGAATGAATTCCTCCAACGCCCACAGAGTAGCGCGTTTTCGAGATAACAAAACACTTCTCGTATGCTTTTTGGCCTTTTGGAATAAGCTCTTTTCTGGTAGGAACGACTTGTCGTTTCATATCTTCCAAAACACCTTGTAATATCGGATTTTTATATGTAATGAACGGTAAGATAACGTCTTTCAGAGGCACGTAATCCATTGGAGATCTTTGTTCACTGACTATACTCTCCCTTTGGTGTGTACGTTTACAATACTCCTTAAGAAGCATTGTTTCTCCGAATTTGACGCTGTCCATGGATAATGCGTTGATATTATACTCATCTTCCATGAATAACCGTACATCGATCTCTCCTTTCTTTTGTAACGTATTCAGCAACTGTTCAGTTGAATCTACGTCGTTGATGTTATACGCTATCATTTTGTCAATCTGGTTAAGTGGAAGAAATTCATTGAAATCTCCATCGTACTCTTGGACATTATGATAGAACATCGTTATTTGCATTTCTTTCAAACCTACACGTAATTTACTACTAAATAACATTGTTAGTAGATCCATAGATTCGAAATAGTTTGCGAACATCCATCGTCTAAATGCTTTAGTATCTCCGTCTTTGGACAATACAACTGTTTGAGACAGCTTGTAGATACTATCCGTACATCTCCAATATGGAGATTTGGATAATGGTTCTCGATACATGATAATATAGTTGATTACAACATCATCGTAGCGTTTATTGTTGTATCCACAAAAGAGATAATCTCCATTGAAGAACTCAACCAAACTATCAATATCAATTCTACGTTGCGAAATCTCGAACTTGTTATACTCTCCAGTTTCAGTGTTTTTGCAAGTGCAATGAAACACATTTGGAAACACCTCAATATCGTAGACGATAACTGGTTTGTTATGTATTACCATGGTTCTAAGACTCGTTTGGTTATAGAGGGCAGTTGGGAGTCGAACCCTTTCTCGAATCTCCGAGACCACTCTGCCCTGCAACTTAAACTATAGTGAGTTGCCAACTGCAGCCTACGTTCTGCGCCATTGCTTGAATCCAGGGGCTCTGGCTTTACGATCCATACGTCTATGGCCGTTATGTGTCACGAACAATCATATTTATCAGTTCATGAAGGCTAAATACTTTAAAGTAAGCTTGCCACGACTTACTGCTTATATTCAAAGCACATATTTCAGCTGTTCGTGTTGTGTGGGCCATACAGGGCTTGAACCTGTGATCTTCTGGTATAATATGGTTATTTCCAGTGTGATTTAATACCACCACACTTTCTACTACAACAAGGGTTTGGACGTGTCGAGAGGTTTCTCTTATCAAATAAAAATTCTTCGCCACACACAGGACATACACATATAACCATTTCTTTATGTTTATGGTCTTTTTGCCTGTTATATGTTCCGGAAATCACTTGAAGATTCTCAATCCTATCGTCCATTTTGTCACCATTAATATGGTCTACATGGTCGTTACTGTTTACTTCACAGTTATAATGACTAGTATATAAATACTTAGCGTAAGACATACTTGTCATAGTACCATCAGTCCTTCTTAATGTACAGACTCTTCTTGGTTCTTTGTTAGTAGCTAAATAAGCTGTGACATAACCGTTCTTTTTGTAGTAATCTGATATTTCTATAACCATAATTTTAAAAAATTTTAGTAGGGAGTGAAGGATTTGAACCTTCAACCTTGCGTGTATAACACTCTTGCGCTAACCTGTTGCACCAACTCCCCAACTAATTATACCAGCTGCTTTAACCACTAAGCTAAAGGCCCGGGTCTCATACTATCTTCACAGACCGTATGAGAAATAAATGGAAAAAAACCACATGTTGTAACTAATGGAAAAACAAAATAACACGTAGCGTGCGCGGGACTCGAACCCGCACGGCCCAACTGGCCAAAGGATCTTAAATCCTTCGTGTCTACCAATTTCACCACCACGCCATGTAGAGCCTCTTATCGGACTCGAACCGATAACCTCATGATTACAAATCAAGTGCTCTACCAATTGAGCTAAAGAGGCAAAAACACCGACTACTGTCGGTGTTAAAACATCATTATTTCACAACAACAATGTTTTTGGGCATATGGAAAATTTAATGCAATTCTTGTAAATGCGACTCCTGCGAGAATCGAACTCGCAATCTTGGCATTAACTATGCCATGCTCTAACCTCTGAGCTACGGAGTCAAATACACCAACCGCTGTTGGTGCTAAAACATAATTGTTTCACAGCAACTATGTTTTTGTGGTATCATCAAATCATTGCAGAACCTTAAGTTAAAGTAAAAAATGCTAATAAAAAGACAATTAACCAAAGTGATCCCTATGGGACTCGAACCCATGACCCCAACATTAAAAGTGTTGTACTCTACCAACTGAGTTAAGAGATCAAGATACTCATATGTTCACACACCTGAGTATTTTCGTCACACGCTTGTGACACAGACTTGTTTATGAGAAATTCCAATAACTAAAAACTTAAAATCAATCAATATGCATTGTGCGAATGACAGGACTCGAACCTGCACGCTATTTAGCATAACATCCTAAGTGTTACGTGTCTACCATTCCACCACATTCGCAAAAGACCTATTCAACACCGTTATAGTGCTAAATAGGTCTCACGTTAGGCAGCAATTTGATGGATCATGTCCATCGTCAATGTACGACCTAACGTCTGAGTTCGATTCTGTATGTACCCGCATACAACATTTTTGTTCATGGAATATGACAGGAGATCTTTTGCTCCTGTACGAACTAACGAGTTGTTTGCATAGTCGTCATTGTTTATACGACCGATATTGTTATGCGGATCACTAATCCAACTCACAATCTCATTCTTGTACGTGCCATCATAGTTCTTGACTCGTGCGATACACGGTACAGATGATTTGTCATACTTTTCTTTCACAAGATTACGTATGTAGTTACGTGCGTCACTCTCTCGATTCTTCCATGCTGCTGTTAGCATCTCAGGGAAGAGGTCTTGTTTCAGCATCGTATCCGTAGGACGTGGGTGCTTACGCTCCCAACGCTCCATCTTATGTTTCTCAAGAAGTTTCGTATAATCACGATAATACTCATATCGCCAATAAATACGCTTATTCTCCAACAATCCTATATCAGAGATATCACGATATTTGATATCCCAACCATAGTCCTCAACCTTCTTAGTGTGCGGAAAACGCCTATAAACGGCCGTATGGATCGTTTTAATAGGCTGACGTCCACTTGTAAGGTACATGGGATAATTTGGCTTCTCAGGTACCTTCCAGGGCTTGTACGGGGCTCCTGGAGTAGGTTTCATATTACACAGATCCATCGCTTTATCGATGATTGTATATACGTTCCTACTGTTGTTAATAGTCATGAGGTTTATGCCATACATCATGCCCAACTCTTTCAAAGAGAATTTGTGCAGGTTGTTAACGAATGATTGACCTCTTTTGGTTTCCAAAAAACACATTATTTTCCACAACAATGCGCTCTTTGCATGACTAATCTTCCAAAACTTCTTAAACTGCTTGTCAATATTATATGTATTCATTTTGATAATGTCTTTAGTGTGTGATACATTCGATTTAAGGCCTCATACAGGCCTTCTAAGCGCATCTAACACGTCTCATGGTTAGTTGTTAATCCGTGCTGATTAAACGCTCTCTGTGAGCTTTTTCTGCATCGATCAGAATCCCCTCTGGGCAGTCCAAAACACTAAGCTCTATCTTGTTTTATGCCGCAAGAACGGCATCGAGACTGTTGTCAATTATCTCAATCTGCGTCTCGTCGTTATACTTGGCAATTGCACTCTTGCAAGATGCCACCATTAACTCAAGCTTGTTGATGATAGATGAAATCTTCTCATGGGTAAACACCTCGTTATAACCAAGTGCCTTCTTACCCTTCTGAGCCTTCAACTGAGGTGCAAGACAGCGTTTACGAATCTCATTAAGCTTCGTAATCTGCTCCTGACACTCCTGAAGGCGGAAAATGTTATAGTAATGAGACTTCATAAACTCAGAACTACTAAAACTAAGCTTGTCGTTGTTAAGATTATTGAGCAAACCCTTAATTAGGATTCGATGCTCAATCTTCTGCGTAATCTGGTTATATAGCTCCAGAAGATTGTGTGTACGAAACTTCAGAGCGTTATTACGCAATGTGTTCTCGGCCTTGATAAAAGACCAATAGGTGGCAATCTCACTATCGAGACGCTTACGAGTGCTGATAATATCATTGGCATTCAACTTCTTATTCTTCTTCATATTTGATATCTTTAAAGTAAAACATAGTTGAATTCGAGTGCCTCGTAAGTTACCTAGTTATCCCGCATGGGTTCGAACCATGAATGACAGAACCAAAATCTGTTGTGTTTCCATTTACACCACGGGACAATGTGAACTGCGTAAGCTTGACTTGTAAGATACGCATTGATCTTACAAAGGCGTATGACTACAGCATACGGAGCGCAAACGCAGTTCTTTAGGGGTGATTGTTGTTGTTTGGAGTTAGCTCTTAGTTCATTGAACATACAAACTTTGCTCTTAAGATACGCATTGATCTTAAGATTGCATATGACTACAGCATATGGAACATAAGTTGTTCATAGAACATTTTGGCTTATAATGTAGGAAGTCTATTGGTTTAATGATACGATATGTTACGAGCTCACATAAAGGTATGTTACAGATACGCATTGATCTGCAACTACAGATGACTGTAGCATCTGGTTAGCCCAAGTTAATCGTCCACATGCCGTACCTTATATCCAGTAGGTTCCATGTAAAGTGTCACGAGAATGTCGCCTCGGGAGTCGTATACAGGAAGATCGGCTCCTCCAGTGAATTTTAGTTTGCTGAGAATATCCTCAGCAGACTCACGCCGTAAGGGAGTCCCCTTAGACGCCATGGGGCTAGATTCGATTGCGAAGCGCAGTGTATCGAACAAACGATCCACCACGATATTCACATCTTTCGTAGCTATCAGCGCAGTAAGAATGTCTTTATTCAAACCACGCATGATTGTCTTTTGGGTATCGGAGCCCTCTGCACCAGCCATCTGGGCAATAGCCTCGTATACTCGCATACAGAACGTCTCAAATGAGATCTCCTTACTAAGGTTGAACAGATTGTTCCACCACTCATAAGAAGTCTCACCGAGATAAATTGATCCGTCGTTTCGGATCCGTGTAAGCTTATAGGTCTTACCCTTCTTTACATCAGAATACACAGTCTCACTGATCTGAGGAGTGAGAAGCATCTCCTGAATGTGGAGCTTACTGTTTTCGGTTATACAATTGGATGTCACACTCATAGTTACTCGACGCTAATAGATCCAACGATCGATGCGGATGTCACGGTCTTGCTACTGTCCCGTAACTCCTTCTTGTACTCCATGGCACGTTTGTTGTTGTTCTCGATCGTCTGAACGATGTTGTTCTTAGCCTTGGTGAGCTGCTGAATGAGGCTATCGATTCGTGCCATCTCATTCTGGTTGTAGCGGTTTACGATATCCACCACACCATCGGGATCAGCAAAGATGAGATCCCGTCGCTGAGACTCAATGGCCTCGCCAATACTCTCCTCGGAAGCCTCCGTGAATGGTCGATTGCGATTACCCACGGGGCATACAGCACTCATGTCCTCACCACGAGAGTTCTTGTCACCCTCGTTGATAAAGACGCACGGTGTGCCGTCACCTGCGTTCTTGAACTCGATACGATGAATATCGAAGCCCTGGATTGCATACCGGTTGATGCCTCGGTTGAGACACAACTCCTTGTTACCCGTGTTACGAATCTGTGCGATGAGATTACCATACTCATCGTCAATTGCATGCTTGTTAAGGCGGAAGAACCGTCCACCAAGCGTTCCACCAATGTTACTCAACTCCATACGATTACCCCGCAGAACTGCTGCGTCAATTTTTACTTTATTCTCCATGTTCGTATCCTCTTTGAGATCGTCAGTGATTGACCAACGATACGAATTATACAATGTTATTTATCTCTGAAATAGTTTGTTTGTTTTAAGTCATACGTTCAAAGGATGCACACATGGTGTGCCGCTTTTATCTTCTATAGCCTACACCTTTATATTCCTTTAAGAAGCTCAATCAGTGTATTTGGGAATCCAACGGTAGGATTAGCTAAGCCCTTACTCTATAGTCACCGTCAGGAAAGCTTTGAATGATCCTTGACACTTCTGTGTATACGTATAACTCTTGAAGATCTGGTTCAGGGACTCTTCTAGACCTCCAATAGTTTTTGTATTTATGATTTTTACTAACAACCAAATCGTCTCGACTAATGCTCATAGTATAAATACGTTGACAAAATTTCGATTCAACCTGGCTTAACCAACGAAAATTGAAAGATCGGATATATTTTGTGTTTCCATCCGAGTTGCTTGCATAAAAGGCTAAAAGCAACAAAAGCCTATGTTTCCTCAAGATGATTATAGTAGAGACATAAATCATCCGTCTTACTCGAAAACCTACCCTGCTCTCTTCCAGTAGAGAGTACGCGAGGAGTGCGTTTCATTATCGAACATACTAAGCGTATCTACGGCTTTTTTGCCCTGACTTTGCTGTCAGTTCTTCTTTTTCATGAAATATTACTTGGGACTTCAACCCTATCGCTATTACTAATTATCACCCACTTCTTGCTTATCACAACATCCCGAGACAGGGGAGTGTGATTATGGCCGCGTTACCGAACCAAACCTGCATACGCTTTTGCACTGCGTCTCATGGGCTACGAAGCTGCCTACTAGGTTCACGATATATGTTCTATAGACTCGACACACGCATATTTGCTGTATGCGCTTTACCTATCTATTCGACATAGTGTATTCCATTAGTAACTTTCCGGGAGGTACAGGCAGTGTCTATCTTACAACGATAGCTTATCCGTTCTCGTTCACATACTTACAACGTATGATATAGTGAGCGTTACTTCCATCCGGAGGACATACTGTTAAACATGTTAATTAACTCTATAAATGCGTCTACGACTGTCGGTTGATTTCGTGTCAAGGAGACTGATATGATAAGTTAAAAGCATTCTGCTACGACTTGTAGGCGTTTATTCTACATTTTTACTGGCTCCAAACCATTCGTAACATAGTCTTAAAAAGTACCACATATACTTAACACTACTAAAACTTATTCGTATTAACAACTGACGGAGGTCCTTCCAACTTGGCATGTTGGTTTTCGAATCGATCAGTTCTTCTGTTTTTTATTTGCTACTTATCCTGTAGCCCAGGCTGACTATCCGGCGTCACCCTACTCGCTTTCGCTTGAATACAACATTGCTTGCTAAGGGCTAGTTGTAAACTTAACATCAGACTTATGAACCCGGTCTCGTGTCGGGTAAGGCTTTCACTCCTACTACTCTCCTGCATCGAGAGTCTGGTCATTTTACTTTTATATACCGCATAAACGACCAAAGCCTGGCGGTCTCAATCTGTACTATTGCACCCCATCCCCGGTCTCCCATTCAACTGAGATCACTGGAATCGAACCAGTGGGACTTCCGTACGGCTATCCTAATGGTCACCCTATGAGTAGCACTCTCATAGTCTTCATGAAATTCTTCGTTCCTCAATGCACGCTTTGGAGGCGTGTGACACTAAACTAAGCTATTGATACTTACATACAGGTTGGAATTGTATGTATGTCAACTCGTGTACGTTAATGCACAACTTAGTATCATTGTTGTACTTATCGATACGGTTCGTTTTGCTCTTCTTGAGACTTATGCGTCTTTTCATATACACACATCGCCAGACGGTTCTCATGTGTGTATAGAGTAGGGTTGATACAACGCTGACCCTACTTACTATGAGTTTTTCACATTCATAGCATTTCATCCTACCTTTTGAGTTTCTCACCCTTTGAGAGGGCTAACATATTCTCGGATCAAGTTCGTTGGTTGTCGTTTAACGGTAGTGATTATCCTCGACCGTGTCTAAATTCATCGGATTCAGTGACAAGCTGTGGTCTTACCGATATAGTACCTATGCTAATGAGACATAACTAAAATGTACTGACCGAAGGAGACCTCGTCAATCCCTCGCTAAGCTTTTTACGTTTTTCGACCCTACACATGTCAATTCTGATATACGCATAGTACTGTCCGCCAGTACTGAGTCGAGGGAGAGCTTTGCACGATCCCGTGGTGTTGCTATGAACAGATAAGACTTGTTGCGAGTACGATACTTAATCTGTTTGCGTTTGGGTGCCACAACCGTCACGCTCATTGGTGTTGAACTTTGCTTTGATTCAACGTATACTGTATCACGTACAGTATCTCGCTGTTGAGTCAAGGCGTTAGTGCGCAAATGGTTTATGTCAAAACCAGGTGCACGTGGCTGACTTGCAGACACTGTCTGAGTTGGGCCACTGATCGTCAAGTTACTGCGCATACCCTTGATTCCTAAGAATAAGAATATTATACAGAACGACAAAACTGATATTTTACCCATAGCTTTGATAGCTTTTTTGTTTTTTACGAAAACAACTCTTTGAAAGCGACTGCTATCTTCGTTGCGCATGTAGTTATTTTTTGCGCGAAAGACCGAGCTTCTTCGCAGCCTTCTTCATCTTGCGCGACATCTTCGGAGTCATTTTTTTTTCTTCCGTAGACGGCTTCTCTGCAGGCTTCTCCTCAGTAGTCTCGTCAGACTCCTTGGAATCCTGTGAAGACTCGTCAGCCTTCTCAGGATTGTTTGCCTCAGAAGTCTCCTTAGACTCCTCAGAAGACTCGTCAGTCTTCTCAGTAGTCTCAGTAGGCTTCTCCTCGTCCTTCGGAGCCTCAATGAGCTCCTGGTCGAGATTTGCGATGTTGAAGTTACTAAGCGGACTCATCGGATCTCGGAAGAGATTCGTGATAATTCCGGCAAGTTGCTTTACGTTGTCCGCAAGGTTGGTGTAACGCTTGCGGAGGTCAGTGCCTGGATAGTAGCACTTAGCGATGATTCCGAATGCCTCTTGAGCGTGCTTAACAACTGTTGCATCATCGCTCTTGAGGTTGTCAAGAACGTTGTCAGCAAAGTCGCTGTTCGGATTGTCGAGCATTGAGATAACGTCCTCAATGGCCTTGATGTCAGCATTGACACCGTCGATGGCCTCCTTGTTGCGCTTCTTGTCTGCGCTAAGGACCTCGATGTTCTTCTTCTTCTCAGAGATACGAGCATTAGCTGCCCAATTGACAACTGCATAGCAGATGTCGGCAATCTCCTGCTCGTCACATGTCGTCTTTCCGGTCACCTTGTCACGCACCGTATTACGCATAATACAGAATGCGGGAACAATACTATTGTGAGTCATCGTAAGACGCAGCAGATAACCACCAACACCCTTCAAAACGAAAGGACATGCGTTAGTGAAGTCTGCAATGTCGAGGATGATATCCTTGACAGTACGTGCATTGATGCGGTCCTTCTCGGCCTGATCATCCTTAGCTTGGATGAGAAGCCATGAACGATAGAAGTTCACAGCGGCCTTGATGTTGCTGTAGACAGCACCCTTGTTCGTAAGAAGATACTGGACGGTCTTAAAGACCTCAGTCTTGCTGTGAATCTTCGTGGGGTCGAGCTCAATCTCTTCCTGCTGGAGCTTGTTCTCGGCCTTCATCTGGTCCTTCACGGTCTTAGGAATCTGAACATCCTTAGACGTGACGGTCGTAGTACCGTCAGATGAAGACGGCAAAGCGAGAATCTTGTCTGCCTTGATACCAAGCTCCTTAAGAGCACTTGCCATCTCAGGCAGCACTGCGGTACGCAGCTTTCCTGCGAACGGGGTCTTAGAGAATGTCATCTCATTGGCCCATGCTGCGGCAACAGCAATCATGTTGACATGATTCATGTTGTCAACAACATCCTGCGAAATGTTGAACTTCTGGATGAGGTCCGGAGACTTCTTGTAGTACTCGTACGTCATCTTAATCAGGTCCACCTGATGATTGGGATCGAGACCGTTTGCCTGCACAGTAGTACTCGGCATGAGTGGCAAATCGAGCTGAGGTGGAACCATAGGAGTCTCCACCTTGGTATCAGCATTCTGCTCAGCATTCTGCTCGTTATCCACCTGGACATTCGTGTCCTTAACCTCACTCTCCTCCTGCTTAGTTTCAACTACGGGAGGTGTCACAACTTTGTTGTTCTTCTTGTTCTTCTTGCTCATTTTGATAATGATTTAAACTGTTAAACTTAATTTAATGAATGAACTTATCATCTATCCGCATGGAAGACTCTAGGTTCATGATGTGTCAAAGTACTTAAACACTAATCCTGGGTTTAAGAGATTGACGAAATTTCCTCTGACAGTAATGTCAGAGCTACTTGCAGCATGAGATACTGGAATGATGTCATAGTGATAAGATTGCTTCTGACTCATCGAAGGCTGCTCAAAGAGAGCAATGTACACTGGGGCAATGTCTGCAACAATGGCTGACTTCTGCACCCCAGCGTTCATCGACGTGAAAGCTTTCTTCTCAACATCATCAGTCTCCTTAACCTTCTCACACGAAGAGAAGATAGCTGCACCAATGGCACCAATACCGAAACAGGTAATGAGCAGCCAAAAAAGCTTTGCTGAACGCTTTGATCGACCAATGGCGAAAGCGAGAAGCACAGCTACGATGCAATAAATAAGTAGACTCATTTTGTTAATGTTTAAAAAGTTTACGTAATTCCTTACGTGTCCTAAATAGGACTGATTTTACAGTACCTAGGGGCACGAATAAGGCTTTTGAAATCTCATCAACTGTGTAACTATTACAATAATATAGTTCGTTTATACGACCTTGAGGATGTGGTAGGGTTTTAAAGTAGTCCACAGACTCCTGATAAATCAACCGATTGATCAGATCGGTCTCATTAACTTCTTTCTGTTTCGGTACAACCCAGTCCTTTTCAACATCTTCTGTAAATCGGTGTTTCGAACGTAATCGTAAATAATCCACAGCAACTCGATTTGAGATAACTCTCAACCATCCACCAAATGATTTATATTCAGTGAAGCTTGGGAGTTTCTGGTAGACCTTAAGAAATACAACATTTGTTAAATCACGTGCCTCGTCCATGTCTTTTACATATTCGTAAAGCACATGATCTACAAAATGTTTATATCTCTTGAATAGAGCAGTGAAGGAATGCGGTTTTCCTTCTTTCGCGTTCTTAACCAGAGTTATTTCTTCTGGAGTAATGTCTGGTAAGTTCATACATAATCTGCACTTTTGTGTGCATTGTAAACAGGAGGGCCTCAATCTGCCTACTCCCTCCTGTCTTCAGGGTTAGAATGGAAGTTCTTCATTCTCTATTCTGTAGAATTCATTCCATATGTTTCTAGTCATGTTCGTATGAATTAAGAGCTTTTCTTCTTTAGTTAAATCAAGCTTGTTCAGCTTAGATGTTGCTATACGAAGTAATACTCCTATTGTGAGATAGCTGGCTCTTCCAAGTTCACACAGGACATTCCTGAGTATCCATTGGTTGAAGTCCCACATCTCTGCAAACATATGACTAGTAATAAAGGTTGGTGGATACGGTCCGAACGTCTCATATCGATTTATCGCCACTAAATGAGAATGTTTCTTTACAAACGGCAAGAGTAGTTCGTAACGATTTCGTAATGAGTTGTTCTTATCCTTGATAGTAAAGATATGATCTATTAACATAGAGCTTGCCTATCAAATCCGTTTATTAAATCACAGATGGTATCCACCGAAACCTTAAATTCTTGTACAAGAGCTCGAATAATCTTGGTACTAGACACTCCTTGCTGGGTGAGCAAGTAGTACTGTTCCTTGATATCGGTCTCCCTGTCCATTGGGAGTTCGAGCTTTCCTGTTGTATGGAATTCGTTCTTTGCAAAAACAGAATAGTTCATGCCACGCATAGGTGTAAAGGTCCACATCTCAGGGAACAGCTCGATATTAGCCAGTATCTCTTTCGATGCTTCTCTTAATTTGCGCTTCTTGAGGAAATACCCCAAGTCAAAACCTCCGTCTAATTGTAACGTAGGAAACAGACCTTTCACCACGATTATGATGAGGTCCGTGTCGCGTTGACACATATATGTGCCTGCGCTCAATGGGAATTGATTACGTACCATGTTTTATGTGCTTTAGAATTATTTTTACTACATCTTGAGTTAACTTGTATTTCGATTCCAACTCTTCGACAGTGTCTTTTTCTGATTTATATAGTACATTATGATTTATATCATATATGTTTTTGAAAACAGGATACATTCTTTGTAGATATTGTACCCATTTATCAGCTATTTTGAATCTTTCGAAGACATCTTTATCTAAATCTGGAAAATCAATACTTGTCCAAAACGTATGGAAAAACATTCTTTTCGGTATGTTGTGAATACTGTACCCACGTTGTTTAAGTATGTTTGCATGTTTCCATGACCATACTCTCACATCTTCAGCAGTCACAGCCTGTTTTAAACCAAGAGCTTGCTTTACAGCAAGACTTCTTTGTTCTACAGGCACATGTTTTACAAACTTGTTATATATGTGCTCAATATAATTATTTTTGCACTTACAAATTTGTAAAGCAATATCAACATGTACAGGCAACCTGTCACGTATCATTCCTCGGAAACCTTTTGATGAGTGTTTCATATTGATCTTGTTTTAGTTGGGTGTGGGGGATCGAACCCCATACAGTCCTAATTACTCACCCATGACACTTTGGTAGTCGAACCTGATTAGCACTTACGCTACGTGAGTGTAATCTACGATATTATAATCGCCAGTTGATGTTTAATGCGCAGTTAACGGATTTACTTCCTCATACAATCAAAACCAGTTAGGCCCATAAAATGAGTAACTATTCTCACGAACCGTTACCCTGTGAACTACGATAATAAACAATAATTAAAAAACATCAATTAAAAAACTTTGACTGAAAAATTAGTGTTCAACTGAATCGTGGACCTAGTGGGACTCGAACCCACGTCTTGCATGATTAACTCATCCCCACACATAGTTCCATAGAGAACGGCCAAACTCCCTATGGATGCAGCACGCTACGAAATACTGCGATAGTTAGAGATTCCAAAACTGATTCAAGATTCTGTTTGGGCTAACTATATTCTCTTTGATAAAACACACTTCAAGACGGAACCTACACGCATATGTAGGGGCCTTAAAGACTTATAGTTCTTGCATGTTCGATCATTTGATACGACAGTAGTTTATCCACCCCTGTTAGAGTGTTTTCGTCCCACATTGGCTCATGGCTCTGTGTGATAAGTCAATTCTTATGCTTTTAAAATACGTTTCTACGGCTCCAAACAATCATGATCCATCTGCGGTCATATTGAGTGATACATCGGGTTATTAATATTTCAAAAACGCTCATGGCTCTTAGGCTCTTGAGTTGGACTTTGTAGTTCTATTTACAGATACTATCTGATGATAGATTACCACTTGTAGTACTCGCCGAATGCGAGGCGGACCTTGTTCATCTCTTTGTCGAACTGGTCATCGCACTTGCGACGGAGCTCGTAGATGTCGTCGTTGATCTTGCCCTCCCAGACATCGTAGTCGGTGATGTCGATACATGGCTCGAACTTGTCACCAAGCTTGACTTTCTTGTCCTCAAGCTTGTTGTCCTTGCCAGGCATCTTGAGAGTCATCTCATCGCCCTTGACCTTGTGATGATCGAGGAACTCACGTGTGACCTCGAAGCCCATCAGGAACTTCACGAAGTCTGAACGACGGACCAACTCCTCCTTGGTGATCTCCATCTCGCGCTTGCGACGACGAACATCGATGAGGGTCTTTGCCTCCTTGAATGAGGCGCGTGAGAAGCGAGTCTTCTTCTGCTCCTTGATGCGCTCGTCCTGCTCGTTCTTGAGCTCTTCCTGGATCTTCGTGGCCATCTCAGAGCTACCGAGATTCTTGGCGTTGATCACGTCCATCACGTTGTCGCTGGTCATTACTACCGGGGTTGTTGCCTTTGCAGGCTTTACACTGTTCTTGTTTGCCATTTTTGATAAATGTTTAAAAGTTAACTAATGCACATATTTGTCTAAATCTTCATCAAACACTGTGCTATGTCTGAAGGATCTGTTGTACGGCGTCATTTGTTTATGACGCTTTGCCTTTACAGGCTGACTATCTTTACGATAATCTTTGTACGATCTACTCATACTAACGGAGTTTGTGTACAAGTGCAAGATCACGAATGATGTTGATAACCTCTTTCGTGATGTTGTACCTTTCACGAATATCAAGAGGTATCTTGATAAACACGTTGTCTCTGCTAAGCACTATGAACGCGTTGCGAAGCGCTTTTGACGCATCTGCATCGCTATTCAGGTGTCTTACGAGTGCTGCGTTAAGTGCAAGTGTGATTACCGCAGCATTGCCAGTCTTGAGTTTGTCCTCAAAAACATTACCAATAACCTTTGCGGCTGCCTCTTCAGGTGATACCACCAATGCGGGCTGACAATCTTGGCCATTGTCATTAGCAACGTGCTTAGCAATAATCTTCGTGATGTCGTCTTTGTTGAGAACGGCTACAGTCGGATAATTCACGATCCCATCAGCACAAAGACTAACGAATGCTTCGATAATCCTGTTCTGATCTTCAATACTCGGCATCTTACCGTTGTACTCCACAACGACAATATACTTTGCCGATCTGCGGAAGAACTCTGCTTTTTTACTCATAGCGAGAAGTGTTTATAAGTTGGACTTTGACACCATCAATGATGGTATCTTTTGTATCACATACTATAGAATCTGCCGTGTGTTTTCCTCGTAAGGCGGAATAAACATCCTTACGATCGAGAAACTCTCGTACAATATCCTTTTTAGTGAATGATTCGCTCTTTGACGAAACAACAGTTGCAACATTGTACAAGTCTTCAGGCGACATTGCCTTAAAGATGATACTGTCGCAATAATTGTTGTTGGCCTCGTCGTTGACCCAACTCAAGAAGTCCGTTACTCTGGACCACTGTTCAGCCGGCTTTGAAACCACTGTTGTGGTATCAACCGGTGTTACGTCGGGCTTATGTTCGCACGATGACGTTGATAACGCCATGCTTACGACAACAGCCCACACTACCGCTACAATGAGCGATGCTTTGATGAAATGTTTCATTTTGATAATGAATTAAATTAAACATATATGTTCGTTCACTCTGTATTTATAGAGGCTTGTGACTCTCATCTTTCGATGGCTACATTAAACGAAATCCCCCATAGAGTGGGAAAGCTCTATAGGGGATAATGTTAATCAGTTAAAAACTGAGTTGGTTTGAGACGTAGATCTCCAAACATATTTGTTAGTTCTCTAAGTCTATTCTTTGTTATTTTACGTACATACAGTCTGTATTTGGGTTGTCCAGCCACAATGACCTTTTTATACGCATGTACTTCAAGAAGTTCTGACCTATCATGATTGTATGGAACTATTAGTTTCAACAACATGGTTTTATCTTCTACGAAGTCTTTTTGTAACCACTCACGCATACTTTTCACAGGATTTACATGAATCTCAATCTCTTGAGATCCGATGTGCTCAGCAATGGCTTTGTTTGCTGCTGCACATGTGATCAGACTTACGCTTAAATAATGTACTCGCATATTATTGGACCGTGTATAAATGTCCGTTAATCTTTGAACCTGTTTCCTTCGTATACTTCTCAATCTGCTTTTTCAACAACACAGCTTGTACAACTGTTAGTTTACTTGCGATTAGAATAGAGCTACCACCTATTCGTAAGAATAGTTTTGATGTTGGATTGCCCTGTTTGTCCGTCTTAGCTATTTTCATTGCATTTGACTCATTATTGCGTCCATGTCTTGGATTGCATTTACGCAATTACACACGATATCTTGTAATGATAACATTAAGTTTTCAACATCACTTGATATGTCACTAATCCCCACAACTGAAAGTTCTTTATCAGGCAATGGGATTTCAAGATGGAGTTCGGTGTCTGTTATCCAGAAATGAGCACCCTCATGTTTCATGAGCATATTCATGAAGTATGAAAGGTTTTCTTTTCTGTATGCGTCGCTAATCAGATTCAGACCGTGTCCTATTTTACAGTACAACTTATCTTGATGAATAACGGTTTCCGCATCGTAGTTTATAGAACTCTCATACAGTTCTTGATCTTTTTCATCACTCATGACACTTGGTTTTATTGTAATCATTTATGATGTTGCTTATGCGATTGAATTTCGCATACACATCGATCAACAACTTAGCCAGCACAGTGCACATCTCCTTGTCATTGATCACATGCTGCATTTTCTGACGCGTGTGATAACTTACTTCAATGACAATTTGCTTGTTGTCTGCACCCTTAATCTCGATGTTCGTGTTTTTTACGAGTACATCGTTGATTGCACTGATCACAGGTTTCAGCAATCCTGGATCTTTGATGTCGTTGTCTTTTGTGACATTGACAATCTTCTTCAAATCGATAAGCGTCTCGTTCATCGCACAACCCTCCCTGATTCTGCTACGAGGCACAGATTCTGTCCTCTGTAGATGTTCATTACTATGACAACATCCTCCTTGTCAAAAGGAGTTCTGTCAAGACCAACTTCTACAATGAAGCCTTCGTTTATACCACAGATGTTGTCGTTCTTGTCTGCGATGAATGACACATCTATTTCGTCACCGAAGGGAGTTTCATAACGTAACAGGGGTGCAATAAAACCACTGACTTCTGTGGCACCAAACTTATGGCCAAAGAACTCACGTAGTTGGTGTTTGTTCATCACACCATGATTTCCGTTACGATGACGTGCAACTTTACGATTACGCTTGTTGCTCTTACGACGCTTGTTATACGTCTTCTTTTTGCTTTCGATTTCCATGTTTTATTGATTAAAACTTGTTAGTATGAAGTGACTGGGGTTATTCCACAAGATTTCGATATCTTGTTGAAAGCATCGCAATACTTGTTGTATGCGACACCTTTTCTACGTTTCATCTCATCAGGTCCGTTATAGTACGGATCGAAGTTGTCGTAGAATTGGGACTCACTGAGCAGATTCTCCGTTGCTACTACATACTGTTTGTATGCGTCAAGAGTGTCTTTGTACTGACTCTTGTAGTAACGGCTCATCTCTGCGATCTCCCGGTTCATATCACCGGTCATGTTCATTTGTCCAGCAGAACAGCCAATGAATACACTGATTATGGCTGTTACAACAACTGCTATAGCTGTTTTGTTCATTGTTTTGAGTGTTTAAATGTTGTGTAGTCCTATTTAGAACGCCAGACTGCTTAGGCGTGTACATCATTATCGTCTTCTTTTAACAATGTATTTGGTTTTGTATCGTATCAAACCAACAATGATACCGTTCTTAAGACGGATAGCTAATGATGGTTCAATTTGATTCTGTTTACACGCATTGATGTACGAGAGAACAGTCTTAGAAACAGGGATTAGTTCTGAGATATTCTCTTGCTTATCGTTGTAAACTGCGTAGTAACGAACTGCACCTTTGTCTGTTGTTTGAGATACAATTCGTTCGATATTCTGATACTTCACGATAGCTGTGTCATACTGTGCTGTTTGAGCACATGCACGAGTCACGAAAAGCATGAATATGAATAATAGGATCAAAAGTCCTATTTTATGACCAGGATCTAACCGATCATGATCATCTTTTTTCGGTTTCGGTTCCATTTTCTGAGCATCTATTAGTTCGCTTACTTGTTGATACGTAAGTCCAGAATAACACCAAGCTCTCCAGCGTCGACGTTTCCGAAATCTTTGAGAGCCTGTATCCTATGAAGTGTTACACCATCGAAACACATTGTCTCTTCGGTGAGTCTATATTTCTTCTGTTCCATGACTAATCAACCTTAATTGTTTCTTCGATAACGGCATCACCACCTTTGCCCACTATTAATTTTTTTAGCTCACTGGCTACAAAGTAGTTCAAACCTCGGGCTATCACAAGTGGCGCGTTGCTAGTACGTACAAAGTTGGCGTATGGTTTGCTGCCTTCAGTTCGTTCTACAATATCTGCAATATCTTCACGGTGAACACCACCACTAGGATTTGTTAATACAAGTTGGTAGACATGCTTCGAAGTTGTGCTTGTTGGGATTACGCTCTCGTCTTGTTTATCTTGATCATTTTGCTCATCGGGTGGAATGACTGTCCAATCCAACGGATCATCATCGCATCCTATTTTCTCAACGTGTGCAGTTGCTCCAGCGTCGTTCAACAGTTTTACGATTTCAGTCGCACGTTCAAATGTTAAACATGGGCTGATTACTGATGGTGCCTGATCCACAAGAGTTTTTGCAGTTTTGAGATCTACATCCATGCTATTAAACACAGCCTTTACAACACGGATTTTGTGATCACCAACGTTTGTTAACCGTATTTGGTAATCTTCGCAATCTGAGCCATCTTCAGGCAGCTTGTCTGTGAGCTCTTTTGAAAGTTCGATTCCGTACTCTTCTTTCAGAATCTTTGCGGTTTTACGTTCGATAGCATCCCGCAACATTTGTTCGATATTCATTTTGTTCTTTTTAAACTGATTATTCGTGATTCTGTTATGCAGCACCAAGCTTGGGTATAAAACCCAAACCTGGTGTGAATAAGTATGAACTACTTATTGTGGTGCGAGCTATGCTCTTCGCAAGCTAAGTTTCGCTGTGATTCTTTAAACTCACCCCAATCAAACGGCACTACAGAAGTCTGTGTGTCGATTGGTTTTTTGGATGGCTTGATTTGTTTCACAAACGTGACTTTTCCGGTACGAGTTATTGGTTGTTCATATAACTCGTATGTACGTTCGTCATGTTTGGTTGCTTCTCTTCGTGCCCACGACATGAGTTCGTGTTGGTTAAGACTCACTCTACACAATTTGAGGTCATCTTCATTCGTTACGTAACCTACAATATAGAAGTACTGCATTGTTCTGTGCGATTTACCGTTAATACTATCGCGAGGTTCTTGGTTTTTGAATTTGACTATCTGCAATATTATACGAATAGGCCCCACCGGCACGAGCATGCGCCCGTGTCCGAGGTGGTTAGCGTGCTTGCGTGCGCGTTTGCGCAGGAGGCAGCTGTTGCAAGCTGTCGATGCCAGCAAGCTTGTTGTAGGCGTCGCAGAAGCGTCGGTATGCGCTTGAGACTGCGTATGCCTTGGCGTCGTCGCCGTCGTAGAAAGGATCGACTGAGTCGTCATCGATGCCGAGAGCTTCGAGCAGTGTAAGTGCTCGGTCAGCGAATTCTCGGTAGATAGCGAGAGAGTCTTCGGCGGTAGTAGCTCGCTTTTGGTAGGAGTAAGCTGCTGCGTTTCCGTCAGTTGTGCCAATTGCGTGGCCTGCTACATAGCCTACGAATAGGCAAATAGCGATGATTGCTGTAAGAGCAAGGGAGTTCTTCATTGTCGTGAGTGTTTAAGAAGATGAATGAGGTCGTATTTAGAACGCCCGACCTCGATAGGCGTGGAAGAGTGGTTAGAATGTAGCAGTAGGTTGCTGCTGAGCTTGCTGTGGCTGCTGAGGCTGAGCCTGTTGGGGCTGAGTCTGAGGAGCTTGCTGCTGCGGAGCAGGTTGCTGCGGCATCTGAGGAGCAACTGGAGCTTGAACGGGCGCACTGACAATCTCGCCAGTCTCAGGCAAACCTGTCTCACGACAAGGCTTGTAGAGGTGTGCGATGATGCTCGTCATGCGCTCGGCTGGAGACCAGCCAGACTTCCAGCTCATTTCACCAGTCTCATTATCCTTGACCTTGCGGCACCAGAGCATAAGAGAGTTGATTGGGATAGCGTTCTTCGCAGGTACGCGCACTCCGTTGACTTCAGTCGTACGAATGTACGGCTCACCGCCAGGAGTAGGAGCCTCAGCTCGCACGATGCCTGGTATGACCTTTCTATTGTCAGGAAGAGCCTTGGTGGCATCCTTGAGGATAGAAGGAGCATACTTAACCTGCTCGAATTGATCTGTGCCGTCTGCCTGAGCGTCAGCATAGATACTGGTGAGGTATTTGACCATGGCCTTGTCCGTAGACTCGAAGATGGTCATAGTACAGCTTTCGCCCCAAGGATCGTCTGCGTCGATAAGATCGAACTTGACGTACTTGGTTTCCACATTCTGTGTACCTACGTGAGCTGTGAGCACGTAGACGTTTTCGATTTGCATTCTCATGATTTTGTGTGTTTAGCTGGGCAACGACCTCGCTGCCCTTCTTGCTGTGGATGCCGCAGGAATCGAACCTACGCACTGTCGCTATCATCTGACAGAGTACCATAGCACCCGAATATGACCCCGAAGGGCCATATATTAAACACAATTATGAATATGGTAATCTTAAAATCGTCCTTCACAGGAGGATAGGGGACACCACAGGAATCGAACCTGTGCTATCCTTCATGCCAACGCAACGCTATGCGCAGCACGAGCAACGATTATAAACGATGTTATACCGTCGCCAATCTATAGGAACAGGCATGTTTGACGAATCAGCAAGGGCGAGCGAGGAACGAGCGAGCCATGTCTTGTTTGACGAGACAGCAAGAAATAAGCAAAATAAGAGCAAGAAGGGAAGCAAGAAGAGAAGCAAGGAAGGGCCCGAAGGCCCATTCCTTACTGCGGAACGATGCACCAGTTGTCCTTGTGCTTGGCGCACCAATCCCCGTACTTCTCAAACAAAGCTTCGAGTGTAGGCTCGGCGGGAGAAGCAAACCATTTATAGTACATCGCAGGAACTTCGCGATCTACTACTGTGCGAACCTTACCGTCCTGACCGACCTCAGACCGGTACAGCGTAGTCTTTTTCCACTCGTGTTCAGCTAACCTCTTGACTTTAAGAACATATCCCATAATTCATCTAATTTTACAGCAACACGACGTTGTGTTGCCAATAGGTAGAAATAGGCGCCTTTGACGAATCAGGGAGGGGGTGTTCCAATTTCCAAATCGGCCGGGGGAGGCTATTGGGGGACATTCTCGTTTAGATATGTGTGATAAAAAATATTTTTCATTCTCGTTTAAATACATATGAAATAAAAATTTTATTATTTTTAAACAAATATAAAATAAAAAAAATCCAACCCGAAGGCTGGATTTCTTATTAATTCTAATAATACTATTATTATTTCTGATTTGCAAACCAGTCATATGGAAGCCGTGTAAAATTATACATGTCATCGATAATATATCCGTTAACTAAGCGTTTCGACGGATTAAACCAGTTTCCAGGGTTCACATATTGAGATCCGATTCTATATAAACCTTCTTTCTAACCATCTGTGATATCTAACGGTTCCACGAGTGGAGATAATAGTTTGTAAGATGCTTGGTCTGAATCCATACCGGTTGTATGTTTCATCATAAAATCTCCAATACGTTCCAATCCCTGTCCTGTTGCATATTCGAGACCGATGCGTTTCACATCCTTTCCATACATGTGATTTAATGTCTTGATATAGTTACGAAACTTTTTAAAGTTATCACGTAACTAATCATAATTTATCGTCTTAGCGTTGGGGGGGTACGATAACTCTCGATTAGAAAATGGAACTTTTGATATATCTGGGTTCATGTTATTTATATTAACACGAGCTCCTTGTAAGAAATCACGTTGATAGGCACCTATCATATCAAGTGCCTGATCAGCTTGTTTTCCATTCACTCCAAACCTTTTCATAAAGTAGTTGATGGCAACATCTCTTTGATTACGAGTCAAATCACTCACAGGAACTACAGATCCGTTCGCCACCCTACTTATAATATTATTATATTCGCCGTGCCATTCTTCTGGATTAGACATCCAGGTTTTAAAGTCAGAGTCAACGTTTGCATTTTTAACATTGTCGTAATGGGTTCTATATACAGGGTTGTGGCGTAAAACGGGATTCATTTCATAATATGATCCCGATGGCATATTAAGAGGTTGCATAGAATTAGATCCCATTCCTCTGTTAGTGACTGCACCAGCACCGCCAAGATGTTTACTATACTCGTATGCCCTATTATGTAATGCATGTGTTGATTCATGTAAGATAGTTCCCTTTCTATACACGTCGAATGGGATTGATATTCTAGTATCACCACCCCTAAACATCGGCGTTACTACGGTATTTATACTAGGACTGTAATAAGCAGCAACATCACCATTTATCGCAGACACCATTTTAAAATCAGGTCTTATGTCTCCAAATCCAGGATACACATCTTTGTTGATATATTTATCCATAAGATCATCATATGCAGTATTGAAGTATTTAGATTCTTGTTGCGCACGTTTGAGCATAGCCTTAGTTTTTGACCCAAACACATAGTTTCCTCTAAGTATTTCATATGGGGCAATCACAGGATATCTAAGCATATCTGTAACATAAGAACCGTACATATTTGGAAGTCTTTTTAACTATGAACCTATACCACCACCTATTAACATTCCAAGCGGTTCCGCATATGGTTTCATGTATTCAGGAAGCACATTCTATTCAGAGAGTTGATTTCCAGCAGCACCACCTGCTATAGTACCGATTGTCGGATAAACTGCGTTATTTAAGGCCAAAAGCTTCTTACTATATTCTGGAAACGGCTTAACTAAATAGTCCGCAACAGGGTCTAATATCTTCTAAGCGTTTAATTTCATTGTAGGCATATAATACCCAGGATTCATCACGCCGCCTGTAAGTTGGCCTATAGTATCAGACATACCCTGACTCAAACCGATTTTTTGTAGCACAGGACTAAACAACCTCTAACCGGCTTCTGAATAATCGTAACCAGTTGTTGCTTTCAATGCTGCATCAGCACCTAATCCGTACAATACCTGATTTGTAAACTATTGCACAGCTGGATTACCACCAAGTACCAACCCGGCTCCGTATATCTCAGGTAGCCATAGCGGTGCTGTAGCAGCTCCGACAGTACCCATTATAACCTTATCAACATTTCCAGCAGTCTATTGCATTCTACGCTAACCATATTGTCTCCAATAATCTGGTGCAGCTTTATTGATCTATCCGTTTGTTTTAGGATCGTATTTAACAGTTACTTCATCTAATGGTTCTACAACGCTATACGTATTACCAGATGCATCAGCCCACTGACCTGAATCATTCATATACGTATATGTTGGAGATCCATTGACACTGTTTAAGAAAGCTGGTAACCACTAATTACCAACCTTCATTACTTTATTTGTTTGTCTTATTTTAGGCATAATAAAACCCCCTGAATAATTAATATTCAAGGGGTTATTTTTTTAGAACAATTATTTATTATCCTTTTTATTTGAGCTGTCCTTGTCAGCCTTTTTAGCTGCCTTTTTTTCTTTAGCGGCTTCTCTTGCAGCTTCTACTTCCTTTTGATGCTGCTCGTTCTTTGTTCTGTTAGTATTAATTGCCCAGCGCTCGATTTTCATCTTATTTCTGTCAGCACCGGTTTCAATAATAAGGTCGTTTTCACGAATTGTAACAACACGTCCTACAATACCGCCGATTGTAACAATCTCATCGCCGATTTCAAGAGCATTTCTCATTTCCTGCTCTTCTTTTTGACGTTTCTTCTGTGGACGAATCATCATAAAATACATAAGTGCGAACAACACAACCATAAGAACAATCATTTGTATGCTGCTTGTCTTTTGATTAGCAGCTGAGCCTGAAGCTGCATTTTGCGCAAATAATAAAATTGATTCCATAAAATTAATTTCCTCCAATTATATGATAAAAAGTATTATAAATTAAATTTATATGATTTGCAAGTCTTTTCTAAATTCTTGTATCAAGTTTAACACAAAATTCATTTTTATAGTCCGTAAATGTACCGTTGTCTAAGTTTTCTCTTATCTCAGCCATAAGATTATTGTAAAAGTAAAGATTATGCATAACGGCAAGGCGCATACCGAGTATTTCATTGCTCTTAAACAAATGACGAACATACGCTCTTGAATGTTTTCGGCAAGTTGGGCAATTACATTCTTCATCAATAGGCTTACCGTCACGTTCATATTTGGCATTATTGATGTTTATTATTCCTTTTTTCGTAAATAAATGTCCGTGACGTGCATTTCTTGACGGCATTACACAGTCGAACAAATCAACGCCTCGGCTGACACCCTCAAGAATATTACCCGGAGTACCGACACCCATAAGATATCTAGGCTTGTTCTTTGGAGCATAAGGTTCAACAGCTGATATAATTCTATACATATCCTCTTTGGGTTCTCCGACTGCAAGGCCGCCGATTGCATAGCCGTCAAGTTCCATTTTTGCAATTTCTTTCATATGCCAAATACGCAAATCGTCATAAACACAACCTTGGTTTATGCCAAATAGTAATTGGTTTTTATTAATTGTTGTATCAAGAGAATTAAGCCTGTCCATTTC
>OGIV01000029.1_pt1 | contig 109587 bp, 143 predicted proteins | sample 1571861 | NCBI WGS metagenome assembly OGIV01 (sample SAMEA2582099, study PRJEB24529) | metagenome | biome: Human gut stool | place: China | collected 2011 | reverse complement strand
AATTGTTTATAAGGCTCTTTTTTGTAGAAAAACAAAAACTCGTTGTACATCCACATAAGAACGTACAACGAGTTTTTAGTTATTTATATTGGGAGTTTTGACACGCCCTCCACGCAGCCATTTACATGTAAAATATTTTGCTGTAAAGTTTTTTTTCGCTAACTTCGCCATGTCTATACAATTAAAACCTATGACGAACAGCAGCGAAAACATAAACATAAATATTCTGGAGCAACAGATGTCCGACAACGAGGACATCTGTTGCTCTTGTGGTAATATACGGTCGTTCCCCGAGGCACTGCGCCACGATTTCCGCGTGGCGGATGTTGGCATTATAGTGTGCCGTTCGGGCAGCTTTTCTTTCACATGCGAAGGTGCGGAATACGTTGTGAACAAGGACGAGACGCTCTTCCTCTCCCACGGCGTGCGCTTCTCCGTTACAACTCAGAGCGACGACTGCTCCGTTGTCATTATCTTCTATCGTGCCGACTCCATACGCGACATCCTTGGCAGCACGGTGGTCGGCATGAAGTTTGTGGAGTATATCAATCCACGCTCGTGCTGGGTGATGCATACGGGTCACGAGAACGAGCTGACGAAGTATTCCGAACTGCTCGCCGTACACAAATGCGGCGAGAACGTGTTTGCCGCCAACGAACGCCAGTTGCTGCTGCTCTCGCTCACCTACCGCGTGTGCAGCATCTTCCGCGAACTCTCGAGCGACGGCAGCAACGAGTCGAACCGCAAACTCGAGACGTACATGCAGCTCATGCAGCTCATCGACGAGCACTACATGCACGAGCGCGGCGTACGCTTCTACGCCGACCGCCTGTGTCTCTCGCCAAAGTACCTCACACAGCTCGTGAAGTCGGTGTCGGGCAGTACGGTGCAGCAACTCGTGTTCAAGGCTATCACGAAGAAAGCCATATACCTCATCACGAGCGCCGACAAGAGCATAAAGGAAATATCCGACCTGCTCAACTTCCCCAACGCCTCCGCCTTCGGCACATTCTTCAAAAAGCAAGTAGGCGTGTCACCCGTCAACTATCGTCATAAAAAAAACAAAGCCGTTTCTAATATTTAAGAATATATTTTGTACATTTGTCGGCAAAATAACATCAATAACAACAATAAAAAACCAACAAAGCCCTATGAACACAAGACGACTACTGTTCTTGTCTGCCCTCTGTCTGACGATGGGCACCACCCAATTATCAGCACAGGGGTTCCTTAAAAAGATTAAGAACAAAGGAACACAAATGATTAAAGAGGCAGCACCCAAGCCCGTAAAGGAGGTGATGGATGCTGTAGACAACGCTAACAAAGCACCCAAAAACAACACCAGTGCTAACAGATCGGGCAACAGAACCATCACCCAGAACCGTAGCACACAGCGAGCACGTACCAACGCCAACAGCCGCCCGTCAACCCGAAACCAAGCCGATTTCGAGCCGGCACACAAGACGATCACCATCAAGCTCTACAAAGGACTCGGCATAAAGACATGGTTAGGACGTAAAGCCTTCAACACACCGCAACCTCCAATGCAATGCCCTAAACAGCCAGCATGGATCGATGCCCTACCCCAGGTCATAGAGCTTGACAACGCCAGCCTCATAGCCGAATCGAAGATGATAAACAAATGGGTCGAAGCCGACAAACCCTCGTGCGAGCCTGTGCTTGTACGACGCGAACTACTCGACAGTGAAGTAGGCAAGCGCATAAGAGCACTCGACAATGCCGTTAATTACCTCAACAACGCCGATAGCCAAAACGAAAACTTCTACACACCAGCAGGACCATTGGAGCAGGACGCATTCAAACGAACCATGCAGTCGGACTATTCTCCCCTCTACCCTTTGCTCGCAGACGAAACCGTCGCATATCTCAAAAGTATCAACCGCACCTCGAAAGAAGTCTCGGTGAGAGTGTACGAGGGCAACTCGTCACAGGAAAACAGAATGCAGATAGGCGAGATGTGGTTCGATCTGAACTTTCAACGCAATAATGCACGGCTGATCGGCGTAGACAACGACGAGTCGATAGGCAAAGACTACACCGTACCTTCCACCGTGCGCTATGCCGGCCGCACATTCAAGGTGACCGAAATAGAATCTGCTGCCTTTGCCGATATGAAAATAAAATCGGTGACACTCTCACCCGGACTGAAAACAATCGGCTCACACGCATTCTCTCGCACACGCATCACTTCCATCAACATACCATCGACGGTGACCATGATAGATAGCTACGCCTTCCACAATATGCCTGCTATTACAAGCATCACCGTACCCAACAGTGTCACAAAGATTGGAAATAGTGCCTTCTCCATGTGCACGGCACTGACAGAAGTAGCACTGCCCGTGCGTCTGGAGAAGTTGCCTAACGCCCTGTTCTTCGGATGCAAAGCACTCACAAAGGTTACGCTGCCACAGAACATCACAAAGATAGATATGAGCACGTTTGAAGACTGCAAGGCACTCACAAACATCAGTCTGCCACAATCGGTGGCGGTAATCGATCAGAATGCCTTTAAGAACACAGCCCTCACAAGTGTGCCTGTAACCACGAGCCTAAAGAGAATTGAGAGCAGTGCCTTCGAGGGATGCAACCGCATCACCTCCGTATCTCTGCCCTCACGCGTAGAGGTAGAAATGTTTGCTTTCAAAAATTGTAAAGCACTGAAGAAGGTAGTAATCGGATCACAATACAAGACTCGTACTGATGAACTGCAGATGATTTTCTACGGCTGTCCGTTCATGCCACAGCGCATGACGACAATACCAGCGTGCATAACGTTTAATTAACATATTATAGGAGGGTATGGCATCCCTGCCATACCCACGCTGCCTCCCATCAATCACCTTGTGGGTGCGTGGCTATGGCAGGGATACCATAGCCTCCTATGCCTTGTGGGTGCGTGGCTATGGCAGGGATGCCATAGCCTCCTACTTATACTTCTTGATATATCCCTCGGCGCGGTCGTCGCCTAATTCCTTTGCCTTATTAAAGCACTCCATAGCCTCGTTCTTGCGCTTCAACTGCACAAGTGCGAGGCCTTTTATTATGTAGGCATCGGTATTGTCGGGCGTGAGCTGCAAGCAGAGGTCGGAGGTCTTGACAGCCTCTTCATTCATATTCACACGCAGCTGCAGCGAAGCGAGCTCGGCGATATAGAGCGGAGCATCTGCACCACCTATATATGCAGCGTGCGCAAGGTCGTCGAGAGCCTGCTTGTACTGGCGCACTGCCACCTCGCACTTATGACGAGCATAGTAGAAGGCAGCGTTCGCTCTGCCATATACCAGCGTGTCGTAGGTGTTATAGTCGACAATCGCCTTGCGGTATTCCTCCATCTGCTCGTACAGCTGACCACGTGCCAACACGTAGGGCGCAGACAGATTGGTGAGCGGACGCGGAGCAACGGCTACGCAACTGTCGAGCAGCTCCAGCACCTCCGCCTTCGGGGCACCAAGTTGTGTCTTGCACTGCGCTGCCTCGAAATACACCTCGCTCGTTGGCATGTCCTTCTTCGCCAGACTCAGGAACTTCTCACACGCGTCGCCATAGTCGCCCATCGAGAACTTTATCTGCGCCATGCGGTGCAAGTACTGCGGCTGAGGATTAAGGCTATAGGCTTTCTCGGCTTCAGCTAATGCACGCTCAAAGGTCCAAGCTGTGAAGGTGGTGTCGGCACTATAGATGAGCTTCTGATACATCACACGAGCATACTCAGAGTGAGCCTCCGCCTTGTCGGCAGCAAGTTTTAGTGCGGTCTGCATATCGGCATCGGCACCTTGCCAGTCGCCATAAGTAGACTTCTGCAGCGCACTCGTAGCATAGCCGTCAACCTCCTTCGGAAACTGTCGGATATAGTCGCTGAGATAGCCAGCATACTTTGCTGTGTCCTGACGTTCAGCAGCCAACATCACCATGAGCAGAGCGTTCTGCTTGTCGGCAGGCAAGGTGAGGCGCAGCGAGGTCTTGGCATAGAGCGAGTTGTTAATATCAAGATGGCTCGCAGCGAGTGTCAAGATGAAGCGCACGTCGACGGCGTTGGCGTAGAGCGAACGCGCCGACTGCTGCATGAGTCCCACCACCTGTCCCTTCTCGTTGACGAAGGCAGCACCCTGTGTGGGTTTGTGGTTGTTGTAGCCGAACACGTAGTAGGCGTACTTCTCCATGAAGGTCTCCGCCTTGTCAACCTCGTACTGCGTGGTCTGTGTACGGCGGTCGGCGGTCTCCACGAGCCACAGCTTGCTATCCTTTGCAGCAGCAGCGGTGGCGATGGTGGCAGCCACAGTCTTCGGCATATCCACACGCACACGACACACGTCATAAAGCTCGTTAGCACCGAGGATGTGCGTCACGGGATAGGTCTTTCCGTTGAAATCGACGACTTCCACACGCGAGGCCTCGCGCACTGCCGACCACGGACAGGCTGCTATGCCGTCGGCTGAGAGGAACACTCCGTTGCTTGTAGCTATCTGCTTGCCCTCTGCATCGTATGCCTTAAGCGCAAATACCGACTTTGCCACATTCTTCACAGCCGCCGGCTGCGCCATCGCTCCGCAGAGGCAGAGTAGCGAAATTAGGATTGTTGATAATATTCTGTTCATTGTTTCGTTTATTAACAATTTTGTAACTCTTAGGAGGGTATGGCATCTTGCCATACCCACGCTGCCTTCCGTTAACTGTTTGGTGCGTGGCTATGGCAAGGATGCCATAGCCTCCTATGCTTTATGAATGCGTGGCTATGGCAAGGATGCCATACCCTCCTATGCTTTATGGATGCGTGGCTACGGCAGGATGCCATAGCCTCCTATGCTTTATGGATGCGTGGGTATGGCAGGATGCCATACCCTCCTATAATGCTAAAAGCGACTTGGCGTTGTCGATAGCAGCCTGCGACACATCGCTACCAGAGAGCATCTGTGCAATCTCCGTGATGCGCTGTTCGTCGGTGAGCTGCGTCATCGTAGACACCGTGCCCTGCTCCGTCTCATGCTTCGCCACCTTATAGTGGGTGGAGCCGGCAGCAGCAATCTGCGGCAAGTGGGTTATGCAGAGCACCTGTCGGTTGGCAGCACCCATATCGTGCATGATGTGTGCCATCTGCTCTGCCACCCTACCGCTCACGCCGGTGTCAATCTCGTCGAAGATGATTGTGGGCAGACCGATGGCCTTGCTTATCATCGCCTTCAGCGAGAGCATGACACGCGCTATCTCGCCGCCCGATGCCACCTGCGACACGGGCTGCATGTCGGTGCTGGTGTTGGCACTGAAGAGGAACATCACCTTGTCGGCACCCGTGGCGGAGAGGTCGGCAGCCGACACATCCACCTTGAAGCGCACGTTTGGTATGCCAAGCGGAACGAGCAGTTTCGACAGTTCCTGCTCGACGAGCGTAGCCGACTTGCGTCGCATATCGGTGAGCACGGCTGCTTTCTCCACGCATACAGCGTGCAGACGTGCCACCTCATGCTCCTGCTCCTGCAGTTGCTCGTCGGAGTTGTCGATATTTGAGAGCTGCGCATTGATAGCATTGAGGCGGTCGAGCAGCTCGTCAACGGTCTGCACGTGGAACTTCTGCTGAAGCGTGTAGATGAGGTCGAGGCGCTCGGTGATGAGGTTGAAGCGCTGCGGGTCGTACTCCACGTCGTCCATCTTCGAGGCTATCTCCTGCGAGATATCCTTCAGCTCTATGAAGCAGCCGTCAAGACGCTCTGCAAGCTCCTGTGCTTCAGGGTAGACATCGGCTACGCTACGCAGCTGTGTAACGATGGAGCGCGTGAGGTTCACGATGCCCGTGTCGTCGCCCGAGAGTCCGTAGTCGGCATCGTGAAGCGCACGCTTTATGTCTTCGGCGTGGCTCATCAGCTCCGACTCCTGCTCCAACTGTTCCTGCTCGCCCAAAGTGAACTTTGCCTCGCTAAGTTCCTTCTGCTGAAAGCGCAGAAAGTCCTCGTTGTCGCGACTCGTGGCTATCTGCTCGCGCAACTCGGCAAGGCGGTGCTGCGCCGAACGCAACTCGGCAAACGCTGCACGATAGTCGGCAAGCTGCTGACGGTCGCGCGCAATGATGTCCACAACGTTCAGCTGGAAGTCTTCCTTGCTGAGCAGCAGGTTCTGATGCTGGCTGTGTACGTCGATGAGCTGCTCGCCGAGCTCGCGCATAAGGGCGAGTGTCACGGGCGTATCGTTGATGAAGGCGCGACTCTTGCCATTAGCGTTCACCTCGCGACGCAGCAGACACTCCTCCGGCTCGTAGTCGAGGTCGTTCTCTTCGAAGAAGCCTTTCAGCACGTCGGAATGGTAGATACTAAGGTCGAACGTTGCCTCAATGATGCACTTGTCGCAACCACGCTTCACCTGCTTCGCATCGGCACGGTTGCCAAGCAGCAAGCCGATGGCGCCGATGACGATACTCTTTCCGGCACCGGTTTCGCCCGTAATGACGGAGAAACCAGGGTAGAGCATCATCTCAAGATGGTCGATAAGCGTGAAGTTGCGTATATCGAGTTTCTTTAACATAAACAATAGTTATGGGTTATGTATGTATGTGTGTGTCTACTCCTTTATCTTCTCCCAAGCCGAATTCTGACTTGCATTGATAGAGAAAAGAATGTCGTAGACGGTTTCTTTTTCCTTCTGCGTGCCCTTACCTTTATATATATTGGTAAGCTCGTCGCGCTTATAGTCAGTCCATATCTGTGGCAGCATACTGAGCGGACGGTCTTCGTGACACTTCTTCAGACCGGTTTCGAGCGCAGTGGTCACGTTGCCGCGTCCGCGCTCCACGTTGGTCGCCATCTCGTCGAGACCCGTGCGATAGTAGTCGTACTGCAACTGGCGGAACGGCTTCATAGCACCCTCAAGATAGTCGTTGATGATGGCAAAGCGGTTGCGTCCGTTGTCGAACGCCTTCCATCCCGGGAAGTTGAGGTTCTGCGCGTTGTTGGCAAGGTTCATGCACCGCTGCAGAATGTCCTCGCCACCCATCGGCGAGAACGTATCGAGATCTATGCCGATGATGAGGTAGGCGTAGTAGGCGATGAGTGCCGTGAGCTGATTGTCCACCTGCTCCTCGTTGAACTGCAACTGGTCGAACTGTGCGTACTCGAAGTTGAAGTCGTTGTCGGTGTTGTTGTAGATAGTGGTGGTGTACGTAGAGTTATACACAGGACGGTTCGCCTGTATCACCGCCTTGCACGTAAAGACGTTCGTACTGTTGTCGTACGCCGTCACGGTGATGTTGAAGTTGCACGCGATGCGCTCGTTCTTCTGAAACTGCAGACTGGTCCACTGGCGTTCGTTGATAAACTGCGTGAGGGTCTGCTCCAGCTCCTCGAACACCGAATTGTCGGTGCCTTGAATCTGGTTGTGGTTGATCTTCACACGTGCGTTCAGCTCCTGCGCCTGCGTTCCTGCGACAAAAGCGAACAACAGCGACGCAGCGCAAACCATTCTAACTATATAGCGCTTTTTCATATTCTTTAAAATGAGAAGTTTTACTCTTTAGGAGGGTATGGCATCTTGCCATACCCACGATGCCTCCCTATCAACAAGTTCTCATGGGTGCGTGGCTATGGCAAGATGCCATAGCCTCCTATCACTCGCTCCAGCTCGTTGACGATGTCGACAGCGGTGTCCGCCTTCGACTTCTTGGGATAGGCATGGCGGAAGTCGCGACCGATAATCTCTATCTGGTTGTCGTCGGTGCGGAAGCATGTGCCCTCGTTGCGCAGACTGTTGAGCACAATGAAGTCGGCATTCTTCTTCTGCAACTTACGCTCGGCGTTAGCCTGCTCGTCGTTGGTCTCGAGCGCGAACGCCACGATGGTCTGCTGTGCGGTCTTCATCTGTCCGAGTGTGGCTGCGATGTCAGGGTTGGGCGAGAGAGATATCTGCATGTCGCCCTCGCTGCGCTTTATCTTTTGTTCAGCCTGCACTGCCGGACGATAGTCGGCTACTGCCGCAGCAAGTATGGCAACGTCAGCCGTTCGGAACGCCTCGGTAGCTGCATCGTACATCTCGCGGCACGACTCCACATCCACACGATTGATTGCGTCGGAGCACTTCAGACTGACCGGACCGGCTACAAGCGTGACATCAGCACCACGACGGCGACACTCCTCGGCGATAGCGAAGCCCATCTTGCCGCTTGAGTAGTTGCCGATGAAGCGCACCGGGTCAATCTTTTCGTAGGTAGGGCCGGCTGTAATTACGACGCGCTTGCCCTTCAGCACACTGCTACTGTCGTTTTGGTCGAAGAACTCAGACACGCGGCGTGCTATCACTTCCGGCTCCTCCATGCGTCCCTTGCCTTCGAGTCCGCTCGCGAGAAATCCACTTGCAGGCTCGATGAAGCGATTGCCGTATGAGGCTAATGTGCGCATGTTCTGCTGCGTAGACGGGTGGGCATACATGTCGAGGTCCATAGCCGGAGCAATGAACACGGGTGCCTTCATAGAGAGGTATGTGGTGATGAGCATGTTGTCTGCCACGCCGTGCGCCATCTTGCCGAGCGTGCTCGCCGTGCAAGGTGCTATGACCATTGCGTCAGCCCACAATCCGAGGTCGACGTGCGAATTCCATGTGCCGTCGCGCTGCGAGAAGAACTCGCTGACAACGGGCTTGTGCGTGAGTGCGGAGAGCGTGATCGGAGTGATGAACTCCTTGCCTGCAGGCGTAATAACGACCTGCACTTCTGCGCCTTGCTTCACAAACTCGCGTATGAGCAGACACGACTTGTAGGCGGCGATGGAGCCGGTTATGCCTAATACTATTTTCTTGCCTTTTAGCATGGTTTTATAGTTGTTATGGTGAGATGGTGAGATGGTGATTATTTATGTTGAAGTGGTGAGGTGTTGAGATGGTGATTATTTATGTTGAAGTGGTGAGGTGTTGAGATGGTGACATTACTACAACATATCTCACCACCTCAACACAACAACATCTCAACATCATATCTCAACACATCAACACCTCAACATTACTTATTGAATCCTCTGAGGCGGATGCGTGTAAGCACCTGCTTGGTGTTGAAGGTGAAGTCGCCGCCCATCATCCAGCTATAGTAGCCGATGTCGGTGCGCAGCACGTCGGCAACGGGACGTCCCTTGTACTTGCCGAAATTGAACACCTCCACCTTTTGCTCCTTACCGTCGGCGTCAAGCACGGGCTTGCCGTCGGCACCAACCAGCGGCTTCCACACGATGCGACCGGCGAAATCGACATTGTCGTTCTGCTTAGAGAACTCGGCAAGGCAGTCCATGTCGTTCTCCAACACACGGTCGGGCTCCTCCTGCACGCCAGGCGCATACTTGTCGAGCTCGCCCATCAGCACGCGATATGTAGCCTCGGTGTCCTCGTCAGCACGATGCGCCGTAAAGTCTTCCTCCATCTTTCTGCCGCAATAGAATTTATAAGCTGCAGCGAGGTTGCGACGCTCCATCTTGTGAAAGATGGTCTGTGCGTCGATGAGTCGAACCTTAGAGAAGTCGAAGTCGATGCCTGCACGCAGGAACTCCTCTGCAAGCATCGGAATGTCGAAGTGGTTGGAGTTGTAGCCTGCGAAGTCACAGCCCTTGAACTTCTCGCTGAGCTGCGGAGCCAACGCCTTAAACGTAGGCGCATCCTTCACGTCGTCGTTGGTGATGCCCGTCAGTTCCACCACCTCATGCGGTATAGGCTTCTCTGGATTGACAAAGAGGTTTTCGCGCTCTTCTGTGCCGTCGGGTGACACTTTAATGTATGATATCTGTATTATACGATCGCGTATAAAGTCGAGACCTGTTGTTTCGAGGTCGAAGACGATAAGTGGACGTGTGAGATTGAGTTTCATTGTTGTCGTTTCGTTTTTAAGAATTTAGCCGCACCAATATGGCGCGGCTATAAACTAAAGAGTAATATCTTTTGCTGTTTCTTCAAAGCATTAATCAGCCGCCAAAGCACTGGTCAACCCGATTAATCGTTCAGCAGCATCGGCATGATAAGCATGAGGATTTCCTGTCCCTCAGGCTGCACGGTAGGCACAACAACGCCCGCACGACTTGGGTCGGCAAGCTGTATTGTCACCTCGTCGCTTGCGATGTTGTTGAGTATCTCGTAGATAGCACCACCCTTGAAGCCGATGTCCATCTTCGCACCATTATACTCGCAAGCTACGCTCTCCTTAGCACTTGTAGCGAAGTCGATATCCTCGGCTGTGAGACACAGACGCTGAGCTTCTACGTGGAAGCGGATGAGCTGACTGCTCTCGCTTGCGAACGGCAGCACACGCTTCAGTGCACCCATGAGCGACTTGCGGTCGACGTTGATGCTGTTGGTGTTAGCTGTAGGGATTACTGAGTTGTAGTTGGGATAACGTCCCTCAATCAAGCGACAGTTGAGGCATCCGTCTGCATAGCGCACCTCGGCACCCTTGCTGTTGAACTTCACAACAACGTCGCCATCGCACTTCGGCAGCACGCCCTTCAGCAGCTGTGCCGGCTTCTGCGGCAGGATGAACGATGCGGGTACGTCGCTCTTAATGGTGAGGATGCGGTTGCGCACGAGCTTATGACCATCGGTAGCCACAACTGCGAGGTTGTCGGCATTGAGGTCGAAGTAGACACCACCCATCACCGGACGGATTTCGTCCTGCGCTGTAGCGAAGAGCGAGCGCGAGAGGTTCTCTGCAAAAAGATTAGAATCCATAACGAGCGAAGTGACATCGCCGTCAACCTCCTGCATCATCGGGAAATCGTCGGCTGGCTGTGCGGTCAGCTTGAACGAACCATTGAGATAGTCAATTTCTACAGTGAAGTCGTTCTCGTTGACGTTGAAGCCAAGCGGCTGCTCCGGCAGCTCCTTTACGGCGTTGAGTATAGTGCGATTAGACAATGCAAACTTGCCATCGCCAGAGCACTCAGTAAGCTCTATCGTAGACTGCATCACGTTTTCAGAATCGCTGGCAGTTACAGTCAGAACGTTGTTTGCTACTTCAAAAAGGAAACAATCAAGAATGCTCAGAGTGTTCTTGCTGTTAATTACTCTTGCGAGCGTTTGGAGACGGGCGTTAAGTGCGCCACTTGATAATGTGAATTGCATTGATATTTAGCTTTTTTGATTATACTTATTTTGTTTTCTTGTCAGTACATTATTTTCAGGCAAATTTACTAAAAAATATCCGACTACGACAAAAACTCATTCAAAAGTTTCTTGTTTCGCTACATTTTTATTAATTTCGCAAACCAAAGGACAAACCTCTTAGCTTTTATCACACAAATTAAAATAAAATATAGACAATGGAATTACAAGGTAAAGTAATCGCTGTGCTGCCCGAAAAAACAGGTACTAACGCACGTGGCGAATGGAAAGTTCAAGAATACGTGGTAGAGACACACGATCAGTATCCACGCAAGATGGTGTTCAGCGTGTTCGGTGCTGACCGCATCAGCCGCTTCAACATACAGTTAGGTCAGGAGGTGACCGTATCGTTCGACGTAGATGCCCACGAATATCAGGGCCGCTGGTTCAATAGCATCCGCGCTTTCGACGTGCGCCAGGTAGACCCTGCAACAGTTGGCGCAGCACAGGCTGGCATCGTTCCGGGTGCTGTGTTCGGTGCGGCTCCGGCTCCACAGCCTGCTGCTCCTCAGCCCACAGCTCCGGCTCCAGAGGCTGACCCCGTTAACGACCTGCCGTTCTAAGACGTTGCAGCATAAGGATTAACCTACATACGGAACTCACGAAACACACAAGTCGCTAATACACATGTGCGTTTCGTGAGTTCCGTTTTTTGTATGTTGTACTACTAAAGCAAACAAGCGAATGAACATAACGAAGAAACTGAAAGATATATACACGTTCCTCATGGTAGACATCTGGAGCATAGGCAAAGGCGATGTGTCGAAGATGCGATTTCTGTTCTACAGCATCTTGAAGAAACTGCTGCTCGCCATAGAATTCACTACCACAAAGCGCATAACCAGTGCGGCAGCTGCCCTCACCTACTCCACCCTGCTCGCCATTGTACCCATCTTCGCCGTGGTGTTCGGCATAGCGCGTGGCTTCGGCTACAACAAATACATCGAAGAGTGGTTCAGAGAGTCGTTCTCAAGTCAGCCGCAGGTGTCGGAGATAATCATCGGCTTTGTCAACTCGTACCTCGTACACACCAAGAGCGGACTATTCCTCGGCATCGGCTTGCTCTTCATGCTCTTCACCGTCATCATGCTTATCAGCAACATCGAACGCACGTTCAACGATATCTGGCAGGCGAAGAAGCCACGCAGCATGTTCCGCACCATCACCGACTATACGTCGATGCTGCTGCTCATGCCCGTAGTGATTGTAATAACCTCGGGTATAAGCATCTTCTTCGCCACCATCTTCAAGCAAATAGAAGACACGATGGTGATAGGCTCGCTGGCGCAGTTCTTCTTGCAACTCTTGCCCTACGTCCTCATGTCGGGCGTGTTCATCGCTCTCTATCTCTTCATGCCCAACACAAAGGTGAAGCTGAGCTGCGCGCTCGTGCCCGGAATACTCGCCGGCGTAGCCATGCAGGGACTGCAGCTCTTCTACATCCACTCGCAGATTTGGGTGAGCAGCTACAACGCCATCTACGGCTCGTTTGCAGCTCTGCCGTTGTTCATGCTCTGGATACAGATTTCGTGGTTGATATGCCTGTTCGGCGCAGAACTATGCTACGCCAATCAGAACATGGACGACTATGCGTTCAAGGCTAAGACCGAAGACCTTAGCCATCGCTACAAGATGCTGCTCTGCCTCGTGCTCGCAAGTCGCATCTGCCGCAACTTCAGCGAAGGAGGCAAACCACTATCGGCTCTGAAGCTGAAACTCGCCACCGGAATACCAATCCGCATCGTCAATGACCTGCTCTATCAGCTCGTGCAGATAAATATTCTCACCGAAATACCTGGTGGCGACAAGGATGGCGAATCACTCTATCAACCTGCCGAGTGCATCACACGTCTCAGCGTGGGCACACTTATTGATCGCATGGAGGCACAGGGCAAGTGGTCGCTCACCATCGACGTGAAGCAACTATCGTCTACAGCTTGGAAGAAGATCATTGCCGAACGCAACACGTATCTTAACAGCCAGCGCGAAGTGCTGCTAAAAGACTTGTAAAACATTACGAAGTAGCATCTGCATCGACCGATGCGGACGTCTGCGCCGACCGATGCGGATGTCTGCGTCGACCGATGCGTATGTCTGCGTCGACCGATGCGGATGGCAATAGTTCACGAATTGGTACGGAGAATATATCAAAACTACATCATAATGAAGAAAGACTAACTGTAGAAACTACGCAATAAGACACACAAAAAAAGGAGGCCACAGACCTCCTTTTTTTTATAAAATCCTAAAACGTTTACTTCATTATCACATAAAATGTTTACTTCACCATAACCTTCAACGTCTTGCCGTTGCTGAGCTTCACGATGTTCAAGCCCTTCTGCTTGCCGCTGATACGCTGACCTGCAGCATTGTAGCGTGCCACCTCAACGACGTTGTAGGCTGAGCCTACGCTCTCGATAGAGGTAGAATTCTGAACAAGATTCTTTCCTGCTACATTCTCAATGCGGTTATCGATACGGCTCTTGGTGCTGTGCTTGTTGAGGAAAGCCACAACCTTGAGGTCGTCCTTCTTCCATGCAGCGTCAACATCGAACTCGTAAGTTGCGCTGAACTTATTGCCTTCCCATGTAACCTTGTCGCCCCATGCGCTATTGAAGTCACGTATCACATGCTGGTGATAGAAAGTGCCTTTAGCACCAGATTGATCCTTTGCCTCTACATTATCCTCCGTCAGGTAGAGTGTGAGCAGAGCACTTTCCTTGTCGTAAGCATCGTTCGATTCGCCTGTAACAACAATCACCGCCTTGCTTTCGCTTTCGTTATATGCGACAGACACGTCGAGCTTGGCATCAGCCATTGTTTTATTGAGATACTTGCTTGCATATTTGCTTATTTCGGTTGCATTGCCCGGTATCACCACATTATCTTTCTGTCCCGTCGCATAAGAAGATTTGAAATCGGGCTCGCGGTTGAACATCATGGCTGGTGCGAATGTACGTCCTCCATCGTTAAAAAGATAGAGCAACTTATTGTCACATGCTTTTGTGAGCCAGTCGGTATAGTAGCCTGCATGGTGACATACAGCAAACACGCGAGTAGGATCTGCCTCCTCAAGATATGTGTGCAGGTATCCTGCCACTCGCGGACAGTTGCCGCACTGCTCTGTAGTAAACTCCTCAATGCACAGGTTGCGCTTATACATGTTGGCAGCAACGCTGAGCTTACCCTCAGCCAGGGTGGTTGTACCACCATTCTTATGACCATTCACCTTGGTCACTTCAACCTTCACATTCTTCAGACCTTCTGTGCTGCCACATGGTATGCTTACCTTGAATGTACCGATTTTGTTATATCCAACCGATGGAGATATTGCGACATGTTGCTCGCTGCCTGCTACACCGTCAACACTAACAACATAGTCGAGACTGCTCACTGCCTCTACGGCGTTGTTTGTGAACTCTACGGATGTCTCAACATTACTATTGATAGCACCCTTTACGGTTCCGAAATCGCTTGGCATCACATCATATTCAGCAAAATCGCCCTCAACAAGCACCTGAAGACTTATGTTATAACCATTCATACCGAAACTGTTCCAACCCGTATCATTGCCCAACTTGCAATAGACCCAAAGAGGCTGGTCAGCCAAGCCGTCTTTTACAGCAGAGAACGGGTACGACTTAGTATCGGTATTATCAGCAAGCTGAGTATAAGTGTAACCTGCATACAGTTCTTCGCCTGCCTTGATTGGGTAAGGCTCGCTGAACTTCACCTCGTTCCAACCAATCACACATTTCTCTACATTTGCACTTCTGCATACATCACCCGGCTTAGATGACGCACTTTTATAAAGACTAATCGAAGAGCTGCCTATCTCCTCGCAAAGTCCGAAACGCAGACCAACTATGTTCTTGCCTACATATGGTTTCAGAATAGCTTCAGACAAACAGATTGCAACCTTGTTGTCTCCAGGAAAATTATAGATGCCCATGCCCTTGTGTGCAGCAGCTAAAGCATCCGAACTGTAGTAGCCCACCCAACGCTGGTTGGCAGCTATCTTCTTTGCCGCTTTGCGTACAACCGTGCTTTGCTATGCGAAGTACGGACTTTGTTCCACTACACCAACTCTTTGGTGCTGCACATCCACTTGTGCACTGGCTGCAAATGACATAGCCAAGGCAGCAATTGAAAGTAAGAATTTCTTCATAGATCTGTATTTTTAATTATTATTCGCGCCAAAGGTAATGCAAAACGAAGAGAATACAAAACAAGAAACAGTTTTTTTATTATTAAAACGCCATATTTTTTAATCAATCTGTTACACAAACTATTATTTTATCTCCACCACTTCAAGCCTATCGCCATCCACACGGAAGCGCACGTCGCGGTTGGCGAACTCCATGCCGTACACCTTCGTTGGGTTGTCGTGATACTGCGGACGAGGGTCGAGCGCGAGCACTTTCTCGAGCGAGGCAAGCTCTTCGGCTGTAAACTCTTTAGCTAAATGGTCGGGAAAGACGACGTGCAGACGGCGCGTGGCAGTGGTATCGACAAAACCGCTGCGAGCATCGGGATGCGAGTCGGCATAAGTGACGTAAGGCTTTATGTCATAGATAGGTGTGCCGTTCATGAGATCGGCACCAAGAACATGAATGAGCGGTCCGTTGGTTGCATCGTAATCAATGCGGTCGATGCGCACGGAAGAGAGTCCTAAGCGGTTGGGACGGAAAGGCGAACGAGTAGCAAAGACACCCACCTTAGTATTGCCGCCAAGACGGGGCGGACGCACAACGGGGCTTGTCGCCTCATGCCGATTGGCAGAGAATTCCCATACAAGCCACAGATAGTCGAAGTCTTCCATGCCACGCAGCGCATCGGCGTTGCGGTACTTCGGTACGAACTCTATCGTTCCGCGTAGCGTGTCGGCAAGTCCGCTCTGCTTGGGTATGCCAAACTTAGTGGCAAAGGGCGAACGGAAAAAAGCTACCGGTTCTATTTCCATTGTTTCAAGTTTTTATAAAATAGCATGGGAGGAAAGGGCTATGCATCTTGTGGACTGCGATATCATTACATCTTGTGGACTGCGATATCATTACATCTTGTGGCTGCGATATCATTACATCTTGTGGCTGCGATATCATTACATCTTGTGGCTGCGTGGGTATGGCAGGATGCCATACCCTCCTACACAAATGTCACCATATCAACACCTCAACATCTCAACACCTCAACATCTCAGTTCACCGTGATGTGGAAGCAGCCCTGCTTAACCTCGTACTTAACGAAACAACGCTTCTGCTCGCGCATATCGCGGAGCACCTCAGAGAGCACCCACTTCAGCGTGTCGTTGCGCACCTGTCGGCGGCGCGGTCCGTCGGGGTCCTCCACGGTGTGGTAGCGATTGTAGCAGATGTCGAACGTAGTGCCGTAGAGATGGCACGAGTTCTCGGTGGCGTTAGAGTTGCGGCGACGCAACTTCTCCACGTCCGCTTTGCTGCGCAGCACCGATGTCACAATAACCTTGTGTAGCGGTATCTGCTTAGTCTGCAAACTGTCGAAGAAACTCTTGCCAATGTCCTGCAACAATATCGCAGCACGTGGCACAAGATAAGGTATGCTGCTACGCATACGGTCGTCAATGTGATAGAACGGATTGCTGCCCACATACACTAATTCCGACTTACGCCGCTCGGCATCAGCACGATCGATGACTGCCTTCACACCATGACGAGTCGCAGCAGCAAGCTGTACATCATTCTGATCGGGAAAGGTATTGCCAAAATGAGGCACACTATATATGCGGTTTTTCACTGGAGTGCCGTCGGCAGCGAAGAAGCGCGAGGGACGACCCAACGGCTTGGGAGATAACGTCGGCACACTCGCCACATCTTTCTTTGAGATTGCGGTTGTCGACGAAGCCAAGACTGCTTTTGCGCTATCAGCTACCGTCATGCTATCAGCAACGACAGAACTGTCTGCTACTGCGACATTGCCAGCTGGCGAAGATGCCACTTCGGGGTAGGCGCAGCGCAACATGGCAAGCAAAACAACCGTCACGCCAAAACCCTGTAAGTATCTTTTAGAAGAAATATTCATCATAATGACTGCAAATTTAGACAAAATCGAGGAAAATACAAAACATGTGCTCTTGTTTTTATTGTTGATTATTTTGTATTATCTCCTATTTTCATTAACTTTGCATCCAAAATCGTACACTGAATATTTTGATAGAAAGACATATCATATTAGAGGATATCGACCCCGTAGTGTTCTACGGTGTTGGCAATGGGCATCTGCAGATAATAAAATCGCTCTATCCCAAGCTGCGCATAGTGGCACGCGACAACGTGATACGCGTGCTCGGTGACGAGGAGGAGATGGCAGCCTTCGAAGAAAACGTGGAGAAAATACGCCGTCATGTGCTGAAGTTCAACAACATCAACGATGAGGACATTCTCGACATCGTCAAGGGCAAGCAGACAAAAGCCGACAGCGTGAAGGGCGTTATCGTCTACAACATATCGGGCAAACCGATTAAGTGCAAGAGCGAGAACCAGCAACAGCTCGTGGATGCTTACGAGAAGAACGACATGATATTCGCTACGGGTCCTGCCGGAACCGGTAAGACCTACCTAAGCATAGCCCTCGCGGTACGTGCACTGAAGGAGAAAACTATACGCAAGATTATACTCTCGCGTCCAGCTGTAGAAGCTGGCGAGAAGCTCGGCTTTCTACCTGGCGACATGAAGGACAAAATCGACCCGTATCTGCAACCGCTATATGACGCATTGGAAGACATGCTCCCTGCTGTGAAACTGCAGGATATGATGGAGAAGAACATCATACAAATAGCTCCGCTCGCCTTCATGCGAGGCCGCACGCTTAGCGATGCCGTAGTGATTCTCGACGAGGCGCAGAACACTACACCGGCACAGATAAGAATGTTTCTCACCCGTATGGGATGGAACACAAAGATGATTATCACTGGCGATATGACGCAGATAGACCTGCCACGCGGACAGAAGAGCGGACTCACCGAAGCACTCGACATACTGAAGGACGTGGAAGGCATCGGCTTCGTAAAACTCGGACAGAAAGACATCGTAAGACATAAGCTTGTGACACGCATCGTGAATGCATACGACGCTCACGACAAAACTCAAAATGAGGCTCACGACAAAACTCAAAATTTAAAATAGTTATGAAAGCACTTACAAAGACCGATTTTCATTTCGAAGGTCAGAAAAACGTGTATCACGGAAAAGTTCGCGACGTGTATGACATCAACGACGACGTGATCGTAATGGTAGCAACCGACAGAATCTCTGCGTTTGACGTAATCCTACCAAAGGGTATTCCGTTCAAAGGACAGGTTCTGAACCAGATTGCAGCCAAGTTCCTTGATGCTACAACAGACATCTGCCCCAACTGGAAACTCGCTACACCAGACCCAATGGTTACTGTTGGTTTGAAATGCGAGGGTTTCCGAGTTGAAATGATCATCCGCTCTATCCTTACAGGCTCAGCTTGGCGCGCATACAAAGAGGGATGCCGCGAGCTTTGCGGCGTTAAGCTGCCAGAGGGTATGAAGGAAAACCAGCGATTCCCAGAACCTATCATCACTCCGACAACAAAAGCTGATGAGGGTCACGACCTCAATATATCTAAAGAGGAAATCATCGCTCAGGGCATCGTAAGTGCTGAGGACTACGCTGTGATGGAAGACTACACACGTCGTATCTTCCAGCGCGGACAGGAGATGGCTGCACAGCGCGGTCTTATCCTCGTTGACACTAAGTACGAGTTCGGCAAGCGCGATGGTAAGGTATATCTCATTGACGAGATTCACACTCCCGACTCTTCACGCTACTTCTATGCTGACGGCTACGAGGAGAAGTTTGAGAAGGGCTTACCACAGAAGCAGCTCTCGAAGGAGTTTGTACGCCAGTGGCTCATCGAGCATGACTTTATGAACGAACCCGGACAGACAATGCCCGAAATCACAGATGAATATGCAGAGAGCGTAAGCGAACGTTATATCGAACTCTACGAGCACATCACTGGCGAGAAGTTCGACAAGACTGTTGAAGAGGGTGACATCGCAGCGCGCATCGAAAAGAACGTAGCCGACTACCTCGCTACACGTAAGTAGCAATACATAATGGGTGCAGAATATTGGATGTTGGAGACTTGGTTCACCGACATCTGATATTCTACACCCTACATTATTATATATACATACATATTATCATATACACCAAGACATCGCTTCGCAAAATGTAGCGATAGGTGAAATATAACGAACAACAACAATGGTTTACGGACAGGAAAAGATAAAGCCCTACAACGACAAAGAAGAAAAGGGGGCGCAGGTGGAACAGATGTTCGACAACATCGCCCACTCGTATGACAAGCTCAACCACCGCCTGTCGTGGAACATTGACAAGTTGTGGCGCAAGAAAGCTCTCAACCGACTGAAGGCTTACAAACCACAAAGCATTCTTGATATAGCTACGGGCACGGGCGACTTCGCCATACAGGCGGCACAGATACTGAAGCCGACGAAGGTAACGGGCACAGATATCAGCGAGGGAATGATGAACGTGGGTAGGCAGAAGGTGAATACACTAAAGCTCGACAACGTGATATCGTTCGCCAAGGAAGACTGCATGGCACTCTCGTTCGAAGACAACACGTTTGACGCTGTGACTGCGGCTTTCGGCATACGCAACTTCCAGAACCTCGACCAGGGACTGCGCGAGATGTGCCGAGTGCTGAAGCCAGGCGGACACCTCTGCATCGTGGAGCTGACATCACCCGTTAGCTTTCCAATGAAGCAGTTATTCAAGATCTACTCGCACACAGTGCTACCAGTATACGGACGGCTCATCTCTGGCGACAGTATGGCTTACTCTTACCTCACGGCTACCATCGAGGCGTTCCCACAAGGCGAGCGAATGGTGGAGATACTGAAAGCGGCAGGCTTCGCCGAAGCTTCGTTCAAGCGAATGACACTCGGCATCTGCACACTCTATCTCGCAACAAAGTAAAGTGTCAACACCCCATCACCATCTCACCATCTCACCCCATCACCATCTCACCCCATCAACATCTCACCCCGTCAACACCTCACCCCGTCAACACCTCACCCCATCAACACCTCACCCCATCAACACCTCACCCCATCAACATCTCAACATTCATACTATGGACAAGTACGGTTTAATCGGTTTCCCACTGGGACATTCCTTCTCCATCAGCTACTTCAACGAGAAGTTTACCAACGAGGGTATCAACGCTCGTTACATCAACTATGAGATTCCGCAGATAGAGGACTTGAAAGAGATACTCGCATCAAACCCAGAACTGTGCGGACTCAACGTCACTATCCCCTACAAGCAACAGGTAATACCCTACCTCGACGACCTTAGCCCCGAAGCACGCGCTATCGGTGCGGTCAACGTCATACGTGTGACACACAAGAACAAGAACGTTATACTGAAGGGATTTAACAGTGACGTAATCGGCTTCACACGTAGCATCGAGACAATGCTCGAACCTTACCATAAGAAGGCACTCATTCTCGGCACTGGCGGTGCTTCGCTCGCCATCAACTACGGTCTCAAATCGCTCGGACTTGAGACACTATTTGTGAGTCGTACGAAGAAGCCTGGCTGCATAACATACGAGGAGGTGACACCAGAACTGATTAAGGAGTACAACGTCATCGTCAACTGCACCCCATTAGGCATGTACCCGAAGGCAGATACCTGCCCCGACCTGCCTTACGAGGCAATGGATTGCCACACCATACTTTACGACCTCATCTACAATCCGGACGAAACGCTTTTTATGAAGAAAGGCGCACGCTACGGGGCCAATACCAAGAACGGACTGGAGATGCTGTTGCTGCAGGCATTCGCAAGCTGGGACTTCTGGCATTGCAATGAATAGCCCTAAAAATAGGGTTGCCATAAGCAATAAATCACCGTAGAAAATAAATCAAAACTCAGAAATAAAAATTCAAAACTCACAATATGGACACATCTAACAGATGTGAGCAGGTATTTTTCAAAAACCTAAGACATTAAACAGTAACGCCCGTGTTTACAACGTTTGCAAATGCTCAAACTTTCTTAAACGGAAGCATAATAAAGCAAAAACAATCACGAAACGTGCAAAAAACGTGCAAAAACAAGCGACATGATAAAAGTATCAATAAGGCTTGATAAAAGGTATCGATTAAAAAACGGCAAATTTCCTGTGCGCATAAAAATTGCGAGAAAAGAGAATGTCTTGTATCTGCCTACAGGTTATGAGCTTGAAGAAAACGAATGGGATGCCGAAAGCCAAAAGGTAATCAAAAGAGCGGACAGAAAAATCATAAATGCACGCCTCGCCAAACAATACTACGAGGCGTGCGAAAAATTATCGTCTTTGCAAAAAGAAGGAAAGCTGCGTTTTTACAACAACAAAAAACTGCAAGATTATTTGAATAATGAGTGCACAGATGAACAACTGGAGAATAGTCTTTTTAAAACTCAATTTCAAAACTTTGTTGCTACCAAAGAAAATGCGAACACGCTGGAAATATACAATACGACTCGGCAAAGCATAATTGATTTTTGTGATTACGAAACACTCCTGCTCGAAGACATTGATTTTGACTGGCTGGAGGCGTATGTGAAGCACCTAAAAAACAAAGGCAATAAAACAAATACTATTGCCACAAAACTAAGAGGCATTAAGGCTGTTGTTAATTACGCGAAAAAGAAAGGCATTGTAAACTATTATGTATTTGACAGCTACAAGCTTCCGCGAACCGAAACCCCAAAACGCTCTTTGTCTGTCAAGCAACTGCGCGAACTACACTCTTTAAAACTTACAGAAGCACATGCTAAGTATCGTGATTTATTCTTTTTAATGTTTTTTCTCATGGGTATAAACCTTGTAGACCTATCAAGGCTTACCAACATAGAAAATGGGCGTGTGTCATACAAAAGAGCTAAAACAGGCACGCTTTACGACATTAAAGTAGAGCCCGAAGCGCAGGAAATAATAGAGCGTTACAGAGGCAGCGAGCATTTAATTTCGCTATTTGACAAGAAGGCGTACACAAATGTTATGAAAAGGTTTGAAGACGTGCTAAAAATACTTGGCAAAGAAATTGGTGTACCCAACCTAACGACATACTGGACGCGCCATTCATTTGCCACTATCGCTTATGAAATTGGCGTACCCACGGATGTGATAGCCGATTGTTTAGGACATAAGTCTGCACATCGAATGACAAATATATACATACGCAAAGATGCGAAATTTGTTGACGAAGCAAACAGAAAAGTAATTGATTATGTATTATATAATAAAAGGTAGGGCAATTTGTTTGTCCTACCTTTTGTGCTTATATTGCGTTCAAAATTTGCAAATCGTGCGCTTCGCCTATCACGCCTACGACGGGTATTCCGCAAGCGTCCGCCACACGGCGTTCCGTTTCACAGCCTTTTGAGCAACGCCATCGGTTCGGTACGACAATGCCGTCGCAGCCGAGGAGTAGGCGTAAATCCTCTTTCATGTGCTCCGTGTACGACGCAGAGTCGGATAAAGGTTTACTCATGGGATTGACTGCCTTGTAGCCGAGAATTGTTAGTTCTTTCTCAATACGAGCGAAGAACTTGTGTCGCTCGTTGAGATTATAGCCGGTAATCGGTGATGATATGTAAATCTTCTTTTTGCTCATTTTGTTTATCAGATTAAAATACCACTTCTTTGTAGCTTGATGTCGGCTTCTTGCCGGACAGGATTGCATTGCCACAAGTAATCAGTCCGTTGTCCTCGTCATACGACGGAACGAACACGATTACATCAAATCCGTTTGCCTTCAAATCTTCTTCCACTTTCTTGTACGGCACAAACGAGTCGTAACCTCCGCTTGTCTGAATATGGTTGGCTTCGCAGCTGTTTGTTCGGTGGAGCGGTGTAATCTTACACATGAACTTGCGTGGGTCAAACATCGAAGCAAGTACCTTGCCGTCAATAATAGAGTCGTCAGCAAGCGCGAAGTTAAGAGCGTACTTGCGACCCCACGGAGATACGAGAGTGTCAGCAAGTTCTGCAATATCTCTCAATGGTAAGGCGTTTCCCGAGAATAGGTATTCTCGCTGTGCGTCGTCGGTAGAGTTTATGGAGAACTGCAAGCCTGCGTTTCCGTTGTAGTCGAGATTCTTTACCCTAACCCATTCACGAATGAAGTCTTTTAAGCCTCGATTATGCTTCGGAAGCATCGTGCTTACTACAGGATACACAAGCGAATTTTCGATGTAAGGAATAATATCATCACGCAAGAAGAAACGTGCGTGTTCGATTACAGCCTCGTTCCATGTCGGCTCGCCCATGCGCGCATAGTGTACGTTAAGACGCTTGGTATGGTTAACCTCTGGGTGCATACTTAACGCCGTTGTTATCTCGTTACGCAGGTCGTTCAAAGTTACGTTGCGCCCAGGCCCGACTTTCGGCACATCGCAGAACTTGCAGTTCATCGAGCAACCGTACTGTGTAGAAATTGTTATCACCCATTTTTCGGTTAGTGGCATCGGCGTTCCGTTCGGCACACCATTCAGTTCTCTTGTTATGCCGAGGAAGTCGGCTTTGATGTTTGCATCTTTTCCGTAGTCGGCTACTGTCAGGAACTCCAACACGCCTTTGTCTCCTTTTGCGGTGTAGATTTCACCTGTAGGAACTTTGATTTCTTTGAGTATTTGCATTGTTATTTGATTTTATGTGATGTTTTGCTTTTTGCTGCGCCAATTCTTATGTGCACGTATCGAGTTTTCAATTCCTTTTTACGATACCACCCACGCACCTCGTACGTAATAAACACGCCGCACATTTTAGGGTATTGGCGTGGTTCTGTTTCGATTGATGTGCTTACCTTCTTAAACTTCACCTTAGTAGTTTTAAGGAACCACACACGATACTTTGATTTGTAACGCTTCTTTATTTTTCTAATCTTCATTTTTCTTCTTTTTATAGTCCAAACAGCCTTCTTCCATTGTCGGCATGATACGGAAACCGCCGTTCTCAGCATCATCAATAAGTTCTTCTGACGCATGAAACGAGTTGAACATTTTGGCGTTGTGATACTTCAAGCATAGATTTATGCGAACCTCTTTTTCGTATTCGTATTCGTACCCTGTCAGCGGATTGACCCCTGTCCTTGTAATAGTCGTAGTTTGCTCCGTTTCTTTGTACCACTTGCACGAATAGCAAGCAGCGATATTGCAAGGAGATTTGTTGCAATACTTTTCCTCATGTTTTATGCAACGTCTTTCCGTAAGAAACAGCTTTCCGCAGTGCGAACAGCGGTATGCGTTTACTCTAATCATTCTCCACCTCCTTCTTAATTGCTTCGAGCTGTTGTATGATGTTGTCTATCGTCTTGCCGCTGTAATCAGCGGCAATTTCTTTCAGCACGGCAATCTGTGCCGTCAGTCTGATGTAATCTGCCTGTTTCATTGTTGTATCAATTTTATATAATAATCCGAACGCTATTAATTCGCTTACAGCTAATATAACACCATAAGCGGTGTTTAAAAGAATTACTATTATAGTAAGCGCAACCAAAAGTAAAGCTACTACTATCCATTTGTATTTTGGCATATTCCTTTTTGTTTATGTTCCTTGTTCCATTCGTTTACGAAATCTGCAAGGCTTCTGACGATACCCATGAAAACGCCAAAACTTATAGAGTCTGTCGTTGTCGGGTTTGTAATTATGACGCGACTCTCATCGTCATACACCCGGACTCTAAATGTTATCTTTACGTCTTGCATATTAGCCTCCTTTCTGGTCGTCGTGAATATTGCCAATAACCTCATGGTCGTAACGACGCAGCATCTCGCCTAAAGGTTTGACACCTGGTAGTTTGGCGCAATCTTCCTGCAAGAAAAATCCGCCTAAACTCTCTACCCAAACTACGGCACAAAAAGCTGGACCAATATTCAGAACATCACCCTCGTATATCTCCTTGCCGTTTTTGTCTACATAGCCAGTGAACTGACATACGGTCTCTGGATCAACGTGATATGTGGATGTACAATTGTCTGAATGTGCCACAACTATTAATGTAGCTCCATCCTCACATTGCACCAAACTACCTTCCACCCATTCTCCAGCATAGCGGCTTTCTTTCTCGCATCTGCCACGAAATTTAATTTTTCTCATTGTTTTATTTATTTTTTATGTTCAAAGCTCCACTGGGTCGTTAATATTGCCGATAATTTCTACATCGCCTTCATGATCGTTGACAACAGTATCGTGCAACGACACTGTACATGTGTTTGCTGTGTTGGTGCACACTAAATCAAAACAATAACAGCGCATATCATTCGCTACAAAACCAATATTCTTGCCGTTATGCGCAAGAATATCGTCCTCATAAATTTCCTTGCCGTTCTTATCTTTCAGTCCTGTGTATTGCCCGACCGTACCGAGGTATACCTGCGCCATATTGTTTCCGTTATCGTTGCTTATGTACACTCCGTCTACGAGATGGAGTAAGTCGCCATATATCCACTCGCCATTGTCGAGACGCTTGCCTTTGAATTTAATCTCTCTCATATCTATTTCTTGTTTATACTGTTTAACTTATCGACTATCCAGTTAGTGCCGATTGATGAAATTGCAAGGAATACCCAAAATGTCATTGTTGAAAATTCGAATCCTATCAAACGCAGTAATACCACCGTCCATAATGAGAAAGTCATGGCTGCGGCGAATTTTCCGAGTTTTTCATACATATATTGCTATTCCTCCTTTACTCCAAACGGTGCACCGTCGGCAAATGTGAACACATTGAACATTTTGCCAAACCGACTACTTGAACGAATTACCACACCTCTATCTACTGAGCCATAACTTGCAAAACATACGGGAGCTTCATTGTTTTCAGAGATACAAGCCAAAAGTTCATAAGATGGCTTATTGCCTTTTCTTTTTACCCATCCAAACGGCTGGTGTTTTAGCATCTCCTGCCAGCACTCGTCTGCATCCTTAAACGGGCGGTACTTGGGTTCGGACTTGACGCGGTAATCAAAAGAACTATACGAAAGTCCAGGAATTTCGTTTACTTTCTTCCATTCTTCGTCAAACCCTTTACTTCTAAACTCTATCTCCTTACCTTCTGCAAATGCCTGTATTATAGGCAGCATTTCTTTTGCTTCTTCTCTTGTCATAACTATCTGCTTTAATTGTATTATTATACTTTTGTTACTCCCCAAGCGCACTGCTCACGATTGGAGCGTTCGCCGTTCTTCTTTGGGTAATTAACCAAGAAATACCTTACTATAAGGTAGTGAAACGAATATTGCTAACCCAACAGGCTTTTTCGTTACAATCTACCTTGTCGTTAATTTGTATCGGATATTCTTCAAGGTATTGCTTTTTTAGTTCATACTTCTGACGTGCAATCTCTATTTCTTTTTTATTGAGAGCACGCATCTGCTTTACAAAATCTTCTTCTGTCATATTGATACTTTAGTTCTTCCTTTTTTTTATTTCGTCTAACGCTCTATTAAGCCTGCCATTCTCCTCGCGATAATAATCCACCTTCTGCTTCAGCTTTTTTAGATAATTTTTTCTTTCCAGATATTTATAGTATGGGTGTAATAAGAAATCGGTGAACGAGTTCCAAATATCAAAATATTTTTCCCAGACAATCTCGCTTGTAATCCCCTTGAATAAAGCATAGGGAATAGAACCTATCAGCATTATTGGAATTAATGGTGCCGTTAAAACGACGCAGATCATTTTTGCTATAATTGTTTTCATTTTCTAATGTTATATTAATCCTTTAGTTCTATCTCATGTTCATCTGCGAAACTATCTTCTGCATCCTCGCAATAACGACCTTCACAAAGCGTCTCAGGGAATGCTCTGTTAGTAAAATACTCTCGGCAGCATAACTCGCATATTTCATTTCCATGATTGTTTATCAACTCTTCTCTGGTCATTATTCACCCTCCTTTCTGATTAAATAATCGTACATAGGCTTGCGGCTTCTACGATATTTACTACATATCTTTTCTGCCTCTTCCTCTGTGTCACAAATTGCAACAACTCCATCGGGATACGTGTCCCAATATCTAATAACTTTAAATTTTGTCATATTAACCCTCCAGTTCTTTTATAGCTTGCGCACATCTTTGCATGTTCAAGTCTATGTCTGTTATAAGATGTTCGTACTTGTCCAAATTAGAGGATGATAATTAGTAATTTGTAATATGCTCTGCGTACATTATTTTTCGCATAAGGCGGTCTATTTCTTTATCTGATGCTATATGGTCTATTGGGTAGCGCATAAAGTTTCCCCAATCACTTTGCTTTCGCAATTCGCCATTGGAATCCAGACCAATCAAACATCCATATCCGTCACCATTTTTATAGCCATCATGGATAAATATACTTCCATCACTTGTTACAAGAAATTCTCCTCTTTTAAATTCACTTCTTTTTAACATATTTCTCTTCTTTTTTACTCTCCCCACTGTCACTGGGGAGAGAGTTATTATTCAGTTACCAACTCCCAGTCCTCTGCAAATACATCACTCGAAGACGGAACCCAAGAGTCGGCACGTCCGTCTGGGTAAATTATGAGCATCTGATTAGTGTAAGCGATGTGTGGTTCAGCACGTGCCATAATGATGTCTTTGGCAGACTGAGGAAGTGACTGCATGTTAGGGATAATGTCGGCTGAAATACGAGCAGGTACTTGCTTGACAACAAATAGACCTTTGCCATTCCAACCAGCTCTGCGGACAGCCATGCCTGCTTTAAGATAAAGTACTGCCGTGCCGAATGTAAAATTGGACAGCTTAGCTTTCATCTTATTTGCCTTTATAAATCTGTCTGCCAAGACAAAGTAATATTGCCCCATCACCCCTCTTTGCACAGTCAACAAAGCACGAGAAAGTGCGTCTAAAGCACTGAACTCATCCGAAGAAAGAAAGTTATCGCATTTATTCATGCGTTTTTCAAGGTCTTCGAGTTCAAGAAGCATTCTGTTGACAAACGTTTTGGACGGCTTGTAAGCCTTATCGAATACATCTGCCGGGCTCCAAGACTGATAACCGCCTTCGTATTCAACAAGGTAGCCAGCCTTGTCTGTTTCACACTCAGAGGGTCTTACACCCTCTTTCAAGAGCTTGCGCTCGTAGGCTTCGCCCATTGTCATAGGCATAGCCTTCACTGTCTTTGTTCCAGTGTACTGTTTCATTTCTTTGTTCATAATGTTTATTTTATAAGTTCAAAATCGTAAACGAATACCCAAGGGTTGCCCTCCCAAGTGCCTTTGCCGCTAATTTTGTCTATCAGGGCGGCGTAGGCTTCTTTCGCTGTTCTGAACGAGGAGTTGGCAAGACCGTGATACCAATACGTCGTACCTTCAATCCCTACGTTGTCGTCACGCCAAATGCCTTCTTTCAGACAGTCTTCTTCGCTAATGTCTCGCAGACGTTCTACGCGGATGTTGGTGATGCGAATATGATGGGGCATTAAGTCCGCACGGACAAACATCTTGTTATTCCACCCTGGTTGTTTTATCAACTCCGCAGCAAGTTCTACTGGCACATCTAAAGCAATATCCTTATATTTTTGCGCCACAGCTACCACCTCGCCGACTTTGTAACGTGAAGACGACAAAGCGTAATCAAACATCTGCTGAAGCATATCTCCTTGGGCTTCATAGAGTCGTCTATTACATAACCTTTTCCAAGCACTAATGTCCTCATTTGACCACCCTTCGTAGGTCTCCAATCTTTGAAAAAACATTGTAGGATTTAGCATACGCCTGGTCTGGGTCTTTCTGCCTTCGAGTACAGCCTGTGTGAGACCGTACTTGTCATTGAACATTATCTTCTTCATACATTTATACTTTTAGTTCTGCGTTCAAGCCCAACGCCCAAAGGATGTGTTGGAGTTCGTGTAAATATTTGATTTCTCGTAACTTTTTGCCGTCAAGGTAGGCGGCAAACTTATTTCCTTCGACCTCATACACGATATTAATGCCGAGGTCGTAATGATAGAAGTCGTACCATTCCGAAGTGCCTTCCTTTTGGTGCTGCTCTTCCTTAAACCCGTTCTTTTCGAGGAGTTCAGGAGTGAGGGATATGCCTTCAATGTCATTACACCAAGCCCACCATGATGCATCGTCATCGTTGATAGAACGTATAACGACGAATCCATTTTCGTCCCCAGACGCTTTCTCGTCCTGTATCTCGGCTATAGTGCATAACGTTCCGTCGGGAAATGGATAATCGCGGTTTACCCTTACAAGGTCGCCGATTCTAAGGTCTTCTGGTTTAATCATTCTTTTGAGTATTTAATGCGATTCGTAGATAAACTGAGAAAAACAGCCAGACAAAACCTACTGTTACTCTATCATCATGGCGTGATGCGCCGATAGACGGCAGTGCAAAAAACTGCCAATGTTTTTTGTTAGCGAAGCAAAATGCTTTGCACTCGCGGTATTTAGCTTTAGTCATTTTCCTGTGCATTCTTTTGTAAATACTACTCTTCCATCTTTTTTGTCATAAGGGCAATTAAACACCTGAGGGCAAAGAGCGCAGCTTATAATGTGACGTACGTCACATTTTCTTCTTGAGTTATAGCTCATTTCTTTCTTCTTTTATTTGAGTTTTGAAGTGCTTGACCGTAATCCTTTGGGGAGGCTACTGCATCTGGAATAACATTACATGCTGATGGCAAATAATAAAGCTGGCTTACGAATTTCATTTCTCACCTCCTTTCGGTAGCAAGTCCTCTATGTAACACCACTTAGTGATGCTGTTATACGCAACAAACTTTGCCCATTCAACATCCGAGAAGACTCCATCTATGCCAACGTCCATAGTGCCTCTATCATCGAGCCATTGGTATAGGATAACAGCATTACCTTCGGGTTTTACACTTGCTTCGTGCCAAATGGCGTGCTTGAACCATTTAACACCTTCTTTAAAGGCAATTCGTTCGACAGTATTCACCAAGCCTCCTACATTAAACATGCCGACTGCTGCTTCTTGTATTTTCTTTTCGTCAATCATAATAGTTTCGTTTTAAAATTATCGTAGATTTCCAAGTCGTTCCACCATTCTTCTCTGCCGAGTTCAACGTGCCTGTTTTCGGGTGCCTTATGCTTCACAACTGCCTTTATCCACTCGTTGGGAACAACCGTATTAAACGATTGCAGTTCACTGCTTTTCTTCGTCTTGCCGTCAATGTAGAGGTAAAGCGGATAGTATTCGCCATCGAAGCGGTAGCAGAGAGCGTTGTGCAATGCGTTGTCCGCTTCGCTACGAAACGTGATTTTATAGCGATTTCCTCTGTGCAGAGCAGCGAGTGCGTGCATAAAGTCCTCATAACCGACATGCGCGTTCTTCTTGCCGTTCAGCTCGTAGAAGTATTGCTTGAAGATGTCGCGTCGCATATAAAACCAGAAGTAGTCCATATCGTCGTCTGACATCTGCGGAATCGACCTATACACAATCTCTCCCCAAACGTGCTGTCGGAGGTGCGAACCTCTTGCGAAGCCCTCAACCGCAAAAAGGAAGTCATGTCTATCTAAAAAAAGATTTATCATACTTAGAATTTTTCTCTTATTTTCTGATATTGCTTGGCAAACGTCTTTTCCGTTACCCATGCGCTGTATCGTGTGCGGTAGTAACGCTTAGGCTTGCCTGAAACAAGCCCTGTTGCGTCACGAGGAGTATTCACGCTCATGTATATCTTTGGCACGATGTCCGTTGACACATACGATGTGATATACTCATCCGCAAAAGCGATATGCCCTGTCTCGCGGAACTTGACATCTGCAAGCGAGAAGTCTTTTGCCATGTTAGCGTTATTTGGGATTGTTTGTTGTGCCTAACAGATGTTGATTGCCCTCGTAAGGGATGCAGTACTTGTAGACACTTGATAAACAGACATAAGGGCATTGCTTATTGAATGTGTTGTAGTGAGAGAAGAGTTCACAACGCCATACGCTATCTTCGTTGCATCTCACTAACACCTTGTCGAACGGCTTGAATGAACACTTAGGTTCAGCAACCTTAACAGGCTCTACTTGCAGCGTTTCGGGGTTATACTTGCCGCCGTAATGCTTCTCTGCTTCTGCGATAAACTTTGCTCGCTCCTCGTAGGTAGCTTTGGTAAAAAGCGGCGTTAGGCAAATATCTCCTTTGTTCCAAGCATCGCTTATCTTGTAGCGGTTGATAGTTGTATTGAACTCCGTGCAATCATTGTCCGTCCAACCCTCAAAGATAACCGTCGTCTCCATATCATCATCGAACAGCACGTCACCACGCTTGAAGAACTTGCTCCAGCAACGCATCCTGTCCGACGGGAAAAGCATGCACTCCGCGTTTGGGTACCATTCAAAATAACGACCATCCGATGAAAAGGTTCTACTCTCCTTTACGCGTCCGTCTTGAAAAAAAGACTCAACACGAATAAAAACACCATCTTCGTCAGTGCCTACGCCTACCAACTCGCATTTGCCGAACAGCGGCGAATATAGCTTTGTGCCTTTTGGCATATCGCGGAGTATCTCCGCAATGTTAATCTTGTCCTCCATCTTCTTGCTCCGTTTCTTTTGTGTTATACTTAGCCTCATAGGCTTCTATTGTTATTTTCATTTTGCTTGCAATATCCAACAATTCCTTGTAGTCCTCTATTATCATTTTGTATATTGAAGCTCTGCCGAGAAAGTACCAGGTACCTCCAAGACCGATGACATTGATGATTGTTAATACTATTCCTATCATTATTCGACTTTAAACATTGTTAATGTTGTAAATAGTTGTTGCTATCGGATGAAGGCTCATGCTACCAAGGCTTGCGTCGCTGTTAGTGTCATCCTTGAAGCTGTATGTGATTGTGTCACCGAAGCGCATCATCGTGACCTCAATATCCTTACCTCTGTAACTATAGTTGAGTCTCGTTACGTCTCTTTTAAGACGATCGAGTAACTTTTCTGGAGTAAAATCCTCTCCAAAAACAAACTCAGCGTTTTTGAAGAACTCCAACCTGTATGCAAGTGCTTTCGTCTTTTTATTATGAACGCTACATCTCGGATGTTCGCAGTAAAATCTTTCTTCTGTCATATTATTGTATTATTAGTTTCTTAGTATGTGCGCCTTTACCACCTTGTGGGCAGCTCGTGGCTGCGCCTTGTTAAACTCTTCTACAAACCAACGTTCGTACTCGTCGTGGAAACGTGGTCTGTGCTGTTTCTTGCCTTGGAGAGGATAAATATCTGCGATAAATTTCTCTCCGTTGTCTAATGTCAGTACGGCTTTCATAGCTTACCAGTTATAAATCCAAGCTCCTTCGCTATTGCAAGGAAGTCGGAGAGTTTGTCGGGCGATACATCGGTCTTCTTGCCTCGCGAATAGACAACGCCATCTTCAACTTTGAAGTAGTTATTGCCATCCATGTGGATAAAATAAAGCTCACTTTCCATGTTACTTCACCTCCATGTTGATTAGGTCGTTAAAATCTTCTTCCGACTTGCAGTCGTAGCAGTAAGTCAGCCAGCCGTCAGCATCCTTCGTGAGCATCATTATGCTGTTGTTGCTACTAAGCAAGTCCAGAAGCATATCAATACGAGGATATATACTTACGCTGTTGTTCTTGATAAACCAACGAACGCCCGAAATAAGGCTTGCGGTGTAGCGCGCATACTGTTCGTCTACGCCCTTTTCGTAAGAAACAAAGATGTAATCATCTCCTCTTATGATAGACCACGCATCGCGCAGCCTACCAACAAATGTTTTGATTGTTTTCTTCATATCTGTTGTTGTTACATGTTAAAGTTAATTTCCTCGGCAGGAACCATTTTGAAGGACTCCACATTCTCGAAGTTTATATCGTTGCCAGTTAAGGTTATAATATCCACTGTTTTGTCGTCAGTGTTTGGGTATATCTCGGATATTGTTTCCGTTGGTATAATAGTCGGTATGGTGTCACCTTTCTCGAACACCAAAAGAAAATAAGGCTTGTTGTTTTCGTTTGCCATGTTATTGTCCTTTTTTTGTTACAATTTCCAGTGCTCCAAGCAAAGTCTTTTCGCTAATTCCGTTGCCGGATGCAACGCCATCTTCCTTGATAGAATTGAGAGCTTCTTTGAGGCATGTGGTATCAGAGGCGAGCTGTTTTATGAGGACACTCATTTTCTCGTCTACATTTCTCACATCGTCACGATTGGCGTTTACCGAGGTTAGTATCTTGACGCAACACTCCTCGATATAATCCTTTAACGTTGCTTCGTGCTCCTTCTTTATCTCCTCGACAACAGCCGACGAACGAATAGGGTATATGGCAAAGTCGCACTTTATTCTGTCATTTGGTGTTTTTTCGTTTCGGATGTGCACATCGCGTAACTCCATGTAACAGCTACCTATCTTTACAAGATAAACTCCTTCGCCATGTGGGTAATGGTCAAGAAAATAGCGTTCGTTCCCATTAAGGGTTTCGCTTTCTTCAATTACACCCAAAATCGGTATTCTTATTTCTTTTTTCATGAGTTTGTTTTCTTTTGTTTCGCCAGCATACGCTTGTACGCCCTACGTTCTGCTCGCGTCATGCCGTCCTTTTTGATTTCGTAGGCTTCTTTATCCATTGCTTCCATAGGCTAAAGTTCATTATATTCGCTATGTTTTGCGGAGTTTCCGTGAAGGAAGCCGATTGTGTAGCCGATTGAACCCACCATGAAGGCGACGTAGGCTACGAGTAGTATTATTCCGATTGTTGTCATAAAGTGCATAATTTCAAATCTTAGTTTTTCAATATTAAATATATACCATATTATAGTACGACGTATTTGTTGGCGTATATTTTATATATCCAGTTACGATAACTATAGGTATAGTTTGTAAGTATGTCTTCTGTGTATTTTGCAAACATGCTAAATCTTTTGGCGATATTGCGCATTTTCTTTACGATACCATAATTCGCTGTGAATTTTACTATTTGCATTGATTTAAAGATAGACATACCTATTTTTGCCGCCATATATTTGTATGAAATACCTCTGTCTATAAATCTTCTGCCATAACCAAAACGATTACAAGTTTTCACCGCTTCCGTATATTCTTTCTTAGAATGTGGGTTGCGCTTCTGCTGAATCATTTGTTCGGCAAAGTTTTTTCGACGCTGTATTTGTACAAGCAACATTGCGACTAAAACATTTTCTAAATTCTTGATTTCTTGTGCATAGGCATTCTTTTTTAAGTTTACATCAGGTTTAAATTCAACACTCGGCAGGACAACGTTGCGGTGAGCGGTATGACTGTGCAACGATTTGAAAACGAGGTGCTTTTTATCAACGCCCGTTTCTTCAATCAAGCCCATGCTGCGCAAAGTAGCTAATCTTGCCTTTATAGCGTTTACGCTTACGCCTGTTATATCATGTAATTTGTTAATATTCCAATTCTTAATGATAGAATTGCGAGAGTGCGCTTTTACAAACAAAGAAAACGCTATCGCCTTTCTTAAATCGGAATTGCGATACATTTGATTTATTATATATCTCTTTACTTTCATGTTTGTAAAAACAAAAGCGACAAGGTTGTGTACTTACCTCGCCGCTTCGTATTTAATGCGTTTGTAAAAACGCGCCTAAATCCATGTTCGACACTTCACGATGTACACGGGTCGTTAAGTGGTGCATTGTAGCAATACTTTTGCCTTTGCACGCCACAAAATTAATAAAATATTCGTAATCTTAATAGCTTTCTATTAATTATTTATAATATTTTAAGAGTTTGTATTGAAATTCTATTAGTTTTCACTAACTTTGCAGCGATAATTATTAAATTTATTGCTTATGATGTATTCGCAAACAGAACAGTACCTTTGGGCTGACCGCATTCTAAATGCCGTTTGTGCGGTTGGTGGCATAACCTTTATGCAACTGGTGTCGGAGATTAAAACGGCGAAAACTAACGAGCTTCGCGGCTTGTACTGTCTTATAACAAGAGATTATAACATTCATCCTGAACGCGCCGCACGGCTTATTTCTCGCACAAGGCAGAATGTTATCAACCAAACACGCAGATACTGGCAGTATATGCAAGCCAAAGACAAAACTATCGTGAGTTTATACAACAAAATCAAGGACTACCTAAAACAATACGACAATGAGAAGGGATTATGATGTAACAATACCAGATATGCTGTTCCCAACGGACAACGAGCTGGAAATACCTACACTTGACATTAATATGCAGGCTCGCGAATGTCAGATACCGTTTCTCTGCTTCGGTGAGCAAAAGCGTACATACAACATGAATGGGCAAGGAACGCTGCATTTTTATACTGATGACTATCGCTTCACATCGGTATACGAACACCCTGAAAAGATATTTAAGCAGCACCGCCCTGCGAATATCGTAGAGCCAAACTTTTCGCTTTACAACGAAACGCCAATATCTTTCGGTATGCAAGCACTTTACAAGAAGCGCTGGATAGCTCGCGCGATGCAATCCCGAGGCATCGGAGTATTCGTAGACCTTAACGTGGCGCAGAAATGGTACCAGCTGAACATGCTTGGTGTTCCGCGCGGCTGGCAGGCTTTTGCAACTCGCGGTTATTCGGATAGACTAAACAATCTCGCGTTTGAATTGTCAATCGCCAAAGACTGGGCGCTCGGCAAGACCCCTTTGTTTGTCATATACGGCGGCGGCAACGAGTGTCGGCGGTTCGCCCAAGAGAACGGGTGCGTATATATCAACCCTGTCGTTACGACAAAAAAGAAGCTTGAAGCCGTAAAAAAGATACAGGAAGGCGTTGCGTTCTTCAACGAGGAGTTTTCTTTGAAGAAGGAGTTGGAAAAGCTCACGCCGTTTACGCATCAGATAGAAGATTATTCTAAGATGAATAAACAAATCGGAGAAAACAAAGAAAGTTTATCCGAGAACGAATAGGATTTGTGTTCATATTAACAAAAACAGTACCTTTGCTTGAAACATAAGCAATAGGTTAAGTTTAGGGAGACTGGCTCGCGAGAGTCGGTCTTTTATTATATATATTATTGTAGTGCACCTATAAAAGGTTTAAAATGTCTTAAATATTAAATTTTTCCTATTAATAATTTTGCTACAAACTAATAAATTATTAATTTTGTGGTGTTAAAATTAATAGACAACTAAATAATAGGAGATACAACAATGTTTGAATTATCACAAAACAAAATCAAATTCGAGTTTACAAAAAGAGAACTCAGAAAGCTCAACACGCTCAAGAACAAGGTAGCGAAACTTAACAATGACCTTAGAGAGTATTTTGATACTTGCGGTGAAATGTCGCTGCCCGACATCGAATGTACATGTATAGGTTACAGCCCAATGGGTCTTGTAGACACGCAGGACATCAAAGATAAGGATGGTAACATGTTTGGCTTTCGCGCCTACATAGATGACCTCGAAACAGCGGTTGTCTATGTTGAGGAGGAAGGCGAGATATTTCTTAGCGGTTGGGAGGAACTCGAGGACGATATTAAATACCAGCGTCGCAGACTCAACAAGGCTTGGAGAATTTTCAAGTCAGAGAACCCTGACGCGGAACTTGAACGCGACGACGACGAGGATTAATTGTTTACACGGGGTGGGGCAGCAGTTCTCCTTCCCATTACATAAAATATTAACTTTGCAAAAAACAAAAGATTATGGCAAAAGGTGGAGGTTCAACAAGAACAGTAAGCGCAAACAACGCAAGTGCAAGCAGAACAAACAGCAGTGCGAGTGCAAGCACAAAATATAATGCTGAGTATGTCAGTGCAAAAACAAAAGAAATAAATGGTTTTAAGCTGCCAAAGCAAAACGATTCTGAATATATACGCATTAAAGATGTAGAATATCGCATAAGCCATCAGAGCACATACGACAAAAGACATATCGTTGACATTGTAAGAACTTCAGATGGATATTCTTTAGGTCGTGAGGTGTTTACAAATAGTGGTTCTTATGGCATGGCGACTACAAGAACAAAATCACAGGTGCAAAAGGCGATTCGAAAAGAACTGCTAAGGTTGTTAAATAAGTAAACATGTACATCAAAAATAAACATATCAAAAACAAATATAATTATACATGATAATTGTGTTTAACACAACTAATATCCTGTATAAAACAACACACATTTAAAGGGTATGCACGGCTAAAACGTAGCGTACCTTTTTTGTTTACACAGAAACTGATAAAACCTTATAAACCTTGATAAATCTGCTTAACTTTGCTTTAAATCACTATAAAATCAGTTTAATATGGCAAAAAAGCAGAATAACACGCTCAATGAACTGGGCGTTAAAGAGCGAATAAACCTAAGCTGCCTGGAGCTTAATGAGGGGCAGATTGTAGGCATTCCAAAGAACCCTCGCTACCTTAAAGGCGAAGAACATGACAAGCTAAAGAAATCGCTTAAAGACTCGCCAGAGTTGTTGCAATACAAGCCGCTTATGGTGTACGCTATCGAGGGCGGCAAGTTTGTCGTTATTTGCGGCAACATGCGCTTGCGTATTTGTCAGGAACTGCACAACGAAGGCGTAGAAGGTTTTGACGCGCTGCCTTGCTTTGTACTCAACAAGGACGTGCCCATTGCCAAAATCAAAGAGTATGCTATTAAGGACAACGTACAGGCTGGTAACTGGGACTGGGACGAGCTTGCCAACGGTGAATGGGAAGTAGACGACTTGCAGGATTGGGGCGTTGATTGCTCATTCTTGACCGACACGGAGCCAGTCGAAGAAATGCCAGAGCGCAAAGAAACGGAAGACGACGCATACGATGAGGACGAGCATGAGATTGAAGCGAAATGTAAACTCGGGGATATTTGGCAGCTCGGCAGACATAGACTCATGTGTGGTGACTCTACTGACGCATCGCAAGTTGCTAAACTACTCGGGGGAACAAACATCCAACTCTATGTGACGGATCCACCGTATAATGTGGCTTACGGTTATGATGGTGCAGCAACAGAAGGACATCGCAAGGATGGACTGGTCGTCTTAAATGACAAAATGGACAACGATAAATTCGAGGAGTTTTTAACAAACGCATTTAACGCTGCCAATGCTAATATGGAGAAAGGTGCTTCGTTCTATATATTCCACAGCGACGGCTACTCCTATTGGTTTAGAAAAGCCCTTATCAACACGGTAGACCTGGAGCTGCGAGAGAATTTGATATGGGTAAAGAACTCTATGGTGCTCGGAAGACAAGACTACCAATGGCGACATGAACCATGCTTGTATGGTTGGAAAAAGGGAGCGAGCCATAATTGGTTTAGCGACCGCAAGCAGACAACCGTAATGGAATTCGATAGACCGACAAAGAGCGTAGAGCATCCAACGATGAAGCCTATCCCACTTTTCGCATACCTTATTCAGAACTCATCGCAGGAAGGTTGGAATGTATATGACAGCTTCGGCGGTAGCGGTACGACTGTAATGGCGTGCGAGCAACTTGACAGAAACGGTTTCTTAATGGAACTTGACCCCCATTATTGTGATGTGATAATCAACCGCTGGGAAACCTACACAGGCAAAAAGGCTGAAAAAATCAAAGTTTAACAACATAAATTAAAATTAGAAATGATAGAAAAAGTAAACCCACAACACCCCGACAAAGTCGCAGACCGCATTGCAGGTGCCATCGTTGACCTTGCTTACACTAAGCAGAATAATCCCAAAATTGCCGTTGAAGTCCTTATCGGACATGGCGTAGCTAACGTTATTATTGAAAGTAGCGTAGCTTTCTCTAAAGAAGAAGTGTATACAATCGTGGAGCGCATCACCAATGACAATTTACAACTGAACCTTGTAGTTAATCCGCAAGACGCGCACCTTGCAAAGAATCAAGATGGTATTATCCGTTGCGGTGATAACGGAATATTCAAGGGTATGCCACTCACTGACGAGGAGTGGGAACTAAGTCAGATTGCTCGCGGCATCTACGAACGATATCCGTCGGACGGCAAGTACATCTTGGGCGGCGACGAGCTGGTGATATGCCAAAGCAACGCCAAGACAGAAGCGCTGAAAAAACTCTACCCTACTGCAACTATCAACCCACTCGGTGACTGGACTGGGGGCACTGATGTGGACAGCGGAGCGACGAACCGCAAGCTCGGCTCTGACATGGCTCAGTCGGTAACGGGTGGCGGACTGCACGGAAAAGACCTGTCGAAGGCAGATGTCTCGGTTAATATCTACGCTTTTCTAAAGGCACAAAAAGAACAAAAGCCTGTGGAACTGTTTTGCGCTATCGGTGACGAAACCGTCGACGGCAAGCCATACTCCGAGATTGTGGAGATAGCAAAAGACTACATCAACAAGGTCGGTGGCTTCGAGAAGTTCGCCGAGTGGGGACTGTTCTAAAAAAATATTAGCAATGGCAAAGAATAGTGGTGGTACGAGAAATTACAGAAATAATCCAAAAACCCTGTCAACGAGAAGGAGTGAATTTGATGGTCTTATGCATTCTGGATTTTATGACGTTTCACGCTCCTACTTTGACCCGTCAGGCGGATTCGTTGCCACAAACAAAGAACACAATGAAGTTGAAGACCCAAATATAGATAAAGAAAAAGAAGCCACTTTGTTTCTCGCCAATAAAGGCTACAAAGTGTATCTTGACAGTGAACGTGCTACAATAGAGTTTGAACCTCATAACGATGGACGTATTTACAATATCCCCATGGATATAAAGACCATCAATGAAGCTGGCAAATATACTATCAAAAGACAATTGGAAAGGGCGAGTGCTCAGAATGTGAAAGCGGTTGTTTTGTATCAGAACAGCCCTTTGGCGGATAAGAACTATGTGAAAAATCAAATCTACGGGGAAAATGGGTTTATACAAAAATCACCGAAAAAGGCATTAGAGAAAATTGACTGGGTTATAGTTGTAGGTTCTAATGGGCATGTACATAGACATGATATTAGAAAAGAAAAAGCAGCAAGATTAAATAGTTAGCGGAGGATATGCCTCCCTAACTCGGATTCATCCGCAATATTATGCCGAAATGGAGCTCCCGCATATCGGGTTACCCCAACAGATAAATCATTGCAAATATAATAATAATAAATCAAACGGCAAAATAAAATGCACGAATAAAGCAAATAATTATGAGTAAGCCTTTACCCATCAGAACAACCATCGAGCGTGCGCTCAACATTAACATTTCATCATCGCTGCCTGCAAAGGACAAGGTGGCGGTGATGGAGTGTTTGCTGACGTTGAGCACAAGTGAAATAAAGCGCATAAACGAAAGTGATAAAGCGACTGCGTTTGTCAGCCTATGCGCTAATATACTCCGTCGTGGCGAACTGATGGAGTATATGCAAATTCTTGAAATGTGCCGTAAAACGGCTTTAAACAGCGATAAACGTGCTTAAATGTATGATAAACACGTAATGAAAGGAAGATATAAGGAGAAAGGAAAATAATATGGCACTATCAAAAAATGAAAGTAAGCGCAGAAAACAACTTGCTAATCTTGAAAAGGGCAAGTTTAAAAAAGGCGAGATTACCAATCCTAAAGGACGACCGCCCAAGCCTAAAACGATGACGGCGTTCATAGCTGAAATGAAAGAAAAAGGCTATGAAGTACCGACCTCACAGACTATAGCCGAGTCGTTTCTGTACATCGCTACCCTGCCTGAGGACGAGCTTAAGGCTGTTCTCGCTGACAAGACACGTCCTATGATGCAGCGCATTGTTGCCAAGGGTATACTTGACAAGAAGGGAATGGATATACTTGAGCGTGTTGTCGACCGAGCTTATGGCAAGATACAACGCATCGACCTCACAAGCAAGGGCGAACAAATTAAGCAGGACCCGTTGCAAGTGCATTTTGTAACAAATTCAGAAGAATACAATAAGGTTCTTGCGGAGATACAAAAGGAAAAAGAACGCAAGGAAGCACAACCAGATAAAGAATAAAGCAAAAACAGATGCCGCACGTATTTTTAGCAAAGAACTACATGAGGGTAGATGCCGCCAAGAAAGCAGGATTTACGACCGTATCATTACAAGGAAGCTCGCGCTCCGCGAAAACATGGTCGGTTGTGCAGTTTCTTTGTATCTATTGCTTTAACAACGCCGGAACAACAGTTTCCATAATACGTGCCGGTATGCCCTCAATCAAGCGTACTGTATACCGCGATTTTAAGAACGTGATGCTTTCTTTGGGTTGGTGGAATGACAAGTCAATGAACAAGTCGGAGTATGTATATACTTTCCCTAACGGCTCTTGGATAGAATTTTTCTCTACCGACAACGAGCAGAAAGTGCGCGGTTCAAAGCGTAAAATACTATTCGTGAACGAGGCGAACGAGCTTTCATTTATTGAGTGGCAGCAGCTACAGATGCGTACTACAGAGTTCTCCATACTCGACTATAACCCTTCATTTTCTGAAGAGCATTGGATAAACCAAGTAAACGAGGAAAAAAATACTTATTGGTTCATATCTACATATAAAGACAACCCATTTCTTGAGCAGAAGGTAATTGACGAAATAGAAAGTCTTAAGTGGAAAAACCCGAGCCTGTGGCGTATTTACGGACTCGGACAGCGTGCGATTGTCGAAGGACTTATTTTTGAAAACGTTGTTGTTAGTGATTATATTCCAGTTGAAGCTCGCCGTCGCAAGTGGTATGGCATCGACTTAGGCTATACCAACGACCCGACGGCGATTGTTATGGTGTGCGTATATGGAAATGACATGTATATAGACGAGGTGTGCTATCAAACCAAAATGCTCTCAGACGACATAATAAAAGCTTGCAAAGATGTGCGAGATGCGCCCGAATTTATCTGTGAGAGTGCCGACCCTCGTCTTATTGATGAGATATACAACGCTGGCGTAGACATAAAGGCTGTGCAAAAGTTCCCTGGCTCAATCAAAGCTGGTATTATGAAGATGCAGCAATACAAGATACACATCACCTCACGCTCAACAAATATACGCAAGGAGTTTAATAACTACACTTGGCGGCGGGACAAGGAAGGTAAATGGCTAAACGAACCAATAGATTGCTACAATCATGCGATAGATGCCTGTAGATATGTGGTACTGCAAAAGATACTTGGAGCATACAGCAATGGCATGAGTGCAAGCGAGATATTGGGAATAATCTCATCAATATAAAAACATAAGTATCATTTTTTTTGTTTACACAGAATAACTAATTATAATATAAGATCGTATATTATGCTATAACTTTGCTAACAAAGTTAGCAAGATATGAGAAAAATTACAGAAATACTTTCAAACAGCGACGCGAACACCGTGCACACGTTGTTAACAGCAAGAAAGCTGCCATTCCATCGTAGCTTTGAGGAACTTATGCGCCAGTGGGATCCATACAAGCACGATGTATTTGACGAGGGCAAGCGTAAGAAGAAGAAAATCAAAGTGCCAACAGGACAAAAAGACCCGATGGACGGAAGCCCTGTTTACAAAGATGAATTTGTAGATAGGGTAAGAATCGCCCTGCCAACACAGAAAGTGGTTGTAAACCGCCTCGTTGGTTTCATGCTTACGAATCCTGTGACATACAAGGCGAACTCGCACGGCGTTGTGCTTAAAATACTTGATAACAAGCAGCAACAGCTATATGACGCTATCATACACTGCTACCATGACAACAAAATGAAATATTTTGACAAAAAGCTTGTGCGTACGGTATCTTCACAGTGCGAGGCGGCAGAGCTGTGGTATATGACAACAGATGAAGACGGAAGGCTGGGCGGCGAGATACGGGTACAGTTGCTTTCGCCAAAAAACGGCGACAAGCTTTACCCTCATTTTAATGACCAGCATCGCATGGATGGCTTCGGTCGCGAATACTTAGTGTTTGACGAGCTGGGCACTTCGGAGATGCATTTCGATGTATACACGGATAGATATGTTTACAAATACATCAATAATGGTTCTGGTTGGGTTATATATGAGGTCAGAGCACACGGCTTTACCAAGATACCAGTAGTATATTACTACCAATATAAAGCAGAATGGGCAGACGTGCAATGGGCTGCGGATAGAGTCGAGGTGTGCATTTCTAACTGGGGCGACACTAATGACTATTTTGGCACGCCTAAATACTTCATACAGGGCAGACTTGAAGGTTTCGCAGAAAAAGGAGAACAAGGTGCAGTCTTCCAAGGCGGAAAAGACACAAGCATGAATGTTTTATCGTGGGACCACTCACCCGAGTCTGTAAAGGGAGAGATAGCATATTTGTTTAATATTATATTCTCATTTACCCAAACGCCCGACATTTCATTTGAAAACATGAAAACGCTGGGCAACAATACGAGCGGAGCTGCCATTCGTCTTATGTTTACTGACCCGTTCATAAAAGTTGGCAACAAGACGGAGCTTTACGGCGAGATGTTCACACGTCGAAGCAATATCGTCGCGAACGGCATTTGCAACGCTGGCATATACGTCAAAGGTATTGATGCAAGCGTAGCGGAAAACATAGACTTTGAACCAGTATTCGAACCTTATGTTCCTAAAAACGATGTCGAGCTCTTACAACTTATTACACAGAGCAACGGTGGCAAACCGTCAACCTCGCAGCGTCGTAGCATTGAGCTCAATCCTCTTAACGACGACGCAGATAGCGTAGAAAAGGAAATGAAAGAGGAGCAGGAAAATGAAATGATGCAACAGGCTGCGCTTATGGGTGTTGGCGGCTCAGCGAGCGCATCTCAGTCTGTGATGAATGAAGAATAAACATGGCAGGAAAACTTACAGCTAAAAAGCGGAAAGAAGATTTAAACAAGCTATTTGCTGAATACAACCGCCGTCTTGGTATGTTGTACAGCGGTTATGTCAGGAAGCTACTCGCTCTTGGCTATACCGAAGATGTGCTCGAAAGCGATGCTCTTTTCAACTTTGCCAACTTTCCAGTGTTCAAAGCTCGACTTGACGAGATATTTAACGACTACTTCCAAAACAGTATGTTATGCTACAAAAGCGGCATAACAAGCGGCGTTTCTTTGGCGTATTCGCACGACAATGATGCGCTGGGACAATTCTCCGTGCTGACAGATAAAGCTTTGGAAACCGCAAGAAAAACGGCTGCTGCGACGTTTATAGCCAATAGGCTTAATGCGAAAAACGGATTAAACCTCGCGCAGTCCGTTTGGAACTACTGCCAGCAGACAAAAGCGGAGTTTGAAATGGCGATGTCTAACGTGATAGCCGACGGACTCGAAAAGGGTACGTCCGCAGAAGAGGTGGGCAGAAGAATACGACAGTATTTGAACAACCCCGATATGATGTACCGGCGCTATCACACCGTGAAAGTGTTAAAGAACGGACAGAAGAAAGACGTTGTTACTTGGCGCAGGAAACGCATTATTGACGGACGTGTACGCTTCGTAGAAGAACCGCTCGAGCATGTAGGGCAGGGTGTGTACCGCTCTGCTCGCAAGAACGCTCTGCGTGTAGCACGCACAGAAATAAATGCAGCCTATCACAAGGCGCGAAATGGGCGCTGGGCAAATGAACCATTTGTTATCGGTCAGCACATACATATTTCTCCGCAGCACGATCCAGATGAAGATGCGGACATCTGCGACGAACTCGAAGGTTACTACCCTAAAGATTTCGACTGGGATAGTTGGCATTCTCAATGCATGTGTACCAGTGACCCTGTAGTGATTAGCGGCGAAGAGCGCAAGCAGTTCTACAAGCGTATGCTTAACGGTGAAGATATGTCCGACTACGTTTCGCCGAACAGCATTAAAGACGTGCCCGACCAGTACAAACGATACATCGAAGCCAACGGCGACAAGATTGTAGACGCATTTAAACGTGGTAAGCTGGCATGGCATTTGGCGAACAATAAAAGTTATTGGCTAAAGTATTTGAGCGCAGCACAGCGCAAGCAAATGGGCGTAAAAACAATTTCGCGACGCGAAGCAATACAAGCGATTGCAAAAGCAAGGCACGCAAAGCGAGATTTGGAAGCTATTAAAAGAAAGGTAGAGCAGCGACAAAAACGACTTGCAACAGAAAGAGCTTATACACATTATGGCAAGAGCATCATGCGCTATATGGACGGCATAAAAGATGTAGATACATCGGCATTAAAAGTAGCTCTTGACGCAAAAGATTATGCAAATATTTACAAAGAAGCGGAAGCACTTAAGGAGCAGGGCAAAAAGATTTTGTCTCTATCGCGGCTCGACAACCCTATTCTTGTTGCACGCAACTACTCAATGTCAGAAGCTATTGCCGTCAATAGTGCTGTCGAAGCAAGATTGGCAAGAGAGAGTGCCGAGTTGCTTCCAAGAAAACGATTTCTCGAATCCGAGATTAGATGGGTCGAAGAACATAAAAAATACAACACGTGGAAAGTCGCCCAAGATGCGTATAAGAAAGAACTGCGCATTGTAGAGAAAAAGATTGAAATTAAAGCTGTTGCCGACAGTGTTAGTAGCGCACTCGCATACGCTTCTTTATCAAAAAGCAGGAAGATAAAAGAGTTAGCATCCGAGATGAATCGCATATTAACTCAAAAAAATGTCGACTTAGCTTTAGCAAGAAGCAAAGCACAGGAGATTAATAGAAAATATCAGCAGCTCCTAAAAAACAAGTCAAAATCACCTAAGGTTTTGAAGGAAACGGCAGTTAATCACGAAACAATAAAAGATTTAAAGAAGCGCCTGGGTACAAAATTCCCAAAAACTCTTGAACATCTTGAAGATGCAATAAGTGAATACGAAAAAAACAGCCGTTTTTATGGCGCTGCGGCAAAAACACATAAAAATGAGATAGAGATATTAATGCAACAGGTGTTTAATGAACACGATTTGGGAATGAACATAAAAGATTCTATACTCGAAAAGGTATTGAACTCAAAATTCATGAACACCTTTGAAACTGGTTCATCTGGAGGTTACTTAGGTTCTACGTCTACAACAGGCAAAATCAGCCCCACACATTCACGTTTAGAGGCTGCTCACAAACTGTTCGGTCTTCCACAACGAGACCTTTTAACACAACAATTAGCGAGAACCGAATATGAAAAATATGGAAACTTGCTCGACCATGACATACTGCGCTCAATGCAGAATAACACAGCAAGAAGCTACGGTAATGTCGAAGTTCGTTTTAAAAAAGACAAGGTTGTAGCAACGTGGACAGCAGGAGATTCTTTAGGTGTTAGATATCAACCGTCTTTGGTTAGCGACCCCAAAGCGTGTTCTTATGACGATTTTTATAATACACCTACGTCAAGTAACATACAAACAGCAAACCTTGTAGAATTTAAAAAGAAGCACATATCAACATATCTCGAGTTACAATATCACGGGCAGCTTACTGTTGATTGCATAGAATCCATAACCTATCCATACGATATTTTAGATGGCTCTCACGATATTTTTTTAAAGGTTGCCAAGGAATTTAAAAAGAAAGGTGCATCCATCTATTATATAAAAGGAAACGCCTTGTATAAATTATAAATACACTTCCCTTATAAAGGCTTCAACATTTGGAACCTTTATAAGGTAAGTGTTCATAACATCTGCTAACTCATAAGGATTCCATTTGCCGACATAGGAAGCGACATAAAAAGCGATGTCTTTTTGCGCCGCATTAGCACGGATGTTGCTTGTAAAATTCTCACATACAGCTTTTTCGGCTATCCACAGCTGACCTTCATTTGTACCTTCGAGGGATTCTGGCATTATCGCCTCGCCTTTATAGAAATGGCAATATTTTAAGATATCTTCTGCTGTCATGTTAATACTCTTTTTAGTTAATAATATGCAAATGTACGCCAAATATTTTGCACGCACAAATATTTGAGCTACCTTTGCACCACATTGTTGTATCTCTAACGAGATATTACGTTAAACTCCAAATTGCCCACTGCCAAATGTATCTCCGTCGGCAGTGGGTTTTATTTTTAAACAGGAGTTAATCATAAAGCGCATCATCCAAATCATCGTCGCCAACCAGTCCGTCGGTGCCGGTAGTGATATTGACCTTGTAAGCTTCTATACTTAGGTTGTAGACGCGACCTTCAAGGCTACCTTCACACGAAACGGCGCTTTTTAAGTTATTTCGAACCTTTACGGTTATCTTTGCTTTGTACAGTCCTTTTTTATCTTCCAGCGTGTAAAGCGTTGCGTCGTCAGGGAAAGCTTCGTCGAAATACTTTTGTATGTAAGCTTTTACATCCTCCTTAGTTGCAAAGATGCGAAGAATACCATGCCGGATATTTATTACATCCTTTTCGTTGTCCTCCATCTGGTCGTAAGACTCGCCAACGACAACATATACAGATGATAATGTAGGTGCTTTTTGTGGTTCTCTAACTGTAGCCATACCGTTATTTTCTAAAGTTTATATAAGCACTTGGGTAACGCATCGAGCAACGCTCGGTAACGGCGTACCCTTGTCGGCGAAACGCTCGTACAACGTTTTCCACCGCTTCAAAAGACGATGTGTGCCATTCTTCATTGGGCAAACTACCAACCCAATTTCCTGCGCAACAACCATCGGTTCGCTGTAAAATTTGTACTTCGTTTCTTGTTTTCAGCTTCTCGAGCACCCATGATGTAAGTTCGTTTTCCTGTTGCTCACGGGCATTTGACTTTGGAATTTCTATCATATTATTCTTTGTTTTTGAATTTATAATTGGGACAGTTGTAAGCTTTCATCATGGTCAGCACGACAGGAAACATAAGTCCATGCTTACATCCTCTACCGTATTTGTCGGCTGCTTCACACGTTTCACAGTTGTATCGTGTATTAATGTTTAACGCTGCCATTTACTCTTCTTTTTCGTATTCTTCCACACTGAAATACTTTTTGTCGTCAGTGTCTTCTTTTACCATATTAAGCATACCTCCGCCGATGCCGTTATCAATTACAAGGTCACAGTATGCAAACTGGTTGCCAAAAAAATTGTGCGCCACAATAGCTTCGCGCTGCGGCAGCTCATCGCTGTTCCAAGCCTCGCTTATTATCACCGCTGCTTCTCTCGGTATTTGTAATGTGACCTCGTTTTTTACGATATTACCATTGCAAACAGTTGCGATTTCTACGATTATTGATGCTGTTTCCATATTGTATGTGTTTTGAGTGAATGTTTAAATGCGCTTAACGTTTTCGCCCAACGGATTATTACAAAGTTATCATCTTGTACTTAACGTTTGTTCCAACGTGCTTCATTATTTTAGATGGTTCGCACACCATCGCCACATGACCAATAAACATCGTGGCGGATGTTTGGTTTGCCTTATTAAATGAAGTTTTCCTTCTTCCTTGGTTCTGCCCTTCCCTGGGATTTTTACGGCTTATGTAGCAAGAGCATGGTCCTTGCTCTACGGCTTTTGTCGTGTTGTGCTCACGCCTTGTGATTTTGCGCCATTACCAAGGTTTGGCGGTGGGATTAAGCACCCTTTCCTGCTGTGTTTAGTGTACACCTCACCCTTTCCCCTTTCAGTCCTTTCTTTGTTTGTGAGGCAGGAAACGGCTCAAAGGTAACTGATAACCGAAAATCTATAAGACTGCCTAAGACTAATGAGGTCTTTGTTCCGTGCGCAGGCTCGAACCGCATGTGCTCCATATCGCAACACGGACAATGTAGCGTTTGTTATTTTAGTTTGCTAACCAGGTAGCTAATCTCTTTTTCTGAAAGTCCTATGTTATTAGAATGCTTAAACTTGATTATTTCCTCGATTCCTACCTGCTTTTCCGCATAAGTCATTGCGCCTTCGATATTATTTTCAGAGAGTGCTTCAACAATACCGCATGCAAAAAGCAACATTTCTGTTTTAGCTTTCTCTTTAAGGTCTTTAAGCTCCTTTTGTAAAATCTCGGCTTTTGTGTTGAATTTACATCCGCACTCGATAGCCATATCCATGCTGATATTCTCGCACATCCTGTCAATGTCGTCGCCAAACATTTGTGCAAAATACGTATCACCTTTAAGCGATTGTAAAATCTGAATCTCTTTTTCTTTTGTCATTGTTGTATCTCCTTTTATTAAGCTATTAATTTTAACACCACAAAATTAATAAATTATTAGTAGATAACAAAATTACTAATAGAAAATATTTAGTATTTAGTAAATTTTAAATACACCCTTAAAAAATATATAAAATTATAGTTATTTCTTTGCTGTTGCGCATAAAAAAGAGTATATTTGCAAATATATTAACCCTATGCTTATGAATCAAATCTACGACATGAGCGCAGAAAATGTGCGCCAGTTTGCTTATGAGTACCTGCGATGCGGTGTAACAAGCCGAGCTGTGCAATGTTTTGAACGCTTGCGATGGCTTGGCAAACTTCGGCAGCAGGAGTATTTGCTTCTAAGCGCAATATATTTGCAAATAAGCAATGCAAACGTTGCTCAGGAAACGATTACAAGATACAAAAGTATTTACACATTATAATAACATTTAATTATTTGAGATGAAATATAAGATATTTACAATCGCATGTGCGTGTTGCGCCGCTATTTTTTTTCTTTCATGCCGAAAGAGCGATAGTGCTTTGGCACAAGAAGCCATAAGCAAGTTTATGCTTAAAAATGCAAATGACCCTAAATCTTACAACTCTTTGTATTTGCACGTTGATAGCTCAAGGTCTAATTACTATTCCTCTACAGTCGTGAATGATGCAATTAGTCTATTAGGCGAAAAGCAAACATTAGAAGAATATAAGCACAAAGCAGACGGAGATAGAGATTTAGCCGAGCTATGGAGTGATGTTGATTCTCGTTACGCCAGAAATGAATTTAACAAATATAAGCAGGATTACATAAATTCAGAAGAAGAATACAGACTTAAAAAAATCGAATATGCTCGAAAGTTATCTGATTTTAAAGGACTCCTGAACTACATAAAAGTAAAAAAGTTCCCCAAAATTAAATATGCATACAACAAATACCGCATTAAAAATGAAGATGGCAACCTTGTTGTACAGGAAACTATTTTTATACTCTCAGACGATTTAAAAGAAGTCTGCGAAACGGTTGGTTACAGTTTTTTGGAAAACCTTAAAAAAGAACAAGTGTTAGAAAGACTTGAAGCTGAAGAAGTCAAGTATTAATAAGCACACTGAATAGCAGGGTGCGCAACCCTGCTATTTCTATATCGTCTCCAGCAATTCTTTAGCAATAGCTTTTATGCCGTCATTAAGAAAGTGTCGTGTAAGATACAGCACATTATAACCTTTATCTTCAACGTGTTTTGCATAAGATATACAGGCTACAACAATAATAGTGTAGCCCTTAGGCGCTACCACGCCGTCTTTTGAAGCGTATTCTTCCAAGATATTATCCACTTGCGACTGACCCCCTTTTACCTTGTCGGGTTCAGGTATGCTGCCTACAACCTTATTAACGAGTTTGCCGTCGCAGAATATTGCGAATGACATAGAGTTTTTTAGGTTTGCTGTGCGGTCTTTATAGCCTTTATTATCTTTCGAGAAAGTGACAGCCTTCTCGCCAAGCTCTGCCAACATCGTACTTAAAGCGTTGTCCACAGCTTGCTTTTTCTCCATAAGCCTCTTTTTCAAGGCTTCAACTCCTTTTATCTGTATGTCTACCTTTGCCATACACGCAAAGTTACGGTACGTACTTGTGATTTGAAAGAAAAACAACACCGGCGCATAAACAAAAAGAGGACACGACCGAAGCCCTGCCCTCTCCACCAAAACAATATACTAAAACACTTAATTTTTCTTTTTTACGGAAGCATTAAGTCTAACAGTAAGGTCGGCGACATACGCCCAATGCTCAAGACCTCTGCCGTCATACATGGAATAATCCATTAGCCACCACCTGCATACGCCTGTCTGCGTAGTTCGTCGCACAGCAAGCCGGAAGCCGCATGATGTTTGTAAAAGACACCACTCGCCTTCTTCGGGCAGCTCTTTATTCGGCTCATGCCAAATGCTGCGCAGATACTGCTCAATGCCAGCAGCGAAAGATATACACAAGTCTTCGCGTGCAAATGCTTCCCTGCCATCACCTCCACAGAAAAGGTTGAGCGGATATTTCTGCGCCCACATTTTGCCTTTATCCGCTAAATCCTTTCGCGTGAGAACATCAACTTGCGTCGCTTCCATTTTCTTTGTTTTTCGCATCAACGTATTCTTTAAGGACACAAGCTCCGTCGCCCAAAAGTATATATTTTTCTTTTTGAGCGTCAGACATCGCTTCGTAGGCGGCGCGGCTTGCTTTTTTGATGTTCTCAGGGTCGTACAACGTTGTCGTAAACTTGTCAAAGGTTTGCTTTATCTTCTTGTTTTCGACAATATTGTTTTGATAAACAAACCGATCTTCATGCATGACAAACTTTAGCATTTCTTCAACCTGCTTTATCGCCAGCTCTGGATAAACAGCCATAAAGCATTTCTTTATATCCAGGTGGCGCAGGTATTGTATACGATTGAAAATATGGTCAAACGTGCTCACAGACATGCACACAAGGTTTTGTAACACCACGACCGTAGCGCACAACCATGCGCGAGGAACGCCAAGGTTTTGCAATTTCTCCGCTATTTGGTCGCGCAGTTTCTCGAGTATCGGTATCGTAATATCATAGAGCTGGTTGGCGTACTCGTTGCAATAATTAGGCTCCGAGTTTTCTTCTACAATCTTAATCGTTTTGCGAAGCGACTTTTGTGTTTCTTTAAAAATCTTTTTAAGCTCAAAGCGAAACAAACCCTTCTTTTGCAAATAGCTTTCCATGTATATAAGCCAGTTGTCCGCTATCAGATATTCTGTATATGAGAACTGGAAAACGGACACTTTTCCCAAGTTAAGCGTTTCTTGAACATACTCTGCGTCTACGCTCTGGTCGGCGAATACACGATGATGATTGCCGAAAGCTTCTATGTTAAAACATTTGATTGGACTTTCCATGTTGCTTTGTTGTATTTATAAGATATTGACGATACTCACTGACTGCTTTTGTGAAATAAGGCGACAGATCCAGTCGGTTCACATATTCTTCTATGGAATTTATGTTCGCACTATTGTCGCCACGCTCCCAACCGTTAGCTGTAAGCACCCAACATGCGGTTGTGAACGTATCAGATTGCACATTGTTGACCGTGTTGTAGTTTACACGCTTTTCGACTACGATGTTCATCTTTCTGTCATTTGACATAAATTCAAAACCGTTAAGCGTTTTAGCTGCAAAGCTTGTATCTCCATTGCTTCTGATAAAAAAATCTTTATTACACATTGCGTATCTACGTTACTGTTATTTTATTTCTATTACTTTCAGCCACCGCTCAATAGCGAGCCTTGCCTGCTCAAAAGAGTGACAGACAATATACTCAAAACCAAGCTTGCTGACTTTGTTCTGAAACTCCTTTTGCTTGTCCGACTGCTTCCCTTTAGTTGTTTTCATTTCCAGAAATAGCACGTTGCGCTGCGCTATAACAACTAAGTCAGCGAAGCCTGCGAGCACTCCCTCGCGTTGCATAATAGCTGCCTCCCTTGCGTTGCGAAAGCCTCCGTTAGGCACGGCAGCGATAATATATTTAGGATATTGTAAGCGGAACCACTGAACAACTGCCTGTTGAATTTTAGATTCTTCATGTCGTGGCTTGTGTTTTGTAGCCAGTTGCCGTTTTAAGAAATCATCAAATTTCATCTTTAGTGCGCTGATTCTTTGCTTGAGTTATACACGAAAACCATAACCTCCATTCTTCTTCTGTTCTCATCCAACGAAGACAAGGACGTTCTTTAGGCATAGTTAAAACACTTATCAAACCAAGCATTTCGTCATACGTCAGTTTGTCACTATATCTATCGCCTTGACGAACAGTAAAGCAGTTATTAATGTCTTTATCTGTTTCTATAATGATTTTTTCCATATGTTACTTCCATTCTGTATTGTTATTGTTTTCTATCTTACGATAATAAATCTTACAACGTTTATTCTCGTAAATACCATCATTTTTAGCAAGAGCGTTCCACAAAGCATTGAGCGTCACGCCGATTCTTTTTCCCTGTGCAACAACAAGTTCGGGACAAGTGTTGTACACATAGTTCGTTTTTTTGTTTTTAAACTCGAGCACAACGACGCGCTTGCGAGGATACACTATTTTTCCTTTCATGCCTTAACCTCCTTTCCTATCTGCTGCTGGGACTCACTGATAAGCAAATCAACTATTTTATTGAGCACTTCGCGGTTACAAACGACGTGCGTGCCATTTGTCGCACTAAGCTCCATGCGATACACAACCTCTTCGTTTCGCAGTTTTCGATATTGCTCGTTTAATTCTTTTAGTTGCTTTATAGACATTTTCTTGTTTTTTATGCAGGTACTACCCAATCAGCAGCACCTGCTATTATTATTACTTTAATATCACAAGGTCGGCAACATGAGTGCCAGCTGGAAGCACAAGGCTATCCATGCGTGTTCCATACTGCGTTTGCCTTACGATGCTGACATCTTCGTTGATGTTGATAACTACATATATCTCCGTGTGAGCTTCAACGGACATCGAAACAACACAGGCTGTTTCAAGGCGCTTCCCGTCTTCTACGAGCAAACCGTTAACCGCATTGTCCTGCGTTGAAACAACCATCGCTACCGTGTTATCTTTAACATACTCCGTTGTCGGCACCAGTACCTTGCCTTTGTGTAGCACAACATCTTCGTTTGATATAAGCGGAATAACCACAGCCCTCAAACGGCTGTCTACGTTTACGTTCTCTGTATCGTGCGGCGTGTCAAGTATTGGCATCTCCGCGGACTTTTCTATTTTCTTTGGTCTTCCCATGTTTCTAAAGTTTATTTGTTTTAAAATGGCAAATCATCGACGCTACCAACGCCCACTATCGGCGCATTGCACACATCGGCTGCGTTGTTCGATACACTCTCAAAAGCCTTCATTCCTCCAAGAATAGGCATTGCATCAAGTTCCTCTTTACTCATTTTTTCGCGCACCTCCTTTGGCAACGACTGCTTTACAAGGTGTGTCTGGTCGTACTTTGGCTCGCGCAGCGCAAACGCACTCAAATCCAAATAAACAGCCTTTGGTGTTCCATCTGTGTTCACACTCACGAATAAATTGTTATCTTCGATAGGAATAACAAGACATTTCTTTGTCGCAGTGCTTCCTTTGAGGCTTGCAACGCCTGCGTTTTTATACTTCAAGGCGTTAAGTTTAATACCAAAATTTTCTTTTTCCATGTTGTGTGTATTTTATTTTTTTAGTTCTCTTATAAGCGCGTCAGCGTATCTTACAGCTTCCTTGGCGCAAGAATCGAGGTCTTGATACTCAAACATCGCATCATTCTTCTCCCGTGCGTCAAATCCTTCGTCCGTGTAAAGAGCGCAAAGCATATCTTTCGCAATCTCGTATCTGCGCTGTTCCCAGTTAATCGACCTATGGGTGATGTTTGTCGTACCGTTACGCTTTTCTCTTGTTAGCTTTGCTACACAATCTTTGCAACGTCCCTTGTAGGATTTTGAGAAAACAGACAGCGGCAAAGTCTGTCCACATATCTCACACGTTTTTGTTTCCATATCTCCGTTTTTAAAGTTAGCCTTCGGAATAGGGAGTCGAACCCTTATCTGCGCCGTGCTTAAGGTTGCATACACGACTACTCATAATCTAACAACTAATAACTTATTATGGCGAAAGCTCGCAACCTACCGACCCAATGCCGGACAAATTATTCCGAAGATAAAAGCCCCACCGCCGTAGGGCTGTCCTAAAAAAGAAATCCTATTAAATCTTAAATCGCGCGTCTCGCGACGCTATGAAACAAACTGTTCTATTCTATAATACATGAGTGTTTAAGAAGTCAACCATTGCCAAGTTCTGCGAGAGAATCATCGGTTGGTCAAGCGTCGCGGACTTATACATGTCTGTTGCTGCGTTGTAAAAATCCCAAGCCGTAACCTTGCCCTTGTGGTTGTATGCAAGCATCATCTTTTCCGTGATGCGACCTATCTGTGCTTGATTCAGCGGTATTGTAGCACCGTTCCGTATTTCCTTGTGTTTTGTCTCGGAAGCGACGCGTAAGGCTGTAAGCATTCCTATGATTGTAAACATCTCCTGCGCACTTATCTCGCGACGCTTCATCTTTTCGATTTTCTCGTCGTCTTCGGCGGTGATATTGCGAAGATTATCAAGCCAAATGCTAACCTTTTCAAGCAGCTCGCTCAAGCCAACGCCCATCGTGCTGCCGTCTTTATATGTAGCAGCGTACTGCTCTCGATTCAACATTGTTTGGTTGTGACAGATAACAACGTTTCTTCCAATGCCGACCTGTAAACCTTTTTGGTGGAATGATATAGCAAGGTTTGTTGTTATAGCTTCGTCACCCTCGCCTTTGTCAAGGTCGTAAAGACGAATGTTGCAATACACGCGGCGCAGGATATGCGCTTCGATGGCACGTTCACCAAATTTTTCCTCCTTTTGTGGAAGACGGCTTACACCTGGTGCTCTACGGTCTTTGTTGTTAGCTGCGAACAAATCCCATATCTCAGCACGATAACCACGTTCAGCGCACATCTCTTGTATCTGCTGTATGAGCTGAAAATGATAGATGCCCATGAGCGGATTGCCGTTGTAGTCGTTTTCCTTTTCTGTGCGTGCAAGCTGTTCAAGTGTCAGTGTCTGAACCTTGCTTATGTCGAAATCGAGGAACTGGCGGTCATTTCCGCTTGCAACTTCGAGTTCTGTTGCTGGTTCAGCGACCATGTTGTTAGATGCTGCTACATTCATTGTTGAATACATTGTTGTTTCCATTTTACTTTGTTGTTACGTTAAACTTGTTTCTATAATTAGAGAGTCTCCACGTTTTCCACGTGCAAAAACTCCTCATCCACCTGCGTGTACATCGGGAGCATTGTTTTGCCATACAGCCATTTCGGCATGACACATTCGTTTAAATCTTCCGACTCGCTGCTTGGGCTTACGATTATCTTATTTTCAGGAACCCAAACTTTCTGATTTTGCTGCTCTCCAAAAGAGAACATCTGCGCTTTAGGTGTCTTGACATCCATCATTACCTTAGGGCAACGAAAGCGCACCATTGTTGTCGTTATCTCCATTGTTGTTACTTTATATTGTGTGTTAATAAAATATCCACATTGCGATATAAGCTATGGTAAGACATACCCCCATGCCTAACGCCCAATACTTACACTCGTTTATTTCTTCTTCATCCCAATTGCGTGGGTCCATATAGTCCTTCATATTCTTTTTGTTTTGTGGCGAGGCTTTACACCTCGCCTTGTTTCTTTGTTAAAGGGTATATCTGCCAATCTTTTTGCCGTTGACATAATCCTCTTGCCAAACCTCGTTGTAGTCCGAGGTGTCGTCAGCAAAGTAGCAGCAGACAGACACCATTGCAAGACCTGCGTCGAGGCGTTCTGTTTCGTAAAACCTACCGTCGCTGTGCTTGCCAATGTTTTTAGACTGTGATTTAGCAATCTTACAAGCTTCCTTGTAGTTGTCAGCTCCAATAAAACCAACTGATTCATAATCGTCGGCTGTATCGCCTTTTACATGTTGTTTCAGCGCTACCTCGTAGCGAGGTTTAACCGTATCACCTTTCCAATTTTTCATTGTTGTATCTCCTATTTTAGTTGCTTATTAATTTTAACACCACAAAATTAATAAATTATTAATAAGCACCAAAATTATTAATAATAAAAATTTAGTATTTAATATCTTTTAATACTTAATACTAAGCACTATATTAATAATTTATTAATTTTGTGGCGCAATTAAGAGCTATCGTAATGAATTTCCCAATCTAAAAGGAACAGGGTTAAATATATTAGACCTCCTTTCGCTATCATTACGAACTCTTGTAAAAAATCGGCGATAGGAGGTTTTTTATTTGAATACAATATGATAAAGAACATACGATACAGCATTGTTGATGGTCTTTTCAAGGATAAAGCATCCCTGAAAGCCATTGCCTTGCTGTTGTTTTTTTATCATAGGAGCGGAAAGAATGTTCTCAAGGACTGGTCGGCAAACAAGCTGGCTAATGTAACGGGCGTACATGCGTACACTATTAAAAAGCGTATCGCTACACTTGTAGATATGGGCTATGCGAAAATAGACGGCAGCTCGCTTGTTTTTCTTTCCGTCGTATCAAAGCACAAGGATAGAAACATTAATATATCAGATATATGCTACGACACCATTAAAGATGTAGAAAAATCCTTGTACGCAATTCTTTTGTGCATTGTTCAGTCTCGAAAGGATTTCTGTAAACGTACCATTCTACAAGCTCGCACAGCCAAGAAATTTGATGTTATCAAAAAGGCTCGCGCACTTAAAAGGAAGTATGGCTACGGAGATACTTATACCGAGAACGGACTTTCGTACAAAAGGATTGCGCAAAAATTAGGTATTTCGCTGAAAACAGCGTTCGATTATGTTAAGTATGCGGTTCTTAAGAAGTTTGTTGCGGTGCAAAATCATTTTCACTCTACCTTCATGCCTAAGGTAGGGGGATATCCTGTACCCTGCTTTACCTTCACAACTAACAACTACGCTTACAACGTAACAGCTAACACATATACAATTATAAATAAATTATTCAAATTAAAAAATCGAGCTACAGCCGTGCTTTAATGCATGGTATATATAGATTATAAAAAATATAGGCTTATGAAAAATTCCACAAAGCTTGAAAAAATAAAGAAATTCCTCGAAGAAAACGGCATCGCGTACAAATGTCGCAACAGGCATAGAAATGGGCACTGCGACTTGTTTGTAATTGCTGCGAAGGTGTCCGTGAAGATAGAAGGAGCAGACGACGATATATTTTATCGCAGACACAGGAAAGGCTACCACCCTGTCTTCGTACGCTCCTCCGACACGCCTAAGTTCGCAATAGAAAAGGTTGCAAACACAATACGCGAATCAATGATTAACCAACAGACACACTTAATGAAACAGCACTATGTGTAGACGAAGATATTGTGGAGAGTGTCCGATGTTTAGATACGAAGACACTGACGGCATCGGGGAGTGTTTTGTATGCAAAGAGTTAAGGACTTGCGGTCAAAAGTGCAAGATAACCCGTGATAATATTACAGAAAAGCAGGTGCTACGCATATTACACTACGAGCAAAAATGGCGCAGGGGAACAAAATTAGAGATGCTTTCGCCCGTGCTGTTTGGTGTGGCAATAGACGGTGCGATGCGCTTTATTCGCAAAACGTGTAAAAACAAGTCTTGATATGAAAGCTTCAAAAGTTTTAGTGCGCAGGATAAGGCAAGACCTTATGTCGAAAACAAGCGACGCGGAAAAGGCTGCGATACGCAACTGCGAGCGACTTGGGCATACAGTAGTACGGCAGCAGTCTATATTGACCGGACGGAAAATATATTTTGCCGACATATATCTGCCAGATTTGAAGACGATAGTTGAAATCGACGGGGGTTATCATTACACCAAGTGTCAAAAGCGCAAGGACAACAACCGTTCCACAGGAATTTGGCGCATGGGTTATCACGTTGTAAGATTGAGCAACCACGACGCGCGTGATATAAACAAAGTAAAAACAAAAATAGAACTTATAAAAAGGAGATACAGAAAATGATTTAAATGTATGAAAAGACACGCATACAGAAACAAAGTACCCTACTCCACGCTGCATCCCGACGCAAGGCACTGGACTCGCAAGGGCAGTTCGTGGAAACAGAAAGTTGGCTACGACACGAAAGACGAGGCGTGGGAGTTTCTTGAGCAGAACCCGAAACTGAAAGCGATGGGCGAACGTCCGTATTTCTGCGAACTATGCTCTAAGTGGCATATAGGCAGACGAGCAAGAAGCTTTAGGAGGCAATGAAGAAGTATTACGAAGACAACAAGAATCAAGAACAAAGTGTTTTAAAATGAAGGTTTACATGAAGAAAAAAAATAAAAATAAACGAATACTCTACGGGTATCATAATTTGCGCGAGTTATCGGAAAGAGCTTTGCGAAATCTTGATGGAGCGATGGATAATGCCCATGATGTTGCCGTAATGCGCTATGTGTTGTTGCAGTTCGTTAATTGGTTCAAGACGGACTTTAAGGAATTGCCACTATTCAGTAAGGACCCGTTTACGGATGATGCCTGCAACGGCTTCGCGCGGCTAATCGCCAAATATATGGTAGATATTACGAAAGATAAAAACAAAGGGAAGATATGACCCACATCTACATTTCCGTACATCCCGTTAGTCATCGACTCGAATGGCGAGGATGGGGGGGGTAGTTTCTCGCCCGCCCTTCGAGCCACCGACTACAAATGCCCACACTGCATAATGATTGAATATGACTAAGAAGCATCCATTCGACGATTTTCATCAGCGCATCCATTGGAGCGGAACCTGTATCGGAACCATAACTCAACAATGGGGCAATCCTGCACCTCGTCACGGATGGAGATTAATTATTGAATATGACTGACCCTCACTATAAGCGCGGCACCACATGCAAGGACGGCAAGCTGTATGGCCGCTATCCCGACGGCTCGCTCTATCGCATCTACTCCACCACCGGCCGACCGTTTCTTCAGTTGGTGAACCGAGATGGCGAGACGTTCCTACGCATACGCCAAGCCACCGAGTTGGGCTACACCGACTGTTCCTGCCCAGGAGCTGCCGACCTAAGTTATCCGTCCTCGGCTCTGAGGCGCAGTCGCACAGTCGGGGGTGGTAAACTCGTAAACGCACTGACCGCTGCAAGTAGCGGAATCTGCGTGTTTGTTGAATTATAAATAAAAGGAGAAATGAATTATGAGTTACAATACAACGAAGATAACCGTATTTAACGACGAAAAGGATTGGTATTATGAATTTTGACTTCTACCAATATCCTCGTGGTGAGAACAGGGGAGGTAGGCTAAACACTACGATTTGTCCGACCATCACTATATGTTCATGGTCGTGCAATTGTTTTCTGATTGAAGAATATGATTAACATACAACCCTTAAATGTCTGTGTGGGAGGAATATCAGTAACACTGAATACCCGATACGAGCAACTTTGCATTGAGCATTTGATGTAACTCGCCCACTTTCCGAGGACAGGCGTAATGATTGAATACAAATAAAACAATATGATCACAAAACTCAATTTCACCGACCGCACCATCAAGAGCTATGCCATCCGCAAGCTCACACCCAAGGAGTGTTTTCGTCTGATGGGCGTTCGCGACAATGTAATCGGCACGATGCAGAGCAGCAATGCTCAAGCAGCCGAACGACTGCCCGACTGGAAGGGCAAGGGCAAACCCGAAGACATGGCTATATCTGCCTCACAACAGTACAAGCAAGCCGGAAACAGCATCGTGGTGGACGTGTTGGCTCACATCTACGAGCAACTTTTCTACCCCGCACCACCCAAGCCACGCCCAGGCGAGCAACTCACTCTCTTCGACGACCCCGAAGACTCCCTGCCCTCCCTTCCTACCACCGCAACCGACAAGAACGAGGAGAAGATATTCCTCACCACGTTCTCCGGCTACGACTCGCAGCTCATGGCAGCCGACGTGCTACGGGAGTGGCATCCCGACTTCCGATGGAAGTGCGTAGGATGGAGCGACATCGACAAATACGCCTGTCAGATGCACAACCTCGTCTTTCCTCAGTTTGCCGACTGCGCCTTGGGCGACATCACCAAGATTGACTGGCACGAAGTAAAACGCTCACTCGAAGGTCGCGAAGTGGACCTCTTCACCTATTCCTCGCCCTGTCAGGACATCAGTCAGGCTGGCAAGCAGATGGGCTTGCAGGAGGGCAGCGACACCCGAAGCGCACTGCTTTGGCGAGTGGCGGATGCCGTAGATGTGCTTCGCCCGAAGTATCTCTTGCAGGAGAACGTGGCGGCACTGGTAAGCCAGAAGTTCATGCCCGACTTCCAGAAGTGGCTCGACAAACTCTCGTCGCTCGGCTATGTGAGCCGTTGGGCGCGACTCAACGCAAAGAACTATGGTGTGCCACAAAACCGCGACCGTGTGTTCTGCATTTCCATGCGCCGTGACGTAGCCTTCGACTATCAGTTTCCCGAACCCTTCGAGCTGCTTACCCGACTGGAAGACGTGCTCGAAGAGGAAGTGTCCGACCGCTATTTCCTCAAGGACGATTCCGTGAGCAAGTTCCTCAAGGCAAACGATTCGGACAATGCCCTATTTCTTCAGTTTGATTTGCCACCAACACACGAGGCGGCAATGTTTTTGAAAACGTGGCTTACGTTGTGGATGCAAGCAGCCGATGGTTGGAAAATGACATCTACAAGTCTTCAGCTCGCCCTTTATTCAGCAAAGCAGAAAATGGAGTTGTCTTATTCCGTGTTCACGAATAAGGGAGTGGCTGCGTTATGCGATGAGTTTCAGCGGTTGTTCAAGGAGAATATGGAGAGAAAAAAGAATGGAGTGTAAGCTGACCCACGTCGCACCTCCATTCCGTCTGAATGGGGGTAGCGGACAGATGGTGAATGTTACTGACGGATGTTGTGCGACAACCATAACCACACGCTACGAGGCTATCGGATCGACCAACATCCTCACGCTCGCCCACTATCCAATGACAGTAGTATTGTATGAGTTTGAATAAAATAACCATCAATGTAGCAAATGGAGGGGGTAAACTTAGACTCGCCCACACAATAAAAGCCAACTATTATAAAATGGGAGTACGCAATTTCCTTTTTACCAAAGATGATGGTTTTGACGCTACAGGAGTAATATTTGAATATGCTTAACAAGAACGCTCGCTTAGAGACAATGTACTAACGTGGTTTCCGCCCCTCTCATGCCGCATGGATAGACACCTACAACAAGCAATTCGGGAGGGGTATCATTTACACCATTCAAGCCGGAGTGAGCAGCTGTAATCACTATTATGTCACAGTAGAATTATGAACAACCCTCGCCCCATCGTCCTCGGCTCCTACAGCCCCTCGCAGAACGGCATCATTGTGTCACCACACGGCATAGCCCTGTGTATTGCTGGGGGGGGGGTAAGGGTCACGACGTGGATAAACCGAAAATATTGATAGAGTATGATTGACCGTTCCGTCCTCGTCCACTACCGCACCGAGGAAGCAAAAGCCTTTCGCCGTGAGCATGGCGACCGGGGAGGGTGTAAATACGGCGACAAGTATCACCGCCCCAGTCCGTGGCCGTGGTGCAATTCGATAACAACAGTAACAAAAGACAACCTATTATGCTTAACATTCATCTGATACACGAAGCCAGAACCGAACACGCGAAAGCCGTGCGTCGCTTAATAGGCACTAACGACTTTCGTGATAAGGAATGGCATCTGCGTCAAGGATGTCTGATGCAATGTATAGGTACGTTTCTCACTACAGACAATCTGATTGCAATATGCTACGAATAAGAATAGCAGCCTTCCGAGGTCGCCCGTTGAATGGTTATGGTTACTCCAACATTCAGCGAATGGAGATAAACGTTGGAGGTACAACCAACACCCTCACCTCAGTAGGCAAAGACAATATGGTATTGATAACGTATGATTAACCAAATTCCTTTTGTGCAACGCACATCGCAGCTCTGCCCACGTCGGGGGTACTCCACCGCACTGTCCGCACGCTACGACGGATGGGCAGGACTCTACGACGAGCACGGACAGCACACCATTGTATTGATAGAATATGATTAGATTGCAAATCTTAAATTCTCCCTCCCCCCAAGTATGCGCCACCATTCTTACGCATTACCACAAGGAGGGAGCAGGTAATATCATACAAGGTACAAGTTCGCTCGTCAAAGCACCAGCAGTATTGATAGAATATGAATAACAGAAAAAGTAAAATCCGTATGGTATGGCGTGACGACGACTCTATCCGCTTTTACCAAGACACTCCCGACAAGCGAGGGGTGAGCGAGTTGATGATAAACAATATGTGGGGGGTAGCCTATACGATAATATCGGGAAATGTGGCAAACGTCCTCATTCCACTATAAGAGTATGAATATGACTGACAAGTATTACATCGGATGGGTACGCAGCGGCAAGGACGGCAAGGGTCTCGTAAAGAGCCGACCGCGCAAACGGATAGCCAATACCGTGACAACATCGCCACCAGGCGGCTTTGCCGACCTCGCGACGGGCTGGGCAACATCACACCGCATATAGTATATGAGTAACCAATAAAAACCAATAGACAATGAAAACAGAACCTAACGGCAATATCGTCCCTTGTGAGGCTATCACAGCCCCAGTTGACAAAAAAAAACATGCCGCTTTCGATGTGGTATCGTCAGTGGAGTGCGTCTGCGCATGTACGAAGACCAGTCAAGACGGACGTGCTTGGCAAAACGCAGCAGATGCGCGACCATTGTGACAAATTGGAAAGAGAGGACGAGCAACTGAAAACGTATATAAGAGATGCCGAAAACTGACACCACACGCACCATCGTAGTCGGCATAATGCAGACACCACCCTACACTCACATGTTCGAGAGTATTTGTCGTGTATATTCTGCCAAAGGATTAAGTCCTACTTGTCTCACACACAGTGGGGGTAATCAAGAAATTAAGGTGTTGGTGGAGCTGTAAAGCATGTCCACACCGCATATAGTATATAGATTTGAATAAGATATGAAACTGAGAATTATTCCAATGGAGGCTTATGATGGTTGTATTCCCATAACCATTTATATGGTTCAGAGATATGCCGACCACTTCCCATTCGGTAAATGGGTAAACATAAAAGGTTTTTCCGACAAGCAAAAGGCAGTGGCATTATTGTCACTATTGTATCGTTAAGACAAACAAAAATAAAACAAAAAGGAAAGAGAGAAGATAGTAATAGAACTTTGCGGCGGCAGGATGCCTGAAAAGGCGCACGATGCCGATGCAGCGTATGATGTGTTCACTAAGGAAGACGTAAAGATGTACGACGGGGAGCGTTGCGCAATACCTCTTGGTTTTAAGATACAGCTTCCGAAACATTTGGCAGCAGTTATACAGCCAAGAAGCGGCATGTCTGCCAAGGGTATGTACGCTCAACGACTGTGCGATGACGGATCTGTTAAAGAGGTGCGAATTGATGCCGATGTAAAACTCGGCTTGATAGACAGCGGCTATACTGGCGAGGTGAAAGCAATCGTAAAAACCTTTGAGATAGGCAATTCTCTGGTAGATAACATTATTATCCCAGCCGGCACCAGGATAGCGCAGATGCGCATTGTTCAAGTTCCCAGCGTGATGTTTGAAGTCGGTACGATAGAAAAAGACACGGAACGAGGGGAACACGGATTTAATTCTACTGGAACGAAATAAAAAGCGACAAACATGAACGAGATAAAAATATTTGAAAATCCTGCGTTCGGAAAGATTAGAACAGCAGGGACGAGTGAAGAACCATTATTTTGCTTGGCAGACATTTGTCGAGTATTAGGAATAAACAACGCCACAGACGTTAAGAAACGCCTGAAAGAAGATGGGGTAGATTTAATCGAGGTCATAGATTCTATGGGGCGCACACAAAGAGCACACTTTATCAACGAGCAGAACCTCTATCGTTTAATTATGCGCTCCGACAAGCCTATCGCAGAGCCTTTCCAAGATTGGGTGTGTGGCGATGTATTACCCTCAATCCGCAAAACAGGAAAGTATGGACTGCCACAGACATTTGCCGAAGCTCTGCGCCTCGCGGCTGAACAACAAGAAAAAATCGAGCGACAGCAAAAGGCGTTGCAAGAATCAGCGCATGAAATCGTTGTTTTAAATGGCGCGGTCATGCAAATGCAGCCTAAGGTCACATTTGCCGATGCTATTGTTGGAAGCAAGTCAAGCTGTCTTGTTGGGGAACTTGCAAAAGTTCTTACACAGAATGGCATTACAATAGGTCAGAACAAGTTGTTTGAATGGTTGCGGAACTATGGCTATCTTGGCAAGAAAGGCGAACGGTACAATATTCCCAACCAACAATATATCGAGCAAGGACTTTTCGAGATAAAGAAGGGTGTGCGTAGCGGAAATGATGGCGTTATGCATACAACAATCACAACAAAGGTGACTGGCAAAGGACAGTGCTATTTTATCAACAAATTCAAAAACACCTCTGGCGTAAAATAATATATAACTTAAATAAGCCGTACAAGGGCGGCTTGTAGGTGCGAATCCTACTATTGATTTTACTTGGTTTTGTTACAAAAGCTGTGTCGCAGAAATCGCGAAGCTCGCAAATTGGGAGTGGTTTTTCTTTTGTGACAACTTTTTTAATTTACCATGTACCCAATCACTGGGGAGCTTGCATGGCTTTAATGCGTGTTGTAGTCGTGAGGATTATGACGCGCATTTTTTAAAATCGCACAAATCATTTAATTTTCATTAAATATTAAAGATTTTCTATTATTTATTTTGCCATTTACTAATAAATTATTAATTTTGTGGTGTTAAAATTAATAGACAACTAAATAATAGGAGATACAACAATGAACACAATTATCAATAGAATGTGCATCTTTCACAGAAGCTTGCTTCTTACGAGGCTATAACAAGATAGTACTTATGTTGTATCTCTTCGGTGGTGATTGCTTAGGCGGTCGCTCCCGATTCTAAAGAATTTGGAGAATATGGAAGAAATAATCAAAATTACAGAGTATAACGGCAAACGTGCCGTCAATGCGAGAGAGTTACATCAGTTCTTGGAGAGCAAGCAGCAGTTTGCAAACTGGATTCAGAACCGTATCGAGAAGTATGGATTCGTTGAGAACCAAGACTTTTGCTCATTTAATAAAGTTATTAAACGAGAAACTGGTGCTACAACAATAACTGAATATGCCCTTTCCGTTGATATGGCAAAGGAGCTTTCTATGGTAGAAAACAACGAGAAAGGTCGCTTGGCTCGCAAATACTTTATCAAGTGCGAAAAGATAGCAAGAGAGGCGGTTGTGGCTTCTTATCAGATAGAAGACCCCATTAAGCGTGCCGAACGTTGGATTGAAGAGCAGAAGGAAAAGAAGGCACTCGAAGCAAAGAACCTTGAAATGCTACCAAAGGCACATTACTTCGACGAGCTTGTGGAACGCTCCCTGCTCACTGGTTTCCGTGATACCGCAAAGGAACTTGGCTTAAAGCAGTCTGAGTTCATCAAAATTCTTATTGATAAGGGGTACATCTACCGTACACCGAAAGGCGAGCTGAGACCGATTGCCAAATATACAAATGATTTATTTGAATTAAAAGATTTCAAAAGCATAAGCAGCGACCACGCTGGAGTGCGGACTTGGATAACAGTCAAAGGAAAGAAGGTATTTCAACTTCTGTTTGGTCGGAAGGCATAAAGTTGCTGGTTCTTAGCAAGAAAGCTATTAAATGCTATTAATATCAATTTATTTCTATTAAAACAAAAAATAGTTGGAGAATAATTTGGTAGTTCGCAGATTTCTTTATAATTTTGTGGCGTCCTACATATTCAAAGGCGGTGATATAGCCGCAAACACAATCAGTTGGCGGTATTTTTTACCACCAATCGAAACATATCGGTATCGTACCCCCGTGTGAAACGTTAATGCATTCACTGCCTTTGAGGTGTAGGACAACGGGAAAGGCGATACCGTTTTTATTGCCGATAACTTTCAAATGTCCTACAATGAAAGAAATTAAAAAATTTAATTCTCCAATGTTCGGAGAACTTCGTGTAACACGAAATGAGAAAGGCGAATTACTTTTCTGCCTTAAAGATGTATGCAACTCACTCGGGTTGCAAGTTGGCGCAACGGCTAAACGGTTGGGAGGAGACATTAATTCAACTAATGTCTCGTCTATAACTGTATTGGATGCGAATAATCATGGACAACAAATGTACTTCGTCACCGAACCCGACCTCTACCGTTGCATCTTTCAATCTCGCAAGCCTACAGCTCGCAAGTTTCAAGATTGGGTATTCAACGAAGTGCTGCCTTCGCTTCGCACAACAGGCGCATACGTTGTGGCTAAAGAAGAAGATTGCGAGGAAGACATTATCGCCCGTGGCTTGATAGCAGCTAAGGCGGCGCTCGCACGCCGCGAGGAGCGCATTAAAGAACTTGAAGAACAAGGTCGGCGGCAGGAGTTTGTTATCGAACAAAAGGACGCACAAATTGATGCGCAAGACAAGCAGATTAAAATCGCAGCACCTAAAGCGGACTACTACGACAAAACACTTGCGTCTACGAGTTGCATGACAACAACACAGGTGGCTGACGATTTGCATATAACCGCTCATACTCTTAATCGCAAGCTACAAGAAATAGGTATAATCTACTCGCAGTCAGGTCAGTGGCATCTAAAGATGCCGTACAAGAAATGGAACCTGGCAGGCACACGCACCTACAACTACCAATCAAGCAACGGCGAGGTGGTAACGAGAGTAACGCTTGTATGGAATCAGCGTGGCAAGCGTTTTATTCTCGCGCTTTACAATAACAATTTTGATGTAAAGCGAGCTATCGCAGAGATAAAAGGTGACATATCAAACAAGTAACACAACCAAAAAAATAGAGTAGATTATGAACAACAATAAATCAAACGAAAACGAAACAACCTACAAGGTAAGCAAAACCACAACCAATATGCTCAACATCCTACGCGAGTTTGTAAGTTGGCAGGATAAGGCTATAAGCCTGTTTGAAGGCAAGGAACAGGGTGACGAAGTTATAGAAGCAACGGTCGCGACATTTGACAGTATAAAAAGAGCTATCGCCGCCAACGTTGAGCAGAACCTTTGCAACTTGCAGAGTGACAGGATTTAAACCAAGACAAACATTAAGCACGGAGTACATCGCATTAAGTTACGGTGTGCTCCGTTTTATTTTGCTTATAATGCATCATTTTCGCAGCCTGTATAAAGTTATAAACACCAACAAAAACAGCCCAGCAAACCAAAGAAAAACGCCCAATAATAAAATTGTTTACACAGCTTTTTTAAAATTCTTTACACACATTCATTTATAAAGTAATTTTGTGTTAGATAAAATTTTCCATTAACGTAAACAGAATAAAGTATGACAATTAAAGAGAAAGTGCTTGCTTCTTGCAAAACGTCGTTCGCGAAGTACGGTTTGAAGAAGGATGAACTTGCAAAGCTGGTAGACCAGATTGTCGCAGGTCGTGGTTTAACAGATGAGTCAACAGACGAGAATGTTACTGAAGCTATTACAGCCGTGGAGCCGTATGTTGGTATGATGCAAGCGGCGTTCAATAGAGCCGTGAGCGAAACAACGAAGAAGTACGAAGGCTGGGTAGACCCAAAGGCTACTCCGACACCTCCGACAAAAACACCAGCTCCTCCAGTTCCGCCAACAACAGAAACTCCGCTTACAGCCGAAGCTGTGGCGAAGATGATTGCCGAGGTAAAGAACGACCAGCAGAAGGCTGTAAACGAGGCTGTCGCAGCCGCTCTTGCTCCGTATAAGGAACGCGAGGAGCGCACAAGACTCGCAACGTTGCTGCAAAGTAATGAGAAGCTAAAGAACGTGCCCGAAGTATTCCGTTCACGCTATCAACTCGACAAAGAGGAAAACCTCGACAGTGTTGTGGAGCAGATTAACAATGATTTCACAGAAATGAAACAAAAGCTTGTCGCAGATGGAATATTTGTTTCTGCGCCGACAACAAGTACTCCGCAGTCTGAGCAGGATGATTTTATCAAGCGCATGGAAGGCTTCGCGCAGCGTAACGCTCCCAAGCCTGAGGGCGCATCGTAATCTCAATATATAGCAACAACTAAAATTTTTAATTATGGCTTATAAAGGAATGTTTTTCAAGAAGGTAAAGCCGACAAGTATCAAGGAGGCTTCTTGGTGGGAGGAAATGTGTGTCCGCAGACAGGGCGGTTATGACCTCGACCAGAGCAATCTTCCAGCTGGCTTGAAATGGCTTCCTAAGGGCGCTGTTGTAAAGCTTGGCACTGGAGGCAAAGCAGTTGTTATTAAGTCAGCAAAGGTAGCGGAAAAGGCAGCAAGCGCGGCTAAGACCGTCAAGCTCTCAGCAGGCTCTCTTTACAAGGAAGGCGACACAATCGGCGGCAAGAAGATTGCTTCTATTGTAAGAGCAGAAAGTGGCGACACGGTAACTCTTACAGCTGGACTTGATGCAGAGCTCGCAGAGGGTGCTGTTGTTACTGACTACGACAAGAGCAAGGATATTCTTCTCGGCTTTGCATACGCGACAAAGGAGCTTGACCCCGATGCTGCGCAGGTCGTAGAGCCGACTCTGCGTGTGATGGAGGTCGAGGAAGACTCTCTGCCCTACCCGATTAACAGCGACATCAAGGAAGGCTTGAACGCAAACGGCATCGCTTTGTTTAAGATTCAGTAGGTATTAACACAGGATAACTTTAAAAATATAGAAAAGGTATGAATAGTATATTGAAGCAGCTATTAGACCCTAAGTCTTTTCAGACCTATATTGACAAGAACATGAAGACTTCAACATACAAGGCTTTGTGGAAAAACGAGATCAAGCAGGTAGACTATTGCGCAGCCAAGGTTTATCAGGCTAACCTCGCTGAATACACAGCTGCAATGGTTGGTTCTGTTATCGCCAAGAACGCTGAAAGACCTGTTCATCACATGCCCGATTTCGGTCAGCTCACAGGTTCGGTTGGTCGCTACGGTGACGAGTGGGAACTCGACAACGACTACCTCGACCAGATGCACCAGCTCGAGGGTCGCTATCGTGATGTTCAGGGTCGCAACTATACGCAGGCGCAGCTTAATGCGCAGTACGACAAACTTATTAAGTTTTCTTTCCGCCCGTTTGAACGTGCGGTCGTTGCTCCGCACAAGCGTCTTGATATGCTCTACTATGAAGGTCTTTACTTGGGCACACAGACCGTCTCTCGCACGAACAATGCTAAGGCAAACGTGTCTTACACCTTTGACCTCGGCATTAAGCAGCTCGCCGTTACAGCATCATGGGGCGAGGAAACTGCAACTCCGTTCGCGGACATCAAGAAGCTTAAGGACGAGGCAAAGGCTCATGGTCGCAAGATTCTCAAGCTCCGTATGTCTGAAAACACATTCTACAAGATGTGCAAGGCTAAGGAGATAAAAGACACCTTTAAGCTCAACCTTGGCACGGTACAGCTCAATCCAGCGGTTCCGATGCTCACAACAGAGCAGGTAAACACTTATCTGCGTTCTATTTTGCTCCCGACAATTCAGATTGACGAAGACCAGTTTGTGACCCTCGCCGACGGCACGACACACAACCTTATTGCGGATGACCGCGTGGTTGCTCAGTGCGCTGAAAGTGTGGCTATTATGAAGATTTCGGACGCATTGGAGCTGGCAGACCCGATTCCAGGCGTTTCTTACTCTTCGCACGACGACAACCTCGTTGGTTACTGGCGTGACAAGACTGGCTATCATATCAACTATGATATGTGGGCGCAGCCTGTATTTAACGGTCTCAATGACCTCTATATCCTCAAGACTACGGTATAATCGTAGCCTTGGGGTAAAATTTAAAAGATGTAGTAGTAGTTATAGTTGTAGTATTAAGACAAGGTAGCATGACAATCTCGGAAGCCATCGCAAGCGAAATTCAGCCTTTCTCAACGTCGGACGAGGCGTTGGAGAAGATGTTTATCGACGCTGCCGATAAATTCGGTGCCTCGGAAAGCGTCGATGACGCATACAGTGTGGCTGTAAAGAAGCCTGTAGCGTATGCTGCAATGCGCATACTTTACAAAATGCGTACACTTTCAAGCGAGAATGTGGGCGGTGTATCACAAAGCTACAAGAGCGATGACGAACTGATTGACGATATGATAAAATCTATTGCCAAGGACGCAGGATTGAGTGCTGACCTTGTTCTTAATACAGACTCTGATAGCTATTGGTTGCAAAGTGTAAAGGTTTGGTAAGGAGGATGGATGTATGAACTTTGAGGATAAACTGCAAGTACAGCTCAAAATATACAACGTTGGGTATGTTCAAATAGGTAGCGTGTTCTACGACATGAAGGATAGCGGAGAACCAGACTTTGATGTTAAAAACGAAAATGTCGGCAGCGGATACGATGCGCAGGGCAATCCGATTGAAGCAACGGCAACACGCTTTCTCGATTTTGGCAAATGTCTAATCTTTCCGAATACAAAGGCAAGCCTTATCACGTTGAATGATGGCAGTAAGTATCAATACGCCTACGAGGTGATAGCACCGCTGTCAAAGCAGAAATACAAAATGCTGCCAACGGAAGGGGATACTGTAAAAATAATGAAAAAAGACGGCACAATAGAAAAGGAGATGGAAGTCAAAGGGTTTGTTACCCTTAAACGACGCTATTTGAAATTGTGGCTATAAAACGCAGGGTATGATAATAGGTGACGACGCTGTAAGCGCGATGTACGAATACATTTGCAATAACCTGCCGAATATAGGAGTTGAAAAGGGTAACGTTTTTAAATATAAACGACCCAAAAAGCTTGATTCGGACAGTTATATTGTTATTAATCACTTGCCGTTTGTACACGAAAGTGAGATAGAAAACGGCATGATTAACGTAAACGTGCATGTGCAAAAAACAGCCTCTGATGAACCGAATACAAAGAAACTTACAACGCAAGCGAAAGCAATTCTTGCCTTGTTCGAGAATAGCACATACCTTGGCGGTGCATATTTTGACAGCTATTCTGATTCTCTTCCTACAGAGGACAACGATAATACATACTATATCAATCTGAAATTCAAAGTAACGTATAACAACTTAAAGAAATAAAATATGGCAAAAACAGGCAAAGACGGCGTGTATGGCATTGACGAGTTTGCAATCGCTACCCCTGCGGAAAATGGTGCTTATCCTACCAGTTTTCCATTTAAATTTAAGGCTATTGTACAGGGCTCTTTGAGCTTTAACGACAACGCGGCATCTACAACAGACGTTGAAATCGAAGACTCAGAAGACCCGTACGCAGTATTAACCTCTTCGGCTGCAACCAAAGGTTTTACGGTTCAGACATACGACATGTCTCCTGAAACGTATAAAGAGATCCTTGGTTTTACTTCAACTGACCAAAAATGGAACAACGAGCAGCCAACAGAAACACAGGTATTCAAAGCTGTACAGATTAAGACAAAGGTACTCGACGACATCCCTGCAAAGGTGTTCCAATGGGCAAAAATGAAGCTTACTGTCACCCGTAGTGGCTCTATTGGCAAGACCGGTCTTCCAAATCTTAACATTGAATTCCGTCAGATGGCAGTAATGGATGCAAGTGGCGAGAAGGTTTCTGGTCATCGATGGGCATACCTCGAGGACGTTAAGACAGATGTCGAGAAAAAGCTTTAAGTATTTGCATAGGTTATATAATTTCAAATCGTTAATTAGCGGCGAGGCAAGGAGAAATTCTAAGCCGCGCCGCCTTTATTTTAAGCATACAACTATATGAAAACATCAGAGAAAAAACATGTAGCGGAAACGCTCATGGAAAAGTCAACAAAGATAAAGGTCGGCAGGTTTAGTTTCGAGGTTAAACCTTTGACATTTATGCAGATTTATGAAATGGCTGCCGTTGCAAACGACATTAAAAAGCCAAGCTGGAAGCCCGGCGACAAAATAAATGTGTTGCAAGAAACTATCGCACACGGCAACGATGCTCGCCTTATGTGTGAAATATTTGTTATTTGTGCGTTTAGAAAGACATGGAAGCGTTGCCTTTGGAGGCGGTATATAACCAAGCGTCTTAATGTCAATGCTTTCAATGACCTTATTCAATTTGTAAGTCATTCTTTTAATGTAAATTTTTTCTTAACCTCTATAACTTTCCTCACCCAAACGATAGCAATGACAGAGCCGACAACGACTCGCCATGGGCAATCATCGGAGGAGTAATGAAATACTTTCGTATGAGTTACGAGGAGGTCGTATTTAATCGCTCATACATCAACATAATTCTTCTTAATCGCTCAATACCTTCATGGGATAACCCAGACAAAAAAGAAGATGAAGGTAGCGGAAAGGAAGAAATAGGCACTTGCAAACCGATAAACAAATCAATACACGCATCAGATTTCTTTATGAATATGATGGGATAACACTATATATATTATGGCAGAAGAAATACTTGGTATAAGCGGACAGATGGATATTTCCGATATCCAAAAGTCATTCGACACTTTATTTGGAAATCTCGACGAGCTCGGCGTAAAAACGGACAGCCTTAGCGCACGAATGACAAAAGCGTTGAACGATATTGCACAAAGTTCCGATGTAAGCAACAAAAGTACACAGCAAGCATTTAAGGAGCTTAATGCGATAATATCCGAGGCGCAGGAGAAGCTGACAACAACGCCTAAAAAGATTCAAGATGTTTCTTTGGAATTGTCAAACGCAGCAAAAACGGTCGAAACGCTTAAAGATAGACTTTCGCAAGCGACGGTCGGAACAACAGAGTGGAATACGGTTACTCAAATGCTTGAAAATCAAAACAAGACTGTCGAACGACTCAAGGCGCAGTATTCCGCATTAACAAACACTTTTTCAGACGCTCAAACAGCCGCTAACGTGCTCGGTACAACAATGGGTACTGTCAATACTGTTAGTTCTCTTTCAAACGCAGCTACTGGCGTTAATGCAGGGCTTCACGTCGGCGTGGCGGCAGCCGTGGGTGCTGAAAGTGTGGCACACGCAGCCAATGCGGAAAAAATTGGAGTTGAAACGCAGGCAGTAAACGACAACACGCAAGCGTTTCAAGAAGCAAATGAAACAAGCAGACAACGAACAGAAACGGCAAATGCAGAAGCGATAGCACTCGACAAGTTGTCTGAACAAGTGTTGCAAGGCAAAGCAAGCGAAGAGGAGTATATAAAAGCCAAGGAGAGCGCGGAGGAGCGTTACCGTCAACTAATGAACGAGCAAGCGGAATTGCTCGAAAAGGAGAAAAAAGCAAGAGAAGAAGCAAATACTTTTAAGGTTGTGGACGGTAATATCGTCAGTGGTGACAACGATATGAACGCACGTGCCGCTGATGCACTTTTGGAGCGTGCTGCAAATATTAGAAAAGAAGCCGACGAAATAGCAAATAGCTTAAATCGACTTTCCGAGGCGTACACATCAACGACACAAACAGCACAAGCTGAGCAAAAAAAAGAAGAAGAAAGCACAAACAAAACGCTTGACGCAATACGAGCAAAAGAAGATGAACTAAAGAAGCTCAACGAACAAGTGGAGCTAATGAAGGCGCACCATGCAAACGGATGGGGCGGCGACTTCTTTACGTCTATGCGCAAAGGCGAAAATCCGCTTAACGTCATAAAGGACTATTTCGCTGAAGGTAGCGCAATCAAGGAAAAGCAACAGCAAATTGCCGATATTACAGCAGAGCTTGAAAAATTGCGCACGGCAGCAGACGAAACAAAAACATCTACTACCGATATTTGGAGTGGAATGTCAAAAAACGACATTACAAACTCTATACAGGAAAACATTGCGCAATTAAAGATACTCAAAAGCGAGTATTCCGAAATTGCCCAAGTTTACGGCAAAGACAGCGATAAGGCGCAGGCAAACAAGGAAAAACAAGAAGAAATAACTCGCGAAATAATCCAAAGCAAGGAAAAGCTGCGCGAAATGGGCACATCCTATGAGGATGCGACCAAAGAAGCTAAAAAAACCGCGAAAGAAACCCAAGGTATCGGCAAGGAGGCAGAAAAATCTTCGTCAAAGGTTAAAGGTATATTTGGAGGGCTTAAAAGCTCTTTTAGCGGCTTGATGAAGGGCGATTTCTCGGGTTTGTTTAAATTCGTTGGAAAGATTGGAGTTTGGGGCGCTGGCATTGCAGCTGTAGGAAAAGGCTTATTTGAATCGTCTAAAGCGGCAGAGGCGTTTCGTGTAGCCTTACAGCCCTTAGACCATTACATGGATACCGACAAAATAAAAGATGTCCGTCAGAATATCTTAGCATTGACGGCGACAACAACGAAATCGTGCGCAGACATGGCGAACGCTGCTTTGCAGTTTGTAAAGGTATGGGATGGACTTAAAGATGCGCCTGGTGCTCTTACTCAAATGATAAAGAGTGCGAATGAATACGGAGCATTAACTGGGAAAACCTCCGAAGAAGGTGCGAAAGCCATTTCTAAAATGGCTTCCGAATACCACATGACGGCACAGGAGGCTTCGGAAATGAGCAATATCATAGCGTCTGCGTCAAAACATTCGGTAAGTTCATTTGGGGAAATGTCCGACGCTATCGCTTCCGCTGGTTCAACAGCGTCACTGTATGGCATAGGCTTTAAAGAAATGGCTACACTGATTGGCTATTCAAGCGGACAGTTCGGCGACGCAAACAAAGCAGCATCCAAATTTTCAATGCTACTTATGAGCATGTCGAAACTGCAAGACAAGTACAACCCGTCAGTAGTTGGCATGGTTACAGCTCTGAAAAACCTTAAAGATGCTTATGAGAGAGGTGAGAATGTTGCGTCTAAATTCATGGCTCGCAACAGATCCGTGGCGATGTATTTTATTAAAAATGCGGATGCGATTGAACAATACGGGGAAAAACTGGAAGATGCTCATGCGAAAAACGAACTCCTTAGCGACTTAAGCTCTCGCGCTTCCACAAATTTGAAAGCTTTAAACAATGAATGGAATGGCTTTTTAACAGGTCTGAATGCCAATCTTACGCCAACTTTGACAAACATACTAAAATTCTTTAGACGTATTCTCGAAGGAAGTCAGCAGACCGCATCACAGTTAAACTACTTGAAGAACTACGACAAGATACATCCAGGGAGCAACAAGGATGTGGACTACACGGGAAAAGTAGCGAGCAAATGGTATCTTAGCGGTTTTACAGAAGCACAGCTATCGGCACAGACAGCTGCGTCAATGAGAATGGGAAGCCAAAAAGAAAATACGAAATCTTTTACAGAACAGGAAGAGCAACTTAACAAAATATTTGATAGGGCATACAAAAAAGCTCGCGACAAATATAAGCCAAACCCTAAAAAGGGCTACAAAGGCATTAGTGCCGAAGGTATGTTTAACGCAGGTATGAATGCTGTTAAAAATGCTATAAAAAACGACCAGCAAGCTTTTTCGGAGTTCGGGAATGCATTTACATACAATTATTTCTACAAAGAGAAAAAGCGAAACACTCTCGCGTTAAATCAAAAACCCAACAATACAAATACCGATTTAGGCGGCGGTTTCGGCGACGACAAAGGCGAAGAAGCACGCAAATATCGCGACCAGCAAGCAGAGCTTCAAGCTAAAGAAGAAGCACGCAAGCGCAAGGAGAGATGGGAATTGTATGTTGCGGAAGAAGAAAATGGTATAGTAAAAGAAAAGGATGTTGCCGAAAAGGAGCGCCGTCAAAGAGCGCTTGATTTTGAAAAAAAGATGCATCAGCTTGACGAAGAAGCAGAGCAGCTTAAGCAAAAAAACATCGATACAGCGAAGGCTAACTATGAGAAAGACCCAGCGAACAAGAAAAAAGAGGGTTTTTACGCATTAGGGCTCGACAAGAAAGTTGGTCTTACAAGCGAGCAGCAGAAGTATATACAGACTAAAAAGGACACGCTCCTTGTTGAAAACGCCGAAAGCGAACGAAAGTACTTAAGAGAACAGTTGCAATATTACTACGACTATCTTAAAGAGTTTGGTTCTATTCAGGAACAGAAGTACGCTATTGCAAAGGAATACGACGAAAAGATAGCTAAAGCAACATCGCCAAATCAACGAAAACTTCTCGAAGAGCAGAAAAAATCAAGTCTTGCAAACGTTGAGTTGGAAGCGGTAAAGCAAAACATCGACTGGGGAAGCGTTTTCGGTGACTTCGGAACGATGTTTAAAGACCAGCTGGAGCCCACAATCAAATCGCTCAAGCAGCTCGCCAGCAAAACAGAAAATGTCGACGAAAAGAAAACGATATGGGAGCTTGTAAGTAAGCTGCAAAAAACTGGCACGCTGTGGGATAGCGATATTTTCGTAACTATATCAAACGACTTAAAGACATACCAAGAAGCTATGCGTAGCTACGCTGAAGCTCAAAAAAAGGAGCAAAAGGTAGCAGACGAACTCACGGAAGCCGAGGAACGTTTAAAAAACGCCCAAAAAAGCGGCAACGAAAAAGATATTCTTGACGCATCGGCAACTGTCGACAAGTTAAAGAATCAAATGTCCGAAGCAGCTGACGCTACAAAAGGAAACAAAGATGCTGTCGTTAAGGCAACGACCGACTTACAAACGTCTTCTCAGCGAGCTATTAATCAATTTCAGCAGCTTGAAAGCTGTTTGTCTGGTCTTACAAGTGGAACATTAAAAGGAATTGGCGATGCACTCATGGGGCTTGATAAACTGTTCGGCGGTAAAGCTACGGACAAGGCTGCAAGCAGCTTGGTTAAAATGACGACAGAACTTTTTGGCAGCAACAGCAAACTGTCTAAAACACTTACAAAGGTGCTTGGCGAAAGCGGCATGACTGGCGAAATAGTATCTGCTGCTCTTGGCATTTTAGATATACTTAAAGATGGTGTGGAAAACTTAGTATCAAGTCTTATAGACACGATATTAGGAGCTGTAAATGGCTTGATAAAAACAGCCCTATCTCCAAAAACGGTTACTGGCATACTGAAAAGTGTTTTTGATGGAGTAACAAGCATTTTTGACACACTTTCTTTTGGCACAATAAGCAACATCTTCGGGGACAACAGCGCTAAGATGGAAAGCAAAATTGACAAGCTAAACACAAGCAATGAGGCTTTGAAGATGTCAATTGACAATTTGAGAGATAAGATAGAGAAGTCAAATTCGCTCTCCGAAATCCTAAATGCGCAAAACAAAAAGGAAAAGCAGACAAAGGAGCTTGAACAGAACACCTCTAAGCAGATGATTTACGAAACGTGGAAGCACGGCGCATGGCGTTCCAACCTTGCTGCATCCGTTGAGGACAACAAAGGGTGGAAAGATGCGATGAAGCAAGTTTCTGCTATTTTGGGCAAAAAGGTTAAAACGAGCGGTGACTTTCTTTCTTTGAGCGCAGAGGAGATGCAAAGAATTATCGACAGTGACAACGGAGCAGAACTCTGGGCGAAGATTCTTAACGAGTACAACAAAGAAGGTGGCAAAGGTGGTCGTTCAAGCAAACTGAGCGACATGCTGAATCAATATGTCAACGACTTCGGTAACGTTGCACAAGATATGGCTGACGAGATAAAGGAAAAGCTTAACGGCATTTCTTTTGACAGCATGAAGGATAGCTTTATAAGCGCGTTGATGGATATGGATAAGAACGCCGAGGACTTTGCCTCCGACTTCTCTAAGATAATGCAACAGGCATTGCTTAATCTTAGCGTTGATGAGCTAATCAACGGCAGTAAAAACAACCCAAACGGCGACAGTTTAAAAAAGCTGTATGACGACATGGCAGAAGCTATGAAAAATGAAACGTACAAGTCAAGAGCCGAAGAATTTGCACAAAGACAGCAGAAACTTCTCGAGCAAGGCATGAAAATGCGCGACGAGCTGGCTCAGTTTACTGGCTATGGGGAGCAATCTTCTCAGTCGGCGACCGGCAAGGCTATCGAGGCTATAACAGCCGACCAAGCAAGCACATTGATTGGCATTGGCTACGCTTTACAAAGCGCCATCGAGCAAGGTAATGCTACACGCGAAAACATACACTCTAATGTTGAAGTGATTTGTAGCTATCAAATGCTGATGTCAGACAACATATCCGAAATACGAGATATGCAATATCAAGGCTTGAATCAACTGCAACAGATTGCAAAAAATACCGAGCCTATCACGGGTATAAACGAAAACATCGCGAACATGTACAAGTTAATGAAGGAGAGAATTTAATATGAAAAATCAAGCATTTATAAAGCTTTTGGGCGAAGACGACACGAAATATGTCGACCTTAATGAGTTTGGCGTTACCCTCATACGAGGGTGGCGCGAAGCTCTGCTTACTCCAGCACCCGTAAAAAGCTACGTAAGCAATGACAGTCGGCTTGAGCACGGTATCTCGATGGTTGCAACAGCGGACTGCGCCAAGGTAAATCAAAGAGAGATAGATTTGCCTATGTTTTTGGAGGGTGAGACAGAGGATGATTATCTTGATAAGCTGGAAAAGCTCTTTAATAAGATAGCTTACAGCGGAGAGATTTGCATGAAAGTGCCCTGTTTAAAACGAGTTTTCAAATTTGTTTATTCGCAATGTTCAAAATTTGGAGATTACGGCTTAAAAAAGGGTAATTTTACACTAAAACTTATCGAACCAAACCCCAAAGATAGACCAAAGATATGATAAATATATACGATCCCAACGGCGATATTCTAATGCAAGCCATTGTCGCCAAAGATGCAAAGAGAGAAGAAGAATTGTCAAAATCCGATTATATATCTCTGTCGTTCAATGCGGTTGAAAAAATCGCATTGCCAATGGGTGCGTATATAGAACACACGTATTATATTGACAAAACGAGAAGTGTAACACAAAAATTTATGCTTCTCGAACCTTATACGCCTACACAGGCGGATGAAATGTCATGGAAATACGCCATGGAATTTCACCACCCAAAGATGCAACTTGGTAAAATACCGTTTTACATTAAAACCAAAAACTCTCAAAATGAAGATATTAATCAGACAATTTGGAGTTTTGTTGGTACTCCACAAGACATAATGGGAAAAGTGTGCAACTTTCTCAACAACGACATAAAATTTGGCAAATGTGGATGGAAAGCAATATTATCTGAAACGGTAAAAAACTCCCTAAGCGTAAGTTTTAGCGATAATGATGTCTTGTCGGCTTTAAGTGCAATCTCTAACGCTGCTGGAGATGAATGCGAATGGCATATTGACTACGACGACGAGATTATTTACCTTGGCAAGGTGGCTATTGAAAGCGCAGAAAAATTTAAATTAAGTGTCGGTGAAAACGTGGGCGTTCCCTCCGTTACAGAAAGTAGCGACGGATATTATAATGCTTTCGCGGTCTTTGGCGGTACACGCAACATTACGCAGGTCAATGATAAAAATGAAAATGTTTCGTCAGGCGATATAAGATTGCAACTCGCCAAAGGTGATGGTTTAATGGTTATTGATGGCAGTCCTGTGCAATTTAGCATAGACGAGTTCTCTGTTATGGATTTGCGTACGGACAAAACATTGCCTAAATTTACAAAGGTGCTGAATTTTCCTGATATTTACCCATCTCTTGACACCTACGTTTACGATGTGCGAGGACGCAAGAAGTATGTACTCGACCCACAAACGAACAAGCCTATAGTGTTACGCAAAGACGAGCAAGGCAACGTGCTCGAATACAAAACGTTTACGGTTTGGTTTATGCGTCTGGCTTACTGCACAAAGAACAAAGAAGCGGACAAGCAAGCTGTCAACAGCACGGTTAAAGACGGCGTTACATATTATTGGTACGATTTTGTAATTACGGATGATTTAAAGATTAACGGAAAGAATTTATCTTGCTCGTTTGAACCCAATTTTGAAGAAGGAGCGTTGTCAACGCCTCTTGCTGGCAGGGGAACGAACGGCGATTATGTTGGCTTTGAGCTAACATATCACACGAAATCAAAAACCTCGCATGATTATGACGATTGTTCAACTGGCAATTTTAACATCAAACGAGGCGATTATGAAATAATACATCAAGAGGATAACAATATCATAATACCGACGAACGAGGAGCAGTTGATAATACCTAAGGGCAAAGCTTTGCCAACATTTGAGTGTAATAAGGTAGTCCTGTATAATATTGCTATGGCGGATGTCTATAAGGTGTCGGCACAGGAAAAGCTCTTGGAAGCTGCGAAAAAGGATATTATACTCGCGCTGGCAGACACAAATAACTACACCGTCAAGTCTTATCCGCATGTATTTAAAGCCCAAAAGCCAAGATTGCAAATTGGGCAGAGCGTTTCACTTTTAGGCAAAGGGCTGCGACTTGATACTCGTGTTTTAAAACTCTCAACAAACTTGGATTTCGATTATATTCAAGAAATAACGGTTGGAAACAAGGTTATAAAAGGCGCTGTTTCGCAATTAAAAGAAGACGTACAATCAATAATCGCTAACGGCGGCGGCAGCGGCAGTGGTGGCGGTTATAGCGTCGCGCAGTTCGAATCGCTTGTATCAAAATACGGTATCAAACACTTTCTTTCAAAAGAATTTGCTGATGTCGCGCAAGAGATAATTAGCTTTGCAAAGGGTCTAAAATTAGGCAAGGAAGCAGCAGACAACCCTCTCGGCATCTCCTCTGACGGCATCGCCACCCTCAGAGAGGTTGTGTCGGCTGCTTTCCGTTCGGGTGCGCTCGGCTCTGGCTTTAAGCTTGGTGATTATAACGGAAGTGGTGACAGTTACTTGGAGGTAGACCGCCTGCTTGTGCGCAAGGCTGCGGAGTTCGTAAGGCTCGTAATCCGAGAGCTTCAAAGCGTAGGTGGCGAGATTGTTCTGTCGCCTGCTGCTATGCAGATTAGCAATGTGGTCTATTTTGAGAAGGGTGTGTATCTTCCCGAATATGAAGCTCTTCCTCTGCGTTACAATGTTTACCGCTGCTACTTCTCACAGAAGAAAGGCGACGAGGAGATAGAAAACCAGTTCGTCGAGGACGACCTTGTGCGCTGTCAGACGTTCAACGTCAAGGAGGGCGTGAATGAGAACGTGAAGAACAGATACTACTGGCGTAAGGTGTACAAGGTAGGCAAAGATTTCATTGATGTGTTGGCTGATTTCTGCGATACTGGCAGCGATATTCCGCAGGCAGGTGACGAGCTTGTACAGATGGGCAATACGACGGACACAGCTCGCCAGTCGGTCGTTGTTTTGTCGGCATACGGAGCGGATGCGCCATCATTAAAGATGTACGAAGGCGTAGATAGCTACTCGTTAGAAAACAAGGAGGTCTTTGTCCTGTCACGTCAGGAGATGTTCGCCATAGCCGATAAGTTTAGGTTCGTTACGCGCAAGGCTAATGGTGAAATAAAAAGCACGCAGTCGTTTGCGGAGCTTGTAATGTCCGTAGATGGGCTCAGAACAACGGTCAACAGCAACAAAGAAGAGCTTGACGGCGAGATAAAAAGCACGCAGTCGCAGATAACACAGACCGCAAATGATATAAGAACAGAGGTTAGGAGAGACTACTCTACCAAAAAGGATGTAAACGACCAAATAGCAGCGGTTAGCTCTTCTATAACACAGACCGCTACACAGATAGCGATGAAGGTGGGCTACACTCTTGCCGAGCGACGTAACCTGCTCGTCGGCTCGTTGTTCCGCAAGCAAGGCGAGGGTTTCTTTCTTCTACGCTCTAAGATATATCGCACGTCGGCGCATGAGGGTGCTAATGTGATATTCGCACCAGAAGCTAAAGCAGGCGGTGTGCAATGGGGTGGAGCGGCGAACTCTCGCAACATACATGTCACTAAGGACAAAACGTACACACTGGCGTTTTGGGCTCGCACAAAGTCAGCCAAAGTAGAAGTTGTGGGCGAGACGATATGGCACAGCTCGGCAACCGACACGTCGCGACCAGGTGGATATACCGGTCCTAACGGCAGTGCGAATTTAGGCGTAGTAACGATAACGCCAAGCAACGGATGGTATCTCTACCAGAAAACCTTTACCGTTGCAGCGAACGCCACTTATGAGTGGATTTCCGTGGCGTGTCTAAAGGCTAACGCATCTACTGCGAGTCAGCAGGTATACATCGCCCACCCTATCCTCATAGAGGGTACTGCGGAGGACTTTGTGTGTTGGAGCGCATCGCCTGACGATTACGACTACATCGGGGGCAATCTTCTCGACAACACGCGCACGTTCGCCAAATCCGGCAATCTGATGCGAATGGATGCGTCAGTGGTCACTAACGAGTCGTACAACAACGGATGCTCGGTAATATATGCCAACGCAGCCTCCAAATACATTGAGATGGCGCAGTGGAGCGTTAGTTCTATCATCAAGAAAGATGAGGACTACATATTATCCTTTATGGCAAAAGGTTCCGGCAGCATCGACGCATACATGTGGAGTGGTTCTAATCTAAGCATATTCGCCGAAGACAGCGAGCGCGATACAACAACGAGCAACGCCGACGGAGGTCGTCGCTTCTCTCTCACAAGCGAGTGGAAGCGTTATTGGGTACACTGGCGTTCTGAGGGCACTGGCATACCTAATTATGTCTTAATCCGTTGTTTGCAAGGCGGAAAGGCGTGGGTGACAATGCCGAAGTTGGAGGTGGGTGCAACTCCTACCGACTGGATAGAGGGCAAGAGTGGTTTTATCGAAGACAGTGGTATTGCTGCAAAGATACTGCGCACGGGCATCGACATCGAGAACGGCAAGATAACGGCAACGGCGGACAAGTTCGAGATTCGCAACAATAGCGGCGAGACAACCGCAAGCGTTAATGAGAAAGGTTTGTTAGAGGTTGGCGCAGGTCTGTTTGGCGGTTTTGTCAAAAAGAAAAAGACAATTATTACACCAGAGAACATAGACCAATACCGAATACCCGCAGCTTCCTTAAGCGTTGTATTATTCGACTTTACTAATGCGGGCTCGTTCGTGGAGTTTCAAGGTGATTTCAATAATTACTTTAAATCCTCGCAGGTTGATCTTGTATTGCCATTCAACAATCCTAAAGATAGTTTGAATAGTCTTCATGGCGTGTCAACCGACGAAGCGTTACAATATGTTGGACAAACACTAATAATCAAGAATCGCGCAAACGTTGCATTCGTTGTACATGGAGGAGGTATAATAAACAAAAGAGGAACAACGACCTCAACTGGAACTCTAAAAGTCAATGAAATTTCCTCAAATGAAAGACTTATCACGACTTGCGAGGTTACGACTACTTTTGGCAATTCTACGAGTGGAGCTAACCCCAACCGCTTAACCGCCGTAGGGTGGAATGGAAATATTTATGGTTAAATATAAAGTACAACAATAGAACACAAAATAATATGAAGAAAATAGTTAGAGGCAATGATTTTACGTTGCGCATACCGGTAAAAAAAATAGTCAATGGTGAACAGGCATCGTTTCCGTTGACTGATTGCACCGATATCGCGGTGCACGTCGTTAGCAAGTACAAGCGTACCGCACTCCCCTACACCATCGACAAGGAGTCTAATGATGTGCTCTTGGCTGACGTTGACGGCACGACACTATCGTTAGGCACTTACGCCTTGGAGGTGACGGGCGTACTGGAGGGTGCTAACTGGCGAAGCTATGAGTATGAGCAGTTCGCCATCGTTGACAACAACGCAAGCAGCGATACCGTGTTTGAGACAACACAGCCCGATGGCGACACCGACATCGAGGACGACAACGGAGATAAAGCCAACAAGGGCTGCATGGATGTGAAGATTGAGGGCGTTGCCGTAGACACTGCGCTTGTTGTCCTTCCACCCGTGTCTTCGCGAACAACCCCGAGTGTCAAAAAGAGCAAACCAAAGATAGAATATGTAGTTGGTAGGGCGATAAAATGCTCATTGCTGACCTTATCATCATCTGACAGGGTAAGGTATATTGTGCCCAACAATGATAAAATGATTTCCTTATTGGTTGGCAATAAAACATCAAGTCTTCTGGCAAAGAAAGGAGATAGTATTAAGGTGAAATTTATTATTAATGGACCTATTCCCTTATTGGGTTGGGTAGAACCTGTGAGAACACATTACTATTCTGTTTCACCTGGTAGAAATGATGAGATAGAAATCACTAAAGTATCTGATGTTTATACTTGTTTTAGAGTGTCTCTATATATTAACGTTCCGAACAGTGGCGCCTGGTTTGTAAAAAACGTAACACTTAGTAAGGATGGTGTTTATGTGGTTACATTGGATTCCAAAGGCATTCCAAGTTCTTTTGATACCGTAAGCCCTTACAGAAAATTCGAGAAAGGCATGGTAGTAAATAAACGTCTGCCACAAAGTCTCAATTTTAACGCGGGTTCGTTAGATGAATTCTCCGCCAAGCAAGGGATATACCTTTACAAATACACGTGGTGCAGAACCAAACGGTTAAAACAAGGTGTGCGTTTAAAAGTAAAAAAAATGAGACGTAAATTTATCAAGTTTGGCATCTGTAATATTGTGGCTAAACACCAAAATGAAAAGAAAAGTTGTTATATGCAAACATATGCCGTAAACATAAAGAGAAAACAAATAAAGAGGCTCTCCTAAAACGCACGCGTAACATCGACATTTAGTCGAGCAATCGCATCGGTTCGGGGACTCCTCTTCACTCACAAAATTACTACATTTTTATAATACTTGTAAGGGTAGTTGGTAAGAAACAGAGATAAAAAGTGATTTTATAACTTTAATTAACAAAAAATTCAAATAGCATGGAAATAAAAGTAAAGCGAATAGCAAGAAAGGAGGCGTACACAATAGGCAAGATGTACGTCAACGGCGAGTATGTCTGCGACACGCTCGAGGATAAGGATAGAGGACTGACATCTAATATGTCGGTGGCGCAGATATGCGGAGTGAAGATTAAAGGCGAAACCGCCATACCTACAGGCAGATACCTCGTCGACATGAAGACCGTATCGCCTCGCTTCGGAGGTCGGGCACAGTACCAGTTCTGCAAGGGCAGACTGCCGCGACTGTGTAATACGCCCGGCTATCAAGGCGTGCTGATACACTGTGGCAACACGGCGATGGACACGGATGGCTGCATCCTTGTCGGAGAAAACAAGGCGGTCGGACAGGTACTGAACTCAACGGCAACGTTCCGTAAGGTGTACGCGAAGCTGAAGGCTGCGGACGAGAGAGGAGAGCAGATTTATATCACAATAGAATAAAGGAGGCGAAATGGATACAGTATTGCAGATTATAACGTTGCTTGTAAGCAGCGGCATCGTCGGACAACTCCTCTACTACAACTCTCGGAAACGAAAGGAAGCTGCGTCTGCGCAGAAAGACGAAGACGCGAACGCAATGGCTTACGCTCAAGAATGGCACAACCTTTACAACCATGAGCATGAGGAGCACATGGAGGAGCGCACAAGACTCAATAACAAAATAGACTCGCTCTACGACGACATTGGCAAGCAGCGTGCGACCATCCGTCAGCTCAAAGACGATAAGAACACGCTTATTATGAGAATGCGCGAGCTCCAATGGAACGAGTGTACGATAAATGGGTGCATGAAGCGAAAACCGCCACGTGACTATGGGAGAGAAGAAACGGATTAATAATAATGTCAAAAGTAAAAGCGTATGGATATAAGAGAAATACTGATGTTACTGAACTGCATCATCTTGGGAGCTACAACGCTCTTTATTTTCTACAAGGCAGACAAGCTCGGTGTAGTCGATGAAGGCTACGACGAGGATAAGCGAAACCGACAAGGCGCAATCGGTTGGTTTGTGGCTTCGGTGTTCGTAGGCGTTCTTGCACTGCCAGTAATGGTGTTGCGTGAGGTTTATCAATGGAAGCGTTATAAGCTACCGGGTATTGAGTGGAACGATATTTGTCGCTACGGCTTCACTATCATCGTCGGCTCTATGCTGCATCTGCTCCTGCTTGTGGTAACGAGCTGCACAACTCCGAAACCTGTTGTGTTGGAGCGAGTGATTAACAAGACGGACACGTTGTATAAGACCAACTACAAAGCCGATACATTCCGCATACACGACTCTATATATGTCGAGAGCTACATGGTAGGAGATACAATATACAAGACAAAGAACGTGTACAAATGGCGTGACAGAGTGAGCGTGAAGACGGACACGATATACAAGTCTATCTTGCGAGCAGACTCTATTCCAGTGCCGGTGCCAGTTGAGCGTAAGGCTACATGGTGGGAGCGGACGCAGATGTTCGCAGGAAAGATAGCGGTCGGAGCGGTGGTACTATGTTTAATCTCGCTGCTGCTTTGGCTGATACACAGAAAGAGATAATATGTAGATTGGTTAGTTATTAGTTTTTAGTTTAAGGTAAATTGTTTTTAGGAGCCTTGCCCGTCCGTGATGGATAGGCAAGGAGTTTAAGTGAACTACCCATGAGCTAAAGACTTGCGTTTTTTACTGTGTTTAAATAAATATAAATAAAGACAACAAAACATACAACTTTGAAAATAAATGACTAACTTGCATCAAATAAAACTAATAAACGTTATGTTAAACTAAACAAAATCAATATGAATAATGACGATAAAAAGCAGTTCCTTGCTCTCATAAAGGGCGAGGATATATCGGAAATCATGTCCTTGTTGGCAGAGTATAGTAATCAATATTCACGCAAGATGTTAAGGCTTTTACGTTGGATCAGCAAGTGGATTCCGGTCTCCATAATGCTAATGCACATGTACGGAATATTCGACTTTAGCCGCAATCCGAAGGAGATGTTCGTGGTGCATAAGGCAAACTGGGCGTGTTACACATTCATATACATCATGGTCTATGTACTGCCGATAGTACTAATTCTCATGTCGCGCTTCTTTTGGCTATGTTGGAAGTATCGCATACCGTTCTTTTACTTCTTCGGTGTCAACTCCATACATCTTGTATATTGGAACTGGTACACGACCAACGAGATGGTAATGGCACACTTTGCAATCATGGCGTTTACGCTGTTGTTGTATATTTACGGAGCTGTCGACTGGTTTTGCTGTAAATCAAAGCTCGGCAAAAGAATGTTCAGTTAAAAAGAAATGTTATGAGAAAGATTTTCGGCTACAAGATGCTCGGCACGTTGTTGCAATCGCTTGCCAATTCGTGCTTTCAGGCGGACGAGCAGCAGCGCAACGGCGAGAAGGTGACGGCTTGCGGTATGAGCGACGATGACATAGAAACACTCTGCCAGGACATACTTCCAAATATGCTCAACCCGATGATGAGCGCAGAGGAAGTGAAGGACAGACTTGGTGTAAGCGACGCAACGCTCAACAGAATGGTCAAGCGAGGAGAAATACCGAACGGTGAGTGCAAGAAGCGCGGACACACACGATACTGGAAGAAGTGGGACATTCTTCACTTTTTAAAACATAAGAGAGGCAAGTAAAGAGGCTTCTCTTTTTTTTGTTTCCATTTCTTTCCAATTTTTCAAATATTGGAAAGAATGTCTTACGATGTGATAGTACCGGCTATCACCTTATATATCTGATTATCAGCGTAATATAAAATCTTTGAGCGTGTTATGACATTATCCGTCGTAACTCGCTAACTTTGCGGTGTAACGTTACAATAGTGTTTAGTCAACTAAGGTAAAATTTTAAAAAAAGATTGTATTATGTCTGAGTCAAAAACTTATGTATTCGGCAATGAAGGTGGCGGACAGGGCGGCATGATGAGTTTGCTCGCTCCTCTGCTTCAGCAGAGAGGTCTTGACCCTAATCTCCTCCTTGCCATGAACAAGAACGGCAATGGTTGGGGCGACGGCTTCATGTGGGTAATTTTCCTTTTCTTCCTCATGGGTTGGGGCGGTAATGGTTGGGGTGGTTTCGGCAATGGTCGCGCAGGCGGTATTGCTAATGAAATCAACAACGACTACGGTCGCTCGCTCCTCATGGATGCCATCGGTGGAAACAGAAACGCTCTAAGCAACCTTGCTACACAGCTTAACTGCACCGAAGGTCAGATACAGGCGGCTATCTCGGCTCTTACCTCGCAGGTTCAGGGTGTGGGCAATCAGGTCGGCATGAGCGGTATGCAAGTTATCAACGCTCTCCAGCAAGGCAATATGCAGATTGCACAGCAGCTCGCTTCTTGTTGCTGCGAGAACAGACTTGCCACATGTCAGCAGACCAACACCTTGCAGAACGCCATCAACGGCGTTGCAACAAATCAGGAACGAGGTTTCTCAAATGTCGCTTACGAAACACAGAGACAGACCTGCGACTTGCATAACGCCATCAAGGACAGCACACAGACCATTGTCAACGGTCAGAAGCAAGCCGAAATGCGCGAAATGCAGAACAAGATTGACGCTCTGCGCGAGGAGAACTCAACGTTCAAGTCGTCGGCTATGACAAGTCAGATTGTAGGTCAGGCGGTCGCTCCTATCAATGCGGTGTTGGCAGGCTTGCAGCAGGAGGTTGCAGGTATCAAGTGTAAGATGCCCGAGACGGCGACTGTACCTTACCAGCCGTTCGTTGCCGTTCCAAATTGTGTAGCAGCACAATACGGACTTTACGGAGTCAACGGAGCTAACGGCTTTTGGGGCTAACCATCTAACTGGAGGAACGACTATGATTTGGGGTTATCCTTTTTCATGGGTCAACAGAAGAGGGTCGGCAGCTATCGGTTCTACCGGTGTGTCGGTAGGCGCAAGCGGTGTGGTATTCTCATTCAGGAACCACGCCTTCTTGAACGCCAATTACAGAGGTACGGTATTCGTAAATCTGCGACAGGCGATACCGACGGGCACAACGACCACGCTGCCGATACTCTTTGAGACCAACGGCGTAACGCAGGCTGTCACCAAGTTCGGAGGTGCAGCTCTTACGGTTGCCGACGTAGCCGGAACTGGCGTATATCAGCTCTGGTTCGAGAGAGATACTAACACCCTTCAGCTAATGACGGGTATTGTTTAACAACTAAATTGCGAATTGTATGTTCAGTGGACTAAGAACAAACAGCATATTCTATGTGCTTGAGAAAGGTGAAGAGCCGACATTAAAAATCGGACAGGTGGTAAGCGTAAGTAATCCGCAGCCGAAGTTCCCTACCTATCAACCAGGGCAGTTTTCAGCGCAGCCTATGGAAACGGTTGTAGATGTGAAAGTAAAACTGCCCGACGGCGAAGCAGAGTTCAAGCAACTGCCTTCAAACGGACAGATTGCCAACTCGGGCGATGTGGTAGTAAGCGAAAGTCGCGAAGCGATGATTGCCGAAGTGGAAGCGATGTTACGACACTCGCAGGAGGTGCTTGCAAGCAAGGACTATCATGAGAAGGTGGTGTGCAACTGCGAGAAGATAATGTGTACTCTCAATCCTCAGATTGCCAAAGACAAGGAGCAGGAGCAGAAAATATCTCAGCTCGAAACCAAGGTCTGCGGCATGGAGGGTACTTTGTCAAACATAGAAAGCATGTTGCAAAAGGCACTGAAAAAGTCAAACAGCAATAACTAAAATGCTTGAGCTATGTATATGATTGAAATCACAGAGAACAAGATGGGGGAGCTTGTCGAGAACGTAGAGAAATGCTTGCGCTATGGCGGCAAGGCAATGGCGTGTCTTGACAGCTTGCAGCGTGGCGAAGGTCGATACGGTGAGCGTTCACCTATGCCCGATTATCGCGATGATTGGCGATACGAGAACGAACGCCGTGAGCGCGATATGTACGATGATGACGATGACGGTCGCTACGGAGAACGACGCGGCGGTTATCGCGGTCGCAGACGCTACTAAGTAATTAACCCGACTGGTGGGGAGGTTCGTTTCCCTGCCAGTCCCTTAAAACCTAAATATTATGGGAAGATGTAAGATGCCTTTGGATATGTACGACTTGAAGCCCGAAGGAATGATAGCATATCTAAGATACAACGGCTATCACTTCAACAAGAAAATGTGCGAGTGGGCTGTCAAGCAAATGCGAATGATTAGTCCAACTACAGGCAAGGAAGAACGTTTGGAGATGCAATCGAAAGAAAAGGTCGAAGAGATGTTGCAAACGAATGGCTTGCAGCTTGAAAACCTCGTCGGCTACGACCATGTATATGTGGCGAATATGTGCAGGGCAGACTTCTGGGGCAAGTCGATAAAGGACGAGCAACAAATGGCGCAGTATGTAAAAGATATGGTTGATGATACAGACCAGAAGGACGGCTTCATCTTCAACCGCTTTTATGCCGACTGCTGCCACAACGGTATGCCTATACCTTGGGAGGACTTGTTATGATTAGGCGTGATATAAGGCTCGACAAGTACGACTGGGATGTGCGTTGCTTCATTGGATATGACAGCGGCGACGCGGTGCATCTCTGTAACGAGCTTATGACTATTGGGTGTGGCAGCGAAGCGACAAGCAAAGCCTACCGTCACTTCATAGGCGGTGGCGAAAGCAGAGGACTTACCTACTCCAACGTTAAGGACAAGGTGAGCGTGGTTACTATCGGACACTCAGAAGAAGAAAGCGAGATGGTGAATACAATCGGTCACGAACTACTGCATGTTACGGCGCACATCTGTGAGGCGTACGATATTGATATGAGCGGTGAGCAGGCTTGCTACATCATAGGAGAGCTGTGCGGAGAAGTGTTTAATTCCGTCAAATAAATAAACAAACAACAACCAAACCTATTGCATTATGAACGATTTAATTAACGAAATCTGCGCTTGTAAAGATTCTCAAAAAATCAGAAGCGCAATCGCTATCTTAGCGAACAGGCTTAACAAACGGTTGAAGCCATGTGAAAAGGAAGCATTAAAGAAAGAACTGCACAAAACCCTATTGGGCAAACATTTCGACAAAAGAACTGCGGATGAATGTATTAAGCGTATGTATTGTATCACGAAAAGCAACGCCGTTTTACATGCGCCGTTTTTGCCAGATAGGGCGAGTGCTGAGCTTTATGAAAGGTACAAAGCGCAAATCAAAGACTACAACGTGTACGATTTTATGGTTGTGCTTAATAATGTCATTGCCAATCATTACAATCTGTTGCGCGGTTGGTGGAAAAATGAGGAGTGGTCGGTGCTATTGATAAAATTTAGCGAAATAGCCGTAAACTGGCTAAACGACGACGACACGCCTTATCGTGGCGAAAAAGCATGGTGTGTACTGAATGTTTAATGACAAAAGGTGGAGTTAACCATTTGATAACTCCACCTTTTATTATAATAGGTCTAAAACAAGTCCTTTTGTAGCAACGTAGACAGGCTTTCCTGTTGCTATTTCTACCTTATTTTTAAACATGTTACTATTACCATTGTTGTCAGATATGTGTATAAGCACAATATTTTTTGTTTTGCTTAAATCGCAAGCGTTTAGGCAGTTGATACACCTCTCCAAGCTCATGTGCGTTGCTTTTGCGCGAACGCCTACCTTGTATGGGATAACACCATTTTCAACACTTTTATCAACAAGACCATCCGTATGATTGCACTCGATAAAAACGTGGTTGATAGGGAAATTAAATTTATATCTAATATGATGCGTATCCGTAATAAACAGCATTGTTCCTATTTCTTCGTGATAGATAATAAAACCACAAGGTTCTTGTGTGTCGTGTTCTGTGTCGAAAGCTTTGACTACAAAGTTGCCAACCTTAAATTCCTTAAATAGCGGCGTTGTGCAATAATGAAAAGTATTCGCTTGGATACCGCACTCTTCAAGAGTGCCTTTGGTCGCATACACGTTGAAAGCTTTTGCGTACTGCTTTATAAAACCTGCGTGGTCGCCGTGACTGTGCGTCACCAAGCATCCATTCACTTTGCTTACATTGCCCTTTAAAGCACCAACAGCGTGCTTGTAGTTTACTCCACATTCTATAATAAGGGCTTCTGTTTCGTTTTGCAAAACATACCCATTTCCCGAGCTTCCACTGCCTAATGTTGTTATAGTCATTTTTTTATTTAGTAAAAGGAGTGGGAGCTACCCCACTCCTCAAAGATTGAAGATTTGAAACGTTACTGCTTAAACATATCCGGCATTTCTTGTTTGCCCAAAGGCTGCGTCTTGCTCGCAGTTTTCTTTTCTTTTGCTTCCTGCTTAGGCTCGGCAGTAGGAGCGGAAGTCGGTGCGTCGTTTACATTCATTCCAACCTCCAATGTGTTAGCTTCCTGCTTTTCTTTTTCTTGTGCCTGCGAGAGCTGTTCTTCAACAGAAGGCTGTTCTGCATTTTCGGCAACAACCTCTGTGTAATCGGTGTCTTCCACTTCTTCGCGAGTGTGTAAGCCCATTATACAACCAGGGTCAACGGTGCGTATCAGCCAGCTCGCAGAACGATAGCGGAGCATAAGCTGCGGTATGTTCTTCCATTTTGGGTTGCGAGCGTACCAACCTTCATCTTTCGCCATCTGTATCGTAACCTCAGGACCTTTAACCAAGGCACCCGTTGTTTTGTTGATAGCCGTAGCGAACATGCCGTAGCTGTCAGTGCCCTTTGTGCCTATTTCTTGGTAGTCTATAGGCGTGTATTTACCTGTTGCATTGAAACAAGCAATAGCGAACTTCGCCTCAAAAGAAGGCGTGCCATATACGACAACAAGGTTTTGTAAAACCATAAGTGGGTCGGCTTGCATACGAAATGCCATATTAAGACCTATAAGACAGTTGCCTACGTTCTTTTGATATATTTGCGGCACAAGAGTTGATTGTGCGAATACTTGCGCCATGCGCTGACCGGTTTCAAAGTCCTCTTTTGAGCTAAAGACCTGAATGGTGTACTGCTGCTGAATAGCAGCGACTTCATTGTTCTCTTCCATATTTCGATGTCTAAAGTTATAATAATTCTACATTAAAAGGTTCTCCGTATTTGCATTGCAGATAAATGCTTTGCTGAGTTGATGTAAGAGCTTTCTCAACCGACTCTTTGCGGTCGACGAAAAGAGGCACGTAAACGTTCTTTGCTTTTGATATACCATTTATAATGTCGATGCCCATGTTGATAACAGTACCATCGTTGGTGTTGTTGTAGTCAACGCCGTTGCTGTCGATAGCCGTACAAACTTCCTTTTCGTCGTCGTTGGTTATGTTTTGCTCGTAAAACTTCCACCGTATCAGAGAGAAGAACGAGTTTACATTGTTTTCAACAATCGCTATCTTCGCCTTTTTGTATTCTTTGATTTGACGAATCACTTCGTTGCAATCAGCGACTATCTGCGCAAGTTCGCGAGAACGAGCATCAAGCTTTTCTTTTTCTTTTTCTATGCGTTCATTCATATCGCGACCGGAAATTCTTTTTATCAAATCATCGCGCTTAACGGTTAGCTCCTGCTTCTTTCGCTTATTTTCTTTTGCTGATGCGTCCACTTCTGTTGTAGGTTCAGTGCTTTTGATTGCTTGCAAGGAAGCGTCCGCTTTTTTCTTTTCTTCGCTTTGTTCCCATGTCTCGGCTTTTATCTTCGCAAGTCCAGCACTGAGGACATTGTGCGCGTCGGTTTTTGTTTTGACATTTTCATTGTCTTTGATGGCTGTTATCTGCTCAAAGGTGTTGATATTGCCCTTAATAATAGCGATTTGGCTGTTCTTTTCGGAAGCTGCTTTTTGTATTCTTGCAAGTTCTCCTGACTTGTGGGCATTAAATTCCGCTACAGCGTTCTCGTATTCTTTGCTTTTCATTTCCTCCGTATAAGGACGACCACAAACGGGACAAACGTCTGTTTGGGCAAAGTTAAATTCCTTCTCGTTAACATTGTTCCATTGTTGCATTAGTTCGTTAAACTCCTTGGTCAACAAGGAAAGTCTACATCCATTCTCTACATTATTATCAATGTTCTTTTTTTGAATGCGTATCGCTTCGTGCATCTCGTCAGCAGCCGTGTTAACCTTTTTAAAAGCGTCGTTGATGCAAGCAAAGTGCTCGTCTGCCCACTCTTTGCGTGTTTTTTCATACTTCTTTTCTTCTTCGGCGAGTCTGTTTTGATACTCCTTTTGCTCGTCAACATTGACGATTACGCCTTGTAGAGATGCGTCTATTGACGATATTTGTTTGTCAATTTCGTTTTTTTCTTTTTCGAGTTGAGCAAAATCCTCATCTGATTTCAGCATATCTTGAGCTTGTACTTTGGCAGGAATGGTCTGAAGCTCGTCGTTTGCTTTCTTACGGGTAGCTTTTTGCTGTGTGAGCATTTCGGCAATATCTTTCTTCTCCGTCTTTACGCCTTTGTATACGGCAGGATATTGCGCCATTAGATTTTCTTCGTTTATCTCACCTGCCAAAGACATGAGTATCTTGCGGCGAACATCAACCTTGTAAGTCCAAAAAAGGTTGATATTAGAAAGCATAAACCAATCATCAAAATCGCACAGCGAGTTAAGCTTTTCTTTAAACGCTGATACTGAGCAGGGTACATCGTCAACAAAGCGTGCTTGCGTTGTACCTAAAAATTTTTCCTCAGAAGTATCTTTACCTTTCCAGCGCTCCGACAACCTGCGTTCTATCTTCACGTCGCGCTCGTCGTTGTAATTTAGAATAACTACAACAGAAGTTTCAAGCTTGTGAATAACGTTGTTGTGCTTGTCAAGTGTCTGAACAGTCGCGTCAGGTCTGCTTGTTGTTCCGAAAAGACACCACAAATAGGCATCATAAATCGTTGATTTGCCCGTTTCGTTGCCACCACTAATAATAGTGTTGTGGGCAAACGTAATCGTTTTGCTCCGCTCTTTTTTAAAGTTTTGGAGCGTCATTGTTTTTAATTCAATTTTCATTGTTGTTTATTTTACGTTAAACTGCTTTTTCTTCGTGTCTTTAATAAAACCTTGCATAGGGTTCGGCTGGTCTGTAATGCCGCGTCTTTGACAATATCTTAACCAACCATTGACACCCAACAAGCCTTTGCTTGTAAGTTCTTTTTCTACCTTTCTTCTTGCTTCTTCTATTTCCTCCTGTATCTCCGCTCTTTTGTTTATTAAAGCATTTTCGCACAGACGAATCGCTTGTAATATTACCTGTGGGTTTATTGTCTTACCTACATATAATGTACCATAAGCACCACTCATAAACTGCTCAAAGAAATAGGTAAGTTCCGTAGGCGTTAAATAGTAGTATTTACTTCGTATCTGACGTGCTATAACAACAACCTGCGTGTCACGGATAGCTTCAAAAGCTCCACAAAAATTAAGAACTTCTATTAATTGAGCCTTAATCCATTTAACAGTAATACCTTTTTCGATTTGAGTATCTATCTCACTTATAGCTAAATCGTTTGTTTTTATAGCCTCTACAGCTGACGATATTGCCTCTTTTCTTTTGCTTATTAATGGGTAGCGTGTGAACATCCATTCTACCGCATTAATCTGCGTTAAGGATTGCTGCTGCTTTTGTTGCAAACTCAACTGCCGTTCTTTGTTCTGTATTTCCATAAGGGTCTATTATTTCGTCCTGCCAACAACGTCCGTTCAGATATGTAAACGGGTCTTTCTGAAATTGCTTGTCTGTAATAGAGCGCACATACGCAGGTGTCGCTGCCATGCAAGCTTGACGCTCTTTTTTCGTCATACGTGCCCAACGCTTTTGACATTTGTCTTTACCCCTTTTCTTGTTGTAAAGATTCCACCATTGTTCAAAGTCGTTGCAAACCTCGTCTATAGTCTGCGGTGGGGTTATTTCGTACCCATTGGCAAGCAACAGGTCGATTGCTTTTTGTATCTCCTCTTTCATAAACTCCGTGTTTTTTAAATGTACTCCCCTCCCCAAAAACGGGTAATCTCCGAGCCAAGTATAGCGCGTTGACCGTTGCGTCTTATGACACATGGTATGATATTGTTGTCCACATAACGGTAAATTGTCGCAACACTGACTTCTAATTTCTTGGCTGCTTCCTTAAGTGAATATCTCCCTTTAGGAATGACATCTGGAATGCTATTTATCATCTTCTTTTTTTTTGTTACGCCGCAGTATGTTGTACACCGAGGCTTCGGTTAGATAATTGAAATCGTGCATAGTCCGGCGGATGGCATCCATCTTTCCCATGCCTTGCCGCAAATAAAGCTCGACTGACATGCAAACAGCCTGCTCTTTCTTTTTTCTTGCTTCTGTTACCATTTTTTAACTATAATCTTATATATAAATTAATACATTATTAATACCTTTGCGCCGTATACCTTAACAAGGTATCTAACACGCCACAAAATTAATAAAAAACTATTATAATTACTAATAATCTATTAGTTTTTATATAATTTTAAATATTCTTATGGGTTCAATAATAAATAGAGTCAAACAAGTTGCCACATATTATAATACATCTGTGGTGAAGTGGGAGGAAACATTAGGTCTTTCTCCTTCGCATTTTTATAACATCAAAGCCATATCGAGAAGAACGGCTCGTAATATTAATAAGGTATACCCAGAGTTGAATATAGAATGGCTCATTACGGGCAAAGGAGAAATGTTAAACTCCAATGTAGTTCTCAATAGAAATACCAGCTATACCGTTCCGTTGTTGCCTATTGCAGCTCAAGGAGGTACGCCTGACAGTTTTGAATCGCAGGTTGAGACTTACGAATGCGAAATGATTGTCAGCCCTGTGCGCGATGTCACACTTGCTGTTACAGTTAATGGAGATAGCATGTCGCCTGAATATCCTAACGGAAGTAAGGTGTTCGTGCAGCGTGTTAATGAGAAATCTTTCATTGAATGGGGAGCAACGTATTTGCTTAATACCGTAAACGGCGCTGTTATAAAAAATGTAATACCCGTCAAAGACGACGACACGAAAATTATCTGTCGCTCTATAAATCCTAATTTTGCAGATTTTCCTGTAAACGTTTCGGATATATTAGAATGGTATCGCGTGCGCTGTTGTGTAACAATAAAGTAAAAAAATACACAAAACACGCAAAAAACGTGCAAACAGCACAATACCCAAATGCTTAAAATGTTGATTATCAATTAAATATACAATCAAATGAACACATCTAACAGATACATGATGCGCGGCGTAAGCGCAGCTAAAGAAGACGTACACAACGCCATCAAGAACATCGACAAGGGTCTCTATCCGCAGGCATTCTGCAAAATCATCCCCGACATCCTCGGTGGCGACCCCGAATACTGCAACATCATGCACGCCGACGGTGCTGGCACAAAGTCGTCGCTCGCCTACATGTACTGGAAAGAGACTGGCGACCTCAGCGTATGGAAAGGCGTGGCTCAGGACGCTATCGTTATGAACACCGACGACCTGCTCTGCGTGGGCGCAGTGGACAACATCCTCGTTTCGAGCACTATCGGACGCAACAAGATGGTTATCCCGGGTGAGGTTATCTCGGCTGTAATAAACGGCACCGACGAACTCCTCGAGGACTTGCGCAAAATGGGTGTAGGCGTTTACGCTACAGGCGGTGAGACAGCCGACGTTGGCGACCTTGTGCGCACTATCATCGTTGACTCTACCGTTACTTGTCGCATGAAACGCAGCGATGTTATTGACAACGCAAACATCCGCCCTGGCGACGTAATCGTAGGTTTGGCTTCATTTGGTCAGGCTACATACGAGAAACAATACAACGGCGGTATGGGTTCTAACGGACTCACCAGCGCTCGCCACGACGTGTTCTCGAAGTATCTCGCCGAGAAGTATCCGGAAAGCTACGACCACGCTGTACCAGAGGAACTCGTATATAGCGGTGGCTGCCGTCTTGACGACAAAGTAGAGGGTGCACCGGTCACAGCCGGACAGCTCGTTCTCTCGCCGACACGTACATACGCTCCTGTCATCAAGCGCCTGCTTGACGAGCTGCGTCCAGAAATACATGGCATGGTTCACTGCACTGGCGGTGCACAAACCAAGGTGCTGCACTTCGTTGGCGAGAATTGTCGCGTAATCAAGGACAACATGTTCCCTATCCCACCGCTGTTCCGCCTCATTCAGGAGCAGAGCCACACCGACTGGAAGGAGATGTACAAGGTGTTCAACATGGGTCACCGCATGGAGATTTACGTACGTCCAGAGGTTGCTGAGCAGGTTATTGCAATAAGCAAGAGCTTCAACATCGACGCACAGATCGTAGGACGCATCGAAGAGGGCGAACGCTCGCTCCTCATCAAGTCTGAATACGGAGAATTCGAATATTAATAAGAAGTTGTTATGTTGAAATGTTGAGGTGGTGAGATAAGATGGTGATGTGGTGAGATGTTGAGGTGTTGACATATCTCACCATAACAACACCACAACATCTCAACACCTCAACATCTCAACATCTCAACATCTCACCATAACAACACCACAACACCTCAACATAACAACATAACACCATCTCAACATTAAATTTGACAAATGGCAGAAAACAACAATATATTAGAAAAACTCGACGGACTGGAGGCACGTTATGAGGAAGTATCAACCCTCATTACCGACCCTTCTGTAATCGCCGACCAGCAGCGTTACGTGAAACTGACAAAGGAGTACAAGGATCTTGAAGACATCATGAAACTCCGTCAGCAGTATATCAATTGTCTTAACGGCATTGCCGAGGCTAAGGATATCATCATGAACGAGCAGGATGCGGAGATGAAGGAGATGGCACGTGAGGAGCTCGCCACAAACGAAGAACTCCAGCCAAAACTCGAGGAAGAAATAAAGATAGCTCTTGTACCGAAAGATCCAGAGGACGCAAAGAACGTACAGATGGAGATTCGTGCCGGTACGGGTGGCGACGAGGCTTGTCTCTTTGCTGGCGAAATATTCATGATGTACAAGAAGTACTGCGAGTCGAAGGGCTGGACAGTGTCTGTCACAAGCGAGAGCGAAGGCGCAGTAGGTGGCTTCAAGGAAATATGCTTCGCAGTAAGTGGCGACAACGTGTACGGCACACTGAAGTATGAGTCGGGCGTTCACCGCGTACAGCGTGTGCCAGTTACCGAGTCGAACGGACGTATGCAGACCTCTGCAGCAACCGTAGCCGTACTTCCTGAGGCAGACCCATTCGAGGTAAATATCAACGAGGGCGAAATCAAGTGGGACACCTTCCGCTCTTCAGGTGCAGGTGGACAGAACGTGAACAAGGTAGAATCTGGTGTACGTGCCCGCTACATGTGGAAGAACCCTAACACTGGCGAGGTTGAGGAAATTCTCATCGAGTGTACCGAGACCCGCGACCAGCCTAAGAACAAGGAAAGAGCTCTTGCACGTCTGCGTACATACATCTATGACAAGGAGCACCAGAAATACGTTGACGACATTGCCAACCGCCGTAAGACTCTCGTCTCTACCGGCGACCGCTCTGCAAAGATACGTACATACAACTTCCCACAGGGCCGTGTCACCGACCATCGCATCGGCATGACCGTGTACGACCTCCCTGGCTTCATGGGCGGAAACATCCAGCAGATGATTGACGCACTCACCGTGGCAGAGAATGCGGAGAAGATGAAAGAGAATGAATTGTAAGAATCAATTTATAAAAAACAATTACTATGAACAGATCAGAATTAGTAAACCAGATAAAGGCAAAGCGCTCATTCCTCTGCGTAGGTCTTGATACCGACTTGAAGAAGGTGCCGCAGCATATCCTCAACGACGAGGATCCAATCTTCGCTTTCAACAAGGCCATCATCGACACAACCGCCGACTACTGCGTGTCGTACAAGCCTAACCTCGCATTCTACGAGGCGTTTGGCGTGAAGGGACTCATCTCTTTTGAGAAGACCATCAAGTACTTGAAGGAAAACTATCCCAACCACTTCATCGTGGCTGACGCAAAGCGTGGCGATATCGGCAACACAAGTGCTATGTATGCTCGCACATTCTTCGACGAGTACGATGTCGACTCGCTCACCGTGGCTCCGTACATGGGCGAAGACAGCGTAACACCATTTCTCGGCTACAAGGACAAGTGGGTTATCCTGCTCGCTCTGACCAGCAACAAGGGTAGCCACGACTTCCAGCTCACAGAAGACAAGGACGGTGAGCGTCTATTTGAGAAAGTACTACGCACATCTCAGCAGTGGGGTGACAAGGAGAACATGATGTATGTTGTAGGTGCTACTCAAGGCCGTATGTTCGAGGATATCCGCAAGATTGTCCCCGACCACTTCCTGCTCGTTCCGGGTGTTGGTGCCCAGGGTGGTTCGCTTGAGGAAGTATGCAAATATGGTATGAACGCCGACTGCGGACTTCTCGTCAACAGCTCACGCGGCATCATCTATGCTTCCAACGGCGAAGATTTCGCTATCGTTGCTGCCGAGAAGGCAAAGGAACTGCAGATACAGATGGATGCAGAACTGAAAAAACACGGCATTTAAAGCCTTGCACATGGTTTTTTCGCCAAAACTGATGTATTTTCAGACAAAATTGAGAAATAAGTATTGTTAAAAAGCATAATGTAAATTTATTTTCTTACATTTGCAACATCTATAGAAAACTATCATCTATATATTTGCAAGAATAACATAGAAAAGACAGAAATGGAATTTACAGCAGAACAGATAGCGAGCGTTATTGGCGGTCGTATAGAAGGCAATAAAGAAGCAAAAATCAACACCTTCGCAAAGATTGAAGAAGGTGTTGAGGGTGCTATTTCTTTCCTCTCTAATCCGAAATACACACATTATATCTACGACACGAAGTCGTCTGTAGTGATTGTCAACAACGATGTGGAGCTTGAACATCCCGTTCAGGCTACACTGATACGCGTTGACAACGCATACGAGTGTATTGCCAAACTGCTCCAAATCTACGAAGCAAGCAAGCCTAAAAAGACAGGCATAGCTCCACAAGCATACGTCTCACCGACTGCAAAGCTCGGCAAGGACTGCTATGTAGGACCGTTCGCATGTATCGGCGACAACGCAGTTATCGGCGACAACTGCCAGATTTATCCTCACGCTGTCATCGGCGACAACGTAAAGATGGGCAGTGGCTGCCTCATCTATCCCAACACCACCATCTATCAGGGCTGTAAGCTCGGTAACAATGTGACACTTCACGCTGGTAGCGTAATCGGTTCAGACGGATTCGGCTTCGCTCCTAACGCCGATGGTTACGACAAGATACCGCAAATAGGCATCGTAACAATCGAGGACAATGTAGAAATTGGTGCAAACACTTGCGTCGATCGCTCTACTATGGGCTCTACCTTCATCCGTAAGGGTGTGAAACTTGACAACCTTGTGCAGGTTGCTCACAACGTAGAGATTGGCGAAAACACCGTGATGTCTGCACAAGTAGGCATTGCGGGTAGCACAAAGGTCGGTTCATGGTGTATGTTCGGCGGTCAGGTAGGCTTGGCTGGACACATAACAATCGGCGACCGCACACTCCTCGGCGCACAGTCGGGCGTACCGGGCAGCTTGAAAGGCAACGAAGAGCTCATCGGCACACCACCAATGCCACAGCGACAGTACTTTAAGGCGCAGGCAGTGTTCCGCCGTCTACCCGATATGTACAAAGACTTGAACGACCTGAAGAAGGAGATGGAGTTGCTCAAGAACAACGAAAAATAAACAACAAACAATATAATAATGTCAAAACAAAAGACACTCAAAGGCAGTTTCTCTTTGTGTGGCAAAGGTCTGCACACCGGATTGAGCCTCACCGTCACGTTCAATCCCGCACCCGAGAACACTGGCTATAAGATACAGCGCATCGATCTCGATGGTATGCCCATCATACAGGCTATCGCCGAGAACGTAATAGACACACAACGTGGCACAGTCTTAGGTAAAGGCGACATACGCATCTCTACAATCGAGCATGGTATGGCAGCCCTTTATGCTATGGGCATCGACAACTGTCTTATTCAGGTGAATGGTCCTGAGTTCCCTATCCTTGATGGTAGTGCAGCACTATATGTTGACAAAATCAACGAGGTGGGCATTGAAGAGCAGAACGCTCCTAAGGATTGGTACATCATTCGCCACGAGATTGAGGTGAAGGACGAAGAGACGGGTTCGTGCATCACCATCCTTCCCGACGAGGAGTTCTCGCTCACAGCTATGTGCTCGTTCAACTCAAAGTTTGTCAGCTCACAGTTTGCCACACTCGACTGCATTGACAAGTTCGCTACAGACATAGCTCCTGCGCGCACCTTCGTATTCGTACGCGACATTGAGCCGTTGTTGAAGGCTAACCTCATTAAGGGTGGCGACCTCGACAACGCTATCGTTATCTACGAGATGCAGACCACACAGGAGCGTCTCGACTCCTTGGCAGACATGATTCACGTGGAGCGTCGCGACGCTACAGAGTTAGGTTACATACAGCACAAGCCACTCGTATGGGACAACGAGTGCACACGTCACAAGTTGCTCGATGTAATCGGCGACATGGCACTCATCGGCAAGCCTATCAAGGGACGCATCATCGCTACACGCCCTGGTCATACCATCAACAATAAGTTTGCACGTCTCATGCGTCGCGAAATTCGTAAACACGAGATTCAGGCTCCTATTTACGACCCGAACGAGGCACCGCTGATGGACAACATCCGCATTCGCGAACTTCTTCCGCACCGCTATCCGATGCAGCTGGTAGACAAAGTGATTAGTCTCGGTGCTACAAGCATCGTAGGCGTGAAGAACATCACCGCCAACGAGCCGTTCTTCGTAGGCCACTTTCCACAGGAGCCTGTGATGCCAGGTGTGCTTCAGATTGAGGCAATGGCACAGTGTGGCGGTCTGTTGGTACTCAACACGCTCGAAGAGCCAGAGCGTTGGTCTACCTACTTTATGAAGATTGACGACGTGAAGTTCCGCCAGAAAGTAGTTCCGGGCGACACGCTCCTCTTCAAAGTTGACCTGTTGGCACCGCTACGTCATGGTATCTCATCGATGAAGGGATACGTATTCGTTGGCGACCACGTAGTGTCGGAGGCTACATTCACAGCACAGATTGTTAAGAACAAGTAATCAATAAGTTGACGAGTTGACATGGCAAAGAGTCAACTCGTCAACTTAAAACATATAATCAAGATGAATCAAATCAGTCCTTTAGCATACGTACATCCCGAAGCAAAACTTGGCGATAACAATATCATCGGCCCATTCTGCTACATCGATCGTGATGTAGAAATCGGCGATAACAACGTGATGCAGAATAGTGTTACAATACATGTAGGAGCACGCATCGGCAGCAACAACGAGTTCTTCCCCGGAGCGAGTATCTCTACAAAGCCACAAGACTTGAAGTTCCGTGGCGAGGAGACCACCTGTATCGTCGGTGACAACAACTCTATCCGCGAGAACGTAACAATCTCGCGTGGCACAGCATCAAAGGGCAAAACTGTTGTAGGCTCCAACAACTTGCTTATGGAGAATATGCACGTAGGACACGACTGCAAACTCGGAAGCGGACTGATCATCGGCAACTCTACGAAGCTCGCTGGCGAAGTAGTAGTTGACGACAATGCAATCCTCTCTGGTAGCGTGCTCGTTCATCAGTTCTGCCACATCGGTGGCTACGTGATGGTGCAGGGCGGTTCGCGCTCACCGATGGACATTCCGCCGTACATCATCGCAGGTCGCGACCCTCTGAAGTACTGCGGTCTGAACCTCGTTGGTCTGCGTCGCCGCGGATTTAGCAACGAGCAGATTGACCTAATCCACAACACCTACCGCCTCCTCTACAACACCGGCACACTCAAGGAGGGCATCGAGGAAGTGCGCAAGACACTGCCTATGACAAAGGAAGTGGAGTACATACTCAACTTCGTAGAGAATTCACAGCGCGGAATTATACGATAAGACATAGGAGGGTATGGCATTCCTGCCATACCCACGCAACCTCAAACATAGGAGGGTATGGCATCCCTGCCATACCCACGCAACCTCAAACATAGGAAGGTAGGCATCACTGCCATATCCACGCACCCCTTAATACATGAGGGTATGACAAAAAGGAATTTAACAAGAGTAACACAGAAGTTAATACACTGCATATCAAATGAATAGAAGTTAACTTCGGGCAAAGCCCCCTACTCCCGTTAAATTCCTTTTTTGCATTTCAATACATTCTAAAACAACGATAAGACATGGCGAAAACACTGATAGTAATACTCGGTCCTACCGGCGTAGGCAAGACAGAGTTATGCCTGCAAGTAGCCGAACACCTCAACATACCAATCATTAACGCCGACTCCCGACAGATATTCGAAGAGATACCGATAGGCACCGCAGCCCCCACCCCCGAGCAGCGTGCCCGTGTGAAGCATCACTTCGTTGGCACACACCATATCGGTGACTACTACAGTGCATCGATGTACGAGAGCGACGTGATGCAACTGCTCACCTCCGACCTCTTCAAACGCTACGACACGGCACTCCTCACCGGTGGTTCGATGATGTATATCGACGCCGTATGCAACGGCATCGACGACATACCCACCGTCGACGACGAGACGCGCGATTGGATGAAACAACGCTTAGCTGACGAAGGACTGGAGCGATTAGTAGCCGAGCTGAAGCTGCTCGACCCAGAGCATTGGGCCATCGTCGACCGCAACAACCCACGCCGCGTTGTCCATGCCCTTGAGATATGCCACTGCACTGGCCAGACCTACACATCGTTCCGAAAGAGCGAGCGCAAGGAACGCCCGTTCAACATCATGAAGATTGGTCTGACACGCCCACGTGACGTGCTTTACGAGCGCATCAATGCCCGCGTTCTCGACATGATTGACAGCGGACTTGAGCAGGAAGCACTCGCCGTCTACCCACAGCGCACGGAGAACGCCCTTAACACCGTGGGCTACAAAGAAATGTTTGAATACCTCGACGGACTGACCACGCTCGACGAATGCATCTTCAAGATACAAAGCAACAGCCGTCGCTACTGTCGTAAGCAACAGACGTGGTTCAAACGCGATGCCTCCATACATTGGTTCTGCCCCGACAACATTAAAGAAATCATAAATTTCATAGATACAACCCTTGTAGGTTAAGCAAAATATGTACTTTTGCATAACAAAATAATAATCAATAACACACAGCATGTCGCAGACATGCGCAACTTGAAACAACCACAACAAAGATGAAAAAAGTAAAGCCCATTCTCATCTGGTGTCAGAAGAAGGTGCGCACCTTCTTCACATGGTATCGAAACCTCTACAGAGGTCGCAAATGGTACACCAAGACACTCATAGGCATTGCATCATGCATCGTTGCCTTCTTTCTCTACCTTGGAGCCGTAGACATCAACTTCCTTTGGCTCTTCGGTAAGTCGCCAGGCTTCAGTGCTATTAAGGAAGCTGTAACCAGTGAGGCTTCCGAAATATACAGCGACGACGGTGTGCTCATCGGCAAATACTTCAACGAAAACCGCACACCAGTAGAGTACGAAGACGTGAACCCTGCTTTCTGGAAGGCACTCATCGACACCGAGGACGAGCGTTTCTACAAGCACCACGGCATAGACTACACCGGACTTGTAGGTGCCGTAAAGGACGCTGTGCTACATCACGACGCACGTGGTGCATCCACCATCACACAGCAGCTCGCCAAGAACATGTTCCGTATGCGTACCAACTACTCCACCGGACTGCTCGGCAAGTTGCCCGGTGTGCGTATGCTCATCGTGAAGTCGAAGGAGTGGATTATAGCCACAAAACTCGAGATGACGCATAGCAAGAAGGAGATACTCACCATGTACGCCAACACCGTCGACTTCGGTAGCAACGCCTTCGGCATAAAGACTGCAGCCAAGACCTACTTCAACTGCTCACCGAAAGAGCTCACCGCTGAACAGGCAGCAGTACTCGTCGGAATGCTCAAGGCTACCACCTACTACAACCCCATCGCCAACCCGAAGAACTCGCTGCGCCGACGCAACATCGTGCTCAGCAACATGGTACGCCATGGCGATTTGACACGCGCCGAATACGACTCGATTTCGCAAATCGATATCGAACTCAAATATAGCGTTGAGAGCAACTACGACGGCACAGCACTCTACTTCCGCGAGGCGGTTGCCGATGAGCTACGCAAATGGTGCAACGACAACGACTACGACCTCTACACGTCTGGTTTGAAGATATACACCACCATCGACTCGCGTATGCAGAAATACGCCGAAGAGGCTGCCATAAAGCAGATGAAGCAGGTGCAGCGCAACTTCAATAACCACTGGGGCAATCAAGAACCATGGCAGGACGAACGCCACAACGTCATCCCGGGCTTCATCGAGGGCATTGCCAAACGACAGCCAGTGTACAAGTATCTGCTTGCACGCTTCCCGAACAACCCCGACTCTATAGAGTACTACCTCAACCGACCGCACAAAGTGAAGCTCTTCGACTACGAGCAGGGCACTATAGAGCGCGAGATGTCCACAATGGACTCCATACGCTACATGGTTCACTTCATGCACTGCTCGTTCGTAGCAATGGAACCACAGACAGGTGCCGTGAAAGCATGGGTGGGCGACATCGACTTCAAGTCGTGGAAGTACGACAAGGTCACTGCCATGCGCCAGCCAGGCTCTACCTTCAAGCTCTTCGTCTACACCGAAGCTATGAACCAGGGACTCACACCGTGCGACAAGCGCCGCGACGAGTACTTCTCGATGAAAGTGTTCGACAAAGCGCAGAACAAAGAGGTAACATGGGCACCGACCAATGCCAACGGCTACTTCACTGGCGACTCTATACCTCTTAAGGCTGCCTTCGCACGAAGCATCAACTCTGTAGCCGTGCGCCTCGGACAAGAGATGGGCATCACGCGCATCGCCGAAACTGCACACAAGATGGGCATCGAGAGTCCGCTCGACGAGACCCCAGCCCTCGCACTCGGCTCAAGCGATATCAACCTCCTCGAGCTTGCCAACGCCTATAGCACCGTCGCCAACGACGGCAAGTACGTGAAACGCGTACTCGTAACACGTATTGTCGACCGCAACGGTAAAGAGGTGTACAAGGCTCCGCTCAACGAAGAGCAAGTAATCCCGTACAAGAGCGCGTTCCTCATGCAGCAAATGCTCATGGGCGGCACACGCGAGCCGGGCGGCACATCAATGAGCCTCAACGGATACGTAGGCAACTTCCGCGACACCGACTGGGGTGGCAAGACCGGTACGTCAAACAACCACTCCGACGCATGGTTCATGGGTGTCAGCCCGAAACTCGTCGTAGGCGCATGGGTGGGTGGCGAATACCGCTGCATCCACTTCCGCACCGGCGCACTCGGACAGGGCTCACGCACCGCACTCCCCATCTGCGGCTACTTCCTGCAGTCGGTGCTGGGCGACCCGGCATTCGCAAAGTATCGCACCAAGTTCGGCAAACCGAAGGACGACGACATCACCTCCGCAATGTACAACTGCCAGAGCTACTACATGCGCGAGAAGAACGACTCTACCAATACCGACAGCATACACGTCGAAGAAGAGATCGTGCTCGACGAGAATGGCGCACCAATAGAACGCCACTCAGCTACCGAACCAACAAAAGAAGGCTCGCCCGAGCAGCAACCTAATGCGCACAAGCATCCCAAGGAAGAAGTCGTGAACTTCGACGACCTGTAACTCTCTACTCTGAGCATCTGTATTGATATACAATGTATCTATACTGATATATAATAAATGTGGGCATGGCGAAAGCCATGCCCACATTGCTTTTTATCGTCAACGCTTCGGCTACCAAACAGCAAACAATGATTTAAAACCAAACAAGTTTTATTGCTCCTATACCACTAATCTGAAATTGTAAATTCAAAGTATAGATAGTCTGTGCATACAATTATTTTACCAAATGCATTTTGGGTTGTATGTGAATGAGTTTCCAATGTCAACTTATTGAAACCTCTATGGCAAGGATAGTCTCTTCCTCCCCAATTTACTTTGTATGCACCCGTTGATTTATTCTTATATGCTCTAAGGTTCGATGTTGGCACTTTTCTTGAAGGAGTAGTTGTTCTGTCTGTTGGGCAGTAATAATATGGTGCATACCCTGATGCTGTTACTGATACCCAACCATCATCTTCTGTAGTACTACCGCCACCACTATAGGTTGGCTCTTGCCTCAGAGTGTATTGCAACAATGACCCGTCATTCTTGCTAAATATGTATGTGAACGTTTTGACATAACCAGATGTATTAGCGTTAGCCGTAACATTTAGTTTCCAATCTTTACCCCCAGAGTATTTATTTGTATAGAGCATTGTCCAATTAACACTCTGCTCTGATGGATATCTTACATTAATATTATTATTATCTTTATTATATACCAAAAAAGCTACAGTTCCCCCATTGGCTGGAATTTCTGAAGGTGGTACAATTTCAAATGTCATTCCCTTAGATTCTTGATATATCTTCACATCTATGCTCGACACTCCATTCCCTTTGCTATCGAGAGCGGTTAATCGAATTATCGCACTGCGTGATTCTGACATATCATTCCTATTGAGTTCAAATGTAAGTGAGGCTTTGTTTCCATATTGATTTACCGCATAATTCAACATCATGTTGCTATAATCAACGACATCACTTATCTTGATTTGCATTTCCTCAAAATAGTCTTTATGCCATAAGAATCTACTCGTTATATCAATTGAATGTCCAGCAGTTTCACTTCCATACCGATATACATCACCATTATATGTATCATCATTGCCGGCATCCAATGTTAGTATTCCTATGGGATTCTCCTGTCTATTAAGTAAAAATCTATCGTTATTGTCGGAATCAATGCCAACAAGCATTTTGTCATTTATTTCAACGTTTGTGAGCACATCTGTTTTTCCATCATACATCATTTTGATTGTTTTGTCCTTTTCCGAATACTCATACCGAAATGTCCACAAATCTTGCTCTACATCTTCGGTGTGCTCACAACCAATACCTGTTCCATCACTTTTGAAGACATAGACGTTGTAGTTTAACGTTTTTAGTTGACTACTTTCAGTCTTAATTGTAAAGTTGGTTGACCCA
>OGIV01000024.1_pt1 | contig 112069 bp, 107 predicted proteins | sample 1571861 | NCBI WGS metagenome assembly OGIV01 (sample SAMEA2582099, study PRJEB24529) | metagenome | biome: Human gut stool | place: China | collected 2011 | reverse complement strand
GGACATTCCGTCCGCCATGGGCGTTCGTGGATTTGTTTCACTAACTCTCAATTTACATCAATTCAATAGAAGTGACTTTATATCCCAGCTTCTCCACTGCTTCCCGCAGTTCCTCTTCGGGAACATCTGCGCCGAGTTTTACGATTGCTTCGCCTTTCTTAAAGCTTGCTTTGGCATTGACCTGGGCCATGCCATTGAGGGCATTCTCAATGCGATTCTGGCAGTTCACACAGGACATTCCTTCGATCTGAAGCTTTTTCGTTGCTACGATGGTGTCTAAGTGTTTCGGCTTGATCTTCACATCTCCGCCTCCGCCACAGCATCCGCCTTCTCCCTTGAAGTGCTTTTGGGATCCCAGCAACGCCGCAATAACTACTATTACTAATATACCGCATATAATATAAGTTCCCATTTTTTCACTCTCCTTATTGTTTTTCTTTCAAAAATATATACTCCTCTCAGAAGTATCTTTGCTACAATATCTGTCAAAATTTCATGCAGATTAATATTTTCCTGCCACCCGTATAAGTAAAACCGGTATAGGAAGCAGTGCTGTCTCTCCAGACCGCCTGCCCCTCACACCGGTTTACTTTCTACTTATTATACTCTTGTCTTAACATACCTGTTCCGCACACTCACACGGTCTGATGGTCACATTGGTCACCTTCTGACTGTTCAGGTAACCGCAGGACTTCAGTCCCGCCCGGATCACGGAATTCCATTTTTTTGCTGAAAGATGATGTATCGAACCGTCATCCAACTCAATGGTGCAGGCATTTTCCATCATGCAATTTTCAGAGTAAGCTACCTTGTACATGTTCTTACGGCTGATAGCACCGATCTCTTCTAACAGGTTGACCATGCGGTATACAGTTGCGACTCCGAGCTTGTCATCCTCTTCCAATGCCCGGTAGAAGATCTCCTTACAGCTGGAGCATTCGTTCTGGAGGATAATATCAATCAGCCGAAGACGCTGTTTTGTAATGCGGCAGCCCTTTTCTTTCAGCTTGGTCAATATGATCTCTCTCTGCATTTTCGTGGTCTGATAGCTTACCTGTTCCTTAGTGTCCACAATGACCTCCGCAGTGGCTGCAATCGCCACCGCACTGAATGGATTTTCCATTCTTTTTGTCTTTTATCATTTTGCGGACAATCAATGCAACGACACCGGCCAGTATCGCCAATACAACTACGGTTCCCATAGACTGCCTCCTTACTCTTACTTTAAAATCCTGCGGGTTCCCTTATCGAAGACCTGCAAGTAATGTTACGTTCCTATCTGTTTACTCCCCTCACAGGTATCGGTCTTTGCCTGCAAGCAGTCACGCCAGACACCTGCGAGTGAGCTTAATTATTTATTTTACTTATGCAACCTTCTTGGTGTCAACCTTCAGAGTGGTGCTCTCCTTGTAAGGACGGAAGAGCAGATAAATGAAGCCAATGATCAGAAGGAATGCTACAACAGTTCCAATGCCGAAAGATCCGTTAAGGATCAGGTTGCCGATCTGGTATACACACAGGGATACTACATAAGCCAGGCCACACTGATATCCGATAGCGATCCAGAACCATCTGGTGTTATTCATCTCACGCTTGATCGCACCCATTGCTGCGAAGCAAGGTGCGCACAGCAGGTTGAATGCCAGGAAAGCATAACCGCTTGCTACGGTGAAGGTAGCGGCCATGTTCGCATATACGGAACCTTCGCCTGCGCTGTAAAGGATACCCATCGTACCTACGATATTCTCCTTAGCTACCAGACCGGTGATGGATGCAACGGTTGCCTGCCAGTTACCGAAGCCCTGAGGGATGAAGATCCATGCCAGGCACTGACCGATCTTGCCCAGGATACTCATATCGATCTCATCCTCAGCCAGCATACGGAAGCCGTCCTCGGTGAATCCGAAATAAGTAGTAAACCATACAACGATAGTGGACAGAAGGATGATGGTACCTGCCTTCTTAATGAAGGACCAGCCGCGCTCCCACATGCTGCGCAGTACCGTACCTACGGTAGGCCAGTGGTAAGCAGGGAGCTCCATAACGAAAGGAGCAGGATCGCCCTCGAAGATCTTGGTCTTCTTCAGGATAATACCGGAACAAATGATTGCCGCAATTCCCAAAAAGTATGCGGAAGGAGCAACCCATGCTGCGCCGCCGAAGATAGCACCTGCTACCATGGCGATGAAGGGAAGCTTCGCACCACAAGGAATAAATGTGGTAGTCATAATGGTCATCTTACGGTCTCTGTCGTTCTCGATGGTACGGGAAGCCATGATACCGGGAACACCACATCCGGAACCGATCAGCATAGGAATGAAGGATTTACCGGACAGACCGAACTTACGGAAGATACGGTCCATGATGAATGCGATACGTGCCATGTAACCACAGGACTCCAGGAATGCCAGGAAGATGAACAGTACCAGCATCTGAGGTACGAAACCGAGCACTGCACCGACACCGGCTACAATACCGTCAAGGATCAGCCCTTTCAGCCAGTCGGCACATCCGATCGCATCCAGACCACTCTCTAACAGTGCGGGTACACCGGGTACCCAGATACCGTAGTCTGCGGGATCGGGAGCTTCTGCGCCGTCCTCGGCATATACTGCAACAGCATCTGCCAGATCAGCACCGGTATAAGTTACATCCTCGGTTGCCAGTGTCTCTTCGTCTTCCAGAGTGTAATCAGCGGTAGCGGATGCATCAATGCCTGCTGCAAATTCCTGTACTGCTGCAACAGCTGCTGCAGGATCATAGTCTTCAGACTCGCTGTCGATGACTGCTGCCAGTTCTTCATCACCGTCAGCTTCTACGAATGCGTTGATCACATTCATTGCATCATCATACGGCTCGGCTGCTTCTTCATAAGCACCGGTTCCGATGGTGAACAGATGCCAGCCATCACCGAATACGCCATCGTTTGCCCAGTCGGTAGCCCAGGTACCGACGGTAGTTACGGATACATAATATACGATAAACATAACCACTGCAAAGATCGGCAGTGCCAGCCATCTGTTGGTTACGATCTTATCGATCTTGTCAGAAGTGCTCAGTTTCTGGCCTTCCTTTTTGGTATAACATTCTTTGATAATAGAGGAGATGTATGTGTATCTCTCGTTGGTGATGATACTCTCAGTGTCATCATCCATGGCAGCTTCCAGCTGCTTGATCTCTGCGGATACATCGGGAACACTCTTCATCTGTGCCTGGATCTTGTCATCCTTCTCTAACAGCTTGATAGCGAAGAATCTCTTCTGCTCCTCGGGAACATCGGTCAGCTTCTTCTCTACGGTCTCGATCACGCTCTCAACCTCAGGCGCGAATTTATGTACCGCAACGGCTGCACTCTTCTTCTGTGCCAGTTCGATCGCTTTCTTAGTAGCTTTCTCGATACCGGTCAGCTTTAAAGCGGAGATCTCTACAACGGGGCAGCCCAGCTTCTCGGAAAGCTTGCCTACGTTGATCTTGTCACCGTTTTTATTCACAATATCGATCATGTTGACAGCCATGACAACAGGGATACCCAGTTCCATCAGCTGTGTGCTCAGATATAAATTTCTCTCAATGTTGGTACCGTCTACCAGGTTCAGGATCGCATCGGGTCTCTCACCGATCAGGTAGTTACGTGCTACCACTTCCTCCAGAGTATACGGAGACAGGGAATAAATACCGGGTAAGTCCATGATGATCACGTCATCACCGTTGCCACCGTACTGCTTCTTTAATTTACCTTCTTTTTTCTCAACGGTTACGCCGGGCCAGTTACCTACGAACTGATTAGAACCGGTCAGAGCATTGAAAAGTGTTGTTTTACCGCAGTTAGGGTTACCTGCAAGTGCAATCTTAATTGCCATTTTTCTACCTCTTTCCTCTAAAATAATACTTCTCGTAACTATTCAGAGCCTCATTCGCAAAACGCTCTTTCAGAGCTTCTCTGAATCATTACACATTGTGATTAGCTTTCACTAATTAGTTCCAGCTAACCTTCCTGTTAAAAAAAAGATCATTTACTCAACGCAAATCATCTCAGCGTCTGCCTTACGAAGAGACAGCTCATAGCCTCTGACCGTTACTTCCACGGGATCTCCCAAAGGAGCAACCTTTCTCACATAGATCTCAACACCTTTGGTAATGCCCATGTCCATGATACGTCTCTTGACAGGACCTTCACCATTCAGTTTGGTTACCTTTACGGTCTGTCCGCAGGGAACTTCCTTCAATGTCTTCATTTTCTCCTCCTATTTAGCATCTTTTGGGTGGCGTCTTACGACTACACCATGATTTTATTGGCCATATCCTTGCCGATGGCTACGCGTGATTCCTTGATATTCACGATCAGGTTGCCTTCGGTCTGGGACACAACTGTCACTTTACCGCCTACTACAAATCCAAGCGTCTCCAAGAACTTTCGGATCTCCTCCTTGCCGCCGATCCTCTGGATCGTGTTCTCTTCTCCGGCTGTTACCATACTCAGGGGCATCATACACACTTCCTTCCCTTCAATAGCATTGAACTGTTTCACATGTTTCTCATTAGTTCTTAATGATATTCATTCTCAATTCATGGGTTAGTATATACTAACCTCTTTTTACTGTCAATATATTTTTTTGATTTTTTTCATAGAAATCTCGTGGGAATTGCTTATTGATATTTTTTCTCATTAGTTACGTTTTTTTATTATCTTGTCTATCTGTTTTCAAAAACATAAGCGTAAAAAAAGCTTTACCACACAAATGAATAGCGGTAAAGCTCTTTTTCATTACTATTTTAGGATACGAATATGAGATTCCATATCAAAATCTGTTGTTTCACCATCGTCTGAATAGTACTCATACTGTTTGACCTTTTCTCCAAAGGAATACAACTTTAAATCTTCAAAATTAATATCTTCCACACATTTTCCGCCTTTTGCCACAGGTAGCAGATATCCCTCTCTCAGGAAAACATTCACGGTTCCCATTGGCATATTTACATAGGAAAAACCTTTTTCAAAGATATTACCCTCTTCTATTATTCCATCTTTGAATACGAGTTGCTTCATTCGTTCCGGGAAATATACAACTCTTCCCGTTACATTCTGTTCACAGACCGGTGCGATCATAATATTTTCTCCAACCAGGAGTTGATCCTCCACCTGTCTGGCTAAATTATCTTTTCCATAAATGAATGACAGTGGATGAAACATCATCGTATTACGGAGTGCTGCTTTCATATACTCACTATAAATATATGGCAGAAGTTGATACCTGGCTCCAATGACACTTGAAAACTTCGGAATGTGAGAAAAGCGATACACTTCCTGTTTTCTGGTTCCTCTGGCTGAATGGTTCCGAAGCAACGGTGTAAATACTGCAAATTCTAACCATCGGAGTAATAAATCCTCTGTTGTATCCGCACCAAATCCACCAACATCCGCACCTGTGTATAAAAATCCACACATATTTAAAGACGGCATCATTTTCACATTCATCCTCAGGTGGGACCACCATGCCATATTGTCTCCCTGCCAGATACCGCCATACCGGTGCATTCCGATATAAGATGCTCTGGAAAACAGCAAAATACGTTTCTCCGGCTGGTAACGTTCAAATGCCTCCGCTGCAGACCTTGTCATATAATATCCGAATAAGTTATGTACCTGATCATGGCGATAATGTTTTCCTTTATAATTGTGATAAAAAGAAGCGTAATCCTCCGGATTATTGGATATTGTACCGATAAGATCTGTCATCTCAAAAAAAGTATTCACATCCAAATTTTTAGTTTTGTACTCTTCCATCTTATCAAATACTTTTTTCAGCCGCTTTTCTGAATAGAAAATAGCCGGTTCATTCATGTCATTCCAAAATCCATCAATTCCCTTATCTATCAGAATTCGATATTTATCTCCAAACCATCTTCTTGCTTCATCATTTAACATATCCGGGAAGCAGCATTTTCCGGGCCATACACCTATAACAAAATCCTCTCCGTTTTCATCCTTGCAAAAATAGCCGTTTTCTTTTCCTTCCTCGTAAACATCATAGCCATCTTCTTTCTTTACACCACCATCGATTATTGGCACAAGATGAATATTTTCCTTCTTCATCTCCTCTACAAGATTTTCAAAATCTGCAAAGCTGTCTCTGTTGATTGTAAAATCCTTGTAGCGTTCCATATAATCGATATCCAGATAAATACTATCTATGGGAATATCGCGTTTCCTGTATTCTCTTACGACCTCACGCACTTCATCCGCTGTCTCATAACTCCAGCGACTCTGTCCATAACCGAATGCCCATCTGGGGGCAATATAACTTCTTCCTATCATCTCACGGAATTCTCGAACTACATCCTGATAAGTTTGTCCCTCTATCAAATATATTTTATAGTTCTCATTTTCCATCACGATGATTAACTGATCTATATCTGTATATCCCACATCAAAAGTCACAGTCCCCGGTGTATCTACAAATAACCCGTAAGTTTCATTTACACCGTCTCCCATCATGATAAAATTATGCGCCCCATACAGAGAATTGGTATGCTCACAATGATTAGGATTATCCGAGCAATTACTTACATAGCGCCATCCTCTCTTGTTCATGCCTCGCACATTTTCTCCCAGACCATACACAATTTCATCCGTTTTTAACAAATAATGAAATACATTTCCTTCTTTTTGGAAAATGTCATCCTTCCAGCTGGTTTCTTTTATTTCTTTGACAACGGCATCCGTTTCTATGGGAGTTCCGAATACATATTTTTTAACCATATTTTCTATTTCCGGCTAGCCCTTCACTCCGCCAGCCATTAATCCTTCCTTAAAGTATTTTTGCGCAAGAGCATATATAACAACGATAGGAATCATAGATAATAAACTACCTGCCATCAGTATATTATATTCTGTTCCATATTGTCCATTTAAACTGTTTAAAGCCAATGTCAAAGTCATTTTATTCTTATCATTCAACATAAGCAACGGCCATAAATAATCATTCCAGCTCTCCATAAACGTGGTGATCGTCAACGTTGCTATTGCCGAACCGGATAACGGTAGTACCACTGTCCGATAAATTCTGAATAATCCTGCACCATCAAGTTCTGCTGCTTCTATATAGTCGTTGGGGATTCCTCTCATCTGCTGCACCAGCATAAATACAGCGAAAGCTCTGAATAAGGATGGTAAAATCACGCTTGGATATGTATTGATCAACCCGAGATTGTTCATGATCACAAACAACGGTATCATCGTTACCTGTGTAGGAATCATTTGCCAGTAATATTTTTTTATGATATTCTTGATCTTTTATCGTTTCTAAAATCATAATATCTCCGTTCTTTTTCTTACACTTTGCCTTTCAATTAGTTTTACAGGAAATACTTCTTCCACTTTTTCCATCTGGGGATTTTCAATGTTCTCGATCAATATTTCAACAGCTCTTTCTCCCTTAGCTGAAATAGGTTGTTTTACCGTAGTGAGCCCGGGCGTCGTATACTTAGAAATATCCAGATCATCAAATCCGATGATGGATATATCTTCAGGCACCTGAACCCCTTGTTCATAAAACCCCTTCATCAGCCCAATTGCGAGGACATCCGCTGTCGCTACCACTGCTGTAATATCTGCCTTATTATCTACGAACCATTTTGCAGCATTTACTCCGCTTTCATAATCAACCGTCGCTTCATAAAGATTTTCTTTTTGAAATTCCAGTCCATTTTGTTCAATCGCTTTCAAAAAACCTCTATATCGCTTCTGCATAACACCATCTTCCTGAAGATGTCCTGTCACCAACGCAATTTTTTTATGTCCCTGCTGAATCACAAATTCTGTAGCCAGATTAGAGCAATTCTCATCATCAATTCTTAGTTTATGAAAATAGTCATATTTACAATAACTATCAATTAACACTACCGGTACATCCAATGTTTTTAATTCACTAAAAAACTGATTCTGATAAGTACCAATAATAATAACTCCAGCCAAATTTCGTTCCTGGATCAGCTGAAGATAATCTTCAGTTACATCGGTAGCTGAGATAATTACATGGTATCCTCTCTGTCTTGCAGCATACTCTATGCTACCCAGTAATTCACTGTAAAAAATATTATGAAACATCAGCTTACTACCTGGCTCTGTCTGTGGAACGACTACTCCCAACAATTTAGTATCTTTTACAGTTAATCCTCGTGCATTCAAATCCGGCACGAATCCTAGCTCATCGATTACTGTCAGAATCTTTTGTTTCGTTTCTTCGGATACTTTTTTCTTTCCGTTTAATACATAGGACACTGTCGCTACTGATACGTTTGATGCTGCTGCAACATCCCTGATGGTTACTCTGTTTTTCATACTTTCTCTTTTCATACAGTTTTAATATGTTTTGTTAACCGGTTAACTATATTATATTCTCCTATTTTTGAATGTCAATTATTTTTATTTAAAATAATATTTTTTAGATAAAATAAACAAACATTACGTATCGTTTTTATAGATTTTTAACGTTGCTTCTTCAAAGTAATTCATAATACTTTTTTTCTCTTCTTTATTGATATTTTTTCTCATTAAGTTGAAATCTTGCATTTCCTACCCTTTTCTGCTATTCTTATTGTAATGCCTGCGGATGGTTAAGTTTCCACATGTAGAGCAGGTATTTCGGTTCAAAATGCTATGTATGGGAAGGGTATGGTCATTACATGAAAATACAGGAATCTGCTGAGAATTATCTGGAAACGATCTTAGTGCTGAAGAAAAAGAACGGTGTTGTCCGTTCCATTGATATTGCCAACGATCTGGGTGTGTCCAAGCCCAGCGTCAGTGTCGCTATGAAGAATCTCCGCAATGGGGAATATATTGAAATGGACAAGGAAGGCTACATCACCCTGCTGGACAAGGGGCGGGAAATCGCAGAGAAAATCTACGAGCGTCACACATTCCTCACGGACTGGCTGACCTCCCTCGGCGTGGATCCCGCCGTGGCTGCCGAGGATGCCTGCCGGATTGAGCATGTGATCAGTGCAGAGACTTTCTCCGCCATGAAAAAGACATTGAAGACGAAATAGAACTCACAGTGAATCATTGCATGTTATTTGAAAGCAAGAACTCCCGACGCAATATTGCTCCGGGAGTTTTGTTATTACCATAAGCTCATTACCTGCGCTCATTAAATCTTAATTGTCACCCATTTTCCCTGTCGGAACCGAATCGACGCAAACAGAAATCTGGATACCTGATCCGCCAGAATACCCATCCAGATACCGGTCATTCCCAGTCCCAGAGTAAACCCGAAAATATAGGATGCCGCCGTACGGATCAAAGTAACGCTGATCGTAGAAGCTACTGCCGTGTATGCGGTATCTCCCGCACCGCGCAGGCAACCCATGTAGATGACCTGAGACACCTGGAACAGGACAATGATACAAATGCAATGAATAATATTCACACCGTACGTAATAATATTTTCTTCTCTAAAGAACATCCGGTAGATGGTCTCCCCTCCGAAGAAATAGATAACCGCCAGTGCAACAGAGATTCCCATACCGATACGTCTACAGATAGCTCCATAGCTTTTCGCTTTCTCCGGGTCACGTTCGCCCAGACTCCGGCCGATCAACGCCACCGCCGCTACCTGCATACCGTCACCGAATGAAAACGTCAGACCGAGGATATTCATGCCTACCTGGTGTGCCGCCATGGCTTCCGTACCCATTTTCGCTGCCATCATAGCAGTCGACATGAATCCGATACGCATCAATACCTGCTCAATAAACACGGAATAGCCGACTTTGATGATCTCCAACAGCGGTTCCAACCGCAGTCTGATGTGATGTTCGATCATATACGGAATACTGATAAATCCTTCTTTCGGACAGATCGAGATGATGCTCATCACGCATGCCACTACCGTACCGAATACCGTAGCAATGGCGGCTCCGGTGATTCCCAGTGCCGGGAATCCGAAATGGCCGTTGATCAGCAGGTAATTGCCGCAGATATTCACCAGATTGGAGATCAGGTTCGTCCTAAGGGCGATCATCGTATTGCCCGCGCCGCGCTGTGCCGCATTGATTCCCATGGACAATACATTGAAGATCATGCCACCCATGATGATCCGGTAGTATCTCGCTGCCATGGCATGCGTGTCCTCACTCGATCCGCAGAATTCAATGATCTGATCCGCGAATCCCACCGTCAGTGCACTGATGATCACCGCTGCCACAATGCAAAAGCAGATCGTCATCACCAGAATCTCGTTGGCCGCCTGCTGCCTCTTCTCTCCAAATCGTCTCGCCACCAGGGCGGAGATTGCCACATTCGCTGCAATGAACAGTGCCAGCCCCAGGAACTTCGGCTGTGTGGTCAGCCCTACCGCTGCCACCGCATTGGCTCCGAGCGTACTCACCATAAAAGTATCCACCATACCCGCCAGTGCGATAAAAAAGGATTCGCAGACCGCCGGCCACGCCAGCCGGATTGCTTCTTTTGTCAGGGAACCCTGTGTGTGTTCTGTGCTCATAGCTATGTTACCTATTACCTTTTCTTGGATATTTCCTTTTGCTGATAGTCATAATGCTTTATTACACTCTTAATCATACACCAAAACCTCCGTTTGCCGATAGTCCCAAATTTTTGTCCTCTTTTTATAGCCAGACACATAATTTTTATCTCATTTTCATACAATACTAATCAGACCATACGCGGATATTGACACATGCAAAATCGTATTTTCAAAGGAGGCTCCCATGCAACTCTCCGACAAATTTCACAATATTCACTGGAAAAACCTCATCACTGCCGTTGCCATCCCTCTGGCGGTAGGCGGACTATCCGCCTGGATCACCAAAGACGGCATGAAAGCCTTTGAAGCAGTGAATCAGCCTCCACTGACGCCGCCCATGTGGCTCTTCCCGGTGGTGTGGAGCATCCTGTTCGTCCTCATGGGAATCGCCTCTTATCTCGTTGTCATGCAAAAAGGTGAGGACACGAAAGCCCTCACCCTGTATGCTGTACAGCTTATCTTTAATTTTTTCTGGTCCATCTGGTTCTTCAACCTGGGATGGTATCTTTTCGCCTTTTTGTGGCTGGGCGCTCTGTGGATCCTGATCCTCGCCACTACCGTTGCCTTTTACCGCATCTCGAAGCCTGCCGCATGGCTGATGCTGCCTTATCTGGTGTGGGTGGCGTTCGCGGGGTATCTGAATCTGGGGGTGTGGTGGCTGAACCGGTGAAAGAGTTTTCAAAAAAACGAAACACTGTTTCACTTATTTAATTTGATTGCAAAAGGCTATCTTATAAACGCACGCGTGCGTTTAAAATATATCTGTGACATTTTTCTTCGCCTGTTCTGTTGATATCTCATAGTATGGCACTACCTCTATTGACAAATAAAAGTTTGCCTTCGAAATATTTATCCCCTCCTGGGTGCGCGCTTTCTTACAGGCAAATTAAGATCCTGTAACTTTCGTCCCAATTCATCATCTTTAGCAACAAGCAGTAAATCCTTATCCATATAATTCAATGCATGAAGCACAGCCGCATAGCACCCCATTGCCACAGAAGGTGAGCCTTTTTCTATGGATACTAAAGTAGCTCTGCTGATTCCTGCTCTTTCCGCAACCAATTCCGACGTCAATTTTCTGCGCAGCCTTGCATACTTTATCTGTAGTCCCATTTGCTCAAGTATTTTTTCTGTTTCAGGCAACAACACTATTGTTTTTTTCGGCATAATCCCATCTCCTTATGTAAATATTATTAAACATTTATATCTATTTTGTCAAATTTTATTTACACCATTGAAAAATATCTCTGTCACGGATCCGACAGAGATATTATATAGTATGCCTATTACTCCGTTATCCTATAACGAATAACATACTGTCAAATATTACGCACAGCAGTCTGTTAGCTGCTCTCCATTGTTTTGCAGAAATTAATTAGATTTTTCCAAATCATACTGCGGGGCTACAGCCTCTGCCTGAGTCTCCGGCTCGGTATCGGCGATTTCAATCTGATCCGCCAAATCCATGCAATCTATATAATGATCTCCTATCCGGAACGCATAGAAACTTCTGTAATCCGAGGTCATAGGGTCTGTATCCTGATGCTTTCCGGCATTATTATCCTGAAAATATTTCGGAAGGTAGTCAGACTGCATATGTATGTCCTTTGCATCCATGTTCTGCAGATAAACATAAATAATGGTATTACTATCCTCTAACGTGATGGCATATTCATATCGGTCGGTCCAATTTGCCATCGCCACATACGCAACGCTGCAATAATTTTCTTCATCCTGATAGAGCATATTCGTCTGATCCTGATAAGAGAATTTCAAATTCCGCAGACGTTCTGTTTCTGCCTCATACTGTTCCCTGGTATATTGATTTTCCAAATAGATCTGGCAGGTTGCTGCAAATATTTCATCACGGGTCTGATAATAAAAATCCTGTGAAACGGTATCCATATCTACGGAAGGGAACACCGCTAACGGGCTGTATACTCCCTTTCCTTCTAATTTGTGGTATGCTTCTCCCTCCCGGGAAGTGATTCTTGTCCCATAAATAAAATGATAGCATACGTAAGACAAAATTATCCCTAGCACAAGCACTGCTGCCACAACCGCGAATACTGCTGCCACAACTGCAAATACTACTTTCTGCTTTTTGGTCATCTCTTGTTTCTCCCCCAATTATCATCACAATATCATTCTTTTTCCAACAGGTAAAAAGCACAATCCATCGTAAGAATAACAAACTGTGTATTACCGGAAATCATTATGTCCACTGCCGGAGGCTGTCGTTTTATTCCATCTCTAGTGCCTCTTATTTCCAAATTCTGAAATTCATTATAATTCAGAATCCAATCATATAGTTCCGGATCTTCTTTTATAGCTTCCTTTACATTATAATAGATTAAATTACGCTCTTTTATAGGAGATACCTCATAAGAAGGTTCTAAAATCTCGCATTGATAACGTTCATATTTTTCAAGCCCTTCACTGGAAAATACATCTTCATTTATCACAATATGATTGCCTATGATATCATGCCCCTCCGGATAATTCGTATAATCGTTTTGTACGTGTGTAAAGCCAAGCAATTTTGTAACTTTCCACTCACCAAAAAGCAATTCTTTGATCTCATCCATGGATAATTCGTCCACACTGCCATCTGCCGTTTCCGAATCTGGCTCTATCGTTTCTTCCGCATTCAGGTTTTCCGATTCTGTCTCGAGCATATTATTAATTCCGATAATTGACAGTTCCCAAGTTCCTGTTCCATTATCAACATTTCCAAACCAGATTTGTCCGGTCGCCCCCATCATCACCCCTTGCCAATTACAAAACATTTTTCGGCATGTTTCGGCACGAACAGCCTCTACAAATTCCTGATTCAGCTTTCCATCAATATCTAGTTTTAAAAAATCTTCACGATTATTAACCGTAGTTTCATTTATTACAATAGGATATGAAATCTTCTCAGATAGCGCATCCCAATCATTCTTTAAAATATCAATCTTAATCTCTTCAGCAAATTGCTCCACTTCCTCTGCTGTTACCCCTGTAGATGTCATATAATAATCTTCTTCTGTTTCGCTGCTTTGAATGCTTTCATCACTTTCACGTACTTCATAGTCTTCTGTATCACTCATGGCAGTCATCTCGTTTTCTTCAGAAGTACTGTCTATATGCTGATTTTTCATCAAAAATATGTAAGACATAATAATCCCCAGCACAAGCACTGCTGCCACAACCGCAAATACTACTTTCTGCTTTTTGGTCATCTTTTTGTTTCTCCCCCAATTATCTTCTATTTTCTTCTCTCACAATATTTTCTTCCGTAAATGAAAAATACGGAATCTCCAGTTCTTCAGCATTACCTTCGTTTACATTCAGCTATTCCATATAGTCCGTCTCATCGCCTTACATATTTTCAAAAAATTTCTAATCCTCTACAATCTCTTCTCCATAATCATAGATAGGCATCTGACCGGAAACATAAACATCAACATTATAGATTTCACCGGTCGTTTCCCCCGGTATGCCGAATTCATGGAAACATTCTCCTAAAGCATAACGATAAATGGTATATCTCTCTTTGCCTATATAAGTATGTTTTTCATAAGAATCTCCATATTGTTCGACCATTTGAGAATAAGTATTTCCGGAATATATGCCTCTTGAGGTATGTGCAAATGTTTCATTACTGCTGATTCTTATTCTGACACATTCTTTTTCAAGAAAATAAACTTGTATAAATTGAGCTTCCCCATCACCTACGTTATAATAATAATCATATTTTTTGTTATCCGAATCCTCAACCTTTTCATACAACAGCCCCATCTTATCCAGCTTCCCCAATATTTCCTGCTCACTTTCATATAAGGAAACTGAAAAATCCTCTATATTGATAACTACATCCATATCTGTCTGTGCATTTGTTGCATTCGGCATTTCATCAATTTTATTCCTTATAGCCGCTACTGTTTCTTCTATACTTTTTTCTCCGTTAAAATAATACAAAGCCTCTTCCTGCGTAATCCCTATGAAAGGAAGGTCACTGCGCTGCATTACCTTCGTATTATTTATCATCTCCCTTACATCCTGTATATCCTCATCTTGTGCCGCATAAACATTTTCATAGGTACCGCCAATTTCGTATGTCAGAATAGGAAGTTTCTCTCTTTTTCCATCCGATGTCTGATAATATTCCTGCTTTCTGCTATCACTAAGCTGTTGATCCAGCACATCTTGCAATATTGAGAAATTCCAATTGGGAGCAATCGTTTTCTGTCCTTCCTCAGTAAAATAGCTTTCCACAAACTTCCATGCTTCTTCTTTGTGCGTGCTTTGACTGTTAATGGCGAAACAGTTGTCAAAAATAAATATTCTTCCCTTTCCCTCTGCTCCCGGAAATCCTGTATAGACTGCATCCTCACCCCATACGGATTTTTTATATAAATATTGTTGCATGTCACCTATGCACTCAAGATTGAATGGAATTTTTCCTTCCCGCATCAAAAGGTCATTCGTTTGAAACATCGCCTGTTGCGGTAATTGTTCTGCAATTTTTATATATTGTTCCAATCTGTTATCTTCCGTTTCCCCGGAATATCCTCCGCAGATTGCCCCTTCCTGTAAAAATAAATCCCGTGAAATCATAGGATCCTCTTCACATTCCCGAACGGCCCGCAAGGCTTCCTCGAAGGTAAAATTTTCTTTGTTACTGCACCATTTTTCTTTTGTTATCAATGTATATAACACAAAATTCGTTGGCAACATATACAAGCCACCATCCGCTGTCAAAACCTGATACGCGGAATCAACGATGTCCTCTTCCCCAATCACATCACTTTTCTCCAGATAGGGAATAAGATTCTCTATTGCGCCCTTTTCTCTAAGCGCTTCCACGTCCGTCTCATCTGTCGAAAAACTAATGATATCAGGTCCTTTTCCTGTCAAAATATCATCATACAAACGACTAATTCCGTCGTTTATATTTTCTTCGTAATAATCATGTATTGTGATTGTTATTCCGTAATTTTTGCCATTAAAATCAGCTACTGCTTCCTGTAATGTCGACGCTCTCCCGATATCTCCAAGTATGATCTCCGTTTTAGGTTCTTCCGGCACATCTGTAACAGTCTCTTTCTCCCACGCAGATGTTTCCGTCCCGGTGTCTATTTCTCCGCATCCCATTAACAGCAAAGATGATACTGTACCTACCAGCAATGATGCTATTGCTTTAAAAGTTTTCATTCGTAATCCCCCTCGCATGTCATCACAATATCATTCTTTTTCCAACAGGTAAAAAGCACAATCCATGGTAAGAATAACAAATTGTGTATTACCGGAAATCATTATGTCCACTGCCGGAGGCTGCCGTTTTATTCCATCCCTCGTGCCTCTTATTTCCAAATTCTGAAATTCATTATAATTCAGAATCCAATCATATAGTTCCGGATCTTCTTTTATAGCTTCCTTTACATTATAATAGATTAAATTACGCTCTTTTATAGGAGATACCTCATAAGAAGGTTCTAAAATCTCGCATTGATAACGTTCATATTTTTCAAGCCCTTCACTGGAAAATACATCTTCATTTATCACAATATGATTGCCTATGATATCATGCCCCTCCGGATAATTCGTATAATCGTTTTGTACGTGTGTAAAGCCAAGCAATTTTGTAACTTTCCACTCACCAAAAAGCAATTCTTTGATCTCATCCATGGATAATTCGTCCACACTGCCATCTGCCGTTTCCGAATCTGGCTCTATCGTTTCTTCCGCATTCAGGTTTTCCGATTCTGTCTCGAGCATATTATTAATTCCGATAATTGACAGTTCCCAAGTTCCTGTTCCATTATCAACATTTCCAAACCAGATTTGTCCGGTCGCCCCCATCATCACCCCTTGCCAATTACAAAACATTTTTCGGCATGTTTCGGCACGAACAGCCTCTACAAATTCCTGATTCAGCTTTCCATCAATATCTAGTTTTAAAAAATCTTCACGATTATTAACCGTAGTTTCATTTATTACAATAGGATATGAAATCTTCTCAGATAGCGCATCCCAATCATTCTTTAAAATATCAATCTTAATCTCTTCAGCAAATTGCTCCACTTCCTCTGCTGTTACCCCTGTAGATGTCATATAATAATCTTCTTCTGTTTCGCTGCTTTGAATGCTTTCATCACTTTCACGTACTTCATAGTCTTCTGTATCACTCATGGCAGGCATCTTTTTTTCTTCAGGTATACTGTCTATATGCTGATTTTTCATCAAAAATATGTAAGACATAATTATCCCTAGCACAATCACTGCTGCCACAACCGCAAATACTACTTTCTGCTTTTTTGTCATCTTTTCGTTCATTTTCCTTACCTGAATTCTCCTCCCACAAGCATTCACACAAACGATATTTTAAATTTGTAACTCTTTTTATGTTACAAATTTAAAATACCATATTTTTATCGCAATTTCATTAACTGATGCTAATTATTTTGATATTATCAATTTAAAATATCCCAATCACATAATCATAACTATAGGTGTGCACATACAACCGGTCATCCTTCTCTGCCATGAGGTCCGGCATCTTTTTCAGAGACAGGCGGTCGATCACCTCTCCGGTATTTTTATCCAGCTGATAGAGATAATCGTCCTCTGCGGTAAAGCCATAGCCGCAGAAGATCACGTCCCCTTTCACGAGAAAATTCATGCTGTTATAAGTCTGGTCTGCACTTCGCCACAGCAGTTTCTCATTTTCCAGATCATAGGCAAACATAAAGCAGCTGTCCGGCTGCGCATAACCGTTCATTACTGAAGCCCCGTAAAAAATTCCGTTCTCAAGGCAGGCATTATTACCGTTGACGTACCATTTGTCTGTCGGATATTCCAGTACATACAGGCAGTTCTCACCATCGAAAATGCTGAGTTTTCCATCCTCCCACTGATAGGTATAATTTTCATCATAGAAGCAGTCCCAGTTTTCTCCGATCATGGGAAGGGAAATGTCTTCCGATGCATTGTACCATTCGTCTGCAAAAGTAATATTGTTATACGTCTCGGAAAGGATTTCCAGGGAATAGGGCTGCGCCGCAGTTCCTTCCGGGTGAAATTCCGAGATTCCAGTGAAATCTATGAGGATCTCTTTCGGTGCAATGGGTGTTTCCCGGGATTCGGACTCTGTGAGAGCTCCGGAGGTCTCTGCCTCATCTATTTTAGTGTCTATATTGGAAATATTTTCGGTTTGTTTCTCCGCTTCGTTGTTCTCCGGTGCATTGGTCTCCCGGGCGCCACATGCCATTAACAGGCAGGCGGACAGTGCAAATGTTGCTAATCTGTATTGTTTTTTCATGATAATCTCCCTTACTGCTTAAAATTCTCGTAACTATTCAGAACCCCATTCGCGAAACCGCTACTTCGTAGCTTCTTCATTGATCATCTGTTCCTCTTCTATAACAGTAACAATACCTTCATATACGGTAAAGTAATATCGAATCTGCTCCTGCATGTCCTCATACTGCCAACGTTCCCAGGAATCTTCCTCAACAGACTTCACCTGCGTCAATGTGTCATCGGCATCCGCGATGTTTCGCTGTAATTCCTCCAGCGTTGTCTTATCGACAAGGAATCTCCCATCCCGGCTGCTGCCGGCCTGAATCTGTATCCTGTCTAATCCACCATTTTCATCAAAATAACAATAGTATTTGCTGTTCTCTATATAGAGACTTGCATTCTCACTGGCGACATCGCATTGCAATCCGGCATCGGTACACAATGCCCGTACTTCTTCCCTTTGCATTCCCCATTGCATCCTTGACAGGACCTCTCGATTATACTCCAGGGAATAGACCACTGCCTTCACCGGCACAAAGGAGAAGGAGCAGCGGTGCGATCCTGCCTCATCCAGATCCCCCTCCATCACTGTGGTCACAGAGTCCTTGCCAAGTTTGTCTCCCGCTCCCAACAACATACCATCTTCCAATAAGGCAAAATTATTATATCCATATCGAATAGCAGAGATATCTGCATCAAAGGTGCGGGCATCATCGCTGTGCCGGATTCCACCCAACCATACCATACTGACCTTATCCAGTACCTTTTTGGGTTCTCTGACAAAGTCATGAACATTCTCACTCTTAGAAACGCCGCACTGTCCAAAGATATTTAATCCCCAAAGATATAATTCTCCGTCTTCCGTGATTGCCGCTCCATTCCACGCATTGATGTCCACATAGATACAATGATCCAGAACTTTATGTGGTTCCAGATACATCATTTTTACCAGATTCAACGGATTCTCTGTTACTGACCAGTATTCATCATATCCCCCAACGGTCGTGCTGCTTGTCGTCCGAAGCTGTCCCCACCAATATACGGTTCCGTCTTCCTTGAGTACGATAATGGCTTCCCTGCCGGCTCTGGCATATCTGACATTTTTCATTAACAGTGTGGGGGTACATACCCTGTCGTTATCCATGTCGCTATATACCTGCTTCACAGTGTCTTTTCCCAACAAAAGTCCTGCCATATTTAATCCCAGTCCGTAGAGGTTTCCATCCTCCGTCAGATAAATGCAGAAATTATTATTCCAATCGGCATCTACGGAAACCACATGATCTGCAATCCTCACATCATCAAACTGCCCCTTGTCAAAGTCTGTCTCGTAACTGCCTGTTCCCAACTGACCATTCTCATTATAACCGTTCCCCCAGAGAATACCATCATTATCAATATAATAATGATTATAGGCAGTGACCCGCTCAGTGATATAATAGTTTTCAATACGAAAAGGACTGGGAGCTTGCAGTTCCTCTGCCTGCTGTATGTAAATTGTTGGCAGATTCTGTTCCTGTACCTGTCCTGTTTCTTCCGCTGTCACCATTTCCGTAAAGTCTTCCTCTGTTTTCTGAGAAGAAACCACACTTTTCTGTGTGAGCAGTACCAGCGCTGCAATGATACACAGTTCCACTGCCAGCGCCGCAAGCTTCCCTGCGGTCTTACGGCATTTTAAAATATGCCGGATCCTGCCCCGGATGTCACCTTCATCAAAACACACCGGTGCTGCAAATATCCTGCGTACGGTCGTATCGGTTGCCATGGATAGCAGTACGGCGGCATATTCCTGTCGGCCCTCCGGCTCCAGATGTTCCGTCACTGCTTCATCACAAGCTTTTTCCATATCACAGCATAGCAGATAATATGCCAGCCAGACCACCGGATTCATCCAATGCACAATACTGATCAGATAGGTCAGTATTTTCCACAGATAGTCCCGGCGGTGCAGATGGATCCGCTCATGCTGCAATACACAGTCATAAAATTCCGGCTTCATCTCCATCGGCAGATAGATCTGCGGCCGCAGAATCCCGAATACCATCGGTGTGCGGATGCCGTCCACGTAACGGACTCCCTCCTCCCCGGGAAGGCATTCTGCCAGACGGCGCTTCATTCTTACATAAGAAAGGATAAAATACGCGAGAAAACAAGGGATTCCTGCCAGCCACAGGTATCTGACTGCAAATATCACCTGTGTAAAGGCGGCCGATAGAAAAGGCATGACTGCTGTGCCGTTGGACTGTGCAGCCGTCACAGGGAGCTCGTTCGATCCCGCTTCGGAATTCGTACCCTGCACGGTCATCGCATCTGTTCCGGTCGCCTGTTCCGACAAGGTACTCTGTCCCAGTGTAACATTTTGCTCCGGCACAGCACTTTGCCCCAACACGATGCCCGTCCCAAGTCCCGTTACCACTGTCGGTCCATCCGCACTCACCGCTACTACCATCGACTCCGGCTGTGCCCGCCAGAATCCGTGCTCATTCTCGATCTTCCAGGGAAATATAAGATAGAAAAAGACGATTCCCCACAATAGCACACAGTAGCGGTAGGAGATCCGCAGTCCTCTAAATACCATTCTGAGGATCCATACGATTCCTACGATGATGCTTCCCTGAATGCTCATTCTGATCAGTATCTGCATCATTGCCATCCCTGTCATTCCTTTTCTCCCCCGTTATTTTCTATGATCTTCTTCAGTTCTTTGATCTCTTTCGTAGACAACTTTTTCCGGGAGGTAAACGCCGCCACAAAAGCAGGCAGGGATCCCGCAAAGGACTCTTCGATGATCTCCTCACTCTGTCTCGCCTGAAACATCTGCCTCGACAGTAACGAAGTTACGGTTCCGTTCTCGCTGGTAAAAATCCCCTTCTGGCAGAGGCGCCGCAGGACTGTATAAGTTGTGGATTTCTTCCAGTTCAGCTCCTGCTCGCATAGTTTCACCAGTTCCCCGGAAGAGACCGGCTCATGCTCCCAGATAATCTCTGCAAAACGCATTTCGATGGCGCCCATAGTATATTCCGACATTGCAATTCCACACTTTCTGCCCTCTGTGGCATCCGTTAAGTCTTATTATGCAAAATGGTTTACAAGTTGTAACACTTTTATGTTACATCCTGTAAACCATTTTTGTCAATGTCTATTTTTTCCTACAAAAGTAAAAGTTTCTCTTATACCGGAAACTTTTTTCATTTTTATCAAGTGTATCCAGTATAAATTGTTCTCATCCCCCATTCGGCATCAGATCATTGAAAGTATCCCATGCCTCTTCCGCCGTATAATCTGCCAGCTTAAGCCACCCGGTCACACTGTTCTCGGTCTCCACGCAGAGCCACTGCCTGTCGGCATCCAGATAAAGGAAATAGACTCCGTGATCTGCGTTGATGGTAAAGCGTTCGCTGCCGGCATCCGGAGTCCGGCAGACTTCCAGATCCTTATTGAGCCAGTGCAGGGTCGACTGCTCCGGCAGATCATAGCGGTCTGCAGGAATCTCCACCAGTCTTCCGTCACTTCCGATCCGGTATATGATCCGCAGATTTTCCTTCTGTAACGTATAATCATAGGGCTGGTTGGTGATGATCTGGCCGTTTTCCACCCAGATCTCCCGGATATCCTGCGCGAAGCTTCCTACCTCCTGTAATTCCCCGTTCTCATAGCTGAACAGGAAACTCTCGCACTGTCCGAACTCGTCCCTGCGCATCAATGCCAGCAATATCTGTCTGCCATCAGGAGTGAAGGCGTAAATGCTGTTTCCCAGATTCTGTGCCGTCCGCATCTCGCCTTGCATGGTATTCACCGCAAATATATATTGATCCAGCGGCGAATGATCCACTTCGTTTACTGCCTGTGCCATTCTCGAACGCAGCAGAAGTTTCTCTGCGGTTCCGTCTCCGTCCAGATCCAACAGGGCATAAGTCTCCTGTACTGCCCGTTCGGACAGATCAAAGACGACTCCCACATTCGTCAGAATGTCCTGTCTCTGTGCTGCTGCATAGGCATCCGCTTCCTCCGCTGTCAGATCTGCCGCCACCTTTCCGTTCCAGACCGGCTGGTTGGACAGCAGCGGAAGTTTCCTCTGGGCGGTTCCGCTGCTCTGACTCAGGATCCAATAGCCATCCTCCGCCGTAAGTGTATCTGCGGAGAAATCCTGTGCCTCCGACGGCAGCTTCCAGTCTGTGATCCCGTTTTCTCCGGTCTGTCCCGAAGTATCGTATTCTCTGATGGTGTCGATCCAGATGTCCAGATCTCCCTCCTGATAATCGGAAGCTGCAAAATAGTACAAGCGGACACTATCCTGTTGCTTCAGATAAGCCATCTCCTGACTGTAACTGTCAGACGTATAATATTTTCCCATGTCCTGATAAACCGTGGACCGTCCCTGTGCCGCACATCCCGGCACTATATATCCCGGAACCATACAATTTAGTCCGGCGTCGTCCCCGGTGGCCGCATAAATGCCGTAGCTGGAGACCTGATAAGTAGCAGCAACATCCGCAAAAGATCCGGGGGATACCTTTACATACACCCATTTTTTCGACAGTTCTGCCACGGTAGCCCAATCTTCATCCCTGGGTCCGTATTCCGCATAGACCACTCTGGCCTGATTTTCTCCGTCCAGAGGACCGGTAGAATGCCGGCCTTTACTGTCGATGTCTCCCAGGGAGAGCATCCAGATCTGACTGCTCTCCTCCGCAAATACCATGGGAATATCGATACCGGATCCATCAGCGAAAATATAATGTATGTTTGCCACAGAGCCTTCGCCGGGTCTTGTGGAATCCTTTTGGAAAAATAAATACTGCCTCCCGGCTTCATAGAGCAGTTCCGTCATTTCCCCGCTGCCACCCTGTAGATTCAGCAGAACTTCCGCAGCCTTCACCGGATCCTTGTAGGTCTCATGGGCAGCGGCATCTCCGTCTAAAATCCGCTGATGCAGTTTCCGCGCCGCGACACCATCGTAGCCAAGATACTGGATACCGTCCTGTCCGGCAAAAGACCGAGTATCCTCCAAGGCAGCCACATCAAACAGGGTACTGAACTCTTCCCTGCTGTGGATACCCTGCTCAAATACCGTCAGCCATTCCGTTTTGGCAGCCTCATAGTCCACTTCATCCGTCGCAAACTCCCCTGTTGCAGCTTCCTCGGTTGCATCTGCCCCGCCGGTTGCCTGCGCCGCATCTGCCTCTGTCTCTGCACCGCTATCCGCATTTGCAACATCCGCTGCATCCGTTCCGCTGCCCGGATTGCTGCACAGGCACACCACCAGCACCGCGATCACTGCTGCCGCGCCGATCATGACCCAGAACGGCGGCTTGCGATAATCCAATACATGACGGATCCTGTTCTTCACATGATCTTCACCAAAAGAAAGCAAGGCACAGATGGAACCGCCCCGATACCGCTTCCATTCTCCACCGGAAGCTTCTTCCAGCAATGTATAGGAATAGATCTTCTTGCTCTCCTCCCCGAGGAGCTTCACCACTTTTTCATCACAGGACATCTCGCAGTCCATATTCATCAGATAAAATGCCAGCCACACCAGCGGATTGAACCAGTGGACACAACAGATTACCAACGCCGCAGGCTTAAACAGATAGTCCCTGCGCTGTAAGTGCATCCGTTCATGGCACAGAACGACCCTTCTGCTCTCGGGATCTAAGCCCGAAGACAGATAGATTACCGGATGGATCAGCCCCATGACGAAGGACAGATGCCCACCGTCGATCTCGCAGATCCCCGGTTCCACCTGTCTGACACCTCTGTCAGGTCTGCGAAGCCGGTTCCGCATACGCAGGTAGGAAAAAGCATGATACCCCATAAATCCTGCCATTCCAAGTAACCATGCGATCGACAGGACACGGAAAATTTGCAAAGATCCGTCCGCATTATCCCGGTTATCCACCGGGTAACCACCATCCAAGGCATTCGTAACATTACCCGGTGCCTGAATTTCACCGACACCGTCATCTCCAATTTCATTCATGCCTTCTACGTTTCCATCCTGTCCCAGTGTTGGTGCAGAACCTTCCCTATTTCCGGTGGCTTCTAAAGTCCCGGCATTCAGATTTCCCGTATTATCCGCCCCGGACAGCACGGCATCCACAGTATTGTCTCCACGGTGGCTGCCATTATAAACTCCCTCATTGTCAACTGATCCGGCACTGTTCCCGGCAGTCAACTGTGCAGAGGTTGTCGCCGTCCCTACGGTCAACAGACGCTCCGGGATCAGACTGATCCTGGTCCCCGGCAGCACCGGACAACATAACCGCACAAATACGATTCCCCACAGCAGATAGGAACACCATTTCGGGGCTTTTTTCAGTAAAAATCTGGCCAGTATCACCAACAAAATACAATAGCTTCCCACCAGACTGAGACGCCATATACTGTCAAACAAACGATAGATGCCTTCCACCATAAAGTCCCTCCTATGTTCTCTGCTTCCCTATCCGCGGAAGCTCCGCTCTCTGTCATCCCTGTTCTGTAACGCCCCGAAGCTCACTAATTTTCCGTCCCGGCAGCTGAGGCTTCCACAATCGCCTTCCTGCAATTCGCTGTAGATTCTGTCGGAAACTTCCAAGGTGATCTGTTCGCCCTCTTTTTCCAGATTTTCAAAAATGACAGTCTTGACGTTTTCCGCCTCAGTTACTCCGGAATTTACTGTGCCGTTTGCCAGATATACCGGTTGGTTCACCGCAGTAGCCTGTGCCTTGCTATAGACTTTTGCACGGTTCACCGTATGATATCCCCGTTGCCTGTTCCGTAAGCTCCGCACCAGAAGGTACAGAAGATATCCCAGAATTGCCGCTGCGAACAGGACTGTCAATATGTTTTCCACCGGACTGAAACTTAACTGCTGCATCATAAGCACAACCTCCCCATTTTTCATTATTTATCTCATTTCACAGTATCCTTTATGATATCCTTGTATACTTCCAACAGCCACCAGGAAAACGCCTGTGATTGTTTTGCTGCATTGTCGATCATGCCATCTGCAGTTGCTTTGTCCTCCGCCGGTACTACCAGCAGGAACTCTTCCTCTTCTATTTTTACTCCACATAATACGTTTTTTAGATCTTTTGAGATAAGGAACATATTACCGACTGTATCTCCTTTTCACACTTTACCCGGCAAAATACAAGCCACTGAAATAATCACTGTAATCCTTACCATCCTGTAACCGAAACCATCCCTTCACACCATCCGTAATCTCGATGCAGATCCAGTCCTGTGTTGCATCCAGCTTTGTCATGCGTACCTTGCTTCCTTTGGGCAGCACAAAGGTCTCATCCCCGTCCGGTGTACGGTAGAGCGTTATATCCTGCCGCAATTCCACTTCCTCCCAGGCACTTAATACATATTCCTCCTGTGGCACTTCCCGAAGTCTTCCGTTCGATGTTACCTGATAGATTTTCTGGATGTAATCATTCTGCACCGCAAAATAGGGTTCAGTGATAACCATCTGTCCATCCTGTATCCATGCCTTTCGCAGATCCTGTGCGAGCCGGTCTGTTTCCACCGGTTTTCCGTCTTCATAGTGGTAGATTCGTGTCAATGGATCTGCGCTTTCTCCGTCATCGTACAATGCGATCAGGAGCTGTTCCCCATCCGGGCTGAAAGCGAAGATCGAATTGCTCATATTTCCCGTGCTGTCCGGAATCTCAATCGTCTGTCCGTCTATCTCCAACACTGCATCCCGCAGGTCATAGCAATTCATCTGACCCAGTCCCAAATTTACACAAATCTTATATTCCTCGAAAGAATATCCCGTTACCGGCTCCGCAGGATGCAGAGAAATCTTCTCCGGCACACCATCGCCATCCAGATCCAGCTGCGCCGATGTCTCAGTTTCTGTCCGCTCCGATACATCAAATACCACACCCGGATAGGCCAGAATGTCTGCTCTTTCGATGTGCTGGCTATCCGCCCCGCTAAGCGCAAACCGCATACTTATGGATGGATTACTATTGTAAATGTCATAATATCCGTCATGAACATGAAGCGTCGTGTCGCTGTTGAGCTGCAAATCCACCGGCAGAACCGTATCGGTGGCAGTATGGGTACTCATGTCAAACTCCCGAAGTACCCTCGGCATCCACTCATCCGTCATAAGATGCGCCTCATCGGGATCTGTCAGATAATAGACCTTGCCGCCGCTCCATTCCGTCACATCCGGCAGATCTTTTTGCAGCTGTGTATAGGCATCCGATGTGTCATATGCGCCCCGCTCACAGGTAACGTCATACCAGCCCGTTGCCATGATGCGTTCCGCTTGAATGCAGCGAAATACACTGCCGGATGTTCTCCAAAGTTCACTCATGGTATAGATCCCGTAATTTGAAATCTGTACATGCGGGTAATAGGCCGAATAACTGCCGGCATCCACAGGATACCAGTCCATCCAGCCCCAGTAGACCGCTCTGTCCGGTTGTCGGAGTTCGTACTCCCCATAGACCATTCTGGTACAGATATCACCGGTGAGCGGACCATATCCCAAGTCCTCCGCACTGCCCGGATCTCCAAAGGACAAGAGCCACAGCTGCGTCATCTCCTCCGCCATGACCATGGGAATATCTACGGCAGATCCATCCGCAAAAGTATAATGTACATTCACCACAGAGCCTTCTCCCGGCCGGTCAGAGTCCTCCCGATAATAAGGATATTGCCGCCCTGCCGGATACAGCGTCTCGGTCACGGCTCCGCTTCCATCACCCAGGTGCAACAGTGACACCGCTGCCGTTACCGGATCTGTATATTTTCTATAAGTCTCGGATGAAGGTTCCTCCGCCAGTGCTTTGAATATCGCATACGCAGCATTCGTATTGTTTTCACGGACCAGCAGGTCATATGCCACTTGATCCGCTGCAAAGGAATGCTTTTCCTCGATTGCTTCCACATCAAAAACAGCGGCAAAATCTTCTCTGTTGCGAATCGTTACCTTTGCAAAATCTTCCGGTGTCTTGATGCTGTCCGGAAACTGCGCAATATTTCCACTCGTCTCCGCATTGCTGTCTACATCCGTTGCTACCCCTGCGCTGTTGTCTGTATCCGCACGATCCGCTGTGCCTGCTCCGTTCCCACTTCCACCGGGGTTGCTGCACAGGCACACCACCAGTACCACGATCACTGCTGCCGCGCCGATCATGACCCAGAACGGCGGCTTGCGATAATCCAGTACATGACGAATCCTGTTCTTCACATGATCTTCACCAAAAGATAAAAGTGCACAGATGGAACCGCCACGATAGCGTTTCCATTCGCCGCCGGAAGCCTCTTCCAGCAGGGTATAGGAATAGATTTTCTTGCTCTCCTCACCGAGGAGTTTCACCACTTTTTCATCACAGGACATCTCGCAGTCCATATTCATCAGATAAAATGCCAGCCACACCAGCGGATTGAACCAGTGGACACAACAGATTACCAACGCCGCAGGCTTAAACAGATAGTCCCTGCGCTGTAAGTGCATCCGTTCATGGCACAGAACGACCCTTCTGCTCTCGGGATCTAAGCCCGAAGACAGATAGATTACCGGATGGATCAGCCCCATGACGAAGGACAGATGCCCACCGTCGATCTCGCAGATCCCAGGTTCCACCCGCCTGACACTATTGTCAGATCTACGAATCCGATGACGCATGCGCAGATAAGAATAAGCATGATATCCTAGGAATCCAAGCATTCCTGCCAACCATACCATGGATAATACACGGAACCACACCGGGTATGTCCATGCGCGGGCATCAGTACCCGTTCCGGCAGATGTTTCCGAAATCACTGCATCTGTTCCACTGGCTGCCACCTCTGCAACCGTAGCTCCACTTTCTGTTCTCGCAGTTCCCAGGGAAAAATCCTGCGTGCCGTCAGCATTCATGACAGTATTGTCATTTCCCACAGTCATCGTTTTTTCTGCCGCCTGGCTGTCCGGTACTTCCTCTGCATCGTACTCCCGCCGCAGGACATCTCCGATATCCTTCGTATCGTTGGCCTCTGCATAACCATGACTGCCCGGACCGACTATCTGCTGCCCGGACGTCATCTCTGTCCCCACAGACAACAATTTGTCCGGAATCAGGCTGATTCCTGTCTCCGGTAGTATCGGGCAGCACAACCGCACAAACACGATTCCCCATAACAGATAGGAACACCATTTTGGTGCTTTTTGCAACAAAAGTCTGGCGAGGAGCACCAGCAGCACGCAGTATCCTCCCACCAGACTTAAGTTCCATACACCGTCAAATATTCTGTAGATATTCTCACCCATAAGCCCCTCCTGTCCTGCCACCGGCAAGGCATAGTCGATGTTTTATAGACTCTTTGTAATTATAGTCTACATTCTACCGACCCATCTGTCAAGTAAGAAATCTGATTCCTTTAAAGTTGAAAACGGATGTACTCCCGGTATTTCTGAGCACTCCCCGCGCCCTCTGTTTTCCGGAAGACATCGTACACCATCCGGTACTCTCCCGGCTCCAATACTCCGTAAAGCCAGTCCCATTTGTAAAAGTTTGAGACTTCCTCCCCGCAGCCCACCGTATGACCTATCATCGTAAATCCGTAATCGTCTATGATCGTCTCCGCATCCTGCCATTCTCCTTCGATCCTGCGCTGTAGAATATAGGCATCTCCATAGGTCACCTCTGTCCCGGCATCCTCATCCTCCCGCCGGATGACAATACTGGCGCCTATATTGGAAATATCCCGCAGGGTCACAGTCACACCCGCCTCAGGGTCATAAATCGTTTCTGCCTGATTCTGTTGTCCCTCTTCTTCCGGATTCCAGTCACTTACTGTCAGCTCCGGCTCTTCTTCCGAGCGCAATACCTCCGCATGCATTTCAAAATCCAGCACGCAGTCTCTATGGATTTCCTCTGTCTCCCCGGTAGTCATGGATGTGCCGGTCCCCCGGAACGAGATCACTGTCTTTCCATCCCCTATGGTCACATCCGAAGTGACATATAACGGTTTCTGATACTGTTCACTGATCCACACAAAAACCTCATTGGTTGCTTCCCAATACTGCCGCAGTTCCTCACCATACTGCTTCGCATACCCCTGTCCGATGTGGGATCTGCTGCGAATGGAGAAGATTTCCGCCCCTCTCTTTCCCGTGCTTACTTCTGCAACGCTTCCATCAGACGCTCCTGCCAGTCATAGAAAGCCTGGCCGTCCACCAGGCAGCGTTCGTCCTCACCTATCCATAATCCCTGTTCTTCCGACGCGTAGCGAAAGGTCCTTGTCTCACCGTCTGCATAGACAAACTGAAAATATCCCACACCTTCCACCATCTCTTCCGGCGGGATCGGATCTGACGTCACTTTTCCGGAAAGCTGTATAAATTCCTGCCACAGCTGCTCTACGGTATCGACATCTTCCACATAATCGTAATCCTCCGCGCAGAAGCTGCAGCCAATCTTCTGAGGGCATTCCTCCGGCAAAAAAGCCGCGCAGAATGCTGTCTTTGCTTCATTCTCCAGCATTCCCGGATACCATACATCCGCTATGACATAGGCTCCTTCCGGTGTTGCCGCCGGATATAAAACGTAGCTGGCGGGATTCTCTACGGATATCATCCCTTTTTCCACATTCTGTACCGCCTGATAAATCGCTACAGTAGTCTGGGCATCCGGGGTTCCGATCCAGCCAGCCCCTCTTCCCTCCTTCAGAAATCCTCTGCTTGCTCCATAGGTAAAGAAATAATTCTGCGGTTCCTCTCCCTCTCCAACGAAAGATATCTGCCCATGGAAAGTGCTGCCGTGGATCCAGGGCAGTACCCGGTAATAATAGGTTCCGTTGACGCTCACTTGTACCTCTTCCTGCTTCCCGAAAGCGTTCTCCTTCGGCATCTGTATCCCCGGCACCGTGAAATCCACCGTTTTGCGGAATTCGATGAGATTCAGCAGAAGTACCACTACCACCAATACGATTGCACTGAGAAAAATGGTTGCTTTTACGTTAATCTTCTTCATAAGCCCCTCCTTTGTTTCCCTTCTATCTATATTGACGACTTTTATACTCCGTTTGTTACAAACAGTATAACAAAATTTCACCCCTGAATCTACTTTTTTCACCCAAGCGACCGCTTTCTGTTATTTCTGGTCTTTTTATAACATAACCACTGTAAATGCACAATTGAGCAGATGGAAACTTAACAGTCTGGAACTATAAAACTGGCGGCATCGGCTTCCCGGTGTCGCCAGTTTATTGTCACTCTATTTTACGAGTGGCTCATAATAGAGCACTGTCTTCGCAGGATCTTTTCCGCTGATCTCCACGCCGTCCGCCGTCGTTCCCTGGAAGCCGTCGGATGCGCCGATATAGAGAATGCGACCGTCCGGTACGAGGACCGCACAGGTACCTTCCGTACCGCAGGGCATCTCCCAGTTCTCCTGCACTCTGGTGAATTCCGTCTCACCCAAACGATAGGTGTCCACGCCGTTGTATCCCCATAGGATAAAATCTGCCGTCTCACTCACACCTGCTGCCACCATTTTCCACGGGTAGATCGTATCGGCACTGCAAACAACATTCTCACCTCCAGCCACCGGAACAAACCTGAGGCTTTCCGGATCTACTGACACTAATGTCATAGCTATATTTCCTGCTGTCGTATCGCCCACTACCAGTGCAGCCGCATAGACTTTGCCGTCCTTGCCCTGTCCTAATGCTCCGGCACCTTGTACGGCATAGCTGTCGTCATCCGCCACGGTTCCGATCAGCTCACTTTCCGCAGAATAGATCCGCACATAACTGCCGTCCTCCTGCATCCGCATCCGCATATATAATCTGCCCTGGGCATCTGTTGCCATACTATCAACGATATTCCATTCCCGCTCTCCTACGGTAAAACTGTTCAGAAGCTTTCCCTCCGGACTGATATGGTAGATCACAGGCAGCCGGCCATGTTCCGCTCCCGGAGATGCCAGTCCGCGTAATGCCGCATAGACACTTCCGTCCGGTGCGATGCACAGGCTATACACCTCGCCGTCCTCATCGAAATCATCATAAAACTTTTCCGGGGTCCCGCTGCCGTAAGTCAGATATTCCACCCGTGCTTTCCCTTCCATGGTGAACCCACCGACATACAGCCCCTGTTCTGCCGCCACAGCACACCGGATACTGAGTTCTCCCGCATAGGCAATCTGCCATTCCTGTGCTGCAGTGTCTGCCCCCGGGACTACACTTGCCTCTCCTGCGCCCTGTGTCTGTTGCGATCCGCTCTCCTGTGACATATCACCCGGTAATGCACTATCTTCCGTCTTCACATATTCATAGTCGCCCGCCTCGATCTCTTCTGTGATTTTCGCCAGACTATAATCTCTCTTCTCACGGAAATCGATCAGCTCCAACAATTCCTCCTCCGTCATTTCCTCTTCCGGCAGGAAAAATGTACTCCGCGCTGCATAGAAAGCCACGCCCTTTTTGTATTTTTCAGGACTATCAAGCATGGCAAGTTCCTTTTGGGGGAAATATCCTTCCTCCAGATAGGCCTGCCTCAGTTCTTCCAGCCTGTTTTTTTCGCCGTCCGTAAGCGGTCTGCTGTAGCTATCCGCTGCAACATCTGCCTCCTGCAACCCGGAAAAATATGTTTCCAGTTTTTCATGATTCATGCTCTCCATCCGCGCCCGGTACAATCCCGATGCCGTCACGGTAACGGAGGCCAGAAGCAGACAGGCTGCTGCCGGGATCACGATTCGTCTAAAGCCATAATGGCGTACCGTTTGATTCACTCTCTTTCCATCCGTGTTTTTGCTGTCCTTCTTCTCTGTTTCCAGTCCGTCCAAAATATTTTCCACTTTCGCATCCAGAGACTCCGGCACTGCCATCCGTTCCGCCTCCGCCATTTTTCTTATTTTTCTGTCTATAAAATCATCTCTCATATAAGCCTCTCCCTTAACTGCTCCTTCGCCCTGTACAATCTCGATTTTACGGTTCCCTGTCTGCATTCCAGTATCCTGCTGATCTCCGGGATCGTGCACTGTTCATAGTAAAACAGTACGATCACATCCCGGTATCCGCCATCCAGTTGCATGACAGCATCCCACAATTCGTGATGTTCATCACAAAACGCAGGGGACAGATTCTCCTCCCATGCCACCGCACCGGTCCGCTTATTTTGCCGATAAATCTTTTTCGCTTCATTTGCCGTGATCTGTAAGATCCAGTTTTTAAAACTGTCCGGATCCCGCAGTGTCCTTAACTTTTCATAGGCATGCAGTACCGCTTCACTGACAGCGTCCTCCGCATCCGTACTATTATTCAGAATAGAATATGCCAGTCGGTACATATGCAGGGTATAGCCCCGCACTTCCCGCACAAATTCCTCTTTTGTCATAACTGACAAAGTAACACCTCCTTCTCTTCGCCGGCTTCATACTATATGAGTCGCCGGACGGTAAAAAGGTTCCTGTATTTTAAAAAAGGCACCGGATGTTCCGATGCCTTTAAATCCAATATACTCTATAACTCTTTGAATTTGTATTTTCCTTTTCCATGCCCGGATACCGGTTCGATTACATCAGCCTGTACCATATTGGATATTATTTTAGAAGCGCCTGAACTTTTCAGCCCAAGCAATTCCATAACCTCTCCTCTGCCAAAAAACTGACAATCTCCGAATTTTTCATATAATACACGGATATGCATAATTGTTTTTGTTGAAAAATTCAGCGTTTTTTCAGCCAATCTTGTTTCAATGTCCACTTTTGATGTTTCAATGTCCATTTTTTGAGTTCCAATGTCCACTTTTGAAGTTCCAATGTCCACTTTTGTATCCTCTAAAAGTCCACTGATATGCATATTTCGATTGTGCAGCTCGTTGTGTTCATTTAAAAGCATATTTCTGAGGAAGAGTTCCAAATATTCCGTTGTCTCATGAATTCCTTTTTGTAAATTCGTATAATTGGCTCTGACAAGTGCATTTCTGAAATACCATGCATTTTCCGCAAAAATATCATTTGTTGCAAAAAAACCAAGTGTTCTCAAATATTTTATGAAAAAAACCGCTGTGGTTCTTGTGTTTCCCTCACCAAAAATGTGAATTTGCCAAAGCCTTGATACAAACAAAGCCAGATGATGAATGCTCTCTTCTATCGAAAGTCCTTTATAACTAAAAGCTTTTTCCTGCGAAAAATCATATTCCAACGTAGCACGCAGTTCTGAAGCACTCCCATATATGACCGTTGCGCCATCAAGCACCCATTCTTTCTTCGTAATATTATAATCTCTTATTTTTCCGGCATGCTTATATATTCCACGAAAAAGCTTACGATGAATAGCTATATACTCATTCGGTGAAAAGGAAAACGCCGTTTCGGAAAGGAGCTCCGCAATACGGCTGGAAACTTTATCTGCTTCTTCCGTGCGTTCATTATCTGATACACGGACAGGTCTCTCATTGTAATAGCTTTCTATAAGACTCTGTGCCTCTTTTAGCGTGATCTTACCTTCAATATTTTGAATTGCAGTGTCAATCAGATATTGCGAGGGTTTCAGACCATCTACTGCCTGAAGTCCAACCGCCGTGCTCCACACATACCCTTTTGTTGCTTTATTCGGTTCGGATTCTCTCAGATATTCTTTAAATGGGTCTTTGTCCATATTCATTTCCCCGCTATATATCACTATCTTAGTTTTCCTGCTACTATTTTTATTATATCTTATAATCTCAATAAACCAAAATGTTTTTGCAGAGATTTTTGCGAAAATCAAAAATATTTTACCTGAAGATTCCTTCTTGACCCACGAGTTAGTCTATGCTAATATAACAATTGTTATGGAGACAGATCGCAAGAAAATCACGGAAGAAAACTTAATCCGCTGCGGCAGGGAAGAACTTTTGGAAAAAGGCTACGCCGGGGCGAACCTCCGGGATATCTGCAAACGGGCCGGAGTTACTACCGGAGCTTTTTATTTCTCTTTTGCGAATAAGGAAGCTCTGCTGGGGGCGATTCTGGATCCCCTGATTGCCGAATATCAGAAAATGATGCAGAAAATAGCCAAAAGGGAGCAGGAACATCCTGAGACCGCAGAGCAGAATGAACGCGAGATCATGGAATATATCTGTGCGCACAGGCAGGAATGTGAGCTGGTACTGGAGAAATGCTCCGGCAGCAAATACGAATCCTTCCGGGATATAGTCTTTCATAATATGTTCACCGCCTTTCAGAGCTATTACGAAAAACAACTAGGCTATGTGCCCGATAAAGAATTACTACGGATTCTGACATCCATGAGGTTACACGGATTTCTGGAATTGATCAAAGGAGATTATGATATGGAACACCGCCTGTTCCTGACGAAAGCCATCGGTATTCACGCCGATGCCGGAACGCAGAGTTTAATTACATATTTTAAGAGCGAGAAGGATGCTCACCGTTAATGCGGTGGGCATTTTCTTTTATAAAAAATAACAAATATAACTTTTGTTATATTCAGAAAACAAGTAGGAGGATTAGTTATGAACAAAAACGTGAACTACGGAAACTGGGTACCTGAAAAAATGTTGGCGCTGTGCTATGTCGCTGCTGCCGTACTCGGCATTGCCGCCTATGTGACCGGACCGGTGCTGCATCTTGCCATTCCGACATGGATCCTGGGCATTCTTGCCGCGATTTGCCTGGTCTATGGCATTTACATGCACATCTGTCATGAATTGTTTGCCTTCGGCAAAGGCAACATGATGGCAAAAGTCCATCAGCATCTCGTAGATCATCTGGAATGGGACGGCGAAGGCACTCTGCTCGACATCGGATGTGGTGCGGCTGCCCTGACGATCCGCTGCGCCAAGGCTTTCCCCAAGGCAAAACTCGTCGGTATGGACTACTGGGGTGCCGAGTGGAACTATGCCAAAGAGCAATGTGAAGCCAATGCGAAAGCGGAGGGTGTTGCCGACCGGATCACCTTCCACAAAGGAGATGCCGCCCATCTGGAAGATCCGGATGAGACCTTCGATGCCACTGTCAGCAATTTTGTCTTCCACGAAGTCCGTTCTGCCAAGGATAAACGGGATGTGGTCAGAGAAGCTCTGCGCATAGTCAAAAAGGGCGGCGCTTTCTCTTTTCAGGACATGTTCTCCCAAAAATCACTCTATGGTGACATGGAAGAATTTGTCGAAGAGTTAAAAAAAGAAGGAATCACAGAAATTCACTACATCGGCAATCTTGAGAAGAAACTGGATTTTATCCCCGGATATGCCGCTGCTCCCTGGATGATCTCCGGCATGGGAATCCTGTACGGGCGGAAATAATCATTCCACTCGCTGAAATTCCCGCCAAAAAGCAATCGTTTCCTGCAGATCTGCTTCATCCTCAAAAAGTTCCATCTGCTTCGCCACTTCAATTGCAAAATCCACATATCCGTTTGCTCTTGAAGTGGTGATTCGGTGGGAAGTCACTACATCTTTTTCGCAGGAATGTATCGACTCTGCATCTTCTAGCAGCCCGGCATGCTCCAACACATCAACACCTGCACAGATAGCAGCGATCCGACCATTAGAATCGTGAACATTTTTCAAATATTCCCATACCTCCGGAGTATCAATCTGCGTAATATCTCCTCCCGGAATAATCAACAGTTCCACATCTCCCGGATTTACGTGATCCAACCGATCCTCTGCCTCAATCCGGTATCCTTCCGTTGCCATGACAGGATTTCCCTCCGGAGATACAAAAATCATTTCTTTTCCCGTCACCTTTAGAAAATAATTCAGAATCACAATCTCGTAAATACAGCTTGTATCATACAGTAACACCATAGTCTTCATTTGCTCAGCCCTCATATAATCATTTTCAAATAAACATTGTCATGTAAAGAGGAATATACATGATTTCATCCTGATATTTAAGATCCTTCGTATACACAATATATTTGTCCTGCATTTTCATCTGATATTTTTTCCCCAGATAATCAAAGGATTTATGTGATGTATATCCCGAAGATTTTACCTCTATCGGACAAATTTTTTTCTTTTTCACTGCAAGAAAATCAATTTCATATTTTTGTTCTTTTATTGCACCGTCTGGGAGATATTGATATTCATGAAAATACAAATCATGGCCGGCTGCCTTTAGCATCTGTGCCACAATGTTTTCCATAATCATTCCCTGATTGATTCCCAGATTATCAAATATGAGTGCTTTGTACAGATCTTCCTCTGTATCTTCTCTATTTCTCATGATCTGTGTCACGAGAAGTCCTGTATCCCCCATATAAAGCTTAAAATTGCTCCGGTCTGCAAACAATTCCAACGCTACTTCAGGCTTTGTCACATTGATACATTCATTTCCAATCATGGCTTCCGCAATAAAGCTCACCGCATCGACATAATTTTGGTATCTCGCATTTTTGTCTATCAGCGAAAACCGAAAGTGTGAATTTTTATTCTCCAACTGCTCCGGAATCGTCTTAAAGATTACTGAGGCTTTTTCTCGATTCTCTGTATCATATTTTGCCAGATCTTCCTCATACAAGCTTAATATATTTCTCTTTATAAAATCAATCTGTGCAAAAGTTTTCCCTTCCACAAAAGCATTTACAGCCTGTGGCATTCCTCCCACTACCATATAAGTGCGGAATTTCTGCATGATTTTTCTGTGAATGGCATCTCCCAGCGGTTTCCTGTGTTGAAAAGCACTCTGCATCGCTTCAAAAGTAACATTATCACCCGTTGCCCATAAATACTCTTCAAAATCCATGGGATACATTTTGATTCGGTATTCCTCCGATGGAATCAATATATCGGTAACATTCTTGCGTATGGATATCAAGGATCCTGTTTCTATATATTCATATCTGCCATCCGCCACAAGATATTTGATTGCCTGACGCGCCTGCGGAAACAGCTGTACTTCATCAAATATAATTACACAATGATCCCCCTTCAGGCTTCTTCCTTTTAGTAAAAAAAGGTTTCTGAAAAAGGTCTCCAAGTCATTCATGTTCTCCAGGAAATTGTTTTTGACATTTTTTCCTTCTTTTGCAAAATCCAATATCATATAATCATCATATTCGTTTTTAGCAAATTCTTCTACGATTGTACTTTTCCCTATTCGTCTGGCACCTTCCAGCAAAACAGCGGAAGAACCTCCGGAAAGTTCTTTCCATTGTTTTAATTTATCATATATTTTTCTTTTAAATACCATGTTTTTATATCCTCTTAATAACTTTTAACGTTTTCTACGCTCATTATTTCACGATTCGCATCTTCGATGCTCTACGCTGCTTCGCAGCTATCGTGAACAAATTCGTCGTTCGTCAATCACGCAAGCGTGTTGACTCTCTTGCACTCATTATATCACGAAAATCAAAAATGTATGTATACTATTTTCACGAAAATCAAAAATGTTTTTGTATAGTTTTTCACGAAATCCAAAAATGTTTTCACGTGGTTTTTCACGAAAATCAAAAATGTTTTTATATAAAACCATCCCGGACACTGTGTCTGTCTCACAAGCACAGTGTCCGGGATGTCAAATTTCTTCTTATATGTCCACCCTATAATGTAATATTGATCACCGGAGCAGGCGCCGCCGATACACCTACGCCGACAGCATCTGCGGAAAATGAAGTCCCGGTCATGCCGGAGGAAACCGCTCCTGCATTCCCGGTGGGAATGACCACGTTGTCTTTCATTTTCTCCAGGTGGTTGAAAACTGCTTTCAGGTACTCCGCATCGGCTTTGACGATGTCTTTCATCTCTTTATTGCGGTGTTTGATCTTCATCATCTTGAGGTCTGCGGGATCCATCTCCCTGTCCACCGAGACCGCAGTATCCGATAAGCCGTCCAGTCCCATCTCTTCCATCAGGTCACGTAAGCTGTCAGACATTTCCTGCATCATCTCAGAGGTGAAATCGCTCATTTCCGACATAAAGTCTCCTGCCTGTGCATAGAATTCATCCATGCCGAGATCAACATAATCGGATATATCATAGCTGTCCCCGGCATACTCATACGCAGAGAAATCCCCGGACACTTCATTCGCGGAATCTTCCGCAGACATCTCTTCTGCATTCCGCGCGTTTTCAGCTTCTGCGTCTGGCACATCCTTCGTTTCTTCTTCGCTGATCCGGTCTCCCTGACAGATTCCGCCGGCAGCCTTCATCATTTCCTCTTCTTCGAGATGTTTTGCTTTCTTCTTCGCCACACGTTCCATAGCCTGTGCATGAGCGATTGCTGCGTCGATCTCTTCACTGTCGCTGTCACTGTCACTGTTCTGCTTCTGACGCTTCAGGCGCATGATCTCTCTTCTCGCCTGTCCGGCTGCCTGCTTTGCCGCCTGGGACGTCTTGCTCCGCAGTATCTTGGACGAGATATTTTTGAACTGGTACTTCAATTTCTTCAGCGCCAGCGTCGTGTTCTTCGTCTGCTGCCTCTGATTGCGCAGCGATTCACTGTAACTCAGGGAACTTGTAACGATGGAATCCTGTCCCCAACTGTTCGCTGCCTGCGTCTGCGTACTTTGACTGTTTCTGGACAGCATTCTACGAATATCGGTAACAGAACTTTTATTTTTTGCTCCGAAGATACTCTTCTGATTGTTCTGCGTCTTCTTTCCTCCGGAAAATGCCTGCGGCAAACCGGTATTGCCGCTCCCGTAAACACCTCCGGACTTCCCCATAGAAATCATACAGCATCACCTTACCCTCTGAAGTCAAAGTTCTGGCCGACCTGCCGTTCGCCTGCGGTCTGCACACTGTCACTCCGTGTGTTGAAATTGTAGGTTTCTATCTTAGACAACAGTTCTTCTATGGAACCGGCGCTGATCGTTACCGTATCCTCTGTGCCGGCTTCCTCCTTGCTGTCTGCTATCTTATCCGACTTCTTGTCTTTTAGCCGTTCTTCCTTTTCTTTCTTAGCAGCCTTCTTCTCCGCAGCTTTTTTCTCTGCTCTCTTCTGCTCGCCTTTTTTCTCGATTCTTGCCTTATGATCTGCGCTTGACTTCTTCAGCACTGCAAAAAATGACAATGTACCGCCATCATTTACCTGCATTCCAAAGCCCTTGACCTGCGCACCGGAACTCTGCAGGCTGGTCTTTAACTGCTGTATCTGTGCAGCGGCACCGCTCAGGATTCCCTCATACTGTTTGCGGAATTTCTCGTCTGTTGCCATCTGTTCGATCTTGTCCTCATCAATGAGAACAACCGTCTTATAGCCATTGGCATATTTTGCAGCATTGGCTTTTGCATTCTCCTTCTGATCTCTGCTGACCAGAATAAAATCATAATTTCCGTACTTCTTCTTCAGCTGCTCATAGTATTTCGCAGCCTTCTCCGACAACTCCGGCTGACCGATGGTCCTGCCGTAATCCTCAGTCTTTCCCCTGGTCTGTGCCGTTTCGGACGTCTTTCCCGCACTTGTTGTGCCAGCTGTCTTATCCGGCGTTCCGAATACCTCAGGCTTCTTCGTCTTCGTACTCTTGCTGTAATCACTCTGCGCAGCATACGCACCTATGCTGCCGGTTGCTCCGATTCCCGCCATAATTATCTCCTCCTTGAAAATAAATGCCAAATCCGTTTGTTTACCTGGTTCCTCTATTGAGAATATCGGACAACTTCTCCGACTTTTTTATACACACCAAAAGGAAACATGCAAAATGTGCAAAAAAAACCGCCTTTCTGCGCCTTTGTGGATCAGAAAAACGGTTTTCCTGTAAACTTTATCCTAAATTACTATTGATTCAAATGGTTGATCGTAACATGCAGCTCTCCCAACAGCTTCTTAATGTCCGCACTGGAGGTCGCCATATCTCTTGCTAACTTCTGTACTTCCGTTGCCACCACGGCAAAGCCCTTGCCCTGATCTCCGGCTCTTGCAGCCTCAATCGAAGCATTCAGTGCCAGAATCTGCTGTCTCTTGCTGTAGCCATCGATTTCCTTGGTCTTGTCCGTTGCTTCCTCGATCTGTTCCGCAGCTTTCGTAATGCCACCCTTTAGCTCACCTACCAGATTCTCGTTTTTCCTGTTGACGTAGCTGGCTCTTACGAACATGTTGATCACATCTCCCAGCAGATTTGCCGAAGCGTCGATCTGCTCCCTTGTCTTTACATTTACCTTTTTCAAGGCCTTGATATATTTATCCTCATCAATGCCAAGTTCTCTTGCTGTCTGACGGAACTTCTCCTCATCCGGATTCTCCGGCAGCACCTGTCCTCCGATAATACTGCCCAGCACGGTTCCATCCTCCAGTGTGATCGGAATACCAAAATCCACAAGTCCCGCATGGCAGGGATACACACCATGACCTTCTCTGTCACACTGCTCGCAGCGCTTTTTCCCCTCTGCGCTTCCCCTCGTCAGATCAATACAGAACTCCGTAAAATTATAACAGTCACTGATGTATTTTCCGTCTGCACCCACAGCCACGGTTGCCAGTCCTGTACTGCTTGCCCAGTTCTTCATGATTTGCTCAAATTTGTCCATGTCACAAAAATCCTGAATCTTCATATAACTTCCTACTTTCCCGGTTGTCTTAACCGCTGAACGCATCAAATCCGGGGGCTTTTTGTCCCGGTATTATCTTATATTTGCATAAAAAATTATATCACATTTTTCAATATTTTTCGCCCTTTTTAATATTTTTACAGATATTTTTTTCGACATTATCTGCCTGAATGCAGTATTTTGTATGGCTCTGAATAGTTAACAGAAATACATGAAATGTAGAGCCATCTATAGTATAATTATCTGGATACAAATATTGAAGCAGATCAAGCGAAAAAGGAGGTACCGTTAATTGAGGAAAACGAAGCTATTCATAAAAATAATATGTGTTCTCATTCTGATATTATCTACAGCCCTGCTCAGTGCCTGCTCTGCCAGCACCTCCGATAGTACAGGAAAATACGTTGTCCTGATCGGTGAAGATTCTGAAATCACAGAAAAACTTTCTGACATTGATCTGCTTGTCATAGATGCGGAATATTTTTCCCAAAATGACATTGCCCGTTTAAGAGAAAATGGTATCCATGAAATCTACTCCTATATCAATATCGGATCGATCGAGAGCTTCCGGTCCTATGATACAGACTTTGAGAAATATACTCTGGGTGCCTATGAGAATTGGCCGGAGGAAAAATGGATCGATGTCTCAGCTCCGGAATGGCAGGCATGTACAGCTTCCAGAGTAGACGCCCTGGTACAGAAGGGTGTGGACGGCTTTTTTGTCGATAACACGGATGTATACTATAACTATCCGCAGGAATCCATCTATGACGGAATCCTTACGATTCTGGACTATATGGACCATACAGGCAGAAAGATCATGATCAACGGCGGGGACTGTTTTGTAAAAAAATATCTTACAACAGAAAAAAACGTTCTCATCGATGGGGTAAACCAGGAGAACGTTTTTACTGCGTATGATTTTTCAAAGGATATCTATACCATAAACGATAAAAGTACACGTGAATACTATACTGATTATTTAGATTTTGCTATGTCACACGGCTGTACCGCTTACACCCTGGAATACGCAACGGTTCCTGCCATCCGCAGACAGGCAGCCGCCTACGCCGGGAAGCATGGATACATCTGCTGCATTTCTGATAATATCGGGTTATGTCTGGAAAAATAACATATTCCTATCAGCCACCATCACAGAAATGTAATCATACAAGTCTCCAGATGCTTTTGTTTTGTCTGCTCATCTGCATCAGCAGCCGTGCACAGATCACAATGATAGCATAGATTGTAGCCTCCCTGACTTCTGGTATCTTCTGTCACAGCAAAATATCCTGCTTTTAATTTCACGGTCTGCCCGTTTAGAAAATGAATTTCCCTCTGCATATAATCCGCAGGGCTATTTTGTACGGTAGGTACCATGGAATTATACTTTCCTGTAGTAATATAATCCATCTGGATCTCCGTAAAATAGTTCTTCAGATTCGCCTGATCTGCCGCCACCTTTGCCTTATGTATATAAGACAGGTACTGCGGTGCCAGTACTCCCACCAGCACTGCCATGATAGCTATTACAATGATCAGCTCTACTAATGAAAATCCCCCGTTTCCCTTCTTTCCTGTTGATTTTTTCATGACTTTTCTCTTCATTACATTACAATACATTCCGCAGGCATCAGGCCCACTGATTTTTATCCGTCATGATTTTATCATTTCCAAAGTAAATGTCAATAAACTGTTTATTAAATTATAGGAAATTATTCCTGTACGGAACTCTTCAGATCCTCTGCCAGCAGATAAATATTATTCAGAATCTCCTTACACTTCTTCATGCTTTCCACGGTCTCTGCGGTCACACGCATTCCTTCCGTAGATGCCGCAGCCACCTCCTCACCGGTGGCTGACAGATGGGTAATATTATCCGATATCGCAGATGTGGAATTCAGAATTTCCTGTATACTCTGTTCCGCAGTATGGATATTGGCCAGCAATGTCTCCACATTCTTACCGACATCCCCAAACTGCTCTCTGGTCTGATCGATAAGGGTACTCTGACTGCTGACAGCTTCCACGGAGCTTTGAATGCTTTCATTGGCCTTCTGCGTATCCTCGATCAGATACTGGATGATCTCCGTGATGCGTGCCGTAGCCTCTTTCGTCTGCTCGGAAAGCTGCCTGATCTCATCTGCCACAACAGCAAATCCCCTGCCCGCTTCTCCTGCTCTCGCCGCTTCAATGGATGCATTCAGTGCCAGCAGGTTCGTCTGATTGGAAATATTCAGAATAGAACCGATGAAATTCTGTACTTCGCCTACCTTCTCCGTCAGATTACCCACTACCTGTACAATGACATCACTGGCTTCCTTCACACGCTGCTCCTGCGCTTTCAGTTCCAGCACCACCTTCTGGCTGTCGCTTACCGTCCTGCCGGTCTGGTCAGAGGCTGCCACCATTTCATTGATTTCTTTACCGGCTGCATCAGTATTCTCCTGAATCTCTGTACACATCAGTGCCTGCTTCTGGATTGCGTCTGCTGTACTCTCAGTGCTGTCTGCGATATCCTTCATGGAATTATGGTTGATATCAATGCTTTTCTCCAGTTCCTCCAGCATTCCCATGGCTTCTCCGAAATTCTTCGTAATATTCTCCGCCACGATAGTCATTTTCCTGTTGCTGTCTGCCTGCCTGTCAGCAGCCTCCCGGATTGCCGTCATATTCTCATTGAAGAAGATGATCAGCATTTTGGTAATACTGATGGAAGCATAGGCTGTAAGGAACAATACAAAGAAAGACTGGAAATCATTTACAAAGGCTCCACCGGCCGCCTGCCCTCCATTCATTTTCATGTGCATGAGGATCCTGATCACATTGGCTGCCAGTACCACCGTATTGGCGATCATCATAAGCCGCATGTTCATGTATACCATCACGGCAATGACCAACGGAACCGCATATGCCCAGGTCTCTTTTGCAGAATTGAGCAGTATGACAACTACATACCCCACAGCCATGGCCGAAGCGATCATCACCTCTCCGATATGTGTCCGCTTCCGGAACAGATACCCCAGAACCGACATTATAATGACCAATACCGATGTGATCAGCTGGATCAGTATTTTTCCTGAATTTCCATCCTTCTGCGCTGCCAGTGCTGCTGCCATTGTCAATGCGACATAACCAAATATAATGACTGCTGCCAGCATTCCCCGCCTGTTTGCTCTTGCATATTGTTGTTCTGTCATAAGAAATCCCCCTTAATCTGCAGATATCATGTGTTTTGTGAATTTATGTTATCAGTATAGCACAGGCCTCCGGGAATTCCTATATTTTTTACCCATTTGGAAAGAAAGACCTGCGTGGTCTTCCCAGGCAGGTCTTTCTTCCGGTCATATATTCAGTTTTATCAGTTCTTTATTATTCGCAAAGCTTGGAAAATGCATCCGCTACGAACTGAACCTTAGGTCCGATGATTACCTGAACGGAGGTCTTACCGGGTTTCATGACACCGGCTACGCCTGCTGATTTGATCACCTTATCATTCACTGCGGTAATGTCTTTTACTTCCAGTCTCAGTCTTGTGATGCAGTTGTCAATGCTTGCAATGTTATCCTTGCCGCCGCAGCCTTCCAGAATGGTTGCTGCGATTGCTGCAAAATCATCATTTGCCAGTTCGATCTTCTTCTCTGCTTCTACATCATCATCTTCTCTACCGGGGGTCTTCAGATCCCATTTCTTGATAGCGAAGAGGAATACGAAGTAGAATACAGCAAATGCTGCGATACCCAGAGGGATGATCAGCCAGATTCTGGCTGCTGCAGGCAGGGAGGATGAGAACAGCAGATCCATCGCACCTGCGGAGAAGCTGAAGCCTGCACGGAAGCCAAGAGCAACAGTGATCATGGTGAAGATGCCATACAGTGCTGCGTAGATCACATACAGTCCGGGAGCTAAGAACATGAATGCAAACTCAAAGGGCTCGGTAACGCCGCAGATGAAGGAACAGATTGCTGCGGAAGCTACCAGACCGATCGCTGCCTTTTTCTTGGCGGGCTTTGCACATTTTACCATTGCCAGAGCCGCACCGGGGATACCGAACATCATACAAGGGAAGAAGCCGGACATATACATTCCAAGGCTCCAGGATACATCAGCGCTTGTCTCACCTCTCCAGAAGTGCTGCAGATCTCCAAGTCCAATGGTATCGAACCAGAATACGTTGTTCAGTGCGTGATGTAATCCGGTAGGGATCAACAGACGGTTCAGGAAAGCATAAATACCTGCGCCGACTACATCCAGACCTACGATAGCTTCACCGAGAGCTACCAGACCGCCGAACAGTAAAGGCCATACGAACAGCAGTACAACAGATGCCAGAATAGATACCACACCTGCTACGATAGCTACGCAGCGCTTACCACTGAAGAAGGACAGCCAGTCAGGAAGCTTGGTATCCTTGAACTTGTTGTAGCACATGGAACCGATAATACCGGCAATAATACCGATAAAGGGATTCGCAATCTTATTGAATGCCAGTGTCTTGGTAGCATCCTCAGCGATGGAGGGCATAATGGTCGTAACAAATCCGGTAGACAGAAGTGTTGTGAGCATCAGCCAGGAAGCCAGAGCTGCGATGGCTCCGGTACCGTCATTTTTCTCTGACATACCGACACCTACACCGATTGCAAACAGGATCGCCATGTTGTCGATCAGAGCACCACCAGCTTTTACGAGGAACAGACCGATCAGATTTGCTACACCCTGGATCTCACCACCCTGCATTGTTGCCGGGCACAACCAGTAACCAATACCCATAAGGATACCGCAGATCGGCAGAACCGCTACGGGAAGCATTAACGCTTTACCCAGTTTTTGAAGAAACTTCATACATTTCTCCTCCTTTACATTATACTAAACCGGAACAGTTCCGGCCAGTTTCATTAGTTGATACGGACGTACCGCTCTTAAGAGATCTGGAGCACATCCTCGCCGGGAGATACCTCTCCCTCTTTCAGAATACTGATCTTATTATATTCATCGGTATTGCAGACCAGGACCGGAGTGATGATATGCAGTCCGGCTTCCTGAATCTTCTCCAGATCCGCATCCAGCAGAAGATCACCCTTTTTGACATGGTCTCCGGCAGCAACATGTGCCGTGAAGGGAGCTCCCTTGAGTGTCACGGTATCCAGTCCGATGTGGATCAGAAGCTCCGCTCCCTGATCCGTTGTCATGGTGATCGCATGGAGCGTATCAAATACCACGGTCACCTCTCCGTCTGCGGGAGCATATATTTTCCCCTCAGAGGGGATCACTGCAAATCCGTCTCCCAATATCTTCTCGGAAAATGTAGGATCCGGTACCTCCGTAAGAGCAACCGCCTTCCCCTTACAGGGAGATCCGATACAATTCCCTTTTCGCTTACCTTTCAAAAAATCTAACATGTGAACTCCTTTCCGTCGATATATACCGCTGCAATGTTCAGTTCCTGATCCAGGAGTACGAAATCTGCCCTCTTACCAACGGATATACTGCCCACTTCATTGAAAATGCCGATCTCCTTCGCCGGATTCTCCGTGGCACACATCACTGCCGTCTCTAACGGCAGACCGACCGTTTTTACTACAAACCGCATACAGTCCATCAGATTCGTCGCCGATCCGGCGATCGTGCCGTCATGCAGGGTAGCCAGATTGCCTCTGACAGTAACCGGCTGTCCTCCCAGCGTATATTCACCATCCTCCAGGCCTGTTGCACGCATACTGTCACTGATCAGGATCATGCGGTCAGCACCAAACATCGCAAATGTTGCACGGATCACTGACGGATGAATGTGTACACCATCACAGATCAGCTCCGGATGACATTTCTCTGAATCTCTCACTGCTCCGATCACGCCGGGCTCCCTGTGGTTCAGCGGCGGCATTGCATTATACAAATGTGTCGCATGCGATGCTCCATGTTCTATGGCTTCCCTTGCTGTATCATAACCGGAAGCTGTATGCGCCAGTGAAATGACCACTTCTCCTTTGGCTCTGTCGATAAATTCCATCGCTCCCGGCTCCTCCGGTGCGATATCTACCAGTTTGATCAGCCCGTTCGCTGCTTTCTGCAGCCGGCTGAAATATTCATAATCGCAGTGCATGATATTTTCTGCCGCCTGAGCACCCTTTTTCGCCGGACTGATAAAAGGTCCTTCCATATTGATGCCCACCAGGTGGGATCCACCGGAATACTCATAGCTGCCGGCATTTTTCATGACCTCCAGCAGTTCATCCTTAGGTATCGTCATGGTAGCCGGGCAGACACTTGTCACACCGACGGAGGCTTCATATGATGTGATGACATCCAGTGCTTCCTTCGTACCGTCACACATATCTGCGCCCTTACAACCATGGAAGTGGATATCCACCAGTCCCGGTATCAGATACATGCCTTCCGCATCCACAACAGCTTCCTCACCTGCCGGATCCCCGGTACAGCTTACGAACCTGCCGTTCTCCACGGTTGCATCCCCTCTGACAAACCGATGCTCCTCTGTATATATATTTGCATTTCTGATTCTCATGACCTATCAGCTTCCCCTTTCTTATTCAGAAAGCTTACTGAGCGCTGCTTCGTCTGCCACCAGCGTTACATCATTATGAAGCTGTAATACCGATGCCGGCACCTGCGGTGTAATGGGGCCGAAGAAAGCTTTCTGTACGATCTCCGCCTTGTCTTCGCCGCTGGCTACGATCAATATTTTCTTCGCCTGCATAATGGTCTTGATTCCCATGGTATATGCCTGCTTCGGAACATCCTCCGCCGATGCGAAGAATCGCTTGTTGGCTTCGATCGTAGACTCTGTCAGGTTCACGCAATGTACCTGCTTGTCAAAACTCTCTCCCGGTTCGTTGAAGCCGATGTGCCCGTTGTGTCCGATTCCCAAAAGCTGCAGGTCCACACCGCCCAGCGACTGGATCAATTCCGTATATCTACGGCATTCTTTCTCCGAATCCGGCTCCATTCCGTTAGGCAGATGTGTATTTTCCACCGGGATATTCACATGGTCAAACAGATTCTGGTGCATAAAATAATAATAACTCTGATCGTTTTCCCGGCTCAGCCCCTTATATTCATCCAGGTTCACCGTCATAACCTCAGAAAAGTCCAGGTCTCCCTTGCGGAACCATTCCACCAGCTGTTTGTACAGGCCGATGGGAGTAGATCCCGTAGCCAGTCCGAGAACACAGTTCGGTTTCATGATAACCTGTGCCGATACGATATTTGCAGCCTTTCTGCTCATATCTGCATAATCTTTCGCTTTGTATATTCTCATGAATCTCTCACTCCATTTCACATATTTTACTACGGACGTTCAGTACCATGGACGGTGCCACACTGAGCTCATCAATTCCCATCTGTACAAATCGTGTGGTCAGTGTCGTATCCGCTCCCAGTTCTCCACAGATGCCGACCCATTTTCCATGCTTATGCGCTCCGTCAACAGTCATCTGTATCATACGCAGGACTGCCTCATGATGTGGATTATAGAATCTGTCCAGTCTGTTGTTCTGCCTGTCGATAGCCAGAGTATACTGTGTCAGATCATTCGTGCCGATACTGAAGAAATCAACATGCTCCGCCAGCTCTTCACTCATCATGACAGCTGCAGGAGTCTCGATCATAATTCCCTGTTCCGGAATTGCGTAAGGAAGCTTTTCTTCCTCCAGCTCCTTAGCCACCTCAGCTACGATTTTCTGAATATCCAGCACTTCCTCCACGGAAATGATCATCGGATACATAATAGCCAATGTTCCGTATTTTGCCGCCCTGAGAAGTGCTCTCAGCTGGGTCTTGAAGATCTCCGGCTGCTCCAGACAGATCCGGATCGCGCGGTATCCCATGGCGGGATTATCTTCCTTGCCCAGTCCGAGGTAATCTACATTTTTGTCCGCACCGATGTCAAGGGTACGGATGATGACCTTTTTCCCTGCCATCATCTGCAGCACCTGACGGTAAGCATTGAACTGTTCTGTCTCATCCGGAAGAGAATCCCTTCCGAGATATAAGAATTCACTGCGGAACAGGCCGATACCCTCCGCATCATTCTCCAGTACATATGCCACATCCGATACGCTGCCGATATTGGCATATACATTGACCTTGCGTCCGCTCTTTGTCACGGATTCCCGTCCCTTGTAATCTGCCAACAGGCTTCTCTGTCTCTGCTCTGTCTGCTGTGCCACTTCTGCCTGCCGGAGCTGCTCTTCCTCCGGATCCAGGTAAAATACCGCTTCCCTGCCGTCCACAATAGCACGGGTTCCGTTATGGATTTTCTCCAGTTCCAATGGTACCCCTATCAGTGCCGGAATATTCATCATACGTGCCAGGATCGCAGTATGGGAATTCGTCGAACCATGTACTGTGACAAAGGCCAGGATCTTACTCTTATCCATCTGTACCGTCTCACTGGGTGTCAGATCATCTGCCACAATGATCGACGGCTCCATGGTACTCCAGTCAATCTGCTCCTCTCCGGACAGATTGCGGACGAGCCGGTTGGAGATATCCCTGACATCCGCAGAGCGGGCCTGCATATATTCATCATCCATGTTAGCGAACATCTCTGCAAAATTATCACCGGTCACTGCCACCGCATACTCTGCATTCACTTCTTCGTTCTGAATCATGCTGTGAATAGCATCCTGATAATCGTCATCCTCGAGCATCATCTGATGCACCTCGAAAATGGCTGCATTGACTTCTCCGACCTCCTGCAAAGCCTTCTCGTATAACTGCCCCAACTGCGTCATCGTACGTTCCTTAGCCGCATCCAGCCGTTTCAGTTCTTCCGCTGTGTTGTCGATATGGATCCTCTTAACGAGGCTGTCTTTTTTCTTCAGAACACTGACAGGTCCGATCGCTGTTCCCTTATATACGGATTTTCCAATATATTTTTCCATTTTCTACCTTCCAAACTCCGTTGCGCAGGTCTTCTCCTAGAGGTTCTCGCGGAAAAACTTCTGAAGCTCTGCTACGGCGGTATCTTCATCCGCTCCTTCTACCGTAACTTCCACGTTGTCTCCGTGCTTCACGCCCATTCCCATGATCGCCATCAGCTTGCTTGCTGCAGCTGATTTCCCCTTACAGGAAAGTGTCACTGTACTCTGATACTTTTTCGCTTCCTTGGCGAGCAGTCCCGCAGGACGTGCATGCAGACCGATTTCATCCTTAATAACATAGCTGAACTGTTTCATCGACAACATTCCTCCCTATTTTATATTTCTTGCTTTAATTATGTAGCATATTGTACATACTTTTTGCCTGTCGAGCTTATTATATATACATATTACCCACTTTTTTATTGTTTGTCTACATCACTTTTGATAAATTGTATATTTTTGAACATTATCGTAAAATTTTGTAAACTTTTCAATAAAAAAATTTATACAAAAAGACACACCAGCTGAGCTGATATGCCTTTTTATGATACAATTTAATATTATTCCATATAAGCACCCTTCATGGAGCTTACGGCATGCTGTGCGTACAGCTTTAACAGTCCATGCTGGTATTTACTCTTAAAGCCCTTCCAACCGGCTTTCCGTTCTGCCAGGACCGCGTCTATTTCCTCCGGAGTCTTTCGCTCGCCCCGGATACCCACGATGGCGATCTTTCTGTTCTCCACATCCAGTTCGATCAGATCTCCTTCTTCCACGAATGCAATGGGACCGCCTGCTGCCGCCTCCGGCGATACATGTCCGATGACCGGTCCTCTGGATGCTCCGGAGAATCTTCCGTCTGTGATTAGTGCCACGCTGGATGCCAGCTTCGGATCTGCGCAGATAGCCTCTCCGGTATAGAACATCTCAGGCATTCCACTGCCTCTGGGGCCCTCATAGCGGATAAATATTGCATCTCCCGGCTTCACTTCTCCGTGCAGCACTGCACTGATGCATGCTTCTTCACTGTCATAGGGCTTTGCCTTCAGCACTGCCTTGAACATATTTTTCGGGCATGCTGTATGTTTGATCACACAACCCTCAGGTGCCAGGTTGCCCTTCAGGATAGCGATACTGCCCTCCGTGCCCTTGGCATGCTCGAAGGAATGGATAATATCTTCTCTGTCGATAGTTTTTCCGAATAATTTTGACTTTTCGCGAAGCAGTTCATCACAATGCTCATAGAAGCCGTTCTTTTTCAGCTCCTCCAGATTCTCGCCCAATGTCCTGCCCGTCACTGTCATGACATCCAGATGCAGCATGCTCTTGATCTCTTCCATGACGCGGGGAACACCACCGGCATAGTAAAAATACTGTGCGGGCCAGTCTCCGGAAGGACGGATATTCAACAAATAATGGGCGCCCCTGTGCAGGCAGTCAAAGGTATCTGCATCAATCTCAAAACCGAATTCATGGGCAATGGCAGGGATGTGCATGGTGGCATTGGTAGAGCCGGAAATGGCTGCATGCACCATGATCGCATTCTCAAAGCTTTCCTTCGTTACGATATCAGAGGCTTTGATCCCTTTTGCGATCAGCTCCATCAGCTGTTTTCCCGCATCGTAGGCTGCCTGACGTAATTCCGGTGCCGTGGAGGGCATCAGTGCGGTGCCCGGAAGCATCAGTCCCAGAGCCTCCGCCATGATCTGCATGGTGGACGCCGTGCCCATAAAGGAGCACGCTCCGCAGCTGGGGCAGGCATGCTGCTTATAATAATCCAGCTGTTCATTGGGGATGACTCCCGTCTTCTCCCAGGCATCAAATTTTCCGATCTGTTCCAGGGTAAGGAGCTCATTGATCCTGCAGGCAGGATCATCCACCACATATTTCTTCGGCAGCTCATGTGCCTCCATAACCCCTCCGGTCACAACGATCGCACTCATATCCTTCAGGCGTCCGATACTCATCAGCATGGCCGGCATGGATTTATCACAGCTGGCTATGAATACGCCTCCATCGAATACTGTGGCATTGGCCTGTGCCTCCACCAGATTCGTAATGGCATCGCGGTGTGCCAGGGAATAATTGATCCCATCGTGACCCTGGGCGATACCGTCACACATGTCAGTAGCAAAATATCTGGCTGCCTTGCCGCCATTTTCATCCACAGCCTTTACCGCTTCTTCCACAAATATATTCAGATGGGCGGAACCGGGATGACTGTCTCCGTATGAGCTTTCCACCATGACCTGCGGCTTGGACAGATCACTTACCTTCCAGCCCATTCCCATACGCAGCGGATCCATCTCCGGTGCCAGTTTTCTCACTTCTTCACTTCTAAGCATAATCGTCTCTCCTTTTCTTTAAGACACTACAAACCATACGATAGTAGCTCCGATCACTCCCACGATACCCACAATGGTCTCCATGGCAGTCCAGGTCTTGAGATTGGTCTTCTCATCCACCTCAAACAGAGATTTGGACAGCCAGAAGCCGGAATCGTTCACATGGCTGAAGGCCGTGCCTCCTGCCGCAATGGCAATGGTGATCGTGGCAAGCTGTAACTGTGAGAAGCCGGACACCATGGGCATGGAAGCAATGATCCCCGCTGCCATGGTCATGGACACTGTTGCCGATCCCACAGAAATTCTGACAACTGCTGCCACCAGGAACGCTACCAGTACCATCGGCAGAGGCAGGCTGCCTACGAAATTACCGAACAATTCTCCGATCCCGGAGTTCTGCAGGATAAATCTCAGCATTCCGCCGCCGGCGATCAGCAGGATGATATTACCGCAGGAGTGCAGGGAATTCGTCATAATGTTCGTGATCTCTTTTACGCTGAAGCCACCGGGCAATCCCAAAAACAGCATGGCGCAGATCGTTGACAGTAAAAGCGCGATGACCGGAGTACCCAGAAATTCCAGAACCGGCTGTACCGGCTTCATGAACGGGATCACGGAGGACAATGTATTCAGGATGATCAAAAACAGCGGAAGCAGGATGATACATACGATCAGCCAGAAATTCGGTTTTTTACCGGTATTTTTCTGCTCTGCTTCTTTTTCATTTTCCAGATAGGAAGAGGGCACCGGACAATAGATTTTTTTACTGATAAATCCGGCGAACACCGGTCCTGCCAGGATCATCGCCGGAATACCGATGACAATGCCCAGCATGATGACATAGCTGAGTTCTACTCCCAGCATTTCGGCTACCAGCACCGGTCCCGGTGTGGGAGGCACAAAAGCATGTCCGATCGCCAGGCCTGCCAGCAGGGGGATGGAATAATTAAATACGGATTTATTCGTCTTGCGGGCAATTCCGAATGCCACGGGGATCAGGATCAGCAGACCGGATTCGAAGAATACCGGCATTCCCACGATCAGTCCCGTAATACCTAATGCCCAGGGTGCTTTCTTCTCTCCAAACACCTTGAGCAGCGTATCCGCAATGACCTCCACGCCACCGGATACCTGCAGGATCGCTCCGAACATAGAGCCCAGGCCGATCAGTATGGCAATGGTCTGCAGGGTATTGCCGACACCCTCAGCCAGAGTGTCCGTGATCATGGAAAAGGGCATTCCGGACACCAGGCCTATGATCAATGCGGAAGACATGATCGCGATGAACGGCTGGATCTTCAGCTTAATGATCAAAAAAAGTAATACTGCGAAGCCTAACAGTGCTCCAATAATCAATCTTTCCGGCGAAGCAACAAACTCTGTCATTTTCATACCTCCTAATTTTCTGTAACGGTTTGTTCTCTCTATACGTCTGACATCTTTCTTTGTATCTTAAGTATAAATGTCTTCTCCGCCTTCTTCAAGTTGTTTCAAATCTACATCTTTTTTCCACATATCGCATAAAAAAACCAGCCCGATGGTGTTGTCCAGGCTGGTTTTTCGTATATATTTATCAATGCTTGTCATTTTATGGTTTCAACTTGTCTGATGACTTTTCTCTTTGTTCGATCAATTCCAGGAGTTTCTGACGGTTGTAGGTCAGATGCATGATCATAGCGCACTTTGCTCCCATGCTGTCTCCCCGCAGAATGGCATCGGTGATGGCTCTGTGTGTCTCTATGGTCTCCTTCATGAGCTGTCTGTTGGTCAGATTGGCAAAAGTCGTCACCGCAGTGTATATAATGGGAACAAGTACCTCAAACACGCGATTGCCGCTGCATTTTGCAATGGCCTCATGAAATTCCATATCCTTAGGGATGTGGTTCTTCCCTTCCAGATAGATCCGCTCGGTCTCATCACACAGCTCTTTGATGTGCTGTTTCTCCTCTTCCGTGGCATTCCTGCTTGCCACGGCGGCTACCTCCGGCTCCAGCAGGATCCTGACCTCGAACAGTTCCATTGCCAGACGATACTTATCCTCGAACTGCGCAAGCCCCAGGGGATCCTCTGCCACCATCTCCGTGCTTCTGACATAGGTGCCGGAGCCTCTCTTCACCTCCAGGACACCCTTAGTCACCAGGCTTTTCACAGCCTCACGGATCGTACTTCGCCCCACACCGAACAGCTCCGCCAGCTTATACTCACTGGGCAGCTTTTCTCCGATGGCTATGTTCTCCTGCTTCATATACATCATCAGCTGGTCTTCGATCTGCGGAACCAGCAGTTCGTGATTTACCTTCTCATATTGATATGCCATATCTGCTCCATTGCTTATTCGACCGCTACATCCACGTTTTTCCCACTGAAGGCCACTCCATACTTATAGATTGTCTGAATCCCGGCATTCTTCATCTCTGTGTCATATTTTTTATCCGTAATCTGCTTCAATGCGGCCTCAGACATATTTTTCAATTCTTCATCACTACAGTTTTTACCGGCTTTCAGTTCAATCAATATACCCGGCAACCCCTTGCGGATAGGTTTTAGCTGAATATCATACCGGCCATCACCGGACTCCCTGTTAGAAGTCACAAAAGTACCACTCATCAATGCGCACAGTCCCAGCATAAACCCATGATAAAAATTCTCTCCGACAGTATCGAAAAAACTCACTGACTGCGTCAGCATCATTTGAAGCTGCGATTTCAATCGTTTATGATCACCTGAAAAAGCGGCCTCCTGAATCGAAATGGCTGTGGCCTGTGGAATTATGTTTTCCATCCGTTGCAGAATCTCTTTGTTATATACCAGAGAAATCTCACGGTTTGGCAATGCAACCTCACATAGGAAATCCCCCTTGAAAGAAAGGGTTGTATTCAACACTTTTAAATATCCAGTCATAAGCAGAAAGCTATAAATAGTCGATGGATTGCTTTTGATCTGTGGATAGATCACATCCGTATCAATAAATGTGGTAAAAGTTTCACCATTGACCAGAGAAGTGAGTCGGTCATATATCTCATTGTCTGCCACCGCAAGTACTTCACCAATGACATCATTACTTCCCGTAGATACCCAGAAGGGGCGCGGTTCACATTTGTTGCTGAAATAACTGACCACCGACCAGGGATTGAAAATTTCTGTCTTTCCAAAGAGATATCCATCATACCACTGACATATTTCGTCGTATTTATCAGCCGCGCCGTAATACGCTGCCATCTCCCGGACCTCGTCTGCCGTAAACCCGAAGTAAGCGCTGTATTTGTTGTCCAGCACAGAATTAATAGACAGGTTGTTCATTCCACTAAAAATACTCTCTTTGGCTACCCGTAAAATACCGGTGAGAAACCCAAATGACAGATGACTATTGTCCTTGAAACCCCCGGAAAAAAGATTCCGCATAAACCGGATAATCTTGTCGTAATAGTCCTCACTGTGCCCTTGTTGAATCGGAGTATCATACTCATCAATGATAATAACCGGTGCAACATCATAATGGCTGTGAAGCATTGCCGACAGATCAAGGAGTGCTGAAGATAATTCCACTTCTGTTGCACTGCCGTTGACCAGCCTTTCATAGACTTTTCTGCTGTATCCGTCACATTTTTCACTACTCTGTAACTCTTTATGCCGCTGTGCCTCTTTTGCAAAAATATCACGAAGTGCCGCAAAAGTCTCTTCCCAGGTATCAAACTTCACGTCCTTGAAAGTCAGAAAGATCACCGGATATCTGCCCTGGTAGTCTCTATACTTTTGTCCGCAGGACCATATTTTTTTATCCCGGAAATACACAGAAGTATCTTTATCACTTCTTTCAAAATAAGTGCGCAGCATATCCATATTAAGTGTCTTGCCAAAACGCCGGGGGCGGGTAAAAAGTGTTACCATGGGGCGTTCATCAATAAAGTCTTTTATCATCATCGTCTTGTCGATGTAATAGTACTCTGAAGCTGCAAGACTATAATTAGACACACCGATAGGCAGCGGAAGCTTCTGTTCACACTCCTGTATTTGTCCTGGATTCATTTCAGCCATAATGCGATACCTCCACGTATCATTTTACAAATATAGCTTACCTATTTTACAGGACTTTGTCAATTAAGGAAGTAGCAGCCCGGATCTCCTCCGGCTCCGGCATAGAGCACAATGCACCTTTTCTGGTAACAACGATAGATGCGGCAGCATTTGCAAATAAAAGCATCTCCCGGATGTCCTCCTCTGCTAGGGCATCTGTCCCTAATTCCAGAATCCGGTTTAATACTGCCCCGCAGAAAGTATCTCCGGCTCCCGTCGTATCAACGACATGCTCCTGATGGATCCCCCCGCAATATATTTTCTCATCCTTATAATATGCTATACTGCCTTTATTCCCCAATGTAACAAACAATATTTTTATGTCAGAGTTGTCCCGGATAAAGGAAACACCTTTCTCCAGGCTTTCCTGTTCCGATACAAAGGCAACTTCCTCTTCCGATATCTTCATGATATCACATTGCTTCATCCCATACAGGATTCTTTTTCTGGCTTCTTCCGGTGTCTTCCACAGGGAAAGCCGCAGATTGGGATCAAAGGAGATCAGGCATCCATTGTCTTTTGCCACCTGAATGGCATACTGTGTTGCTTCATAATTTTTATCATGAGTCATGGACAAGGAACCATAATGGAAAATTCTGGACCTTTTTATCAGTTCTCCGTCCACTTCTTCTTTCCCAAGCATCATGTCAGCACCGGGATTACGATAAAAGGAGAATTCCCTCTCTCCATCTGCTGCTGTATGTACAAAGGCAAGCGTTGTGGGGATACAGTTATCCTTCACCAATCCGTCAGTTAATATTCCTTTGCTCCGGATCGTATTTTCCAGGAAATCCCCAAACATATCTTTCCCGACTTTGCCGATAAATGCAACGTGTTTATCCAGTTTTCTTAACATAGCCAGCACATTGCAGGGTGCCCCTCCCGGATTGGCTTCGAACAGCATATGATTCTGTCCGGAAGTCCCTGCCGTAGTAAAATCAATTAATACTTCTCCAAGTGCTGCTACATCCAGATCTTTCTTCATAACTATGGTCTCCTCTTAATTAAGCATCAAGAAGTGTCTGAAATTTAAGCTTAAATTTCAGACACTTCTTATTGTCAGGCTTCTGTTTCAGGGAACAAATCCGGTCTTAAATGTGTCATATCGGTAGGATTCTTCTCTATGCGTTCAATAGGATTCGGGCAATAAACATTATATGTTTCCCTTGAGTTCATTTTAATAAAGGTTCCGGGATCGTTCAATGCTTCTTCCTCTTCCTTTGTAGGTCTGTGCGGTCTGGTATATACATACGCAATGTGTGGATACAAACTGTCTCCCGGGGTCTTTCCGAAGACACTCTGCTTTGCATGGAAATACAAAGCAGAATAACCACCTGCATCAACATGTGCAAGTCCTCTCGGCAGAATAACCAGATCCCCTGCCTTAAATTCATAGTATTCTTCCTCACAGGTTTCATCACCTACACCAATAGTAACACTGCCTGATCCGGATAAGATGAATTTATACTCTTCTATATCCGGATGTGAATGAGAATCGAACGGTCTCTCTTCATCTGAGGATGCTAATTTTTCTGCCAGATTGCAGATAGCAATATCATCTGTCCATGTCAATGGATAACTAGATTGCCTAAGTCCTGCATTTGCATTATAAACAGGTGGTGCATCTTTACGTTTCAGCACTCTTGCTCCCAATACTGTGGCATTCTTTTTTGCCTCTTTTATATTGCTGATGATATGTGTCTGCTCATCTATAGGTGTTACTTCAGCATATAGATCATTAATATCATAAGTTCCGCTTTTCTCTGTATAATCGCTCCTGACATTCTCAAGGTTAATGTATGCTGATCTTTTGCCCGACACATTTCCAAAATCCAGTTGCCGCGTCATTGTCTGATCATAACAGGTATAATTTCCCGGTTCTTTCTGATTATTACTTTCAGCTTCCGTTGGTCTGGAAGGTTTATTTACAGTAACCACCGGATGAGGGTAACGATTCGTTCCGGCTACCGTTCCAAACACTCCCGTCCTGGCATGGAAACAGATTGCTTTCCATTCTCCCTCCATATAGTAAGGCACTTCTCTGGGAATGATTACCACTTCCTGCTCGGTGAAATCATATACTTCAGTTTCAAAGCTTTTATTATCATCTCCAAAGATTACTTTTCCACTTCCCTCCAGAATGTAATAATATAAATTTACATCCGGATGATATTGGATTGTCCATGCTCTGTCATTATCTGTCTTTACTTCTTTTTCAATATAAGTGAACATTCCCAGGTCATTGACCTCAGATAATGGATAAAACCACTGTCTGCATGCTGATTCATTCACATATACCGGTACCGCATCTGCACCACGAATAATTCTGGCTCCTGGAACAAGCGGATTTTTTGCTGCCTCTTTCATATCCTTAGCACACTGTAAAATATCTTTTTCTTCTCTGATTTTTTTCATATCTATTTTGTACATATCTTATTTCCTCCATGATAATAGATTTACGGCATTTCAATTTCATAATGCCCATAACTTATGATTTGACTCCTCCTGCCATAATTCCATCCATGATTTTTTCTTCAAAAATCATGACAAATACTATAATAGGCAATAAAATAACACAACCCATTGCGCTTAGCAAATCCCATGGTACATCATATGCATTTGCTCTCGGTAATGTTGAAATGCCCACTGTCAAAACACTGATCTTCTGCGAAAAGAAGAGCGGAATGAAAAATTCATTTAAACAATTTATAAAATTGATGATGCATATCGTAGCAATTGCCGGTTTCAACAAGGGAATAATAACATAAAATATTTTCTGTCCGAGATCTGCTCCATCTATTTCTGCTGCCTCCTCTATATCAACCGGTATTCCGCTCAAATAATTTCTCAATATGAGAATGGAAAACGGAATCAAAGCGCTGGTATATAGAATGATCAGTCCAGGATAAGTATCCACCAGCTTTAATGTCTTAAAGAAATCATATAACGGTCTCGCTGTAACTATTGCAGGGATCAATGCCGAAAATACAATCATTCCATATGCCAGAGATAGCTTTGGTGTAGAAAATCTTTCAAACGCAAATGCTGCTAATACACATATTATTGTTGATACAATCAATGTCGGTATAGTTATCAGCATTGTACAACCAATCTGTTGAATGATTCCTACCTGATCAATAAGTGTTTTATAGCTCTTCAAGGTAAAATGTTTAGGAATCCATTCAATAGGGATTGTAAATAAATCCTCATTGGGTTTAATTGAGGATATAAATATCCAATATATAGGAATAAGTATAATCAACGCCACCATAGCTGTTATCAGCCATTGAAATATCTTAAATGCAATCTTTTTTCTAGTTTTCATACTGTTCACCTACTTCAGATATTTTTTTGAAACGGCTACATTGAGACCACTCAATATTAACATGATGACAAACAATACAACCGCAATTGCCGATGCATAACCGAGATTCAAATTATTAAATGCCTCTATTAAAATCTTATATGCTAAAACTGCCGTTCCATCATGTGGACCTCCTGATGTCATTGCATATACAAGTTCAAAATTTGTCACTCTCCACATTGTGAAAAAAATTGAAATTGATAAAACCGTTTTTGCAATATTAGGCAATGTAATACTGAAAAAAGCCCGGACGGCATTAGCTCCATCAATCTTGGCCGCTTCATAGATATCCCCCGAAATGTATTGTAGTGCTGCCAGAACTAAGATTGCAAAATATGGGATATCTTTCCATAGATCAACGATGATAACAGCTATTCTGGCAGAATCCACATCTATCAGCCAGTCATAATGGAAATTTTCCACAAATCTTCCAATCAGATCATTCACAAACCCATACTGCCCATTAAATCCCCAGCGGGCAGCTCTTCCGGCAACAATCATTGGCATTGCCCATGGAATCAGCACAATTGTACGAAGAAATTTTTTACCTTTAAATTTCATATTCAGGATTAAAGCCAATACAATTCCCAAAATAATATGAAAAATCATTGATACCATTGTGAAGATTAAAGTGAAGCCTAATGAAGTGGCAATTTTTTCATCCGAGAGCATTCTCGCATAATTTTGCAAACCAATGAATTCACCTTTTCCACCTTGGATCACATTTAAATTTCTAAAACTGTTAATAAAGGTCATAAACACCGGATAAACTGTTGTTATGCCTCTTATCAGTATTACCGGTAAAATCATAATCCATGGAAGCCATCTTTTCTTACTGACTTTAGCCACTTGCATTACCTCACTTTGCTATGAATATGTGGAAGCTGTAAAATCAAAACTGCAGTCTTACAGCTTCCTTCCAGATTTTTCTACTTCACTTCATCAGGGAAATAAGTCTTCATGCATTCCTGCATCTTTGAAATATAATCATCAAAGCTGATCTCATCGCTGACATATTTTTGAAATTCCGCACCCATCTCGTTAATATACTCAGATGAATTTGCAGGTAACGGACGTACTACCAGTGTAGTATTTTCCAGATACGGCTTTAGCTCTTCAATACCGGGCACAGAGAACTCCGGATCTTCCACGACATCCGTTCTTGCCGGGATTCTGGAAAATGTTTCAGCATATACTTTCTGTCCTTCCAGACTAGCGGCCCATTTCAAGAAGATTTTTGCATTTTCCTTACGTGTTGATGCAGCATTTAAAACGTACTGCCATCCATTTGCATAAGTCTTCTCCTCTCCAAGATTTAACATTGGTGCAATATAAATATCATCTTTTCCATATCTTCCCGCCTTATCATAAGTAGGCATAAAGCTGGAATAATTCAACATGGATGCAACGCTGCCATCCATAATTCTCTGGTTTAATTCCGTATACTGATCTGCAATCTGTGACTTGGCGGTCCAGCCGTTATTTACCATTTCTTTTAAAAACTTCACTGCCTCCTGAGTCTGTGGATTAGACCAGTCATATAAATCACCACCAAATAAATTAATAAATTCACCGATATCATTCCAGACATATGTCTGTTCCCATCCTCCGCCATATCCATACACATTGTCCTTGGATACTTTTTCAAGAAATTCCACAAACTCGTCCTTGGTCTGAATGGAATCCATGCCTGCTTCTTTTACATATTTGCTGTTGAGCCAGAAACAAAAGATTTCCATAAACATAGGAACACCTTTTCCGTCACTCATTTCGATAAAGGATTCCGGATATGCCGCTTTAACTTCATCAGTGAGCACATCATCCAAAGGCTCCAGATATCCTGCGTTAACAACCGGAAGCAGCATTTCCTGATCAGCCGAAATTACATCGATCGTATCATCTCCCGATGATAAAATTGTCATGAATTTAGCTGTTCTATCTGCGGTATTTGTAGGCATGGCAATAACTTCAATATCAAGTCCGGTTGCTTTTTCTGCCGCATCCAGATAATCCTGGAAATTGCTTTGCGTCGCAGCATCATCTAAAAACATGGTCAACTTATTATCTCCGGTTGTCTCACTACTGCTGGTTGTCACTGATCCGACTGTTGCTGATCCAGCTGTGCTTTCAGCAGGCTCAGAAGCATTTCCGCACCCGCTCAGCACTCCAACAGTCATAGCAAGGCACATTAACATACTTACAATTTTTTTCTTCATTTTCTTATCCTCCCTAAATTAAACGTTTTGCCACTGACCTGTCTGATTACTTTTCAAACAGGCTTCAACAATTTTAGTAACATACCATCCTTCCGCAAAATCCGGACTCTCATAAACAGCCTCAGTTTCATTTAATATGCTTCCGTAGAAAATCTCAAAGCCTTTCTCAAAGGCATCCTTCCATCCTACCGAATGTCCATCCGGCAGATCTGCAAAGCATCTGATTTTTTCAGATAAATTATTTTTACCTGCATAAATAATCTCATTCCCGGAATCCTTGTGGCCTATCCACAAATTTGCCGGTGTTTCCTGCTGCCATTCATAGGCTTCCTTTGTTCCACTGATTAAGATTTTTAGATTATTCTTTTTTCCGGCGCATACCTGTGTGACGTTTATGTTTCCTACCATCCCTCCTTCCAATCTGAATAGAATAATGGCTGCATCTTCATTTTCAACCGATACCGGTTCTCCTTTACTATCACTGTCCATCGGTCGTAGAGAAAACGTATCTGCCTGCTTTGTCATATATCGCTTCTGATACTGCTTATGGAACATCGCATATACGGACACAATCTTCTCTCCTGTAATAAACTGGATCGTATCAAAGCAATGAGAGCCGATATCTGCCACTGCCCTGGATTCACCTCCTTTATCCTTCTGGACTCTCCAGTCAAAATCCGTGTCATATAACAGCCAGTCCTGCAGGTATTCTACCTGAATATGGCTGATCATACCCATTCGTCCATTTTGAATTCTTTGTTGTATTTCCTGTACCATCAAATTATTTCTGTAGTTAAAATTAACAGCTGTCTTTAGTCCCTTTTTGTCTGCAAGTTCTATCAGACTTTCTCCCTCGACAGATTTTATTGTCAATGGCTTCTCACTATATACATGGCATCCTGTCTTCAAGATTTCACAGCTTACTTCATAATGGAAATTGTTTGGTGTGCAATTATGTACAACATCCATGTTTTCATTTGTCAGCATTTCTTTATAATCTGAATAATATTTTTGAATTCCATTTTTTTCACACCATTCACGCATGCTCAGGTTACTGTCGGATCCCGCTACAATTTCAATATAGGGAAGTCTCCTCAGTGCCTCTACATGCTGTTTTCCAATAAATCCTAAACCGATTACTCCAACCCTAATCTTTTTCATACTTTTTTCCCTTCTCCGGAAAGTTAATGAATTGTTTCAAGTATTGCCGGCTGATCTTTAATGAATTTTCAATGCTCTCCTTATCATTCTCAAAAGATTTATCTTCAATCTCAATACATGCAGCTCCTTTATAGCCTATCTCTAAAAGGGCTCTTATATATTCTGCCCAATCCACATCGCCGTGCCCCGGTATGCAGGGAAGCATATACGAAAGTGGCGTTGCTAATATTCCGACTTCATTTCTGGCATCTCTATTCACTTTGATATCTTTATAGTGGACATGAAATATCTTGTCCTTAAATTCATATAATGGCTTAATATAATCCATCTCCTGCCAGATGAAATGGGAAGGGTCAAAATTTAATCCAAGCATATCACTCGGAAGACGCTTAAACAGTTCTCTCCAGATAGCCGGTGATATTGCCAGGTTCTTTCCTCCCGGCCATTCGTCCTCAGTAAATAACATCGGGCAATTTTCAATAGCTATTTTCACGCCCTTATTTTCCGCATAGCTTAAAATCGGCTTCCATATTTTTTCTGCCAATGCCAGGTTGTCTGAAACATTTAAATTCTGATTCCTTCCAATAAAGGTAGTAACCATGTTAACCTTCAATTCCGCTGCTGCATTAATTACCTTCGTCAAATGATCAATACTTTTCTTCCGACATTCGTCATCTTCATCCAGAACATTGGGATAATAAGCTAAAGCCGAAATTGTAATATTTCTATCCTTGCAATATCTCAATATCTCTTCTGCTTTGAAAGAATCGAGGGTGGATACATCAATATGCGTTACACCTGCATATTTACGTTCCGCTTTTCCTTTGGGCCAGCATGCAACCTCCAGACACTCAAAACCATTTTCTGATGCGAAATCCACCACCTGTTCAAATGAATAATCTGCCATCACCGATGTAATAAATCCCTGTTTCAATAAGCTTCCCTTCCTTTTTTATTTATTTTCATATAATTTACATTTTTCATTACTTTTTACATTTTTATTATACAAATCATTGACTTATTTTTCAATACCCTATATAATTTTCATAACAAGCGATATATTGCTTTTTCGATTTTAGTGCACTTTTACTAAGTATTGTGAAAATTTTTCATGCAGGAGGGGAATATGGCTATTTCCAAGGATGTAACAATTTCAGAAATTGCAGCAAGAGCCAACGTATCAATTGCAACCGTATCACGCGTCATCAACCAGGCCGGAAACACCAAAGCCGAAACAAAGCAAAAAGTTCTTCAGGCAATGGCAGAATTAGGACTGAATCCCAGTACTTACTGTGGTATTAAAGACCCCGCAGACTCACGATCCATATTAGTCTGCCTTCCCAACTTTCAAAATCCATTTAATGCTGATGTTATTGAAGGTATCCAAAATGCAGCTATGGCTCGTGGCTACAGAACTTTTTTTTACGCAGCTTCTGATTTACGCTTTTCTTTATATGAATACGAAAAAATTATTGATCAGAATAATTTTTGCGGTTTATTATTAGTACACAATGTTTTAGATACAGAACAGTTAAACAAAATAAAATTAAAATACCCAGTAGTCATGTGTTCAGAGCATTGCAATCTGCCTGATGTTTCTTTTGTCTCTATTGATGATGTTTATTCATCGCAAATAGCAGTCAACTACTTATTATCTATCGGGCGCTCTCGGATTGCCCTGATTAACAGTCAGCTGACAAATGCCTATGCACGTTTTCGCGAAAAGGGCTTTCTCTCCGCCCTGAGCAAGGCCGGTCTGCAGGCAAATAGCAATTGGATCCTGCATATTACAGAAATTGATTTTGACATTGCCGTCTCTGTAATTACTTCTTTATTGAAGGGGTCCGACCGCCCGGATGCAATCTACTGTGTCTCTGACGTATATGGGGCTGCAGCCATCAAAGCAATTCAAAATTACGGTCTACGTGTTCCTGAGGATATAGCCGTGGTAGGCTTTGATAATATCAGTCTGTCAAAAATGGTTGTACCCGCCTTAACTACCATTAATCAGCCAAAAAAACAATTAGGTCATCAGGCTTGTGAAATTTTGATTAATCTTATCGAAAATCCTTCGACACCTCCACAGCATATTTTGCTGGATACGGAATTAATCGTCCGATCCTCCACCTAAAACATAATCTGAAAAAGCAGGGCAACCGTCCTTACAGACGGTGCCCTGCTTTTTCAATTAGAATACTCATATCTTGAAAATTTAATTTCATCACAGCATCTCACACAGTTCGATCACTTCATGATTGGGTCCTTCCACCTTGAAAAAGCGGATGCCGGATTTCCAGTATGGCAGCTGCTCCACTTCCGTGCTGAGGAGCCGGTATACTCCCTGCATTTCACGGAACAGTTGATCCACCTTCTCCACGGATAATGCGATATGATCGATGCTGCCCGTGGCATCTGCGGTAGTCTCACTTTCGTACACCTCCAGCATCACGTTGTGGATTCTCAGGAAAGCCACCCTGTGTCCCTGATAGTTCTCCTGATTTATGATCTCGAATCCCAGAGAACGGTAGAAATCCAGAGTCTCCTGATATTTCTGTGTGGGGATCCCGATGTGCTGGATCCCCTTTATGTGTAATTTATATAAATATTTGTCCATGGCTGATGCCCCTTATCCCTCGATATGATATACTCTTGCTTCATAGGGCTGCAGATGCAGAGTATCTGTGATCTTTGTCTCCGGGTAATTGGATATCAGCAGCTTTGCTGATTTTTCAACGAACTCCGCAGGAATTTCCAGATCCATAGCTTCTCCTGCAAAATTACATACGATCAAAAGCTTTTCCTGTCCCAGAATTCTCTCATAGGCATAGATCTTATCATGCTCAGGATACAGCAATTCATAGGATCCATATACCACAATAGGATAATCCTTGCGCAGACGAATTACTTTACGATAGAAGTTCAGGATAGAATCCGGATCCTCCTCCTGGGCTGCCACATTGATCTCTGTGTAACAGGGGTTGGTCATAAGCCAGGGGGTGCCGGTAGTAAATCCTGCATTTTTCTCTGCATTCCACTGCATAGGGGTTCTGGCATTATCTCTGCCTTTACGATTGATATAACGCATCATATCCTCTGGTGTGATCCTGCCATCGGAGGTATATTCTTTATAAGCGTTAATGGCTTCAATATCATTGCATTCCTCAATATTATGGAATACCATGTTCTTCATACCAATCTCTTCACCCTGATAGATATAGGGGGTTCCCTGCATCATATGCAGGCAGACTGCCAACATTTTAGCAGATTCCTTCCAGTATTTTCCATCATCGCCAAAACGGGATACCATTCTCGGCTGATCATGATTGTTCAGATATAGACTGTTCCAGCCCACTCCATTGAGTCCGGTCTGCCATTTACTGAACACACGCTTCAGTTCTACGAGATCCGGCTTTTTGTCTGTCCATTTGTAACCGTTATCACTGTCCACATCCATATGCTCAAAGGTGAATACCATATTCAGTTCCTGTCTGTCAAAGCCAGTGTATTTGATGGCATCCTCCACAGAAGTACAGGGAGCCTCACCCACGGTGATCACATCGTATTTAGACAGAACTTCCCGGTTCATCTCCTGTAAATATTCATGCACATGAGGTCCATTCATCACATAAGGCAGGCGGTTGCCGTATTTGGAGCCCGGAATCGGTTCGCCATCAGGATATCCCTCCACCTTGGAGATCATATTGATGACATCCATTCGGAATCCGTCAATCCCCTTATCCAGCCACCATTTCATCAGGTCATAGACTTCCGCACGCACTTTTGTATTACGCCAGTTCAGATCCGGCTGTTTCTCGGAAAACAAATGCAGGTAATACATATCCGTCCGGGAATCATATTTCCACGCGGAGCCGCTGAAGTTGGAATCCCAGTTGTTGGGGGGATTACCGTTTTTCCCTTCCTGCCAGATATAATAGTCTCTGTAAGGATTGTCTTTGGAGCTTCTGCTCTCAATGAACCATTTGTGTTCATCAGAGGTATGATTCACCACCAGATCCAACATAATCTTGAGATGATGCTCATGCGCCTTCTCCAACAATTCATCGAAATCAGCCAGAGTGCCGAATTCATCCATGATATCACGGTAATCACTGATATCGTAGCCATTATCATCATTAGGAGATTTGTAGATCGGGCACAGCCACAATACATCCACTCCCAGGCTTTCCAGATAATCCAGCTTAGAGATGATACCACGCAGATCACCGATGCCGTCTCCGTTGCTGTCGCAGAAGCTGCGGGGATATATCTGATATACTACGCTTTCTTTCCACCATTTCTTATCCATATCATTGTCCAACCTTTCCTATTGTTTTTGTCTTTCTGAGCATCAGCCCTTGACTGCACCGTCAGTAACACCCTTCACGATATACCGCTGGCAGCTGATGTAGAATATAATGATGGGGATCATGCACAAGATCAGCCCTGCGGTTGCCAAATCCCATCTCTTGGTAAACTGTCCGAAGAACAGGTACGTCTTTAGTGGCAGTGTCTGCCAGCCTGTCTTATTGATGATCAGATTCGGCAGCAGAAAATCATTCCATATCCACATAACATTCAGAATTGCCACCGTCACCGTAATCGTTTTCAGCAGAGGAAATACGATACCGAAGAACAGTCTTACCATGCTGCAGCCGTCCAATGTTGCCGCTTCCTCCAGATCCAGAGGTACATTTTTAATAAACCCATGATAAAGCACAATGGACATACTGCATCCAAAGCCCACATACATAAACACGATTCCCGGACGATTCATGAGGTTCAGGTCACTCATGAAGTCCACCAACGGAAGCATGACACACTGAAATGGGATCAGCATAGAAGCCGCAAACAGCAGGAAGATCAGCTTGCTTGCTTTCGTGTTATAGCGGACCAGTACCCAGGCTGCCATGGAAGATACCAGTATGATCAGCAAAGTGGACACCACTGTGATCACCAGGGAATTCAGGAAGGAGCGTACAAAATCCAGCTTTTCAAACGCTTCCCTGTAATTGTCTATCCCAAAATGTGATGGCAGTGCCAGCACATCCAGATAGATCTCCTTCAGATCCTTGAAAGAACTGTTTAACAGCAGGAGGATCGGAGATACAAAGATCAGGGATAATGCCAGCATCAGCAGAATCAGCATTGCCTTTTTCCAGGTTTTCATCTTCATTACATCTCCACCTCCTTACGCTTGCTTAAGATCAACTGTGTTACAGAAATCACGACGACTACGATCAGGAACACTACTGCCTTTGCCTGTGCCTGTCCCAGCTTTGATTCCTTGAATGCCGTATTATAGATATTCAGTGCAATCATTTCCGTGCTGTTGGCAGGCCCGCCTGCTGTCAGGGACAGGTTTTGGTCGAACATTTTGAACGAATCCGAAATTGATAAGAACAATCCTATGGTAAATGCCGGTGCCACCAGTGGCAGCTTAATTTTCAGAAACGTCTGAAATGCTGTCGCTCCGTCGATTTTTGCAGCCTCCAGATAGGATTCCGGAATACTTTCCAGCTGTGCAATATAAATGATCATCATATATCCTGCCAACTGCCAGGTCAGTACGATCAGCATACCGATAAATCCCGTCTTCTGGTCGGACAGCCAGCCCTGGAGCCAGGTCATTCCTGTATTTTTGCCGATTGCTTCGAAAATAGACACAAAGATGAACTGCCAGGTAAATCCAAGCAGGATTCCTCCGATCAGGTTTGGCATAAAGAACACAGTTCTCGCCAGGTTGGCACCTTTGATCTTGTTGGTCACCAGCACTGCCAGTCCGAAGCCCACGGCATTAATGCAGATTACAGAGCAGAGTGCAAATATAAAGGTGAACAAAAACGAATTCCAGAATCTGCTGTCGCTCAATAATTTTCCATAATTTGCTATTCCTACAAATACGGCATTTTTGCCGATTCCGTTCCAGTCGGTAAAGGAATAATAGAATCCCTTTACCGCAGGAACCAGAACCACCAGTACAAAGGCGAAAAGTGCCGGAAGGATAAACAACCAGAAGCCTGTCTGTTTTCTTCTCATAATCCTATCTCCTGTTTTACTGCTGTCTCATAGCTTCCCAATCACTCTTGTTCTGCGCAATCACCTGCTCCCAGGTCATGCCGCCTGCCAGATATGCCTGTACATTGGCTGCTACGTTGCTATCCCAACCGGAAGGCTGACCGGAGAATACCCAGGGGATGGTCTTGCCTGCATTCATATATCTCATCACTTCCGCAGACAGAGGATCACTGATCTCAATGCCATCATAATTATCAAATGCAGGAATCAGAGACAATTCATTGATCACAATATTTTTGCCCTCATCGGACTGATACAGCCAGTTCAGGAAAGCTTTGGCTGCTGTCTTCTCTGCCTCGGAGGACTTGGAGTTCACGCACCAGTAATTGGATACTCCTACTGCAATAGAATCCTCGACCACACCCTTCAGAGGAATCGGCAGAATACCGAGATCCTGCAACAGCTCCTCAGATACATTGGAGATCTCCGGAGAGATCCAGTTGCCCTGCTGGATCACTGCTACCCGTTCAATAGCAAGTCCACCGCCGACCTGTGTTGCATAATCTACTGAATTTAGTAAAGATAAATTGTCACTGCTGCTGGTATATTTGGTCTCCAGGTCTATCAGATCCTTCAGTGCGTCGCCATAAGTATAATTGACTGTCTGGCTCTCAAATGCTTTTGCTGCACTTCCAAATTCCTGACTCAGCGCCACATTGTTGGTATGTAAACCTACAATCCAGGATTCCTTTGCAGCATATTCCTCGACCGCTTCCAGCACCGGGAACTGGTCTGCCAGAGTGCCCGCATCGATCTGGCTCTGCAGATCTGCAAATGCCTTATCCATCGCATCATAGCTGGTCAGTGTAGAAGCATCGATGCCTGCTGCCTCGAAGATTTTCTTATTGTAGATCAATCCGTAGCCTTCCACTGCGATCGGCATTCCATATACCTGTCCGTCCACCGTCACATTGTCACAGCCTCCTGCAGTCACATGGGATATCCATTCTTCTCCTGTCAGGGGCTCGAGATATTCCTTGTAGCTGGCAATATCATCCGGTCCTCCCAGTGTAAAGATTTCTACCGGGTCATTTCCCAGCATCTTTGCTTTCAAAGAAGATGCATAATCCGATCCGCCTACCGTTTCCAAATGAATTGTCACTCCCGGATTCTCAGATTCATATTGCTCAATGGCTGCCTGCAGCGCATCATTGATCTCATTTTTATTTTGGAAGATATCCACTACCACCTGGTCTCCCGAACCGGTATTCGTACCGTCTCCACTTTGACTCTCGTTATTTCCGCAACCGGCGAACATACCGGTGATCATCATTGCTGTAAGGATTCCTCCCACTACTTTCTTTTTCATAAGCCTATTTACCTCCTTCGCATGTCCTGCATGATTTCCATACAATACGTGTCCCTGTTTTCGTTTGGTTATGTACATAACTTCTGTATCATCAACATATCACTTGAATGTATATATGTAAATAGGTTATGTTCATAACCTATTTAATAGCCAAATGAAAACCTCTTTCTTTTGTACATTTTTGACAATATTTGGGGATTCTGTTATAACTAAAATAGTCTGAGTACAGGAGGAACCTATCTATGACTACTATCAAAGATATTGCCGAGCGCGCCGGAGTCAGCACTGCCACCGTATCCAATGTGATCCATGGAAATACGAAGAAGGTCTCTCCCGCCACAATTGAACTGATCGAGAACTTGATCAAGGAAATGGGATATGTCCAGAAAATGGGACTGAGTGTACTAAATAACGGCAGTTCCAAAATGGTGGCTGTCGTTATCCATACCCACAAGAAATATGAGGATGCCGTGATCTCCGATCCCTTTTACGGCAAGATCATCGGCTTTGTCGAAGAAAAGCTGCGTCTGCTGGGTTATTATATGTTGCTCTACTCCACAGATGACGTCAATGAAGTCTTCCGTACCGTCATGGCATGGAATATCGATGGAGTCATTGCCCTGTCCTTTTCCCGCAATGATTGCAATAAGATCTGGCACCTGATCCACAAGCCCGTAGTCTGTATTGATGCTTACGGAATCTCTCACGATGATACTCCCGTTACCAACATCGGGCTGGATGACTCCACAGGGGGTGCCTTGATGTCAGAATATTTGTTACAATGCGGTTATGAAAACATAATGGTATGTGCCACCAACGATTATGGTGTGGATTATTCGAGATGGACCGGTGCCAGAGAAATGTTCGAGGAAATGACTGCCGGAAACAAAGAGAAAAAAATACGTCTGATCAATATCGGTGAGACCCAGACCACCAGAGAAAGCTTCTATCAGCAGCTGCTGCGTCAGATTCCCTTTCCAACGAAGACGGCGGCTTTCTTTCTTTCGGATTATTTTGCCATTGAGGCCATCAGTTACTTAGGCTCCAAGGGTATCCGGGTCCCCGCGGACCTGGGGATTGCCGGATTCGATGATATCACCTACGCCCACCTTACCGTTCCAAAGCTGACTACCATCCATCAGAACATGGAACGTAAAGCAGAGCTGGCTGTAACGGAGCTGCTATCTGCTATACAGAATCCCATCTACATGGGCAAGGAAGTATTACTGGATGTCATTCTGATCGCAAGAGATTCCATCTGATGCCTGTGTCATCTTCCTGTACTCATACCGGGGAAGAAAATCATTCCTGCCGTAGGCATCATAATAATTCATGAATATCCGCTGTAAAATATCCGGGATATACGATTCTTCTGCTTCCACCAGTATGATCAGGTGCTGGAGAGAGCTGTATCGGGTGCATATATCGTTCTTCCGGATATTTTGCCGGATTGCTTTCTCCATGCACTCCATTGCTTTATCGATATGATCAATGTACATCGTCTGGTCTGATTTTGCATCCATGGTGACCAGCACCAGATAACAGCGGTGCCGGTATCGTTCTCCCAGGCTGCTTACATATTGATACAGTCTGGCGAACTCACGATAGTCAAGATCTAATGCTCCTGTATAGCTTCCGCTCTCCAGCAATGCTCCGGCGATTACCTCCAGATCATTTTTTCTGGCCTGTGCATCCGGCTGCTGTTCCTCCAGCTCCTCATAAAACCGGTAACTGTTTTTACCGTTCTGTTTGACATAATACAACGCTTTATCCGCTTTTATATAATATTCTTCAAAGTTTCCTCCCTGTCTGCACATGCACAGACCGCAGGATAAGGATGCCGGTGAAGTCTCCGCCGTGACATTTTTTGCCGCACCAAAGCTGTCAAACAGCTTTCTTATCCGCATGCTCATCTCTGCTTCTGATGCCGCCGGCAGATAGAACAGGAATTCATCTCCTCCCAGCCGGCAGACTACTGCATTCTCCATGCACTCTGTGAGCATTGCTCCTACCAGCCTGAGAGCACGGTCCCCTGCCTTATGTCCATAGACATCGTTGATCTTCTTCAGATTATCCATATCGACAAATCCCAGACAGCCATCATGCTCCTGCATTTTCTCAAGGATCAGCTTTTCACCCTTATGACGCATGGGAAGACCAGTCAGATAATCCAGGCTTTCCCTGGCCTCTCTCTGCCTGGCCAGCTCCAGCTCGCGGATGTGGTCCATTGTCTGGATCAGCGTAACGACCAGCAGGACCACCAGTCCGGTTGCGATAAAGATCCCGGACAATGACACCACTCGATACACCGCTGTCACTTCCAGCATGACTGCGATCATGGCAGCTACCAGTCCGATCAGCGGAAGCTTGTAATGTTTCGCCGTTCCCTTGATGAGATCCCGGCAAATGGTGATAAATATCGTCAGGAACGTTCCTGCGATCACCAGGTGGGACAAGAACATTGTCGAGATAAAATCTGCGATATTCAGTAGCTGTAAGGCCGTGCATAGTACAAAATTCACACAGGTGATACACTCTGCCACATGATAGACCTTCCGGTACCTTCCCTGCTGCACACTGTCAATATAGAACATGATCGGAACCGGGCAGAGCATCACAACGAAGAAGCACATATTCGACAGAATAGAAGCATTGGAAACAAACAGCTGGCGCAGCTTCGATTCTCCCAGCATCCACACTGCTCCCAGGAGTATGCACCATCCCAGGTACTCCAGATCAAATCTCGTCTTATATATAATATCAAGCACCAGACTGATGATCAGCACGACCAGTCCGGCAAACAACATCGTACAGGCGATCAGAGTTACCATAAAATAGCAGTGGAACATATATGCCCAGATATCTGATTTATCCCCACAATATACCGTGTTGACGACACCGGAATACTTGTCGGTAAAGGACTGCAGTTCAATCCGCACTTCCTGTCCCGCATCCTCGCCGGATGTCTCGCAGAACACATACCCACTGGCAGAATTTTTCCCAAAAGGTCTGGTATTCTCCGTATCATACACCGCCCTCAGTTCCCCACCGATGTAAATGCGCACATTCTCCAGAGAGGACCTGATGGCGATCGTATTTTCATGATAATCCTGTGGGAGCACTGACCGGATGACCAGAGGCTCTCCGGCAGGCACATCACATTTGCCCGGAACCGGGATTTCCTCTTTGGTTCCGTCTGCCAGCACCCGGTAAAAGGTTCCGGTATAAGTAATGCTTTCCTCCGTGACCGTTTCCCTTTCACTTGGGTAAATAGATTGTCCCAAAAGGAATGCCGCAAGCAGCACAAGTATTACCACATAAAATAAAATTCTTTTATACTTTCGAATCGTATATTTCTCTTCTGTCAACTTTTCTACCTCATTAAATGATACCGGGCAGCCCCTGCTTTTATGCCTATATCCAGGTGCAGTCCATGATCTTTCATCCATTTATGAATAAGTTTATCACATGCAGCTGGAAAAAATAACTATCTATTTTCCCCCGTAAAATGTTTATGAAAAATTCATTCGACAAATCATGCTTTCCGAACTAAAATAGGAATGCGATATGATAATTTCATGATCCTATGAAAGGAGACAACATGATATGAAGAATAAAAAATATTCCATCGTTTATAGCAGCTTAACAGGTAATACCAGGATGCTGGCTGACGCAGTCCATGAAGCATTACCTCAGGATGAATGTGAGTATTTCGGTGAGGCCGACACTGTGATCCCTTCCTCCGAACTGCTCTATATCGGATTTTGGACAGACAAGGGAAATGCAGATACCAAGACATTACAGCTATTATCGCAGTTAAAGAATAAACAGATTTTTCTGTTTGGAACTGCCGGCTTTGGTGGCAGCGATATCTATTTCCGGAAAATCCTGAGTCAGGTTAAGCAGTTCGTTGATGCAAGCAATGTTATCGTCGGAGAGTATATGTGTCAGGGCAGAATGCCGCAGTCTGTCAGGGAACGCTACCTGAAAATGAAGGAGGCTCCCGATCATCCGGCAAATCTTGATGTATTGATCCAGAATTTTGACTGTGCATTGTCTCACCCTGATGCCAATGACCTGGAAAAACTGAAAGAAGCCGTTATGAATTCATCCTTCTGATAAGACCATAAAATAAGGCAGCCCCACATAGCTGAGTCTGCCTTACCTTCTTTACTTAACGTTGATGCCTTTGGCATATTGTTGTAGAAAATGTTCTTTTCCACATGGTCTGCCAAAATAATATCCCTGCAGATAATCAACCTTCATTTCTTTCATTTTCAGAAGCCATTCTCTTTCCTCGATGCCTTCTGCACATATCCTGACGTTAATACTATGTACCATCGGGATGATATTTTTATATAATTCATAATCCCTGGCACTGTTCATCGCCTTGGCCGTAAAATCCCTGTCCATTTTCACATAACTCGGATTCATATCACGGATACAATGAAGATTTGAATATCCTGTTCCAAAATCATCGATCACGAAGGGGATCCCGTTCGTGTCCAGGCTCTTACGGAATTTGCAGAACGATGGTGTCATATCCATAAATCCGCTTTCTGTCATTTCAACGCATAAACATGCCGGCTTTAAAGCGTACTTTTGTATCACATCCAGAATATCCCGCTCTACATTGCCCTGTAGGATCTGAACATAAGAAACATTTACATTCATCCGGAAATCCGGAATATATTTCTGCATTTCACAGCACATTACTGCAGCTTCGTTCAAAATATATCTTCCGGCGGGAATGATCAATCCGGTCTCTTCCAACAATGGGATAAACTCCATCGGTGAAACAGGCTCCTGTCCTTCTTCCGTTATCATGGAAAAACGCATCAGCGCTTCTGCTCCAATGATCTGTTCCGTCTGGCAGTCCACGATCGGCTGATAATTGACTTCAAAGCCTTCATAATTGTTTACAATAGCATTACGAAGTGCTGCTACAATTCTTCCTTTTTGCAAAAAGGCCTCATAGTCATCCTGGTCAAAAACATAGAATCCGTTTTTACCCATGCCTTTTGCCTGTTTCAAGGCAAATTCAAACTTTTTGCGGCATTCTTCGGTTCCCTCACAAAATGTTGCTGCATCTATAACACCAATAGAAATAGAAAATATAGCTTCATAATTTTCGGCTATTATGAAATTATGAAGTTTATCTGTAATCTTTTCTTTCAGTGCCACAGCATCTTCCGCAGAAGAAGCGTCCAGATCCACGATCACATACTGATCCGCTACCAGATGGTAAATTCTCTGCTTGTCTGAAAGGCATTCCTTCATACATCCGGCTACGCTTTTCAGGATATAATTACCATAATCCGCTCCCCTGGAGCTATTGATTGCTCCGAAATCATCAATTCCTACATGCATCAAAAAGCCCTTGGAAATAGGTGCCTTTTGTGAACACAGGTAAGCAAGGAATTCCGGACCGCCAAGCAGTCCTGTAACATTATCGGCTCTTCTCTTGTTGCCGGTCTCATTCAGACATCCGATCAGATACTCTGCCTTTCCCTGCTGATCATCGATCACGATACCACGACAGTTGATCCATACAGGCATACCGCCTTTATCAAGCCACCTGTAATGAAGATTATGTACCTTTTCTCTTCCTTCACATATATCCGCGAAATGCTTTGTAAGCATCTCGCGGTCTTCCTCATACACTACCTTCATAACTTCATTTGCAGCATCTGTCAGGACATTTTCCGATATATGAAACCGTGTCATAGCTGACTGTGAGATCTCAAAGATATTATTCTGCAGATCAAATATATACAGGTAATCATCCATACATTCTGTAATGATCTGAAATAAGATTTCTGCTGTCTGCTCTCCAAACACTTTAAATATATCATTAATCACAACAAGAACCTTCCTTCCGACAGCTTCACTCTATTCCTGCCATTTTTCTAGAATAGCTTAAAGATATTCACGCGGTCATGCATCTTGGCTGCTCCCTCTGCCAGATTAACACTGATCGCAGTATTCTCTTCGGAGGATGCTGCATTGCCCTGTACTACGCCTGACAGCTGTTCAATTCCCTTGCCGATCTGCTCCAAGGACTCTGCCTGGGAGTTGGCTTTCTCCATGGTGTTCTCTGCAATCTCTGCAAAGGACTCCATATCTGCAATGATCTGATTGAATGCGTCTGCTGTTGTTCTTGTGATCGTATTGCCCTTTTCGATTTCCACTAAGGTCTTATCGATCAGATCTCTTGTATTCACAGCCGACTTCGCACTGTCTGCTGCCAGCTTGCCGATCTGATCCGCAACCACCGCAAAGCCTCTTCCTGCTTCTCCTGCTCTGGCAGCTTCAATGGAAGCATTCAGGGATAACAGGTTGGTCTGGGATGCAATATCCTCGATATCTGTGATAATATTACCGATCTCCTTGGAGATTTCTGTAATGTGCTCCATCTCCGTCAGCAGCTCGTTCATCTTTTCTTTTTCTTCGTTCGCTTTGTTTGCAGAGGTTTTTACACGTGCCGATGCGCTCTGCGTTTCCTTCGCTGTATCTGCAGCCAGATCCACGACAGTGTCAATGGTGGCATTCAATTCCTCGATGACTCCTGCCTGCTCTGTTGCACCATCCGCCAGGGATTTTGATGCATTTTCCACCTCTGATGCATTCGATGATACCTGTTCTGCCAGATTTCTGATCTCAGTCAGGGTACTGTTAAACCGCTTCAGGATATACAGCAGTGATGTCTTCAATTCCGAGAAATCGCCCAGGAAATCCGTAATGTCATCACCATTTCTGGTCAAGTCACCCTGTGCGATTGCCTTTACCTCCACAGAGATCTCGCTGACATAATCTGCCAGAATACCCATGGCTTCTTTCAGATTCCTGATGGTACCACCCAGCTCATCCTCAGACTCATAGGTAAGCATTTCTACGTTGGACAGTTCGCCCTTGCGCAGGCTGGCAACTGCTGCCTCTATCTGTTCTACCGGCTCTGTAATGGAATTGGTAATGATCCTTCCGATCAGTGTTGTCACTACAGCAATCGCAAGACCTGCTGCCACGATCACGACAAATATGATGATGGTGCATACATTGGCCATGGTCTTTGCCCGGTCTAATTCTACCTGGAACGCGTCACGTAATGTAGTTAATTTCTCAGCAAATGCCGTATACTCTTCATACACCTCTCCGGTCATCAGTTTCGCTGCTTCCTGCTGTTTGCCCTCACGGCTTAAATTCAGAATTTCATCCGAAGCAGCTCTGTATTCTTCCCATGCAGCGTTTGCTACTTCGTAATCGTCCTGTCCTTCTTGAGCATCTCTGTCTGCAGACATGATTGCCTCCAGGTTCGCATCGGTCTCCTGGATCTGACTCTCCAGCTTCTGAATTTCTTCTTCACAGGAGGTCATAACAGCATCATCTGATTCTACCAGATGTTGATACTGTTTGATTCTATATTTTGCAGTCATTGTTTCTAATTCCTACAGATATTCCAATGCCGGAGACCAGACCTCCGTGATCTTCTCTATATTTGAACGGATCACTAATGTCGAGATCAGTGCCACCAACACTAAAAAGAATGTCATAACAAGCACTGTCATTCGATATAATTTTAATTTTCCTGCAACCTTTAAGTTAGCTATACGCTTTTTGATCTTTTCCATGATAGTTTTCCTTCCTTTGTAAATTATTAATTCAACTTCTATGTACTCAAATGATTACAATATAGCACTGTTTATCGGGAAAATCTATTAAAAAAATATAAAAAATTTTTTTCTAGTTTAAATTCTTTTTGTAACTATTCAGAGCTGCAAAACTGCGTTCTGCGAATGGTGTTCTGAATAGTTACTCTATTTTTGAGCTCCTTGACGTGAACATAAATTACGCTTCTTACATAGTTGTTTATTTTCATACATATAGGAATCTGCCTTATCCAATAACATCTGCAGTGTGCAGGTTCCTTCATCCGTTGAGTGTGCCCATCCGCATGCATAGTCGATCTGGATTTGATCTTCATTACTATTTAATCTGTCTTTTTCTCTGCTTAAGCTTTGTAACAGTTCCTCAATCTCCGTTTTGCTTGTATGATAAATCACAGCCATGAATTCATCTCCGCCATATCTTCCCACAAAATGCTTGTCCGGGATCACGCTGCGTAAAAGCCGGGAGAAATTCATGATCAACCGGTCTCCTGCCGAATGTCCCATGGTATCGTTTACTGTCTTCAGATTATTCAAGTCAAACATGATGCAGGCTGTAGGCTCAATGATCATATTCTGATCTCTAAGCAGAGCCTCACAGGCACCTTTATTAGGCAGCCCGGTATGGGCATCCGTATATGCCCTCTGTTCTAACAGCTTATTTTTCATTGCCATCTTCATAGCTGTCAGCGTCTGCATAATAACCAGAATTACCAGACACAACATATCCAGCGCTGACAACAGCTCTATCGTACGTATCTTTACTGCAATTTTTTCTGAATAATTTTCCGCAGCAAATACCGTTTCATCTGCCATATGAAAATAAATTTCGCTCATATTCACAATATCTGTATTTTGATAGCCCTTGCTTCTTACTGCCTCGATTTCTGTTTTTAATTTCTCCCAATAATCACTCTGAACCTGCAATTTATCCTGATATTCTTTATCGTGAAGTTTTACCAGATCATAATGTCCATCCTGATATCTTAATCCGCTCAGAATATCGTCCAGATATTTTATCAATTCATCGCTCCGGCTTCCTGTAATTTCTAATTTCACCATGCGCTGCGTGTCTCCACGCACCAGACCTGCATAATTGATCACACGTGCAGTCCCTTGTAACCTGGTAATCTGTACCATTATCATAATAATAAGAACCACCAGGATCAATATAAGACAGCTTTGCATCATACCTATTATATTTTTGTTTTTCCTGTCTGATTGTATTTCTCTGTTTAACATGTTAATCCTCACGAATGCTCTATGTCAAAATCATATGATCTTTTTCGGTTATTTTGCGAATAACACGGCATGGGTTGCCGGCCGCCAGACTATAGGGAGGAATATCTCTCGTCACAACACTTCCTGCTCCTATGACGCATCCCTCCCCTATGGTAACACCACCACAAACAACCACATTGGATGCCAGCCAGCAATTATCTTTTATAGTGATCGGCTTCGCATACTCAAGAGTATAAAGGCTGCCATCTTCTCTTTTCCTGACATTACGCTCCTCAGGCAATAATGGATGCATAGGAGTTGCCAATGTAACATTAGGACCGATCATCACATTATCCCCTATATGTATTTCACCTACGTCTAAGCATGTGAAATTAAAATTAGCAGAGCTATATTTTCCGAAGTAAGTATGACATCCATAATCAAAATAGACCGGTGCCTGCAGATACGGAAGTTCCTCTGTTGCCGGCAATAATTCCCGCAATATCTGTGTCTGCACCTCTTGCTGATCCTCATCTGTCAAATTATATCTTCTTGCTAATTTACGTGCATGCAAACGTAATTGTTCCAATTCGTTATCCGACGAATCATACAACTCTCCACGTAACATTTTTTCTCTTTCCGTCATTTCTGATAGCCTCCTGATCTCGTTTTTTATATTGTTATGTTCTCTGGTCAAAGTCTCGCATTATCTTGCTGTGATAAAGTCTTTTTTGATGTCAAGAAACGCTTTCATGTCTTCCAGGATATGATACAGCATGGACCGGTTTTCAAATTCCTGTCTCGTGACCGGGAGCGGCTGCTGTTCATAATAGTGGTGCAGTGTCTCTAACTCCGACAGCAGGGTTTCCACATTATTTTGTTCTTCAAATTCATCGGCAGTCTGACGTATAAAATCTGCCAGTGCTTTCCCCTGCTCCGGCGTAGTGGTCAGACGGATGATATCTGCATATATTCTTTTCAGTATCACGCACTGTCTCGCTCTCATCTGCATATATTCGTAATAGTAATCATCCTCTGTGATCAGATGATTATTCATATATCGTAATGCCTCTTTTTTCAGATTCACAAGCATTGCGTCCAGTTCATCAAAGCAGCTTCCAGTATAATCCGTCTTGTCCTCCAGTTCAATGTAGATCGCCATTCTGTGTAAGATGTACACGATTTTATCATCCACAGTTTTCTGATAATCCAACAGTTGTCTTCTGCCATCCGGCATATAGAGATTCCACAGTGTGCCTATCCCCGCTCCGATCACCAGGATCAGGAATTCGTTCAGAATCATGGACGGACTGCAGCTCTTAGCTGAAACATAATGTGTACAAAGTACTGCAATAGGAGCAATCGCTTCCTTCATGTCTAATGCCATGCAGCTAAACAGATATGGGATCAGAACAATACCAAATGCCCATACATGATATCCGGCAAACGGAAAGATCACTGCTGACAAGATCGTCATGATCACAAATATGATCATGCGCTTCGCTGTTATCCGCACAGTTTCCTTCTTCGTGTCCTGGATCGTCAGGAGAGTGATAATCCCTGCGGCATACGCAAACTGAAGCTGCAGGGCTGCTGCAAGCAGTACGGCAGCTACGGAGCCGGTAACATATTTGATCAGTTTTATGGTTTCCTCAGTTTTCATTTTCATAGGTATGGTTTCCATTCTTACTATTTAAAATTCAGCACCCACCTGCCCTCTGACATATAGTATATCAGCTTTGCGGCTAGCTGTCTGCCTAAAATGACAATCGTACAATCAAACTCTATGGATGGAATACCTGCATAGTTCTTTCGTTCCTGGGAGTGTATCTGCAGCTGTTTGATGGTCCGGATCTCTCCAAGCGGATTACTTTTTCGATTTCTTCTGCTGTTTCGTCATCCACATAATACCGTCCACACATAATGATCTCCTAATAAGCTACGCTATGTTCTTATTTCATCTTATCATAAACACCTGATCCAAACGATTCAAGAGGGTCTTTTCAAATTATAATCTATCATATTGATATTATTTATTCCATGATTTTTATACGATTCATGAATCACATCGGTTGACAGAGAAACCGGAACCGCTTCGTCACAGAAAAGCGTGGAGCCGAAGAATTGATGATGTAAACAGACTCGTCTACAACATTGATGAAAATGGATTTTTGTGGATTATTTCCTGCCGTGGACACTATGCGGATTGATAAAAGAGGGCAATGAGCCCTCTTTTGAGTGGAATCGTGGCTCGTCTTACTGGAGACGGAGTATACTTTCCACGATAAATGCGGTCGGTTAACTCTTGTTGATGTTCCTTTAGATATGGAAGAGCCTCCTCAATGGTCATGCCATCAATTCCTGGCGCTCCCTTGTTTGCCTTAACTCTCTTATACGCTCTGTTAAAGTTGTCTTTATACAGTATCGCTTCCAAAAGTCTCGGCTGTGCACTGTCTCTTTCTTTCCATATCCGATTGAATGACCTAGACGCTTTCACATATTACCGGGAATACAACCCCTTACTTTTTTATGAGCATAACTAACGGACGCTCTCAGCCTCCCACTCTATGACAGCTCCACTGGATGCATCGATCGTAAAGTCATATTCCGTTCCGCCATAGATGATCTTGCCTTCGTATTCCGGACGTCCATCATCATAATCGAATTTCCATTCGCAGATGTCCTTTTGTGTTGCACCGCTTACACGGCCAAGTGCCGTCTGCTTTGCATCTGCCTCACTGACAGTAACGTTACTGCTATTGCTGACACTCCATCCGGATGTTTTTTCATCGTATGCGGAACTTAAAATCTCACCGGTATCCACGGCTATTTCATAGTCGTACTTCTTACCGCCTGCGTACCATTCAATTTCATATACCTGGCGTCTGCCTTCATAGTCCAGCTTTGACTTGGTGATCGTTGCATCCGTTGCCTTCACTCCGGCATGCTCAAGAGCTATCTTCTGTGCCATTTCCTCATCCACTGTGCCGGTTACCGTCTGTGCGGTAGCTGCGGCAGAACTCTGCGTTGTGGCAGAATCGGCAGCGGGGACTGTCGCCTCCGTCTGTGCCTGGGTATCTACCGCATTCTTCTCCCGGCTGCTCATTTCCATGACTGCACCCGTTTCTGCATTTACAGTGTAGGCATAAGCATAATCGCCCGAAGTAAACTCAACCTTATAGCAGGACGTCCCTGCTACTTCATTCAAGGTCGTCGCTGAAATTGCTGCATCCTCCGCAGCAATATTGGCTGCCTTTAACGCTACCTCCTGAGCTGATTCCATGCTGATCAGCTGTGCCTGGCTGCTTGGCTGCTGATTTATCACTGGTTTACCGCCACATCCGGTCATAGCCACTGCCAGGGACAGTGCTGCGCCGGTTAAAATCAATTTACGTTTCATCATCTATCTTTACCTCCTTCTATTCAAAGTGAATTGCGTAGATTGTAGCAGGCAGCCTTTTGTTGTGTCAATAGACGATTTTTAATTTTTCTATTAAATTTTCATGTAATCTATTGCGGTAATCATAGCGGAGAGCGTAAGGCCGGAAAAAAGAACCAGGTTATAGGGAACTCCAAGGTTTTGGGAAAAATCCCTTCCCAGACCTACGATATTGAAATGGTTTGCAAACAGGAATGCCAGTATCACCAGTGGCACTGTCAGCCACACGATTTCATAGCGGCCTTTCAGTATCAGTGAAAAATGCCCTACCAGCCATGAGGACAGCGCCTGTGTCATCTCATATTTATAGGCAAGATAACTGGTAATTCCGCCGATCACATTTCCAAACATGATACCCACCAGCGGAACCATAACAAGATCCTTGAACCGGATCCTCTGGATGAACCAGACAAAAACCCATGTGCCTAAGATTGCCGTAGCAAAGGCAAAAAGGGCGCGACTCCACAAGTTGGAAGCCGGCATAAACAACAGCGCAAGCAAAATGCCAAGCTGGGCAGAGGAGATCGTTGCACCGGTTGTGGGAGAAATAAATTTGTTGCTGCACAATTGCTGCATGATCAGCCCCGCCACACTCATTCCTATACCTGTACACAAAATTGCCAGAAGCCGGGGCAGCCTGGAGATGAGAAAGATCCCCATTTGCTCCGGATCTCCATTAAAAAGATCTGCAGGCATAATATCGATGACTCCTACAAATAAGGAGCAACAGGACAAGAGAAACAGTATCGTAAGCAGGACAATGGTTGATCGATGCGACTTGATAAAATCAACTCCTTTCTTTTCTAGGTTAGTCATTACTAACCAAATAGTAAAATAAATACGCAGCTTTGATCAGACTTACCATGCCTCTCGCACTGCGTATTGCTTTGCTATAATATCATATACAGTTAGTCTTGTGCAACGCAAAAGCACTGATTTTTTCCATGAGATAGTGAATAAATTGTGCAAATTGCTATTTTTTAATTTTAATATTCTCACATATCGGTCTTCATCATACTCCCATCCGCAAACATCACAATAATATTTTTAGTCTGTTCATTTTCGTTCAAATACATATTCCGATTCAGTTGACAAATCTCTTCTGAAAGTATATCCAAGTCTGTCAAATTTTCGTATCTCTTCAGGATTCTCAATTTCTCTTTCTGCCATGAACCGAACCATTTCCCCTCGGGCCATTTTGGCATATGTCCCTTTCGTTACCAGTTTATTTCCCGATAACTCACAAAAGGAGATCGTAATATAGGTATCCTTAGGTGTCAGATACTTTTCTATGCATTTTGAGTATTCTTTTGATGCCAGATTAATGATAACCCTGCTGTCATCAATCACTGAACGATATAATCTCTCCCCCCAGTAATCATACAGATTTTTTGCATCTCCTATCCCGACCTTTGCCTGCATTTCTAACCGGTACGGTGTCACCCCATCCATCGGTTCCAAAACACCATAAAACGCAGACAGGATTCTCAAGTGCTTTTGTACATATGCAAGCTGTCTATCCTCAAACACAGCTGGTGCCATATACTGAAATGCGATTCCTTCATAGGATAATACTGCCGGAGTAAGTCCACGGTACAGATCCATAGTTTCCAGTCTGTGAAAGTTCTGTTCGGCAATCTTATCGTTACATTTCCAGACTGCTTTCAGCTCCTCTTCAGACTGACTCTTCATAAAACTCAATATTGCTGCTGTCTGATCCATATGTTTTGGCACATTAACCGGTGCAAGGCTGTCCGTATCGCTTACCATCTTTTTTGCAGGAGACAGTATGATTTTCATCCTTCTAATTCCTTAAGCATATTTTCAGGGTCATCTGCTGCTTTGACTTTATCATTAGCCTTGATGATGACTCCCTGTTCATCGATAAGATATGTGGTCCTAACCACGCCCATAGATATTTTTCCATAGTTTTTCTTTTCTTTCCAGACATCATAGGCTTCAATAACTTTACGTTCCGGATCAGCTAAAAGTGTAAATGCCAGACCATATTTTTCTTCAAATCTCTTATGAGAAGCCACGGAATCTTTACTGACTCCAAGAATGACCGCACCCTTTTCCGCAAACTGCGGATATCTCTCTGAAAAACCGCATGCCTGTTTCGTACATCCTGGTGTGTTATCCTTCGGATAAAAATATAAAATCACTTTTTTCCCTGCATAATCACTTAATTTATGCATTACACCGTCCTGATCCGGCAATTCAAAATCGGGTGCTTTTTTTCCTGCTTCTAACATATATGTTTTCCTCCACTTTCTTATCTAATTTGGTTTTTACATTATAATACATCACCTTGCTGTGATAAAGTCTTTTTTGATGTCAAGAAACGCTCTCATGTCTTCCAGGATATGATACAGCATGGACCGGTTTTCAAATTCCTGTCGTGTGACCGGGAGCTGCTGCTGTTCATAATTGGCGAAATAACAGGCTTCCCTTCTCTATCCAATAATGGTGTCAAACCTCCGGAATAGCCACTTGCATGATATAAATAATTTACCCCGGTCTCTTTATCCACCCAAATTTCCGTAACAGTTATCGTCCCCTGTGAATATACGATCTCAAATCTTTGATCCTTTGCTATTTCTGTCTACCTCCGAATGATTCCTTTATAAAATATTACCGCATCTGCCAGATCTTTGTCATTGGGATGTCCCTTGGCAATCCCTCCAACCAGCTTGAACGGTCCGAAGGTATCGTATCCTTTACAGGAGAATTTCCCGACAATCTTCCCCTGCTTGCTTTTTACAACTTCTTCTATTGACTGGAATGCCGCACTGCCACCACAGGTACAGATCAGAAATACATTTTTATTTGCCGGCAAATTGACAGAAGCAAAATTGAGTACTGTCTGATGAAATTTCCCATAATACACCCCGGAAGCAAAGCCGATCAGGTCATATCCTGACAAATCTCTTTCTTTTTCCTTCGTGGCATCGATCAGATCTACCACGTTTTCACCGGCGATTGCTTCCACCACCTTTTTGGTATTTTCGTGATGAACCGATGCATAAATAATTGCTGCTTTCATGTACTCATTCTCCCTTGTGTAAACTCATATACAATACAACCAGATAGTCCAGTTCCTTATTTTCCATAGTCTTTCCCCAGCAATACCTTCTTTTACATTTTTATTTCAATTATAAAACAGTCATTTAGGAAATACTATAAGTATTTCTTATGCTGTCCGGATCTTGAATGGCACTTCTATTTGATCTTCTTTTTGTATGCAGGACGGCCTGAGGAATGCTCTCTTTTTCTAAATTCACTTGAAAATTACTGAATTGGTTCTTTGAATATGATTTATTATGTTCAATACTTAATTATACAAAAATATAACTTTTGTTTGCACAATATTTCCTTTTTAAATCTTTATATAATCCGCTAATATTATCATTTTCTGACTTATCTAACCGTATCAGAAGCATAAAAAAATCCCTGTAACCCTTGATTTTACGCAGGTTTCAGTGATATATAGGTCTGTTATGCGTAAGTTTTTCTGGATAAGAAAAACCCCAGAAACATTACATTTCTGAGGCCCTTCAGGAGAGGCGCAGACCGGATTTGAACCGGTGGATACTGGTGTTGCAGACCATTGCCTTTTGTAGCAGAAAAGCGCCTATACTGTGCTTTCTGTAATTCTACTTAAAAGCAATCCACCTTATTACCACCCTATTTTGCCATCTGAACAGTAAATGTCAATAAAATGTCTATACCACCTTATCTATCTGCAACTCTTTGCTCACCTCATTTCAACCATTAGTATAAAAAATATGAGGAGAGATCAAAGATGGATTATCAACTTGAGATAAAACAAATCGTGGACTATCCACGCTGCCGTATTTACAGAAATTTTTTAAGAGATCTTATGGAAGATAGGAACATCCGAACAAACGGAAGCTCCTATCTTTTTTATTACATGGTGCTTTGCTCATTTGCGAACTTCAGAAGTTCCAACAGACGAGTTGAAGGAATCTCCTATCTAATCAGTCCTGGGGAGTGGATCTGTACACTTTCGGAGCTGTCGGAATGGTTCCGTGTCCGCTTTCAGCATCAGGCACTTGCGATACTTGACTACCTCCAGTCCGAACACTACATCACCTATAATAAATTGTCTCGGGGTAACTTAATCAAATTCACTATATGTGATTGGAAAGAGAATAATACCTGGCTGGAATACAATTATCCCTGCGCAAAAGATGTAGGTTTTTTCTTTTTTCCACTTTCCATTGCGCACGAGCTCATCAGTCTTGGACGTTGTTCAGAAATGGATATCGTGCTGGACTTATGGCTCCACGCAATTTACAACGACGACCAGATCCAGGGATCTGATATTGGGCCGGTCGTATATTTTCGTAACTCTACCAAAAATCCGCTCATAAGCTACTCAGAACTCTCTTCGAGATGGGGGATATCCAGGGCTTCTGTCAGTCGGCTTTTGAATAAGCTGCAGGGAATTGGCTACTTGTCACTGGTATCCTTTACCGGCAGGCATGGTAGCGTTATCTACCTATGCAGCTATCTGTCCACCATGTTCGCAATCAGCGATGTAATGATTGATAAAGAGGAGGTCTCTATGACATTCAAAGTACCTATTCATCTGCCTGATGACAAATCTGTTCTGGATAATACATCTATCCGGGATGAACAGATTGTCATTGATCCGTCTGTAAATTGCGTTTCAGACAATATCTCTAGCGTTTCAGATTCGCACATTCGTGCCGTTATCAAAAAAGTAGCCGGAATCCTTGCTACACAAGGACTTTCCTGTTGCGATTGCCCCAAAACTATATATAAATTATATAGCTTATCAGACTGCAAGGGAGCTGAATTAAATTACTATCTATCCATCAGTTGTCCCGATGGCAAGACCCATTATCGTTTTGAAATAGCACTCCACCCGTTGGATGTAGCCGGAACAGAACCTGGTACTACCACTCCGGAAGGGAGGCTTGCCTGATGAACACCAAAAAGAAATATGCAACCGTGGAAGAAAATCCGCTATACCATGATACCTGGATGCTATTAAAAAACTATAGGGATGCGGTCTGGAACCTGGAACTTGCCGTACAGCAGGTTCGCAACACCTTTGAGTTGGAATATGACACCAGCATCGAAAAATTTTTGGATTCCGTGTATGCTGCAGGTGCCAGTTTAGACGGAACCGATATCGAAAACTATGCCAAAAGCATAGCACGCAGCAAGAAGATGTTGGATCTGCTGAACAATGCCGTAGATACCCTTAGAAGCAAACATAAGCACGGCGAACAGTACTACTGGATTTTATATTATACCTACCTCTGCCCTCAACAGCTCCAGAACATTGACGAGATTGTCGAAAGCTTACGTCCACACATTTTGAATATCTCAAGACGTACCTATTACCGAAGACGACCGGAAGCTGTAGAGGCCCTTAGTGCTGTCCTTTGGGGTTACACGAATAAAGACTGCCTGAAGGTATTAAATCAATTCTTCCCGGCGAATAAATCACCTAAGTCATAAAACTGACACTGCTTTGTGCCAACACTGGCACTGTTATGCGATTTACATGGAATTTTGCCACCGTTATAATGGATACTGATCAATCACACACAATTTTATCATCACACGAAGAACCGGATATTCTCATGGATTCCGGTTCTTTTTGTATCCAAACAGGAGGTAACTTACGTGAAACGAAAGCAAACAAACTTTTACCCCCAGCTTGTTATCGGGTTGGGTGCAGCCGCTTACTTCTTTGTCTTACTGTCAGATCCGGTTTTAGCTGCTGATATGTGGACTAAGGCAGAAGACATTATGAAGGATGTGTATGGCAAGATATTCTTCATCATCTACTCCAACATATTCAACTCCAATATCAGAAAAATATTGTTTCCAAAATTCCAACGTTCCAAAACATCCATTACCATCCGGCAAACCTATTCTCACTTTTTTCATGTCAAAACTCCTTCTTCAAACTTCTTTCAAATAATCCAAACAATTTTTTCTTTGGTTCTGCATTTTCATATAATATGCTATATACCGTTTCACAGATTGGCATCTCTATATTATGCTTTTTAGCTAATAGATAAACCGCTTTGACTGTTTCAACTCCTTCAGCTAATTTGGATGCCTCTTTACCTAAAACATAGTCTTCTCCATATATTCGATTGTGACTGTATTTTGAAAAAACCGTTGCCTCATAATCTCCTAAATGGCACAAACCATATGCACTTACTGCCTTGCCCCCCATCACCTCTATCAATCTTGAAACCTCTCTTGTTCCTCTAGATATTAATGCCCCTTTCAGTGCTGTATATCCCAACCCATCTAGCATTCCAGCAGCTATACCTATTACATTTTTAGTCGCAGCTCCTATCTCATTTCCTATAAGATCCTCTCCGTAATAAAATCTAATTAAGTCACTTGACAGTTCTTTAATTAATTGTTCTTTAATTTTATAATCTTCTGAGTCTATTACCATACAGTTAGGAATACCTCTCACATATTCTTGGACGTGACCAGGTCCTAGCCAAACACATATATGCACATCCCTTCCAAGAACAGCTTCTACAATTTCAGATAGCCTTCTTCCCGTACTTGCCTCCATACCCTTCATACACAACACGACGATCTTACCTGATAAATTAAACTGGTTCAGTTCCTGACATAATTTTTCCAGTCCTTGCGCATTAACAGAAATAAATATAGCATTTACTCTATCTACTTCACCCAATTCATTCGATAGTGTTATGTTTAATGGTAATTCTAAATATTCGTTCTTTCTATTTTTTAACAACTGGTGCATATTTTTTGAATCTTTTCTACCATATAAAATTACTTCTTGTTTAACATAATTTAAATACCATGCAATAAATGTCCCCCATCTTCCACATCCAATTACCATCGTCTTCATCAACATCACCCACTTCACTTATACTTTATTCTATAAAACATTTTTTTCTATTATATCTTAGCATTTTTTCATTATCAAGCATTTATTTAATATAAGGCATTACCTCTTTATTCATTTTATCTTCCCTTTATTTTTCCTAGTAAGACAAATGGAAAAATTTTAACCCATTCGTCATCAGTTTTTACCTAAATGATGTCTTTCCATTTCTTAGATAGATAAAAAATTTTTATAACACCATATTTATTGTCTTACAACAAATCAAGGTTCATAATTACATCATATAAAACAAATCTGGCACTAAAATGTCTCCAACTGGCATGGCTTTGCGATTTTCACTGTCACTTTACTATGCTACAATATAAACCGTGAATAACTGGTATCATTCACGCACGACGCAGGAAAGGCTCCCCCTTTAACTTTCCTGCGTTATTTTTATGCGGGAGGTGACAAACTTGAACATCAAAAAAATAATCAAATCCGAAAGGGGTGACGTATCCTACATCAGTACCTTTGTCTATATCCTGGTCGCAATGATTATGGTGGCATTTATCTTAAATGTGTTCCACATCATATCCGTTAAGCAGGAAATGGATCATATTTCCGATCAACTGGTAAAGCAGATCCAGCTAAACGGTGGCACAAATGCCGATACTGGTGCCCTGTTTTCCTATCTGGCTGCACCACTATCAGAAGTCGAAGGTCTCACTTATCAGGTAACCAGTTCCGGGAGTACCAGCAGGATTCAGATAGGAACGCCTTTTTATGTGACGGTAACCGGTCGGTGTTATCTGGGTGGATTTTGGAAAATGAACCTGATCCCGATTGACATGAAGGCAAATGGGGCCGGAGTCAGTGAACATTACTGGAAGTAGGTGAATTATGAAAAGCAGAATCAAAAGTGAACGAGGAGATATGTCTTTTTTCTCCATCTTTATTATCCTCGCCATCAATATGCTCCTGTCCTTCGTCCTGCTCTATGCTTCTGTACAGATAAACTGCATCAACATCCGTAATGCAGCTAAAATGGAGTTAAATAACGTAAGTGCCAGGATCTATGCAGATACCTTTCACTCCCAACGAGAGGCCAACCTTACTTCCTATATGTCTGACATCAGCTTAAGTGCTGCATACAAAAATGCTTTGCGGGCTAGTTTTACTGAGGGCATGAGGTCAAGAGTAAAACTTACAAATGATGATTATGATGTAGCAAATATTGATTTGACATTCCGTCAATATTCTGAAAAAATAGAATATATCGCATCGTTCGACATTACATACCGGATCCGAATGTTTGGAGAGTCTTTCCCTCCGATCCGAAGGCACGTAGAATTAACGGGATCCCATAATACAAAATACTGACCTTCTGTAAGATTTATACTCTGTTTTGCGTATATATAATTAAAGACCAAGAAAGGAGCCGCCTATGAAAAAGAAGAACATTAATAAAAAAGTCGTATTTTCCATCGGAGGACTATGTACATTATGCCTGGTACTTCTTGCTGGCACCTGGTATTTAAACTATGAACCCACAGAGGAGTTCACTCCTGCCACTCAGGAAGTAGAAACCTTGGCAAACACCTGGGATGATAAATTAGAGTCGGATGTACCAGAGGCATCTGTCAAAGAAGAACCTCTTTATACCGGTGAAGTATCCGACAATACTCAAACTGTCATCTCTGAAGATGAAAGCGGATCCACCGTAGATCTATCCGGAAGCGTGACAAAAGAGGAAGCCCAGGAGACCAAACCTACCGATAAACCGGTGCCCATTGGGGATACCACAAATAAGGACGAAGTTCCTTCCTATCCGGAAGAGGTTCCTGTAACAGCACCAGAAGTGCAGGCTCCTGCTGATAATTCAGAAAGTTCCCATCCCGGACAAGTTTACGATCCGGTATTTGGTTGGATCGATACCGGTAATACTACTTATGATGTAGTTGACAGTGATGGAGACATCAACAAGCAAATAGGCACTATGGGTGAATAACAAAAAAACGACTAAGACATGGTAAGCACGCCATGTCTTTTTTTATTGCAAAGGAGATCTTATGACAGCACTTAGGAAATACTTTTTTCTACTGCTTCTATCCCTAACCATATTCTTATCCACAAGTATATCCACTTATGCTATGGGCAATGGAAATATTGATGGAGGCGGTGGATCTTTTGGTACAGGATCCGAACTAAACGTTTGGCGAAATAACCAGGACGGAGTCCGTGTTACGGTCGTTACCACGGGAGGCAGCGTCGTTGCCACCCCCATTGATTTATCAAACTGCAGCATTGCCTCCGCGGTGTTAAACTTTGGAAAAGTATCTAAACTGCAATATACTGCAGGTTCGTCTCTTTCCATTAACGCCTCCTACACTTATTCAAAGCCAGCCGTCGCTCTTCCAAGAATCATCAGTGGTTCTGTGAACAAAGCCAGCATTGCAGCTATAAAGCGTTACTTCTGTTCGGAGTATGCAGCAAAATTCATTGCAGCCAAGACTGGCATCCCTTTTGAAAACCTGATAAACGGAGATTATAAATTAGTAATCGAACCCATTGCTTACTTCACATATAATGGCAGAGCCTATGCCATGACAGCAACGGAGGCAGCTCTTTATAACAAGTTGTCAGGCGGAGCATTGAGAAAGGTACTTCCCTCCCTGACACATCAGAATCTCCCGTTAGCGTTATTTTTGGAAAAATCTGATCTTGGCTACCCTGCATGGACTGGAAGCACTACCGGAAAAGTGTCGGATGATGCCATTATCTCTTCGCTGGGAATCGGTATCGTAAGCTACAAAGATGTGCCTGCCGAAGAGCTGGAGGCCCCTGACTATACCTACCGGGTGGATACTGATGTTATTTCCAGCATTATGCTGACCAGTGCCACAGAGGTAAATCCCAAAAATCCTGCCACGGCAACCTTTTACATTAACGGCGGCACCTACACTGTGTCCGACATTGTCATGCCCAAAAACGGATCTCAGCTTGTCTGGGTCAAATGGCATACCCCGAAAGATCCCGGCACCGTAAAAATTAGTGTATCTGTCAGTGGTGCCGGTACTGCGAAGACCTCGTTCCTTGCAAGAATTGTTTCCCTAGAAGAAAATATTCCGCCGGATCCACAAGCCACCGATACTAATCCCGGTTTTTCCACATCCACACTGCCGTCAGAACCAATAAAGACTAACGCATCCTGGTCTGTCTGGAGTGCCTCCTGGCACGCAAAATGGGAGTGGAAATCCGACTGGACTTGGGAATCAGAGGAGCATAGTGAAGATTGCCCCAAAGGCTGTACTGCTTCCCATGGTGAATGGGTCGATGACGGGGAGTGGGTCGATAAAGGCTGGTATGATTTTACCTCCACGGGTTATCATGCAGCCCTCTTTGCGTCTTCAGATATTTCTCCCGATGATATTGTCCCCACAAAAAATGGAGATACCATGAAAAGCGGGTATGGAATCAAGGAGGATCTGAACGCAAGCTTCACTGTCAATGCTCCGGACAGCCATTACACAGATGTCCAGACTGCAGTATCTTATTTTCCTGAATTTTCCTATGATACCTACTGGCGGCTACTCGAAAGAACTGGTGCAAATACTTTTTCCTTCAAAGAAAATGAATACTCGACTTACTCAAGACGGGTACATTTCACTCCCGTCTGGTATCCTGATGGCAACTATTACCCGGTTTATACCTACGTGATGGATATGTGGACTCCATCCGGTATGCTCTCTACCGGAGTTACCGATTCTGTATATATTCAGGGGTCTATGTATGATGACTGGTATTCCAAACGTGAATAGGATATATCTCCTTTATCGTGCAGTCACCCTGGTGTTCCTCCTATGTTTGGGAATATATGATGCGAAGCATCACCTGATAAGAAATGCGGCACTTCTCTTTTCTTATTGGCACTCTATGTGATTATATGAAACACTTCCTTTTTGGTATTTTCATTATATTAAATAGACAATGAAAAGTCTTATAGATCAGTATTTCAGCATTTTTATATATTTAAGTTCATTTTTATTGCAACCATGGTACAAGAAAAGTTTCCTCACAAGAATGAGATTTGTCTACAGTCCGAATTGAATAGGAGGCAGCAAAATTAGCTGCCTCCTATTCAATTAATTTAAGTCATCTATTTTCATTTTCTCTAGTTCTGTTTGTCTCTTTGTTTTGCCATTTTTTAGTTCGGAATTATATCTTATAATTCGTTTAATCATTAAATATACTCCAATTAGTACGATGATACATAAAATTATCCCCAATATTGTCATAATAACTGTAAGTGTCATATCATTTGCCTCCTTTCTCAACCTGTTTTTTGTATTCTGCAATCAATCGTTTAGCTGTATCAAAATCAATTTTTTCATCTACTGCAAACCTTTTTACTAATGCTATATATGGATCATTGTCCATTTCATCACATACTTTTATTTTTTGAATAAGCCTATCCAATCTTAATCTAACTGTTGGGTATGTCACATCATATTCTTTTGCTATTTCTTTTAAAGAACCTGAAGCCAAAACAAATTTTTTAATAAACACCAAGTCTTCATCTTCTAATTTTTCTATCCACTCTGGAATAATCTCTATCATAATTGAGTGTATCCTTTCACGCTCTTCTTTAATTATTTTAAGTATATACTTTAACATTGTTAAAGTCAATGTTTTTCTATAAAGTTTCCATATAATTCGTAGTTGCTATGCTCATGGTTAAGTCAAATAGCTATCTTTTATATGCCACTTTACCGTACACGACCATTATTGGCTGGTTATAATAAAAATAATCCTGTTATCACAACCATTTTCCTTTACAAATACTACCTTCAAACCACAATTCAGCTCAATTGGATTGTTACAATTCCCACACTTTTGATAGAGCATTGGCTTTTCAACTGGTATCTCTACTTTTCTGGTGTGATATGACATAAGTCTGTTCTACCAGTTTCCAATAATTTTGATATTCCTCTATCTCGCCTTGGATAATGTGTATTTTCTCGCTCTACGAGAAATTTTTCCTGTTTTTTCTCGTTGTTTAGCTTCTCTTTTCTCGTTCACCAGTTCAGGCGGCTACACTTTCAATTTCCTAATAGTCCTGTCTTTCCAATCAAGTTTTTCTTACATCTACTCCTCCAACAGTAATTCTTTAAACTGTTCGTTGCATTATCAATGACAATTCCTTTAAAACCACCACACTATTTACCTTTTAGGGTTACCCTCCATTTCTTTTCGCAGCTTCGTAATAATGTAGAAATAGACGGCTTCCGCCTGCTTTTCCGTCATTCCAAATTTTTCTCCGATTTCCCGGAAGGTAAGTTCCCCGAAAAGTCTCGCAAAGAGAATCTTCTTATGCTTTTCCTTTAACCTTTCCACTGCATGAAGCAAGCTCTTGCTATCAAGCATAAGGATGAACTCTTCAAAACGTTGCCAGTCCATAACAATAAAAGCCGACTGCTCCACCCTATAGTCGTGATACTGACTATCAAAATCCAAATAACTTTTGTAAATCTGCTCTTCGGAAGCGAACTCATTTGTGAGTATCTTATTACGCTTTGCAATATAGCTTGTTTTGCGGTTTGCAATTGCTGCTTGCAAATATGCCGTAAAACGATTCTGGGTTGCATCTGTATATCTATCCTTCATTTTATCCTCCGTATGATTTAATTTCGAAAGCATACGCAGGACGGAGGTCCACGAATCCGGACAATAAAAAAGAAAACCTTCCGGCTTTTCCTGTTTTCCGGATTGTCTTCTCTATCTAAAGTACAATATAAACTTCCTTTTTGGAATGCTGTTACCTTACCAAAATGGGTGCAAACTGCTGCAGAACGTGCTGCTCTTTTTTTTAGTAGTTCAGAATATCCTTCAGACTCAAAAAAGTCCGTCAATACTTTCTACCGCCCCATACTTCATAATGCTTTTGCCTTCTTGTAAGGCTGGAGGTATGAGACTGTTATAGGAAACTATTAGCTTCCTTTTTAGTAAACAGTAGGCTTTTTTACTTTTCTTTGGTATGCTCTTACACTACCATTAGGGAGGTGGTTAGATGCCTTTATTATTCGATGACAGCAAAATATTTAGCATCCGGCTAAAAGACGCACGTAAGAGTATGAACCTTACGCAGGCTAAATGTGCAGAATACTTAAATATTTCCACAACGTTTTATAAAGAGCTTGAAAGAAACCAAAGTAGCCCCAGTCTCGAACTTTACTATAAAATTTGCCGGAATATGCACATATCTGCGGATTCCTGCATCTTCCCCCAAGACCGGACTACATCTGCGTACAATGATCTGCTGTTGTTAATTTCCCAGTGTTCAGAGTCTGATCTCAACGTCTTACGTGCCACCGCCAGGGCTCTAATCGAGGAGTCAACTTCAGCCAGCAAAATATCATAAATAAATACCTCTACATTATATATGGTAAGTGCAGCCCATTTCTTACAAACAGGCTGCACTTTTTTGACTTTAGTTGACTTTTTTTGACGGATTTTTTAACGAATTTCGTCCATGGAACAGCAATTCCATGGTCTGATGATATACTATTCAATTCCTCCAAAACTTTCGACCCACTTTTTCCACCATATTATACATATATAATTAAGAATTTATCACATGGAGGTAACAGATTATGATTACTCAATTTTTTACTACTTTTACCGGGGGATTTATTCTTCCCATAGCCGTTCTTGCCATTATAGTTATGGCTCAGGTTTTGCAGACAACCAAGTCAATGGATGTCTGCAAAATACATACACTATTATATGCGCATGGGATTGCTTCTCTTTTGGCTCTCCTAACATCATTACTCAGCATCTACTATCCGGACAGTATCATGGTTCCACTTGTAATGTTTGCGTCCGTCATCGTCATTGCCAAAATACAAAATGATCAAGGGTACATTGAAAATATGGAGGGAGCTTCAGGTGTTCTGCTATATCTCTCCTCCGTGTTATCCCCCGGCGTAATAATAGTTTTTGCCTTGCTTTTAATATTGTTCTATTTCCGATTCGCAGTTGCTGACGAGGAACGATCCTGCCTCATTATTGTGCAGGCTCTCAGTATTGCAGAAGCTCTAATATTAGCCCTGGTTAATGTTGTTATACCAACTACTTCCGTAATCGGATGCTTGTGGACAATTACTTCTTGCTTTATCGTTTTCTCGCTGATATTACCGGAGTTAAACCCAAAAATAGCACCTATTATCCTCTCTTATTTACCTACTTCGTTAATCGCAATTCTAAATAAGGAGTGGTTATAAGAAAACGGGACTGGAGAAATTTTACAAATTCTCCAGTCCATCCCATATCTTTACATATTATTTTGAAAGGCCGCAAGAGATGCCATTATTCCGTCCATGGCTGAGTCATCGAATCCCACTAACGGATCCGCCTCCATCACCAGCTCCTCCGGTTCCGCTTCCGACTGTTGATGTGTAGGAGCCATTCCCGGTTGCATAGCGGTTATCTTTCCTTCCTCCCCCTGCTCACACATGATCTGTAACACGATGCTTTTGATTGTTTCATAATCATAGGACACTGCCCCACCTGTCTGCGGTACTTCTCCCTTCTCTTCCAGTGTCCTGTAAGCAAGAACCGCTTTTACAATGTACTGTGCCTTTTCCCGCTCCAGGGAATTAAGGAACTCTGCAACTTGGATATGTTCGGGGTTATTCTTACGGAATCCTATCGTCATCACATACGGATTTTTCTTTTCTGCAGCCATAGCAATCACCTGCCACTCTTTTTCTGCACCTGGTACAAAATTTCATATCCCTTTGCATTCGCACAGATATCCTCAACAAAAACACATTTTCCGATCTTGTCCGTATTCTCTAAGTATTCCCTGAGTAATTTCGCTCCACCACCGATAAACACAATGCATCCGGTTTTTAGATCGATTCCTCTCTCCCGGAATGCCCCCAGGAAATCATCGACATACTGCTTTGTCATCTGCTTTACCAGTCTGATTACGCTGTCGCTGTAATCACTGTTTTTGCCAAGAATAATCGTATCAATGTCCGTATCTTCTAGGAGCATATCGAAATCGGAGCTTACACGGGAGATAATCCGGTTATACAACGTAATGACACCTTTTTCCAGGGAATCGCATACTGACAGATCCGGTCTGCCCTCCCGAAGCAGCAAATAATCTAAAGTGAATCCACCGATGTCCACGGTTACCACACGGTTATATGCTGCAATCTGCGGATAGATCGTCATTGCTGCAGCATAGTCCTGAGGGAAAACGGCCGCTTTCGTGATCTGCACCAGATACTCCCTTTTATTAAAGGTAAAACGCTGCACACCTGGTCTTACAAAATACCGCCCAAACTTTTCGTAGAGTGCTCCATAATGTTTCGGCGGCAGTCCCACCGGAAGTTCTACCTGATAAATGGTATCCTTCTGTGGCTGTGTACGTTTTTCCAATTCCTTACCGATGCCAAACAACGTAAGAATAAAGAATCTGTCATCCAGGGTCTTGTCCCTCATATAAGGGATACGCTCCCCGGTGAGAGAATAATATTTTCCGTTGTACTGCAGATACTCTCCGAGTACTGGTTTTAAATCACTCTCTACAAGACCGGAAGTAAATACTTCTTCCGCAGTTTTCATGTTTCTGTTTCCGTGATCCAGGGGGATCGTAATTTTCTGATATGTCATAATGGCATCTCTCCTTTACGTATTCGTTAATATATATATACGCATCAGCTATGTAATATCTAACAGGAAATGATAAATTTAGATAAAAAAGTATTGACTGTTGGATCATGCTATAGACGAGTTATTGTGTCTGGATTATAATCAAAATATAGATAGAATACCTATGAAAGAGATGTAGTAAAATATGTTTGATAAGAATGCTCCTGCAGAAAACATTAATGTATTAACTGACTATTTGAAAAAAAATCACAAAGATTGTTATGTTTATAGAGGTCAAACAACAGATTATGATACATTACTACCATCATTTTATCGAAATAAGCTTAAATCTTTTCGTCTTGAATCCTCCAATAATAGTCTAAATATTATTCAACAACGCAATAGATTTAATTATTTTATTCATTACAACCCTGCTAATGATAGCAAAAGAAATAAAGCTAAAAGAATAACCATGAACCAGTTAATGGAAAATTTTGGTAAGTCTCTTGGTAATGTTCTAGCCCAGCAATACGGGATTAATTCAGAATGCTTAGACATCACCTCTGATCCTAATGTTGCTGCCTTTTTCGCAACACACCAATATCCACATTACTTAAACGCTGTAGAATCTGATAATTTAGGAGTTATTTATAGAATAATTAATAATAATGATAACAATTCCTTACAGCATGCCGGAATAGAATTAGCATTATCAGCCAACTACTTAGTTCAAGATAATAAGCCTATCCCTTTACTTTATAGCAGTGAACGGTATCAATATTCTGATGACGAATTTAAAGAGTTAAATAATAAGTATAATTTTGAAACAAACATTACTTGTACTCGTCCTATAATTGCTGACTATAATGGAGTTAAGCAAATCATTACTACATATTTCGCAGAAAAATATCCAGATGTTGATATTGAATCACTTTTTTATACGTCACGGATATCTAAACAAAAAGCTGGATTTGTTATCCCATCGTTCATTTTTGAGTCATATGTACCTGCAAATTTACAAATTATAAGTTTTCTTGATAATAGAATTGAAGCCTATAACCCTAGCTTTGTCATTCATAAAGAAAAGGTGGGGATTGAGGATATACTTATCTATCCTAACATTGAAAGATTTTATTTTCGCCATACTAAATCTATAGAATCGCATTATTCAAGAGAAGAACTATGGCCATCGGTTGAAGTCGATTATTTTTATAATTTGTTATATAGATGGTGCAGTGACGGGTGTAAAAATTATATTCAAGAATTAAATATAAATATAGATGATATGAAGATGGGCATTCTTGATAAAGGTTTTTATTAGATTCTTATTTGTAAAACAATCTAAATGCAAAATGCAGGGTGTGTATTCAACTATACATCCCTGCATTTTGTAGCTTTATTTACATCCTGCTCAGCATCCTTAGCCAATGGATGTTTGTTTTTATTATAATCTTTTAGAACAATCATTACCTTTTCAACTGCTCAATAATGAGTGCTCGCTGCTCTCCTTGAATTTTCAAAGCATCCAGTGCCTGATCTAAGGTAAATCCCGTACTTTCCATAAGTTTTTTTACGTCTTCAGTTCGCTGTTTTAACGCATATTTCTCTGCATATTCCTGTACTGCTTCACACATAGTATCACGTCCTTCCTCTACTTCTTTAAAATGTTTTACTCCCTGTGCCAGTTCCTCATAGTGCATATTGTCCGGATCTGTCTGGTGAAAATCGTTCATAAGCTGACCGATTTCGTCATCACCTTTATAGTTTCCGTTTACATATACGATATGAGAACCATCCTCAAATATTTCACCTGTCTCTCTTACATATCGGTCGATATGGTATACAGGTAAACCTTTTCTGAACTTATCGTGCCGGTATATAAAGATTACATAGGAATCTTTCAATTCCTTAAATCTCTGACCCTCTTGCAGCATTCTGGAATCCAGTACACTACTGTGGTATCTTGCCCGTCTGATATGCGCTCCTTCGGAATTTCCCTGAACCTCAATGTCCATTTCTTCTCCATTCTCATCTAACGCATATACATCCAAGGTAATATTCCGACCACCTACTTCTGAGTTCCGTACCTCTTCCTGACCATTTACACGAATTACTTTGATTTTTCTCCCAAGAATAATCCGAAGGATCAGCTCTGTTGCTGCAATATTTTTATCGAACACCCGGCTCATCAGGTCATCATCAAACAGAGTTAATCCATCGATCAGTCTGTTTACCTCTTCCCGAGTCTGCATTACATTATTGTCTTTCTCTTCCGTCATTATAAACCCCTTTCTGATTTTATCTTATCACGTTGATAGTACCAGAGCAATTAAATTTCTCTGAATTTTGGCTTCCTGATGGAAATCAGGTAATCATCCACTCCTTTCACATTTTCCGACCAGTTGCCGTCATCATCCGTGTCCCAGGTAAGTGTTTTTCCTTCTAAGCCAAGTTCCTTACAGATCTCTGCAAGCTTATTACAGCCACGTTTTATATTATTCCGCTTGATCTGCTTTCTCTCGCAAGGAATACACTGATTCTTCCAGTCCTTACGATAGCAGGGACAATCCTTACAGTTTTCACTGTAATCCCCATGGCATACCGGACTTAACAACTTATCCATATCATAGGTCTCATAGACGAAGCTTGTTCCAAGCGCCTTCATCTCTTTAAGAACAGGAACCAGGTTTAATGCCTGATTCACTCCGGGGACGCAGAGAAACGTTCTCCCGGACAACGCATGGGACAGATCTCCCTTCAGCGGGCCTTCTGTCACAAATACCGTCTTATCTCCAGGTTTCCCTACAAAATGCACCGGGCTCCCAGATGTTGTTCCTCCTTCAAAATTTACACTGGACAGCCAGATATACTTTCTGCCATCATAGGGATGATCTAATCGAATCTGCACACCGGTAATCAGTCCATCCATATTTTTTATTGGGATCATAAAACCGGAGGATTTTCTATTAAAGTAGAGCGTCCATTCTCCGTCCTTATCCCTGTAAAATCCCGGAACTCCTTTCACAGTGCAGCCTTCCTCAATAAGTCTCTTTGTAAGTTTTTTATAACCATATACTGGGGTACTCTTATACCCATTTGCTTCAATCTGCTCTTCCGTGAATCCACGCTGTAATAGATTGTTCTTATGACAGTCTGCAAGGATCAGCATCTCAAACAGTCTGGTGTACGTCTTATGCTTTTCTGCATCGCTTGCCATTGGAGAATTAGTAATCTGCGGTCTGGTACTTTCAATTTCTCTTCTCTGAATCTGTTCTCTTTTAAATGCACTTCCACTGGTTGCCTCGATGATTTCTTTTCGGGCGGTCTGAAGGTCTACTCCATACGCTTTCGCATAAAGATTTAACATTCCTCCGCTCTCACCGCACCGGTTACACCGAAATACATTCTTTTTAAAGTTCAGATTCATCTTCCCTTTGTGATCGTCACAAAGAGGACAGTCCACATCCAGACTAACCGTATTGCGGTGTCTGATCCGCAGGTTCATTACACTTGCCACATCACTGATATTAAAAGGGAAATCCTGCACAGATGCTTCCCTCCTTTCTCATGGCCCCACATATACCGTGAGGCCACTTATTCTTTAGCAGGCAGGTCCAAGTGCCTGATCCATCAGATACCTTGCAGCAGCACGAAGCAGATTGTCCGGTCCCTTATAAGAATCCACATACCACTGTAAGGATCCCGGCTTCTCTACTGCAATCTGCCCCAAAGTCTTACCTTTGTAACATCCTGCAGAAACTACCACCTTTACAGCTAAGTCTCTGGTAAGCTTTCCGTAGATCTCATCTACCGGCATATCCCTTGTAATACTCACCGCAGCCTCCGGAGCCACGCTTTTTTGCATGAACTGCTCCTGTGGTGTCTGCGCCGGTGTCTTCACGCTCTGTGGTGTAGCCTTGGGAGCTTCTGCTACATCCTGCGAAGGCATTGCAGTCTGCATAATATCTTCCGGCATCGGGATATAATCCTCAATTCCACACTGTCCGGGAATCATATCTTCCATCAGAGTTTCTCCTACATTGCTGTCAAAGATTTCCTCCGGAATGTTCTCTGGGCAGATTGGTGTTCCTGCCATCACTTCTTCGTCGATGGGGGCTTCAGTCACTTCCGGATCTACATCTTTTTCCCGATCTGCAAACTGCAGTCCGAAACCAGCATCCGATAATGCCCGTCCCACTGCTGCAGTCTCAGCAAGTTCCACGTACTTCTGTCCGATCTCCGAATCGTCCAAACGGTACTTTTGCGCAAACGCATTGGCGACATAAGAATCATCCGGATCATTCTTGTTGAGGTACACCTTAGCTTCCACAATCGCCATCTTCTCCGTGATACTACGTATTGTTTTCACAATCTTTCCTTCCGGATAACAGAGGCGAAACCACAGCTTACGGTAGGCTACATCCAGATAGTATCTGGCTACCTGGTCTTCCTTCTGTATCAGACGCATAAACTTTCTCGGGTCAAATCCCTCCACCCGGTGTAATGCTGCCACGGCTGCTTCCTGCTCATACATATATTTTTGTTCACTCATATTCCCTATGCTCCTTCCTCTATCGGGAAGGTGGTATATATAATAAATACCGCCTTCCCTCCCATTTCTATGAATTTAATTTTGCTGTAATAGATATGGTGCATTCGTCATCCTTCGGATTCCGTATTTTTATCCCGGTGATATCCTCGCTGACTATGGTATATCCTGCGCTTTCTATTACATCTCTTAGTTGCTCTGACATCTTGAATGCTTCCCTGATATGACAGGTCTTACATCCGCAATGTGTCGTATTACACAGTATCTTCTTTCCATCCTTCACATAGATATCCGGACAACATACGTTGTATCCCAGACGTTCCAGCATAGTGTCTGCATACCCAAAAAGCACCCACATCAGCTTTTCATCCAGCGGGAATCTCGACGCTGCCTCATTCCGATCCATCTCAAGCAGAGTCAGGAAATATTCATACGTGGCATTTAATAACTTTGCTCTTCTTTGTTTCATGCGCTCCGGCATTACTATTTCACTCATGCTATACCCTGCCTCCAGTTTCCTCGTTTTCCGCAATCTTCAGATCCGCTTCTCCTATATGGTAACTCTCATAATGCCAGTGATATACATTGTAAGCAGGCGTATACCATACCTCATTTTTAGGATCTAACCCAGGGTTGGTAATGGAATTACCGACAATTACGATTGCCGGGATAAATAACACCGAAAGCTGCAGATAACACATAAGAGCTGCTGATCTGTCAATGTCCTGTGCCACAGCCAACACCTGGTAATCGGTAATTCCCATTTCCCTTACTGTTTCAAAAAAAGAGAGTAAAAGAGCCCCGGATCCACACGCCTGATCGCTTACCGTCACAAAACCCTTTTGGGCGATTTCACTTGCAAGATTCTCAGTTGATAAACTTAACAAAGTCATCAGCTTACATACATCATACGGGGTAAAAAACTGACCTTTTTCTTTCTTATGCAAATTCAGCCTGTGATACATCTCTCCTAAAAAATCCTGCCCCGGATTCTCATTCAGTGCATCCATGATATTCGCATATAAACTCATAATTTTATACTGATCTTCTTCGGAATATTGATTCATTATCTTATCAATCTTTTCACGACCTTTTTTGTTCTGCTTTCGTAAAAATATTGATTGCGTTAAAGCGCAGGCATAAATCACATCTTCCCATACCTTTTCTGCTGAGTATATTCTCGCAAGTTCCCGAAATGTCACACAAAACTCGTCCGCATATTTATTCATTGTCATCCTCCTATGCTGAAACTTTCTGTGTAAGCAGCGCATTATATTCCCTTACGATCCGCTCTCCAAGACGGGTATTTCGCTTGTCACACGCCGTGTTATGGATTGCCTGATAAAGAGCCTTCTTGCTGCCTACAATAACTATTTTCTCTTTTGCTCTGGTGATTGCCGTATAAAGAATGTTACGCCGCAGCATCAGATAAAACATGGGAAGCCATGGTAAGATGACAACCTTGTACTCACTTCCCTGGCTTTTATGTACTGTCGTAGCATATGCGTGTTCTATCAGATCCGCATCATCTGCACTGTACTCTACGTTCCGTCCATCAGAAAAAGACAGTCTCATAAGATCCATGCCATCCTCATCCTGGTAGATGTCCGTGATATACCCGATGTCACCGTTGCTGATGTCATTTTTATTTTTGTTATGGATAATCCGGTCTCCTTCCCGGTACAACGCATTTCCAGCCTTTAATTCCTTTGCAATGCTGCTCTTCGGATTTACCATTTCCCAGAGTCTGTCGTTTAAGGCATTAACACTTGCTTCCCCTTTCTTACGAAACGGGGTTAGTACCTGTACATTATCAACACCATACGTATCCACATTGGATTTATAACATTCTACGACTTTGTCGGCAGCTTCTGCAGCACTGTCCGCAGAACAAAAGATAAAGTCTTCCCCGTAATCCAGGTTTGCATTATTCATCTGCATCTTATGGGCATTAGCTGCAATCCGGCTATCTTTTCCCTGACGAAATACCATGTCAAGGATCGTAACCGGAATCACACCACATTGCACAAGCTCTCGGAACACATTGCCGGGTCCGACACTGGGTAACTGGTCTACATCCCCTACGATTACGACACGTACTCCCTGGGGGATGTGTTTAAATAACTCGTAGGATAGACGCATATCTGCCATTGTGAACTCATCCGCAATAATAAAATCCATGGAAAGCATCTCATCTGCTGACTCACATTCCTCGTCGTTATTAAGACCAAGCGCACTATGGAGCGTGACCGCATCATTCCGTCCGGTGCTTTCTGCCATTCGTCTACTGGCTCTGCCTGTAGGTGCCGTAAGCAATACTTTTTCTTCCCCCAGTTTCTCACTGATGTAAAGTAGAACCCGTTGCACGGTAGTCTTACCTGTACCGGGGCCTCCGGTGATAATACTCACCAGATTCGTAAAAGCTTTTTTCACCGCTTCCACCTGCTTGTCCGACAATAACAGCTTCAGATCTTTCTGCGCCTGTGTGATAAGATCATCCAGTCCTGCAGGCGGCTTATATGTCTGCACCAGGAGTGTAGCCAGATCCTTAGCTGCTTCCGTCTCAAAATGATAGAGCTTGGCACTATATAGGGCACCGTCCTCGTAATAAAGTTTTTTGTTATGCACCATCTGGTACATAACCTTATATACCTCTACCTCAGTAACAACTTCAGCAGCATAGCCCCTATTTAACTGTTCATGTACCTGCTTCTGGAATTTCTGCTTATCGGCATAGAGATTACCGTTCTGCATTTCAAGTTCCATGCAGTAACCGATGCAGCCTTCGATCCGAAGCGGTTCATTTGGTCTGCAATGATTCGCCCTGGCAATCTCATCCACAGTAAGGAATCCAAATCCGTTGATCTCACACAAAGTAAACGGCTGGGTCTTTACGACATCCAGTGCCTCATTTCCGAAATGTTCGTAAATCTTACGAATTTTCTTAGGTGTTACCTTGAATGGAGTAAGATAGGCTGCAAGATCCCTGACCGCATGACTGTCATTATAAGCCATAAGGATCTTATCTAGCTTCTTACGGGTAATACCCTTGATTTCCAACAAAGAGTCCGGGTAATTATCCAAAATCTCAAATGTTCTGGTGCCGTACTTTGCAACTATAAGCTTTGCAGTCTTGGGCCCGATTCCCTTTACCATACCGGATGCAAGATAGCTTTCGATTCCCTCCTTACTCTGTGGACGGATCTCCTCATAATAATCTACCTTGAACTGCAGTCCATGGCTGTTTTTCTCCCACTCACCATGCAGATCTACTTCCTCCAGCTTATTTGCTGGAAGATTATTTCCGATAGCTGTAAATTCATATCCAGGGCCTTTATAGTAATTACTTCTGGCTGCTTGCGGCACCGATTCATCTTCCGTAACATATACATAGATGCAAAAGCCATTCTTCTCATAGACAGTTTTTACAAACTTACTTTTCATCTGCTTCCTCCTCGTCTTGATAGCAGGAGATCCAAGCACCTTCCTCCTTTTCTATCATTCGATAAATTTCCTTATGATACTGTTTTGCTTCTTCAATCTGCTCTTTCATATTCGGTGTTATCACATCTCCACAGACTATGACGATATCGCAGGACTTAGCCATTGACTTTTGTAGGCTCTTCCTGAAGAACGCATCCGATCTGTTTGAATTATTAATCGCATAAGCTATGTAGTTAAAAGTGCAGCACTTAGACTCTCCTCTTCGGAACACTCTTTTGTAGTGCTTGCGGAGTTCATATTCTTTCTCCGCATCTTCTTCTGTTACCGCATCACAAGGTGAGCAAATAAGTATTTCTGGTATCTTTCTTTCCTTACACATATTTCTTCTCCTGTTCTACATACATCGTAATAATTACTCCCTTTTTGCCTTCCACTACCCGGTAAATAGGAACATTTAGTACCTTTGCCTTTGTAATCTGTACCTGCATCCCATCTGTCACTCCATCGCCACATACAAACATGGCATAGCAGTTCTTCAAAATGGCATCCTCAATTTCAACTCTGATCTCCTTCGCCTCTTTTGAAGGCCCGGTGATATAACTTCCAGGAGCAAATGTCTTATAGTGATACATTTTTTCTACAAGAGCTCGAAAATGTGCTACAAGCGCAATCTCCTTTGCATGAGCAGCAGGATCTTTTTCATCGTAAGGCGCACAGATAAATACAACCTTTCTGTTTTCCATACCGCTATGCCACCTTTCTTTCCTTCACGGCAAATCTCCTGCTCTCCGTCGTCCGCACATAATCGTCATAGATATCTGGATGCTGTACCATTAATTTCTCCAGTCCTCTTTTGTCTATGGTCGTTCGGTAGATAGGATTGTAAGTCACCACATATTTCGTAGTACCATCCGTGATTGTCCCTGTGCAGTTTGCTCCTAATTCTTCCAAAACACCGAGATAAGCCTCCTTCATTCTCTCTTCCAGTCGCTTTACCTCGCCTTCCAGCTTTGCTTTCTCTTCCTTGAGGTTTAAATACGTTTTGATTTCGGAAAGACGCCTGTTTGAGAGAACCACACTAGATGCTTCCGGATCCGCAGGGCCAAAGTGCTTTTTAATACTTGCTATCACAAGATCTGCTTTCTCCACGTACTCAGGTTCCTCTCTTTTCAGTACCTTCTCTTCCCAGAAATACCTTTCCTCCGCCAAAAGATCCTCTTCTATCTCCAGATCTCTTTCAATGAGTCTTATAAAAAATTCCTCCTCATTATTCCCATAAAGACAGGCGATATAGGCTTTATCAATGTTCATGACGGACATATAATGCCGAACCTGGTATTCATAGTTGACGGGAATTGTATTATTAGCCCATTTCTCCTGGCAGTTATAGTTGGTTGTCTTACATTCCAGGATTCCATAGCTTCCGTCCGCAAACTCAATAAAAAAGTCCACATCCGCAAGCATCCAGGGATACAGAGGATGTCTGAACATTGTTCGTACCGGAAAAATCTTAAGTCCGGTCTTCTGAGAAAATATCTCTGCGACCAAATCTTCCAGTCTGTGTCCTACTTCCTTTGCTACCCAGTTATCCTCATTTTCCTGCAAAACCGGACGGATACCTGTTTTGTCATAAAAGAGATCTCTTTTGGTTGCAAACGGTGAGACTCCCATGATTGCTGCAGCATCGCTGCCACCGATTCCTTTTCTGCGGTAATCTAACCATTCCTCTCTCGATAATTTGGAAATGTCTACTACTGACTCTGGTTTGTAATTTAAGTTAAGGCTCATATTCTTTCTCCTTCCATGCGACAGAAAAAGAGAAGGTTTCCCTTCTCTCTTCTGCCACTGCTCTATGTTTCATTCTGTTACTATTTATTCAATGCGCTGAGAGGCTTTCCCAGGTAATCTATGGTTACCTCTTGTTTCTCACGATCAAAATAATAAACGCTGTTGGAAAGTCTCTCCTCTGGAGGAACGTCGCTTTCATTTACCTCTTCCACCATTTCTTTCTGCATTCTTCTCTGTTTTCTTGTACCTTCATCCGGTAATATCAGTACTTCATGGATACTGGATGGGTAGATAAACAAATTACTGTTTAATTCCTCCGCTATCTGATTCAGTGCTAATCCATTTAAAAGCATACTAGCACCCCGAGTTCTGTAGTTCGTTGTCAGAATATACATTGGAATCTCCACTCCCGGAGGAAGCTGGAAGTCATCTTGTTGTGCTAACAGATCGCTCAATTTGCAGCAGAACGCATCGTTCATCGTGTTCTTTAAGGCAGTAGCAAACATTTCCTCTTTGGAAACTCCCCAGATTTTCAATAATCTGTCTGACACGTCTATGATGCCAAGTCTTCCCAAAGGCACCTCATTATTACTGACAAAAGCAATGACAGCCAGATCAAGTATCCGTTTATGTGGTCTGTAGGATAAGGTTTCTTTGTTTGCCTCATAATTACACAACGCAACTTTCAGATGTTCCTTCGCCCTATCATATTCACAGACATTTTTACAAATTTCCTCATTGTCGGTTTCAAAGCAGGCTCTGATATCAGCCAGAATGTCATGTACCATCTTCTCTACTTCTTCACTGGTTCCCCCAAATGTCTGATAGAGATTGTCTACATAGATAGTAGGGCCTCCTATTTCACCGTCTTTCAAAATTGAAATGCCATGTAAAATAGTTCCGTTATTCTTATTTACATCTGTAACCCATAACTCATATCCTTTACCCAGATTTCTATTTAATTCTTCCATTAGTTTCTTTCTAAATTCTTCCATCTGTCCATTCTCCTTTGTTTTCATCTACATTTCCGGGAAATCATAGTCTCCCCAGTTCAGCGATAATGCTCTCGCTATCTGCTCTTCCATCTTTGCAATACGACTTCCTGAAGCTCCTTCACATTCCAGCATAAAAAGAATCTCTGAAATCGCAAAATAGATATCATGTGCCGTACAAGACCAGACATTATACTGCGCCTTAAATAACTCCAGCGCCTCTGCCTGGTACTTCTTAGGTATGGCAAGCTTCGCCATTACCTCTGTCATGCAGTTCACCGGATTGGCGATCCTCACTCCCAGAAGCTCTGTGAGCTTTCCGATAGCAATCTGATACTTTGCATAGAGCTGTTTGAGCTGTGCATCATAATCATCCATCGTGCTTCCGTTTTTATGGATAAGCTTTAATGGAGATCCCAGGTTGACACTTTTTCCATCCTTCACATTTAACAACATGGGATATATATTGGCTCCACAGGTTCCGGTATCCGAAGTGGTGATTCGCACCATAGGAATCAAGTCTTCCGCAGTCTTACCCAGCAGCGAAAGTTCCTTGCTGTATGCCGATAACAAACCTGACTCATCAATGCTCCACATGGCGGATACCATGTCATGCTCATAGAAGCCTGCCATATATCTGCAGCCTTCAAATGTTTCCTGCAAATATTTCACTGTGTGAAGAAAGATTTCCTCCATATCCAGAATGGCATAATCATTACAGTCTCCACTTAAAACTGCGGATACCTTGCCCTCGCTGATTCGGAGTAATGCCTCTCCCTTTGTGACTTTCAGTACGTCGTTTAAGATCCTGGCATAGACGTTTCTCTCCACTCTGCGAAGGCCGCTTCCTTGGATACCTGCACGATCCAGAATGCTCTTGATGGCACAGTCCCTAACCGGTATCACTTTTCCACGATACTTTAACATTAGTTCTGTGTTTGCAATCGTATCCGTAATGATGCCATCGTCAATGCCATCATTTGCATACTGACTGCGTAATTCTTTTTCCAGTTTGCTACCTGCAGTTATTGGAACTAATCGCAAGTCTCTGACCTTCTGTCGTTTCCAGAACGAATTTCCTAAGATTTCATGTAAACACGAAAAGAAATCCTCCTGTTCCCTGAAGACACCGCTGTAGTTGTCTTCAAATACTCTTGCTTCATTCATTTGTTTTCCTTCCTTTCTTCTCCTCATTTGAGGTTATTTGTTATTTATCCAGCCGCAATGCGGATTAAGCCCTTATATGGGCAATTTCTGGCAACAAAAAAGGAATGGTTGCACAAAGGCTCCATTCCTAAACTGTGTGTGGTATTGCCCACTTATTATGAATTTTTCTTTTCCAACAGGAATAAAAAAAGTGCCAAAAAAATGCCACTTTTTAAGACAGCACTTCTTGACACTTATCTACGAACTTAACAACGTGTGCTCTTCCTCCCTTACCTCTGGAACGCACAAAAATCAATTACAAGCTGAGAATAGCATATCTGACGAAAATCTGTCAACCTACTTTTCATTTGTCGCTGAATATAACAAATTTTTTCAGTGTTTTTTCATTATCCTCTGTCTTTACTCAACAAGTGATCTTAAATCAAAGATCATCGCTCTATGATAACTGAAGAGCATATACCGCCATGTATACGGGTGCTATTCGTGCTGAATGTATCTGCGGATAGACTAAATGCACACAGTGCAGCCATACTACGTGGCCTAGAAGGGCACAGGAACCGGTGGCGGAAGATATGCGTATTATTCACACGCAAAATTTTTAAATGAGGAACTACTATGGGAAAAACAAATACAAATTTATCTAAATATGATGACTTTCGGAAATATTCCGTAGAAGAAATTGGAAATATGTTGGGAATTGGCAAAACCAAAACCCGTGAATTGTTGCAGAGCAGACTACTCCCCGTTACCAAAATCGGGCGAGATTACTTTACTTCTAAAACAGCAATTCAAGATTTTCTAAACAAAAACGTGGGTAAAGAGTTGTTTTTCTAGACAAAGATGCGTTGTCAAAGAACTTTTCATGTAATATAATGCAACTACATTTACTGTTCATTTGGTATTTTAAGGAAAGTTCTTTTCACTCGAAAGGAGCGAACTTGAATGTCGAATGAAACAGCCTGTGTAACCAGGCGTGCCAAAGGTGACGGTACAATATTTCAAAACAAGAAAGGTAGGTGGATAGCACGGTATAAGAGAAAAGGATTCCCGCCAAAAGAATTTAGTGGCAAAACGATGGCTGAAGCACAAGCCAAAATGGATGAATACAAATTCCTGGTTCTTTCAGGCAATATTGTAAACCATCTGCTACCTCTTGAAGAATATGCAGTTAAATTTCTTAACTACAAAAGTAAGCAGGTAAAGCGTGGAACCATTAAACAGGCAACCTATGACAGAATCGAAGCAACCTATGAAAATCAGATACATGATAATCCTATTGTAAAAATACTGATGTGTAACCTTACCGGTAAAGATATTCAGGATTTCATTGATGATCTGCAGGATAAGTACAGCTATTCGACTATTAAAAAGTGCTACGAATTTTTTTCAGCACTAATAACTTACGGGCTGGACGACGGTGATTTTCCAAAAGACTATAACCCGATGAAAACCGTAGAGTTACCAAGTGAAGATTCTGTTGCTGTTAAGACCAAAAAGATTGAAATTTTACCTACAGAGGATCTTGAGTTGTTCAAAAAAATAGCTTTATCAAGAAACTCTGCCGGGAAATTAAATTATCGCTTTGGGCCTGCACTTGTATTTGCTCTAAATACCGGAGTACGAGAGGGAGAGCTGATAACGATCTCCAAAAATGGAATCATGGTAGATAAAAACAATCATCCCTATCTCCATATCTCCGAAACAATAAGCCGTGTAAAAAATCGGGATCCGAAAATTAACAGAAAATATGTACATATCGTAACGCCACCAAAATATCCTCGAAGTGTAAGAAATATTCCATTAAATCCAGAGGCGCTTCATTGCCTTAAAATTATGGACATGACCTATACGGAAAGGAATCTTGTACGTAGTGATTTCATCTTAACTACGGATACGGGAAATCTACCTACCGCCCGACATATGCAGGATACTTTTGATCGTATATTAAAAGTCTGCAATATGCAGCACTACGGTACTCATTCCCTCAGACATACCTTTGCAACAAAACTGCTTGAGAAAACAAAAAATCTGAGAGATATCAAAACAGTAGCTGCTATCATGGGCGATGATTACAAGGTCATCATAAAGACTTATCTGCATCCAGATGAAGATAATAAATATGATCTTGTTGCTTCTCTTTAGAAACTAATTTATCACGAAAAGCTTGAAAGGAATTTGGTCTCAGGATTATTTTTTTAATACCACCTGATTAGACCATTGCCCTTCCACCATTTTACCACCTTATGAGGTGATTTTATTCGTTTTGAAACGGTTTCTAACGGAGCTTTCTAAGAAAAACTGAATAATGCAAAATATTACAATGAAAAGAGCTTTGAAAGGTATTTTATTGATAGAGTGGTATGAGAATAGCTATTTTGAAGCATAGAGGAATCCCTGTAACCCTTGATTTTACGCAGGTTTCAGCGATATATAGGTTTGTTATACAGAGTTGTTTCTGGACAAGAAAAAACCCCAAAAACAATAAGTTTCCGAGGCCATCCTGAGAGGCGCAGACCGGATTTGAACCGGTGGATACTGGTGTTGCAGACCATTGCCT